>Ga0207676_10003258_pt1 | contig 11553 bp, 10 predicted proteins | sample KBSSwiS72_FD_184307 | JGI IMG/M metagenome (GOLD analysis project Ga0207676, IMG submission 184307) | Switchgrass rhizosphere microbial communities from Kellogg Biological Station, Michigan, USA - KBS Switchgrass S7-2 (SPAdes) (version 2) | ecosystem: Host-associated > Plants > Roots >... | reverse complement strand
CCGATGTTCCAGGGTTCGCCACCACTCCTCGACACCCGCTTGCAGCTTGTCCCGCCAGGCGCGATCGGGCTTGCGGTCCAGCCGCGGGATCAGCGCCTGCAGCGTGGCCCGGGCGTCGCCGTGCAGGCTGACCTCCATCGGGTAGCGAAGCGACAGCATCGAGGCGTCGATGTCGATCTGCACGCCGCGCGCCTGGCCGGTCTTCGGCAGGAACTCGGAGTAGGGGAAGCCGGAGCCCACCATCAGCAGGGTGTCGCAGTCCTGCATCATGTCCCAGCTGGGCTTGGTGCCCAGGATACCGATGCCGCCGGTCACGCCCGGCGCCTCGTCGGGGACGACGTCCTTGCCGAGCAGCGCCTTGGCCACACCCGCGCCCAGCCGCTCCGCGACCTCCATCACCTCGGCCGCCGCGCCAGCCGCGCCTGCGCCGATCAGCATGGCGACCCGCTGCCCGCTGTTCAGCACTTCGGCCGCGTGGTCCAGGTCATGCGCCTGGGGGACTACGATCGGGGACGAATAGCCCGCGCCGCTGCGGATGTAGCCGTGCTTGAGCGGCGGCGGCTCGTAGGGCTCCTCCTGCAGGTCGGCGGGGATCACCACCACCGCGACCCCCTTGCGGGACTTGGCCATCCGGATGCCGCGGTCGAGCAGGATCCCCGCCTGTGCGGGCGTCTCCAGTTCGTGCACGAACTCCGCCACGTCCTGGAACATCCGGTCGAGGTTGAGCTCCTGCTGGTAATGTCCGCCGCGCACGGCGCGCGGCGCCTGACCGGCGATCGCCAGCACGGGGGCGTGGTCGAGCTTGGCGTCGTAGAGGCCGGTGATCAGGTGCGAGGCGCCGGGGCCGCCGGTGGAGAGGCACACCCCGATTTCGCCGGTGAACTTGGCGTGGGCGGCTGCCATGAAGGCGGCCATCTCCTCGTGCCGCGCCTGGATGAACTCAATCTCCCCCTGGGCGCGCTGCAGGGCGCCAAGCACCCCGTTAATCCCGTCGCCCGGGTAGCCATAGATGCGCCGCACGCCCCACGCGTGGAGGCGCTCGATCACGAACTCACCGACGGACTGGCTCATGCGGATGACCGTTCTGGCAGAGGTTGAAACGAGGTCGGCGGCAGCCCCGGAACGGGCGCCTCCAGCACGAACAACGCGCCGTCCGCCGGATGGGACGCGCGCTCGTGGGCAGGGATGGGAAAGCTAGCCGAGGTGACGAAGATCCGGTCGAGCCCGTCGCCGCCGAACGCCGGCATGGTCGGGTAGCGCGGAGGGACGGGGATGCGCCGCTCCAGCCGGCCGGTGGGATCGAAGCGCAGCAGGCAACCTTCGCCGAACAGGGCGCACAGATAGAAGCCGTCGCGATCGACGGCCGCGCCGTCCGGTCCGCCGATCGCCCCGCCGCCCTCGACCTCGGCGAACACCCGAGCCGGCCCGACCTCGGCCGTTTCCGGCGCGTAGTCGCGCGCCCAGATCGTCTTGCGTCGGGTGTCGGCGTGATAGAGCGTTCGCCCGTCGGGGCTCCAGGCCAGGCCGTTCGAGACCGCCACCGGCTGGGTGACCGGCGTCCATCGCCGGCCGTCATAGCGCCAGACCGGCGCCTCTCCGGACCGCGTGTCGGCGCGCCGCGGCGCGAACAGAGGTCCGACCAGGAAACGTCCCGCCGGATCGCAGCCGCCATCGTTGAAGCAGAACCGCTGCGCGTCGTAGGGCGGATCGGCCAGCCGCCTGAGGGCGCCGGTCGAGCAGTCGAAGTGATAGAAGCCCCCGCGCAACGCGGCGACCAGGCCGCCGTCGGCGTGAAACGCGTAGCAGCCGATCCAGTCCGGCATGCTCCACGCCTGGTTCTCGCCCGTCGCCGGATCCAGTCGGTGGAGCGAAGGGGCGCGCATATCCGCCCAGTAGAGGCGGCGCTCCTGGACGTTCCAGCGCGGGCACTCGCCGTTGAGCGCCTGAGCGGCGAGCAGACGCTGGACGTCCGGATGTCGCACGCTCGGCAAAACCGCCCTCCTTGACGTCCGAGGGGAACTCTCTCAGAAACATCGGGTTCCGATATTTATCAGGATCGAGCGGCGCGCCTCATCGGTCTGGGAACGTCGCCCCGTCCCTCCACGTTCGTGCGACGCCAGGAGTCCGCCATGCCCTCCGAGACCGCCGAAGCCAGGCCGCGGCGCGCGCCGTGGCTCGCGGCGCTGACCGCACTGTTCGGCCTTGCACTCACCACCGGGGGCGGTTGGCTGGCGGCGCTCGGCGGCAGCTGGTTCTACCTGGGCGCCGGCGTTCTGCTGCTGGTGACGGCCGTCCTCCTCTGGCGCGGCCGGGCGGCGGCGCTGCTGGTCTATGCGGCCCTCGTGCTGGCCACCCTGATTTGGGCGGTGGCGGAGCGCGGCCTCGACTGGTGGGGCCTGGCGGCGCGCGGCGACCTGGTCTTCCTCCTCGGTCTGCTGCTGCTGGCGCCGCCGGTCGCGCGGCGGCTCGGCGCGGAACGCGGCCCACGCCTGGCCTTGGCGGGCGCCCTGGCGCTGGCGGCGGTCACCGGGGCGGCGGCCATCGCCGGGCCAGGCTCGGGCCTGCGGCTCGACGGGCGGCTTCCGGGGCCGCGCAACCCGGCCGCCGCCACGGCGGACGGTGTGCCCGCGGGCGACTGGGTGGCCTATGGCCATAGCTGGCGCGGCGACCGCTTCTCGCCCCTGGCGCAGATAACCCCCGCCAACGCCGGCCGGCTGCAAGCCGCCTGGGTGTTCCACACCGGCGACCTGAAACGGCCCGCCGACCCCGACGAGTTCACCTACGAGGTGACCCCGATCGAGGTGGGCGGCCTGCTCTATGCGTGCACGCCGCATGACCTGGTGTTCGCCCTGGACCCGGACACCGGCGGCCAGGTGTGGCGGTTCGACCCGCAGATCCGCGCCTCCAAGGACATGCAGCACCTCACCTGCCGGGGAGTGTCCTACGCCGCCACGCCTGCCGCGGCCGGGCCCGACGGCCTCTGTGCGGCCCGCATCATGCTGGCCACCAACGACGCCCGGCTGTTCGCGCTGGACGCGCGCACCGGCGCCCCATGCCCAGGCTTCGGCCGCGCCGGCCAGGTGGACGTCTGGCCGGGCAATCCGGGGCAGCCGCGCGGCTGGTGGCAGGTGACCTCAGCCCCCGTGATCGCCGGCGGCCTGGCGATCTTCGGAGGCGCGGTTTACGACGACAAGAGCACCTACATGCCCTCCGGGGTGATCCAGGCCTTCGACGTGGTCACGGGCCGCCCCGTCTGGGCGCTGGACCCGGAACAGCCCGACGTCACCGGTCCGAAGAGCGGCGGCCGGTACGTCCCGTCCTCGCCGAACAGCTGGATGAGCGGCGCCGCCGACGAGGCCCTCGGCCTGGTCTATTTCCCCACCGGCATGGCGGCGAGCGACCAATGGGGCGGCCGGCGCAGCCCGCAGACCGAGCGCTTCTCCTCAGCCGTCGTTGCGCTTGACATCCCCACAGGGAAGGTCCGCTGGGTGTACCAGACCGTGCACCACGACCTCTGGGACATGGACGTTCCGGCCCAGCCCGCCCTGGTGGACCTGGACCTGCCGGGCCGCGGTCGCGTGCCGGCGCTCGTGCAATCGACCTGCAGCCCGTGGTCGAGCGACCGGTCCCGGGCGGCCCCGCGCCCGGCGACCATGTGTCGCCGACCCAGCCGTTCTCGGCGGTCAGCTTCATGCCGGACCGGCCGGTGCGCGGAGCCGACATGTGGGGCGCCACCATCCTCGATCAACTGGCCTGCCGGATCGCCTTCCAGGGCCTGCACTACGAAGGCGCCTTCACGCCCCCGTCGACCCAGGGAACCCTCGTCTTCCCCGGCAACTTCGGGGTGATGGACTGGGGTGGCATGGCCATCGACCCGGTCCGCCAGGTGGCCTTCGCCAACCCGAACTACATGGCCTTCGTCGATCGCTTGATGCCGTCGAAGACCGTGGCTCCGCGCAACCAGCCGTTCCCGGGCATGCTGCAGGCGGCCAAGGCGGTAGGCCCGGCGAGCGGGTCCGATCGTGGCGGCTCTGCGGTGCGCGGTTACAATCCCAACGCCGGCGCGCCCTTCGCCATGGCGCTCAACCCCTTCCTGTCGCGGCTCGGCCTGCCCTGCCAGTCGCCGCCGTGGGGCTATGTGGCCGGCCTTGACCTGGTGACCGGCAAGCGGGTCTGGGAGCACCGCAACGGCACCATCCGCGACGAGTCGCCCGTGCCGCTGCCGCTGCCGATGGGCGTCCCTTCTCTGGGCGGGCCGCTGATCACCGGCGGCGGCGTGTCGTTCCTGGGCTCCAGCCTCGACTATTACGTGCGCGCCTACGACACCACGACCGGGCGCGAGCTGTGGAAGGGTCGGCTGCCGGCCGGCGGACAGGCGTCACCGATGACCTATCGCTCCGACCGGACGGGACGCCAGTTCGTCGTGATCGCCGCCGGCGGCCACGGGACGCTCGGCACCCGGGCCGGCGATGCGATCGTCGCCTACGCCCTGCCGCCCTCGGCGGGGCCTGGCCGGTGATCCGCGCTTGCCTTGCTGGCGGTCCTCGCCGCGTGTGCAGCGCCTCGTCGATCAGGCGGCTGCGCTGGCCGTAAGAGCTGAGCGCTGGCGACGTGCCCTGCGGACGCGCTTCCCAGCCGCCGGCTTATTCGTCACGGCGTGTGGCGGCCGTACCCGTACCCATACTGGTTGTCGGACACCTAGTCGTGGATGTCGGCGGGCCAGGCGGTCGAAACCCCGTTCAAGGTCTGCGTAGAGGTGCCCGAAAACGGCAGCAGTCGCGAGGCGCTGATCTTTGCGGGAGGGCGGCTGATTGGATTGAATGGCTTGGAAGGCGCCTCCCTACGTCGCATCAATGAGGCCGCCGGTCAGAAAAGACCGTCGGCCGCGCACTATTATTTCGGTCCAGGCGCTCGCTTTCCACGTGGAGTCCCCGGCATTGCGCCGGTGGCGCACGTCCGCTCGTGGCGCACCGCGGAAATTCCCGGCGCTCGTCCGAGGGACGGACGTTCCGAATGTCAGCGATGGGTCGAGGGCTGACCTTGACCTCCCGACCAAGTGCGGACCTCTAACTGCGCGCTCTCAAGGTCTCCTTTGGGCGGGGACGCGAACGTCCGCTGGTGGCGCGTAGCTGAACAGCGCAACGCTCACGTATACTCCAGGCTGGCCCGACCCGATTATAGTAGAGGAGGTGCTGCCGCCCACCGCAGCGCCGAAGGAGCACCTGCGAGATCGGCCAATTGTCGCCAACGATGAGCGGCGTCGAGAAACTTGCCTCGCACGGAAGGCAGTTCACAGGAAGCCGCAGCCTCCAGCATGGCAGTTTCGCGCTCGCGGTAGTCCCGGGCGACAGCGTCGCGGGCGTCGTTTCGATTGTCGGTCATGAAGTAACAACGCGCGAGATGCGCCTAGGACTCGTCCGAGCTCGCGAAACGGCCGCGCGGCTATGGGTCGAAGCGAGCCATTGGCCTCGATCAGCAGAGCGGACCTCCGGCTCGCCGCCCAGACGCGGACGTTCCGGAGGTCCGCAATGGGTCGGAAGCGGACGTCGCACCCGCTACAAGCACCCGCGGTGGAACAATGAGCCGTACTCCTGGCCCTATAGGTCGGCAATACCGCCTGTCTCGGCCGACGCCGCAGGTCGGGTCCCCGTCGGAGCTGTAGCAGATTGAGGGGCGGCCGGCTCCTGCTTGCCCTTGGCCAACGAGGCCACTAGCTGCCCAAACTCGCGGCCACTCTCATGGGCAGCCTTTGCCTGCTGGGCAGGATTGAGCGCCTTCGGCTGCGCAATATTCGCCCTGGCCAAGTGAGCGTGCGAGGCGCTGATGGTGTTGGACATGAATCCCTCCAGGTTGCTTGCGTTCACCATCGCAAGCGACGTGCCAGGGCGGGCCGCCAGCCTCACCCCACGTGATGTGTGTCTCGCGTGCATCCAACCCCCGCTGGCCGTGGTCTGCGATGCATCACCCGGTTCGCCTGGACGATCTCCCGCACGAGGGCGCGATGTGCGAGCTAAGTCGCGCTCACAGCCTGAAGGGCGGATCCTCCGGCGTGCATATCGTGGCGCGCGGCGAAGCGTTCGCGGTAGCTTGTCGGCGCCACGCCCACTCGCCGCACGAATACCTTCCGAAAGGTACCGTAACTTGTAAAGCCGGCTCGGAATGCGACCTCTTGAATCGGCTCAATACCTTGGGAGAGCAGTCTTTTCGCGATCTCAACGCGGGTCATCTCGACCCAGTCGGCGGGTGAGGCGCCCGTCATCGCCTCAAACGCACGATAGAAATTCCGAAGACTCATGTTGGCGCGCTCCGCCAACGCTTCGGCCCGTAGATCAGCCCCTGGGTGCGCCACAATCCACTCAAGTAAGGACGCAAGCGGCCCCTCCGCCTCTTGTGAGCGCAGCATGGCGCTGAACTGTGATTGGCCCCCGGGTCGCTTCAAGAACACCACTAGATTTCGGGCGACCATAAGCGCCAACCGATGCCCATGATCCTGCTCGATCATGGCCAACGCCATATCGATGCCCGCCGTGATCCCTGCCGCAGTCCAGAACTTTCCGTCCTGCACGAAGAGCGCGTCCGACTCGACTTCTGTAAGCGGAAAGCACGCGCGGAGATGGTCACAATCCTCCCAGTGGGTTGTCGCCCGCCGACCATCGAGCAAGCCCGCGCCCCCCAACAGGAACGCTCCGCAACAGACGGAGGAAACGCGTCTTAGCTGCGGCGAGGCGCGTTTGATCCAATCAAGCAGCTTCGGATCGCAATGTGTGTGGTCAAGAAAGCCGCCCGTGACGATTAGGGTATCGAACATCCCAGGCGTCAGCTCCGGAGCGGGCTTCGTCTCAACGACGATGCCCTGAAGCGTACGGACTGGGCCGCCGCGCAGCGACAGGGGCTCTGTGAAGTACAGCAACTCGTCTGCTGCACCCCCACGCACCAGATGGCGGGCCGCCGAATGGAAAGCGGCTGCGGGGCCCGCGAAGTCCAGCAGGTCGCAGTCGTCATAGACCAGCATTGCGATCCGTTTGACCTCAGCCACCGTACGATCCTCCGACGAGTAGTGTGTCGCCCATGGCGCGCCCCAGACCGAGCATGGCCTCGCGGGCGCTGCACGTAGACCTCAACGCACGGAGGGCTCGGCATCAAGCTGAGCAGCAATACGCACACTCCGCCGGGCGACAGCCGCCTGGACAGCGATATGAGCCTTGTCGATCGCCGTCCTGAAGCAGCGCCGCTCGGCCATGTCTTGCGCCAGCGACTGGCGACCTTGATGGCCGCAAAGCTGCGCCGCGGCAGCTCGGATGCGCCCGTTCAAAGCTTCGAGCCCGGCAGGGCCGCTCAGGTCCAAGTCTGCATAATTGACGAGCCGCCTCGGCGCGTCGCCATCGAACTGAGGTTCGGCGGTGGCAACGTTCGCGATGGCCAAGAGCGAAATGGCGGCTATAGCGGCGACGAGGTTTGACATCTTCCAGCTCCGTGACGGGATGGACCATCCATCCGCGGCTCGAAGCTATGGCCGCGGCCCGGCGCGTGACATGACAGACATAGGGCAGATTGTGCCAAACTGGCCCGCAAGATCCGATCCGCTTCCAAGCGGCGCGCGTGGCTGAGGTCGCCTTTCGGCTTCAGGCCGAAGGTCCGCTCCTGGCGCTCAGACGATATATCCTCGCACGTGAGATGGGACGGGACTAGAGGTGCTGATCTAGACCGATAATGCCGGTGGGGCGGCTCGATAGAGCCGCCCGCCATCATGCTCGTAGGTGGGTGCCCTCTGAGCAAATGGGTCGCCCGGGCATGGCACTGGCCGCATCCGACAGGGGCACCCTGGGACGCACTAGCGTGGCTTAGATGTCCCCCGTACAGTCGGGTCGAACGGCCGGCTCGAGGGCTCCACGCGTTGCCCATCGTCTCCACCGGCGTCCTGCTGGTTGCCCAGGTCCGCGGCGTCGGCAGAGTAGCTCCGGTTTTCCCCAGCGGCTCCCGTGCGCTGTTGATCTCATCCGAGCCATAGGCCGGTGCGGTGCGTCGAAGCCTGTCCAGCCATTGGTCCTGTAGTCAGCGGCCCGCGGGTGTGGTCGACGGGCCCGGCGTCGAAGCGGCAGAAACTTAGAATGCGCCTTAAGAGCCTGTGCGCTTGCTTGTTCCCGGCCACGGGCCTGGTGGCGGTGCCCGCCATGGCTGCGACGCCAAGCCAAGGCCGGCGATTAGACTGATGATCCGCGGCCGTCTAACATCGGGCAGGCCGAGCGTCAGCTAAGAGTCTTAGGGGACTCCCGCGCTTTTAGTGACGCTCTTCAACACAGCTTCCCCGGCACGCGCGTTCGTCAGCGTGACGTTCTCGGAGCGCGGCTTGGGTGGATTGCCTGCGAGGTAGTCGTTGAGCACCTCGTGAAATCTCCGGACCCGCGTCTCCTGGGCCGCCAGGTAGGGCTCCTGGTAACCTCGCGAGTTCCACCCTGCCTGCTGGCCCATGGTGAGCCCCATGTCCTGGTAGGTGACCTGCTCGGCGATATTGAGCTGACCACGGCCGCCGTCGTAGGTCAGGAACTCGAAGGGAGCCTCCTTGATCTGCAGCGTCTGGTGGATGCCACGCTGGCGGTACTCGGACCCCACCGGATAGGCCATGGTCCACATGTCGTAGAAGCACTTCTCCGGGTCAGTCGGATGCGGCTCCCAACGATGCATGCCGAACGACTCCCCGCCCCCGCCACCGATCGCGACGTTGGGGAACAGGAAGGTGAACGGGCTTTCCGTCAGCTCTTCGTCGGTCAGGTGCTCGTACTGGTAGAGGCCGCGTTCCTTCCAGAGCCGCTTCTTCGCCGCCTTCAGGTCGAGCCAGCCCTGCACCACCTTGGTCTCGAAGTCGGGATAGGCGGCGGGATCGATGTCCCACTCGCGCAGCCGGTCGTCGAACGGGTGCGGCATGTTCTTCGGCATGAGGTCGCGGGTGGACGGGCGGCCAAGCTGTATGATCCGCGCATGGCCCATCTGGTACATCTCGTAGCGCGAGGTGAAGTGGTCCTGGTCGATCAACGGCGGCACCTGCGGGTGCGCCGTGCGGGTGTGGTAGGACTCGTTGAAATTGTCCGAGAAGAACTTCCAGTTGGAGTCCAGCGCCACGCGGACCCAGCGCACGCGGACCATGCGCTCGTCCCACTTGTAGTTCTTGTAGAGCTCCGGCATCGGCTCAAGGTACTTGAGCAACGGCGGCGCATCCGGGTTCATGGTGTACCAGATGAAGCCAGCCCAGGTGTCGACGCGGACCTCCTTCAGGGTCAGCTTGCCGCAAGGGTCGCCCTGCGGGAAATCGTCCGGATCTTGGACCTCGGCCAGCGAGCCGTCCTTGCGCCAGACCCAGCCGTGATAGGGGCAGGCGAAGGCGTCCTGCGAGCCTTCCAGTTCCCAGGTCAGCCGCTGCCCGCGGTGGCCGCAAGCGTTGTAGAAACCGCGCATCGACCCGTCATCCTGCAGGGCGATCACCACCGACTCGCGCATGAAGTTGTGGGTGACGTAGTCGCCCGGCTCCTGCAGCTGGTTTACCCGCCCGGCGATGTGCCAGATCTTGGTCCACATCTGGTCCCACTCGCGCTTGGCGAATTCGCGCGAGAAATAGCGTTCCCGCTCGATGGGATCGCCGCGAAGGATGCTCGGGTCCTTGCCGTCCATCGCGAGGGGATGAATGAGGGGCTTGGTCATGCGTCGGTTCCTTCCCAAAAGGACCGATGCCGCAGGCGCCCCTAGACTATTACGCAGACCCACCCGGTCGGGTTTCCCCCGTCACACGGCTGGACATCCCCGAACCAAGGTGGCTGCGTACGGTCGCAACTTGCGCGCACATTCAGCCCTACCGTCAGTTGGCCTACGGTCAACTGCGAGCGTCAATCCCAAATTGACTCGGAGCGCGCTCGCGATTGGCTGTGCTTCCGGCGGGAAGGCACATCAGCTGATGAGCCTCATCAACGGCGCGAGCCACCGCTCCGTTCAGGAAAACCGTTGAGTTCGTGCCGCAACCGCCGGTCGCCCCTGGGACTGACCACACGATACCGCCCCAAACCAGTCAAGTGGAAGGAGGACTACCGAGAGGTAGCTACGGCGAGGGTGGGTCAGCTTCATGTCGACGGGGCGGCGGCGCGTTACGTCCCATCCCCGATCGGCGGGCAGGCGCTCGACTACTCCTCATCGGCCTCGAACTATTCGGCGCGGACCCAGATCCCCTTCGATATGTCCCAACCCTGGCTGCCGGTGAGCGGCGGCTCGGGACCTCCAGCTTTCTGCGGCAGGTTCAGAACGAGGGCCGCGGGTACGATATGGCCTACAACCTCAATGGGTCGGTCACGAGTGGGAGTATCGGACCTGTTGGCGGGGCGGGCGGCGTGCCCGAGCCAAGCACTTGAGCGATGCTGATCCTAGGCTTCGCGGGCGTGCGCGCCGCAGAGCGCCGCCGTGCGGCGGCTCGGGCATAACCCAATGCGGAACGGCTCGCCCGTCGGGCCGGTAAGTCGCGCGGTCACCCCGTATGATCGGTAGCGAGCGAGCGGCTCCCGCTGTGAGCCCGGCGGGCCCTCTCGCGATTGCACGGCCCAGCCGAGCGGCTCGCGTTGAATGGCTAAATCCTGTCGGGGATTAGGCCCGACAACTCCATAAGGTCCTCCCAGCGCTCCTCGCCCGGGTGCAGACGCTCAAGGCGTTCATTGGCAATCCGGGTGCATTCGGCTGCTTGGGCGATCAGGCGATCGCGTGCGGCCGCTTGCGGTTCATCCAGCGCCCGGTCGAGCAGTTCTTTCGCTCTCCTGCGCCACAGGTCGACGGTATCCATGGGAGACGATGTTCCAGGCCACGGACAAGGGGGTACGCAGATGCTTACGAGGGCAGGTAAGCCGGACGTCGACCTGATGGCCATTGTCAGGGCCCCGAGGCAGGATACGCACCTCTTGGGCTCGCTCGACACGCTGGACCGCCCCCGCCACGGTGTGGGCGAGTTGCACGGTTATGGGACCCAACGCGAGCTGCCAGAGACCATCACCGGCGGTTTCGAGACAACGCTGACAAGCATCCCGGCTTCCTCAGCGCAAAGATGCGGGCTGGAGCCTTAAGATTCACTGAAAACCATGCTTAATCAGAGACTTCAATCTAAGAGCGCAGGCGGCCGGCCCGCAACCACGCTGTTATTCCATCAGCCGATGCCGGTTTGGGCTCGATCGGGGCGAAGCTCCGTTCCTCATCGCGCTCACCCTCGTGGGCCAGTTCGGGGTGCCTGGTGATCAACTCTGCGCGGTCCGCCGCCAGCTTCTCCCAGTGCTTGGCCATCTGGAGCATGAGGGCGCGTTGGTCGGCCGACTCCATCCCCGCTGCGAGCTTGCGGCATTCATGGGCGTGTTGCCGATATTCGGACGCCTTATTCATCCTGCAGGGGAAAGCGCATAATCGGAGCCATCGTTCAATCCTCGGCAAGTTCGCCGCCGAGGATAGAAAGTCACGACGTCCAACAGGGGCGCGCCCACGCCTTGGTTTGCGCGCCCCAATTACAGCTCGTGCGCTGGTTAACGCACCCGGCCG
>Ga0207676_10003254_pt1 | contig 11560 bp, 10 predicted proteins | sample KBSSwiS72_FD_184307 | JGI IMG/M metagenome (GOLD analysis project Ga0207676, IMG submission 184307) | Switchgrass rhizosphere microbial communities from Kellogg Biological Station, Michigan, USA - KBS Switchgrass S7-2 (SPAdes) (version 2) | ecosystem: Host-associated > Plants > Roots >... | reverse complement strand
TGCGTTTCGTCGATGCTGCAACTGCTAACATGCTTTGACCTCATTCGGCTATGGAAGCAGTGAAACTTATTAATCTCTTTACACACGCCTGCTTGTCTTCTTTTGGTTAGGAGCACCTTCGAGTTTCCTTACCAGCCGTTCTTTTGGTTCAGCAACGGCTCGTTCGCAGACAAAAAGGTGATCTGGACCATTAACGAGGTCTGAACACACGTCCGTCGTTTGCGGCGCCTAGAGCGCACGACAACGAATCGTCAAGTTAGTGATAAAGAAGACAGAAGGAAGGAATGGTTCGTAAAGCTATTGCCCCGAGTCGACCCGCGCCCCCAGCGAACGCAAAAACAGCCTTGGGGGGTTCAAGAAGCAAAAATGAGGACGGGTATAATCAGAATCCGCAGGACAAGATCGGGAGAACCTTTTTCTTCGATCGCCTTCGGCAACCAGACAATCTTCACATTGAAGCTAAACTTCACCAGCTTCAATTGGGATTCACGGCTTTGCGTCCCTGCCTCTCGACAAGTTTGCCTTTATCGGGTGCAATCGTTTCACTGCTCTAAAGATCTTTCTGCTAAAGCAGAACCAAAAACATTTAATCTGGTTGGGCATTCTTTGTCAAGATGAAATTATTGCAGGTCAAATAGACCGAACATGACCTGGAAGTGATAGTAACAGGAAACATTGGTGTGACTCACACATAACAATTGTGAAGAAATTGCAATTTTCTTTCCGTCGTGGTAGACGATTCGTTATATATGACCAGCATTTACACCAGCCAGTCAGTGATTGAAAGCGCTGTCGGGCTTGTTCTCGTTCAGGCCGGCGAGGAGCGAAACGCGATGACGGTGAGCTTTTTTTCGGAAGTGGCTCACCATCCGACAGCTCTTTGGGTGGCAATCTCACCCCACACCCTCTCTCACTCGATGATTGAGAAAGCTGGTCGGTTCTCATTAGCAGTCTTAACGCAAAAACAAGCACACCTCGCAGAACTTTGCGGCACAACGTCGGGACGGGAGACCGATAAGTGTGCCAGGTTGGATCTTCATGCCAGCCCGTCGGGCTTTTTGTTTCTTGCTGGGGCTCTGGCATCGACGGGCTGTGTTGTAAGACATAGCGAACCAATCGGTGATCACACTATCTTCGTCGCTGATATCATCGAGGCAGAATTAGACTCTGCAACACTCGATCAACGCCAATTGCTACTTTCGGATCTTCAAGACTGAATGCGCTTTCCGGGCCGGACAATCTGGGATACGCGCGTGCAGTCGGTCTGCGGCATCCTTAGCGCGAATGGCGCAGCCGGAATTGAGATTTTTGTGTCTGCATCTTTCGCGCAGGTTTCGCTCTCTCCGCCGCTGGTCATCGTGAACCCTAATCGAATGCACTCCATCGAGCCAGCAATTGCTCTAACCGGGCGATTTGCCATTAACGTGATGCCGGTAAGCTCACGCCGCACTGTCGCGCGCTTGATGAAAATGCGCCGTCGCGAACCAAATAAGTCTCAGGTCGCAGGCTTGTCGATAGAGGAAGACGAACACCTGATCCCATTTGTCGAGGGAGCGTTGCGAGTTGTGTTTTGCGAGGTGGAGAGGAATATACCGAGTGGTGATCGAAGGCTGTATATAGCGCGGGTTCTGGCCTCTCGAGTTAATAGCACGTTTGCTGGACAGCGGCCGTTACTCTTCTCTGATGTCCTGGGAACTCAGTCAGCGTCTTATTCGCGAAAGCTAATAAGAAGAATATTGATTGTTTCAGGAGCGTTCGATCTCGCTAAAAAATTGCGTAACAGATTGCGTCCCGCTCCTCCGCCTGATATTGCTCGTACGACATACGAGCAAGCCGGCGCCACCGAAGAAGAGATTGCAAGAATCAATCAATACGGAATAGTCGATCACAGCCGTAAGCTTAAACCACCCGCAGCTCCGGCAATTGTCAAAAAGAGAATCGGAGTCTGCGTAGTAGGAACGGGGTGGGGCGGTGTTCACTGCCGCTATCTCAGAATGGCAAGTCCCGCGGCTCGGATCTTTGTTTGCGGTCGCAATCCTGAAAGAACTGCTCGACTCGCGCGGTCGGTTGGCGCTGAGGCGATGTTTACCGATCTCAGAACAGCCGTGGAAGACGAAAGAGTTCAGGCCTTAACGCTGGCCCTTCCCCACGATATTCACCGGCAGGCGGCAGAGACTGGGGCGGCGGCCGGAAAACACGTGCTGGTTGAGAAACCAATTGCCACGAACTTAATTGACGCTGATGCGATGATCGACACCGCCAGGACGGCTGGCACGATTCTAATGGTTGCGGAGGACATGCACTTCCGCCCTTCCGTTCGTGAGGCAGTAGCGTGTGTCAGTCGCGGCGACGTGGGTGAGCCGCTGTACTTGTTGGTCCACGCAGGCGGACTGCGCCGTCCTCAGGGATGGGCAGCCGATAAAGACCGGATGGGTGGCGGCGTTTTGATCGATATCGGAGTTCACTACATTCGGGGTCTACGCCTTTTAATGGGAGAACCGGATCGCGTGCTCGCTTCGCGTGCGATGCAGGTAAATACGAAGATGTTGGGTGAGGACAGCGTTCACCTGCTCTTCGCGAGCCGTTCAGGGTGGGAGGCGACAATGCTGCTTACGTGGTCCAGTCCGCGCGGTAATCTGCCCGACATCGTACTCGCCGGCGATCAAGGCGCACTACACTTATGGCCCGGCAAACGATATCTCGATTATTACCCCGCCGCTCCGCGCTTTCTTCCAAACATGATCTCCTATGTTCGACCTTATTGGTTACAAGAAAAACTGATTCGCCCTCAAATGCAACGAATCCGCATCACTCAACCTGACAAAGACGGTACGGGTTATCTTGGCGAGATGCAGGAGTTTTTGACGGCCATTTCGGAGGACCGTCCGCCGGCGAGTCGTGGGGAAGATGGACGGCGAGATTTGGAGATTGTGTTGCGCTGTTACGAGTCGCTGGATCGCGGAACTTGGTCAGACATTCCCACACTTTGATTTCCAAATGAAAACAACATCAGCACCGGCGGCCCTTTCAACTCGAAATGAATACCTGATAGTTTTTCTTATCTTAATAGTCGCGATCGTCGTTCGCCTTTACTCAATCAATTACGACCTGCCTTTCGTCTATGATCAGGATGAACCGATGTTTGTTCAGCATGCTCTGAGCATGTTGAAGAATCGCGATCCGAATCCTCACTGGTTCGGGCCACCGGCCGGTACAACGATGTACCTACTTGCTCTTGTTTATGGCGGCATCTATGGAGTCGGACGCGTCATCGGCACCTTTCAGAGCGCCGAAGACTTTAGAAATCTTTATTACTCCAACCCCACTGTGTTCTACCTGGCAGGTCGCATCATCAGTGCGATATTCGGCGTAGCGATGATATGGCTGGTTTACAAGTTGGGTCGCCGTTTGTTCGGTCCCGCCGCTGGTCTCATTGCAGCAGGCGTGCTTACGTTGAGTCCAATCCACCTTCTTCTCTCACAACAAGTACGGATGGATATGCAAATGACGTTTCTCATTGTGCTCGCTTTTTGGTTCTGCCTGAACATTTTGGAAAGGCAAGATTGGACCGGCTATTTACTGGCAGGCTTTTTCACTGGACTAGCGGCGGTCACCAAGTACCCCGCTATCGTTTTTTCCCTTTCAATCGCCATCAGCCACTTTATCGTCACGCCCTCGTTGCGATTGTCGGAACATCGTAAATTAGTGGCGAGTGCTTTGGCTTGTGTGGTGGGCGCGTTCGCCGGATCACCATTCGTATTTTTTGACTTTCACACTGTGGTAAAAGACGTTATTCAGGAGGCAAGACCGGAGCATCTGAGCGCGACTGGCGAAGGCTTACTACGAAACTTTATCTGGTATGCAAAAGGTCCACTACCAAATGCCCTCGGACTCATTGGACTGTTGCTGGCCATTGTTGGTCTCACCCTTTGTCTCTCATCCAAACAGAAATCTCGTTGGGTCCTGACAAGTTTTCCACTTCTCTTTCTGATCTTTATCTCTTCGCTGAGCCTTAGGTGGGAGCGATGGATCTTGCCCGTGGTTCCTTTCTTCGCTCTGCTCAGCGCTTTCGCCGCTACTCATTTGATTGGGGTATTGCGAAGTCGCTTTAGTCGCGGAGTTACTCGTTTGGCAGCGACTGTTCTTTTAGTGGTCCTGTTCGTACCCCTGCTCAGAAGCTCTATTTCGTATGCGCGCGAGACAGCCGGACCTTATACAAGTACATTGGCAAGAAACTGGATGTTGGATCACATAAAAGGGAGTCGAGTTCTGATCGAAGTATATGGGCCACGCTTGCCGGCCACCGACTTCAGGGTCTTCGTAGTTGATGAAGCGGGACAGGTCGTTGAAGCTGCGATTCTGGGCGGCAACGCAGAACCTGGTTGGGAAATAGGGCGAATAAAAGATCTGAACGAACTCAGAACTCTGGGCATCGATTATGTTCTTATCACCGGGTACTATCAGCATTTCCTGGATGAGAAGGGAAAATATCCAACCCAGGTGCAGACTTACGAACGGTTGATAAGTGGGAGCAAAGTCGTTTACGACGTTCAAAGCATTCGCGGCGCGAGCAGAGGACCAAGAGTGAGAATTCTTCAACTTACGCGCTGATCGGCGATGTCTGATGTCTCAGGAGCAGGACGGGCAGAGTAAATCCAGTGCAGGCAGTAGGCATATCCCACCAGATAGTACACATTCCACAGGTAAGACACAGAAGCAAAAAAACTACAGACCATGTAACCAACCAGGCTGGCCTGTAATCCCACTGCCAGATAGTAGAAGCGGGCATCAGTACGTCGTGATTCGACTGTCTCGCGCTCGATCTGCCGCAAACGCTTGAAAGGCGTAATTATGAATAGGATGTAAATGAGCATCGCAAGAATGCCCATTTCCGCTCCAATCTGGGTATATGCATTATGAGTCACAATATTGTTGTTGGAACGGAGAACATAGTTATCCATGCCAACCCCGAAAAGAGGATGCCTGGCCATAACCAAAATAGATCTCTTCAAATCGTCTGTACGTGCCATTACTGACCCGTCCTGATTGTCCATGATCCTGGCGACGCGATTGCCATATCCGCCTGGGGCAAAAACGATAAAGAGAATCACCGCGATCATCATGGCGGCCAGAGTGAGAACACGTTGACGACGTGCGAGGCGCCACGTTAAAAAGACCGTGGCGGCGGCCAACCCTAAAAATCCCCCACGAGAATATGTGAGGGTGATTGTGCCAATCATTGCGAGCGCACACAAAGCATAAAGTATTTTTAGCAAGATACCGCGCGAGCCAAGCATTAGACCCACGGCAATTGGCGCAATAGTCACCAGATGAAGAGCCAAATCATTGGGGTTGGAAAACATGTTTCCGATCACACCGACGATTCGGTAGCCATCTGATTTGAAGATTCCAGCCGCGTAATCCATGAAGGCATTGATACTGAGAAAGCAGCTAACGGCCAGAGCCAGAAAAAACATTCCCTGCAAACGCCATTTGCTGTGGACAACGTTCACCATGACTACAAACATGACAATGACTTTTATGTAATCGGAAAACGCTCCCCACGATCTTGACGGGTCATCAGCGAAGGGGACTGAAAGCAGCGCCGCTAAGCCCAGCAGGAGAATAAGGTTAACTTCACGCGGCCGGGCGCTGAGGTTTCCTCGAGTAGATAATTGCGTGATGGCAAACGCAACTAACGTAAAAACGGCTATCCAAAAAGCCAACGACGTAAGTCCCCGTAGCGCGGGGATCAGTTCATAAGGCCGGAAGTAAACAACGGCAGTGAAGAAGAATAGGCCCAGATAACTGAAGAAGTGACCACGTTGAATAGCAATGGTGCGTTCCTTGAGGTTTGGCGTCGAGATCTGCCTAAGTGCTGAGACTTCTGATTCCTCTTTTACAGACTCACTGCGTTTTCTTACCCGCTTGCCGACAACATTCCAAGTGTCCGCTTCCTCCACCGAAGAGCCCGGCGAACGGCGCAATGGTTCGTAATCAAGGGGCTGATCTTTCATTTCATCTATTGCGTTCGGTATCCCGCCGGCAGGTTGTTAGTAAGAATAAATGAATAATTACCATCCTCTTCCCCGAATCCGCTTTAGTTTAATTCAGGGCGGACCAATTTGCGATCTTTCCGTTATTTAAGACAGTTTACTGTGGGCGGACTCCGGTGGTTTAATGATCCCGCACGGCTTGACATGAGCAAAGCCGGTTAGAGTTTTATTACCAACGCTACTTCAACACATCGCGATGCCACCCCTAAAGGCCTCCGTCCGACAAGCCGTTCACGCTATTGGTGGAATGCGGATGTTTCGCATCATGAACCGCCGCGGAGTACGTGTGCTGATGTATCACCGCTTTTCTGAGGACGTGAAAGGTCTCGAGTGGCAATGCGAACATATACAACGTAATTATCACCCGATCTCGTTAGACAGTTATGGTGCAGCGATTTCGAAAGGCGAGAAAGTTCGTCCCGATTCGCTGATCGTGACCGTTGACGATGGTTATCGCGACTTCCTGTATGCGTCTCCGATATTTGCACGTTTCGACATCCCCGCCACAGTCTATTTAGTCAGCGATTTCATTGATGGAAAGATTTGGCTCTGGTGGAATCAACTCGAGTATGCGTTTCAACACAGCACGCGTAACGCCTTAAGCTTGAGTTTGGGAGAAAACAAGATTGCTGTTTCGTTGGATGGTCCCGAACAACGACTCAGTACATGCCGGCACATTGCTGATGCCATGACGAGAGTAGAAGATTCGGAGCGATTGAGGCTGCTGAAGAAGATTCCGGAGCTGCTGGCGGTGAGCATTCCCAGCGAGCCGCCGCCGCAATGGGCCCCGTTGGAATGGAGCGAGATTCGCGAACTAACGCAGCAAGGCGTTTCCTTTGGCGCTCACACGAAAACTCATCCGATACTCTCGCGTGTAGTAGAGCCAGGCAAGCAACGAGAAGAAATCTTCCAATCAAAACTACGGATCGAGCAACAGCTGGGATTAGACGTCCGTCACTTTTGCTATCCCAACGGTTCGTATACGGATTTCGATGATCATTCAATTGAACTGGTACGACGTTCCGGTTATCAAACCGCCACGACAACAGAGCGCGGCCTGAATTTTCCAGCGTGCCAGCCACTCTTGCTTAGGCGCCTTGGTGTTGAGCCAAACTATCCCAGGAATTATTTTGCAGAGTTGCTTGCCGGGGCACGCAGCCAATAGCTTTAAGTAGCAAAGGGGTAAGCAGGATCGGATAGATAAGCAGCGTCGCCATCTATCAGGTTCCAAAACATAGGTGGCTGATCCTTCAGTAGCTGTTGTGGATCGTACAGGAATAAGGGGACGTTGCCTCGTGAATAGAAATTACTACCTTTCAGACTATCCCGTACCAGTGGTGTCGAAGCCGAAGCAAGGATTTCACATGTTTCCGGATCGTTGGCGGCTGTTTCGGCGGCGAGTGAATAAGCGATTTTCCAGTGGGTTGGATCATCTGAATTCGGCCTGATGTCCGCGATGCGCGTTTGCCCTCCAACTCGACTCAAAAGGAAATATCCGACCCTTGTTCCATCGTTTATTAATTCAAATCCCGTCACCGCAGCAGCCGGGCACTGCAACCAAAAATTTAAGTAGTTGGCATCACGCCAGGGGGTCGGATGCTCAGAGCTGTAGTTAAAATCAAATCCTGAGCTGAATGACTCTACTCTACGCACTGACCAATTCTTGTTGGTCTTGCTAATCGATGTAAGACCCCATGAAGTGTTTCTTATTAGACGTGCCATGCCTTTCAACAATGGCTCTGCCGGACGACTGCGATACTGCTTCCATGGTCTAACGACGCGCGCGAACGATTCAATGTCAGCGACGTGAGCAAAGCCTAGCTTAGGAACAATCTCTCTCGTCTCTGCTGAACCTCCTACCACAATCGAGGTCTGGCTCAGCTTCATCAGTTTCTTCTTCAGCATAAAACCGGCGCCGGGCAGATCACTTCGATTTGCCCAATCGATGTAGGCCAGACACGTTACTTCTTTCTTGTCACCGAATTGAAGATTGAGGGGCCACACTGCACAGTGCGCATGTATCTTATCGGCTTTGCGCAACGCGTAACTACGTGAACCTTGCCACTGTGGACCAGCGTCGAGATACTTCCAACGAAGCACCTTTCGATTGATAAACGGCGCATCGATTGGCGCGTTGAACACTTCCATCAACAAGCCGGCGACGGCATCGAGATCGGCGGATTCAATACGATGCAGTTCCAACGTCAAGTAGCTTCTCTACTCTTTAGATAGCCGAGCACCGACTCGAAAGAGACGAGGCGTTCGAGGTCATCCATGTCAACTTCCACCTTGAATTCCTCTTCAATAAGCGCAATCAAGGTGACCGTCGCAATTGAGTCCCAATTTGCCAGGTTGGTTGTCGCGGCAGATTGAAGCTCAGCTTCACTTAATCCGCTAAAGACCGCACTAAAACATTTGATTAAGCGAGTTTCATAATCATTCATCGTTCCGCTCCGTAACCCGGTGAAATAACGTCGGGCACTTGGTGTCGAACCAACTTCGAGAAATCGTCACCGGGGAAGCGGGCTCATCATTTAACAATTCCGAGAAGAACTTTGCGACCGGCATATTCCGCGACGTGCTAACGTAGTCAAAAACAATTTCATCCCTATCAAATTTTTCAAAAACTGCCTTCAAGCATTGATGCTCAATACGGCGAGCAAAAGCGCGACAACTCATAACCCATGTATCAACCGAAATCCGCTTGTCGCCGACGCGTCCAGTGATTACAGCGATTTTCCCAAGTGCCCCGAAGCGGTCTTTATAACTCGCAGTGAGCAGGAACGTGTCAGGTTCCTGCAAATAGGTTCGCCATGCGGCTTCAGTAACTCGCCTGCCATTCAAGTTGAACTGATTAGTTTTATTGATCAACTCGAAAGCGCGGGTATCGTTTGGGTCCTTCGATACATTGATCGTCAGTTCAGCCTCCGCTTGCTCCAACAATGCATCTGAAAAGCCTTCAGTGTCTTCGGCGACCAGCCTGCGAAGCTCCGAATTACTACGGATGCTTTGCGATCGGAATCGGTCCTCTTCAGAAATCATTCCCCTGCCAAACAAATCCCGGAGCCGGATCGCGAGGTCGTAGATCCCTTGCGGGTCACCAAGAGGAAACTGCACGCATTCAACTTCCGGATGGGCCAAACTGACTTCGGCCAACTCCAACGAGCTATCGTCAACAAAGACCACGCTCTCGGCGCCCACGTTCCACGCATTCAGAATCTGAGAAACGGCCTGCGCTTTCGAACCCCAGCTTACGGCCAACATCGATATAGCATCTTTTGTTAACAACAAGTCTTCACGGTTAAATGCTGCTTCAACGCTGGATGGCTCGTTTTTACTCGCAGCAGCAATAAGCACGCCCTCTTCTGATAAGGTCTTCAACATCTGCTGATAAAAGCCATAATGAGCACTGTTGTGATCCTGATCCCAATGGATTCCATCGACCCCAACCTCACCAACAATTCCATTCCATAACGTGTTGTCCAGATCGGTGATCAGTCCCTTCTTTGGTAGCGGGTTTCTGATTAGCATTGCCAGCAATTTGGCGACTGCGGACGCATGTGAGAGCTGATAAGGAAAACCCGATGACCACTCAGACCTCGCATTAAATCTTTCGGATGAGACAGAGTCATGATCTAATCGATCCTGGTTGAGCACCTTGACGCCGTTCATTTGACTTATTTGCACTCCAAACGACGCCACTTCCTGCTTTAGTCTCAACGCGATCTCACCAGCCTGCCAGCCGGCATTAGAGAAAATGGGTGGAAACCCAAGCGTCGGCAAACTCACTGCCACCGGCGTAGAACGAGAAACATTTTCGACTAATTGTTTCAGGTGACGCAGAAACAAGATCGCGCGTTCATGAATACTTTCCAGATTATGTGGAGACCAACCCCCTAATTGCCGAATTCCAAGGCGAGCATCCACGTCAAACCATTCCAGCACAATTGCGACGGCATCGAGCGTCTCTATTCTCAAACTCTCGAGCGTGCCTCTCAAATCGCCGTACAGTCCGGTAACTACTTCAACACGATGATCGGTGAAGAGCTGCTGAAGTTCGGCTTGCAGGAACGTTTGCAGATGTAACGGAGTAAAGCCGCAGACGAGCGCAACTTTGAAAGTAGCGGTCGAAGATCCAGAGGACTTCTGAATAATTTTCAGCGCATCGATCAGTTTCATCGGTCTCACTAATCAGCCAGACGCAATACCGTAGAGTTCAATTACTCGCCTGACGTTTTGCTTCAGATCAAATCTATTTCTGGCATCTGAATAGGCGGCCTCTCCCATCTTTTCTCGAAGCTCACGATTACTTAAAAGTAGCACCAGCTTCTCTGCAATAGCGTCGACGTCCTGTGCCCTGACGAGATAGCCCGACTTGCCATCCTGGATCAATTCCGGAATTCCGCCAACGCGGGTGCCGATCACCGGCTTCCGGCACGCCATCGCTTCCACGATTGTTTGTCCGAAGGCCTCCTGCCAACGCGAGACCTGACAAACAACGTCTGCGGCATCGTATACGCCCTCTGAAAAAGGATCCGTTACCAAACCAGTCCAGGTTACATGATCTGCAATTCCCAGATCCTTCGCGAGAGCCATGTACTCCGTGCGAAAAGATCCTTCGCCGGCAAATACCAAGTGCACATTTTGGTTTTGCTGAAGCACCAAACGGAGTGCGTGAAGTAAATCGGTTATGCCCTTTTCCGGGATTATCCAACTGACCTGAACAATTACGCCTCGGTCTTTTGGTATTCCATAGCGAGCCCGAAATCTATCTCTTCGTTCCTCACTTTCACCAACGCGAGAAAAGTCGGCGCTATTGTAAATCACCTCAAACCGCTTCGCAGGAAGCACGTCACGCGTCGTAAAGCAGTGGTAGTTATACTTGCTGACGCAGATCACTTTCGAGAGCGGGAAGTTGATCATTCTCACGGCCAGGCGTTTCCAAAGCGGAGCACGATGCGCAACGTAGTTACTCGGGTGTGACCCCTGATCAGTAAAGAAAACTTTTTTCGACGAGAACAGTCGTGCGAGCCATGGATAAAAGCCCAGAAACCCGACGAGTTGCATGTGAACGATCCGAGGTTTGTAGCGCCATAGTACGCGCGTGAAATCGCGCAATGCTCGCGGATTCGGCTCTACCGAATCCCTTATAACCTCAATCGAAACGTTTGGAAGATTCAGATAACTACGGAGATGTTCGGGTGGTTCATCCAAAAAACAAACAATGCTGTGCCATCCTCTTTCGCCGAGTTGCTGGGAGAGCTCCTTTACGTAGCTTTCGCTTCCACCTACATATCTCGGTGATAAGGCAAGTAATGAGAGGACTGCATCCATGTAGGGGATCGTTAGGGGTGGCGGCGTTTGAGAATCCGTTTTAACCTGGCGGTTACCCGCTCGTGAAAGTTGCGAGTACGAAGCTCAACATCAAAGGCGAAAGTGAATGCGCGCTGGAGAGTCGTGTGCTTAGCTGGTTTCTCGTGCGCCGATATAAAGTTTTGCTTATT
>Ga0207676_10003246_pt1 | contig 11578 bp, 12 predicted proteins | sample KBSSwiS72_FD_184307 | JGI IMG/M metagenome (GOLD analysis project Ga0207676, IMG submission 184307) | Switchgrass rhizosphere microbial communities from Kellogg Biological Station, Michigan, USA - KBS Switchgrass S7-2 (SPAdes) (version 2) | ecosystem: Host-associated > Plants > Roots >... | reverse complement strand
CCGATCCAGTCGGGAACTCCGAAATGGCAGAGGTCGACGATCGGCGTGATGTCGCGCTTCTTCAGCTCCGCGAAGGTGAGGTCCGTGAACTCCCAATCATATTTGTTGGGTCCGAGGTAGGTCGTGTGGAACGGCGGTCCGTAGCGGAGGAAATTGATCCCGATCTCCTGGACGCAGTCGAAATCTTCCCGCCATCGCTCGTAGTGGCCACAGACGGCCATTTCGTCGATGCGGGTCTTGCCGTGGTTGATCGTCGGGTAGCTGTTCTCGATCCCGGTCGCGAACATGAAGTTGGCGATGACTGAGTCTCCTTGGGGTCTTGCTGCCGCGCCGCACTAAACCAGCGGGCTGAAAAGAAAACCTTGGAGCGAAGTCGCCTTGCGGCGGTTTTCCGCTATTGGCGAAAAAGCATGCGCTGGGCTGAAGGTTTCATTGCGGTCGACTGGGGGACCACCAATCGGCGCGCCTATCGGGTCGACTCATCCGGGCAATGCGTTGAGGAGTTTGAAGACGGGAAGGGCGCCCTGTCGGTCCCGAAGGGCGAGTTTCCCGCGGCAGTGGCAGAAATCCGCACCCGTCTCGGCGACTTGCCGATGCTTCTCGCCGGAATGGCAGGCTCCAATCGAGGTTGGGTCGATGCGCCCTACCTTCCTTGCCCCGCCGACATTGACGACCTCGTGAAGAATCTCGTCTGGGCGGGGGACCGGGAGGCAATCGTCCCGGGCCTTTCATACATTGGTGACGACCGCGCGGATGTCATGCGCGGCGAGGAAGTGCAGCTGCTCGGCGCAATCGCAACCGGCGATGTGCCGCCCGACGCGCTGGTTTGTCATCCCGGCACGCACAACAAGTGGGTTGTGATCGAGGGCGGGCGGATTGTCAGATTCCGCACCGTCATGACCGGTGAACTGTTCAACCTGCTGAAGCAGCACAGCATCGTCGGCGACCTCCTGCAGGGCGAAGTCGCGGTCAACGATGCGTTCGCTCGCGGCGCCGCCCATGGTCTTGAGCATGAAGACCTGACGTCGGAGCTTTTCGCCATCCGTGCGCGCTGGCTGCTCGGCAAGGCTGAGCGGGAGGCCTGCGCGTCCTACGCGAGCGGGCTGTTGATCGGGTCGGACGTAAAGATCGGCCTTGGCGACCACAAAGACGTCATCGTCATGGGCAGGCCCGCGCTCACCCGGCTCTATGCCGCGGCAATCGAGCGCGCGGGCGGACGTCCGGTTGAGCTCGACGGTGAGCGCTGCTTCCTCGCCGGAATCAACGAAATCGCAAAAAGGATTTGATGTGAGCGCAAGCGAGCTGTTCCGCGTCTATCTCGATCAGTGCCCGCTAGTTGCGATCGTTCGCGGCATCACACCAACGGAAGCCGAGGCGATCGGAGAGGCGATCCACGCAGCCGGCATCCGGATCATCGAAGTGCCGCTGAACTCTCCCGACCCGCTGGATAGCGTCGCACGGCTCGCGAAGAAGTTCGGTGACCAGATGCTCGTGGGTGCCGGGACTGTGCTGAAGGCGGACGATGTCGCCCGCGTCCGTGACGCCGGCGGCCGGATCATCGTCTCGCCCGATACCAACGTCGAGGTGATTGCTGCGACGGCTGCTGCGGGCCTGGTGGCAAGCCCGGGCTATTTCACCCCGTCGGAGGCCTTCGCCGCCATCCGCGCGGGAGCCACCGCTCTGAAGCTGTTCCCTGCCGAAGCCGCATCTCCAACCGTGCTCAAGGCGCAGCTGGCCGTGATCCCGCGCCATGTGCCGATCCTCGTCGTAGGCGGGATCAAGCCCGATAATATGCGTCCCTGGCTCGATGCGGGCGCGTCCGGGTTCGGTCTCGGGGGCGGCCTCTATCAGCCCGGCCAGTCGCCCGAGGAGACGCTGGCCAAGGCGTGCGCCTACGTGGAGGGCCTGAAGTGAAGCCCATCCGCATCGCGATCCTCGGCTATGGCAAGATCGCCCAGGACCAGCACGTGCCTTCGATCCAGGGCAATTCGCGCTTCGAGCTGGTGGCGACATCGAGCCGTTCAGGCCAGGGGGTGGCGCAATGCTTCACCGATTGGCGCGAGCTGATCCGCAGCGTCGACGGCCTCGAGGCGGTGGCCATTACGACCCCGCCCGGGCCTCGCTTCGACATCGCCCGAGAGTGCGTCGGAGCCGGCCTCCACTGCCTGCTCGAAAAGCCGCCCACTGCCGGGCTCGCGGAGATCGCCGCGCTCGACTGCCTGGCCCAGGCACAGGGCGTGACCATCTTCACCACGTGGCACGCGCAGCACCATTCGACTGTCGATGCCGCAGCAAGGGCACTAGCCGGCAAGCGCATCAAGTCACTCGAGATCCACTGGCACGAGGACGTCCACAAGTGGCACCCCGGCCAGCAGTGGATCTGGGAGCCGGGCGGCTTCGGCGTGTTCGATCCAGGCATCAACGCGCTTTCGATCGCGACCAGGATCTTCCCCGGCGACCTGTTCGTGAAATCTGCCGAACTCCAGGTGCCGGAGAATGCGCAGACTCCGATCGCCGCCGACATCCTCTTTTCCAGCCCTGAAGCCGATGGCCCGCTCCACGCCAGCCTCGACTGGCGCCGCAGCGAGGGTGAGGAATGGACGATTACGATTGAAACGAGTGACGGTTCGACCGTCCGGCTCGAGGACGGCGGCTCGAAGCTGATCCTCAATGGCGAAGAGCATCGCGATGACGGGCCCGGCGAATATCCGGACATCTACCGCGTCTTCGCCGACTTGATCGACGAACGGCGCAGCCTCGTCGATGTCTCCCCCTTCCGGCTCGTCGCCGATTGCCTGCTCGTCGGCCGCCGCACGACGGTCGATCCCGTCCACAGCTGATGGAGCAACTTGCGCCCGCGGGCATTTAAGACCGGGCGGCGGGTGAAACGAACACCCGCAGATATTTGGGAAACATACGTGAACTTGGTGACAGACGAACTGACTCAGGCTGACGATGCGTTCGCCGGCAACCGGCTTCTTTCAACCTTCCCGCCCGAGGCGCGAGCACTGATCGAACCTTATGGGACGATCGTCCAGCTAAAGGGCGGCGAGACCGCCCTCACTCGTGGCGAGCAGGTTACTTCAAGCCTGTTCCCGATCGGGCCCACGTTGATCTCGCTCGAGATCGAGCTTTCTGGCGGACGTACGGCGGAGGCCGCCATGATTGGCCAGCGCGGCGCCGTCGGCGGCATCGTCAGCTGCGGCCAGGCGCCCGCCTTCTCACGCGCGGTGGTCCTGGTGGGCGGCTCCGCATTCAAGGTGCCGATGGAGGCGCTGGAGGAAGCAAAGAAGAAATCGCCCTTCGTGGCTAACCTCTTCTGCCGCTTCTCCGACTACCTGCTCGCCCAGGCCATGCAATCGGTTGCCTGCAACGCGTATCACTCCATCCCCGAGCGCGCCGCCCGATGGCTCCTCCACGCACAGGACCGGACCGGCGACCGCATCGAGCTTACCCAGCAGGCCCTGGCCGGGCTGCTTGGCGTCCAGCGCACGACGGTCAATGCCGTGATTCAGTCGCTCGAGCAGGAGGGCGTCATCGCCACCGGTCGCGGCGTGATCCAGGTTCGCGACCGCGCCGGCCTCAAGCGCAGCGCGTGCGAATGCTACGAGCGGCTGGAAAACCACTTCGCCGCCATCATCGGCCCAGGAGGCCGCGGCGGAGGCTGAACCTCAGTTGTTGGTGATGTTGGACTTCGACTTGACGATTGCCGCTTGCGCCGCCGGGCACAGGCCGTCCGCGTTCCTGAGCGCCAGGTTGGACCAGCCATCCGCCGCTCGCTCATTCCCCTTGAGCGTCTTCACATCATACTGCGGCCTTATCTTCTGCAGCTCGGGTGAGGCGGTGCGCCAGTCCTTTGTGATCTTGACCGGCGCATAGTTCCGCTTGCCGGTCACCAAATCTCGCGGTGCAATGACGTAGGAAGCGCTGGTCAGTGCGCCTGCGGCGCACCCAAGTTTGATCACCGCGTCGTCCGCCTTGCCGTCGCCGTCGAGGTCGTCAGCCTGAACTCTAAGGTAGACGGCGCCATCAGCATCGCCACTTACGCCGGTGATCGCCAGCGTGTGCCAGTCGTCGAGTGCCGCGGTCTTGCCGTCGCCAGGAGCCGCCGCTGCGGCTGCTAGCATGAGGAATGTCAGCATCGGATCTCCCCTTCCAAAGCCCCGGAGAGAGTGCGCCTCAAATGCGAATCAGGCAAGCAATCGCCAGCCAAGCGTCTCGCCGGCGTGGAACGGCACGATCCCGTCGATCTCGTCCGGCACCTCGACCGTCCAGCGCTCAAGCATGATCAGGTCTTCGTTGACCGGAAGGTCGTAGAAACGCGCTCCGTTAACCGAGGCGAACGCCTCCAGCTTGTCGAGCGCGTCTTCCTCGTCGAACACGGTGGCATAGCTTTCGAGCGCGAACGGTGCGTTGAAGATACCCGCACATCCGCAGGCGCTCTCCTTTGCGTGGCGCGCGTGCGGGGCGCTATCCGTGCCGAGGAATACGTTCGGTAGGCCCGAGACAGCCAGCCTCCGAACCGCGAGCCGGTGCTCCTCGCGTTTGGCGACGGGCAGGCAATAGGCATGCGGGCGGAGGCCCCCGGCGAAGATCGCATTGCGGTTGATGATCAGGTGCTGCGGGGTGATTGTCGCGGCGACCCGGCCGGAGCGCGCGAAGTCGACCGCGTCCGACGTGGTGATATGCTCAAGAACGATCTTCAGCTCGGGAAAATCGCTGGTCAGGCGCGTCAGCACGCGCTCGATGAACACGGCCTCGCGGTCGAATACGTCGACTTCCGCATCGGTCACCTCGCCGTGCACGCACAGAACCATGCCGATCTTCTCCATCCGGGCCAGCGCCGGATAGATATTGCGGACGTCGGTAACGCCGCTCGCGCTGTTGGTCGTCGCGCCCGCAGGATAGAGCTTGGCCGCGACCCAAACGCCTTCGGCGAAGCCGCGCGCGAGCTCGTCGGGGCCGGTCTCGTCGGTCAGGTAGCAGGTCATCAGCGGCGTGAAGCCCGGTGATGGCGTCGCTTCGAGGATGCGCTTTCGATAGTCACGCGCGGCCTCGACCGTCGTGATCGCCGGCTCCAGGTTGGGCATCACGATCGCCCGCGCGAACTGGCGCGCGGTATAAGGCGCGACCTTCTGCAGCATGTCGCCATCGCGCAAATGCACGTGCCAGTCGTCGGGCTTGCGGATGGTCAGGGTTTGCGATGCCACGGTCGGCAACCTAACTGAGAGCCATGGCCGCGACCACCCTCACCGACCGTGCTGTTGTTCGTGTCTCAGGAGAGGACGTGCGTGCATTCCTCCAGGGGCTGGTCACAAGCGACGTCACCGGGCCCCTACCGGTCTGGGCCGGGCTGCTGACGCCGCAAGGCAAATGCCTGTTCGATTTCATCATCTGGGATGATGGAGACGACCTCCTGCTCGACTGCGAAGCCCAGGCTGCCGACGACCTCATCAAGCGCCTGACCGTCTACCGCCTGCGCCGGCCGATCCGGATCGAGCGCGATCCATCGATGGCGGTGCACTGGTCGCGCGACGTGGAGCGCGCAGTTGACCCGCGCCTGCCGGCGCTCGGCAGCCGTTGGCTTGGACCGGCGGACGAGCCTGCGACCGGCTGGCTCGAACATCGGCTCAATCTCGGCGTCTGCGAAGGGCGTGCCGAGTTGGGCGACATCCTCTGGCTCGAATGCAATGCCGCTGAATTGAACGGCGTCAGCTTCACTAAGGGCTGCTTCGTCGGCCAGGAGAACACGGCGCGGATGAACTGGCGGCAGAAGATCAACCGTAGGCTGGTGGTCGTGCCGACCGCGGAAGAGGGGCCGCGTACGCGAATCGTTTACAAAGAGCTGGGCCTCGCCGTCGAACATCGCCGCACGGATGACCTTGACGGCGCGATCATTCCCGATTGGCTGAAGGCCGCTGCGCGGGCCTAGCCGAAGATCGAATGCGCGATGGACGCTTCGAGATTGAAGTAGATCATTGCCACGGCAGTAAGATCGAACGCCGCGTGCGCGCAAATGCCTAACCAAAGCGTCCCGCTGAGTAGGTACATCATTGCGTAGGCAAAGCCGACGAAAAGCGCCTGCTGCGCTCCGGCGAGGTGTTGCTCGGGGATGTGTGCGGCCGCGAACAGCAACGTCGTTCCCACCACGATTGCGGCCGTCGCAACGCGGCTCTCGCCCAGGAGCCGCCGCAGGCGTTCGAACAGAAATCCACGGTAAAGGATCTCTTCGCCGATGCCGGCGACGAAGATCATGGTCAGGATCATCGCTGGTAGCACTGCCGTGTTGCCGGCAATGAAATGATAGGCCGGGTTGATTGCGGGGCCGCCAAGGAGCGGCATGACGACCGCCTTCATCGCCACCTTCAGAGCAATCCCGAAGGCTGCCCCGAGCGCGATGGTTCCAACCCAGTTCCGCGGCGTCTTTAGGCCTAGGTCAGCCAAGGGAATCTCTGCCAGCCAGGCCCATAGCAGCACCCCGATCGCGCTGAGTCCCGCGAAAATCAGATTGCCCCCCAAGACTAGGACAACCGCTGCGATGCCGAGCGGTCCGAACCCTCGCAGCCTGGCGGCCAGGTCCTGCTGCTGTGGGTCCTGGCCCATTTCGCTCCAGCCGGCCAAACCTCAGCCCAGCACGGCGTAAGCGCGGACCGGGAAGGTCCCCATCCCCTTCACCTTGGGCGGCACCGCAAAGAATCGAAAGCCTTCGTTGGGTAGGCTGCCGAGCCCGGTCATATGCTCGCAGATCGGGATGTCCGCGCCGAGCAGCCTGGTGTGCACCGGGCGAGTTCTAACCCTCGTGTCGTCGATATTGTTGCTGTCGATCCCGACCAGCGTCGCGCCATTCGCGACCAGCCAATCGGCCGCATCGGCGGTGAGGAAGCTGTGCTCGACCCCATAGCGATCGGTGCGCCAGTGCCGGTCCCAGCCGGTATGGACGAGCACCGCCTTGCCATAGACATCCATCCCTTCGAAGTGCCTGGCACCGGTGCCGAGCTCATTCTCCCATGGGCGTCGGATCACGATGCCCGGAAGCTCCGCGAGCGACGGCAGCGGCAGTTCCGACAGGTCCTTGCCGTCGGCGTACCGGTGGAAAGGAGAGTCGACGTAGGTGCCCGTGTTCGCGACCATGTCGATCCGCCCGATCTGGAAGGTCTCGCCGTCGTCGTAATTCTTCGCGGTGCTGCTGCGCTCCCAAAAGTCGCAGATGTGCGGCCCTGGAAGGCCCGGGTAGGTCGTCATGCCATGCTCGATGACGTGGCTTAGGTCGACGATCCGCGGCGCTGTGCGATCTTCCATAAGGCGACGGCCCCTATCCCCATCCAGACCACGTTGAGTGCCGTAGAGGGGATGGCGCGATGCCACCAGCCGTTGATGACGAAGCCCGCGGCGCCGACGATGTTCATCCACTGGTAGAGCGGCGACTGGCCGGTGAGCTTGCCCGCCGAAATCAGCAGGTAGGCAAGCAAGATCAGCAGCGCGCCGGTCCAGCCGACGACCTCGACCGCAAGCTCCAACGGCGTCACGCCGCCGCGAGCCTCCTCAGCACATATTGGAGGATTCCGCCGGCGCGAAAATATTCCAGCTCATTGTAGGTATCGATGCGGCAGCGGGCAGTGAAGCTGAACTCCTCGCCGCTGTCGCGCGTCACTTTTACATCGACGTCCTGCCGCGGCTGAAGCCTGGCAATCCCTTCGATCGTGTACTTCTCTTCACCGGTCAGGCCGAAGGTCGCTGCATTCTCGCCATCGCGGAACTGAAGCGGAAGTACGCCCATGCCGACCAAGTTGGAGCGATGGATGCGCTCGAAGCTCTCGGCGATGACCGCCCGCACGCCGAGCAGGACCGTGCCCTTCGCCGCCCAGTCGCGCGAGCTTCCGGTGCCATATTCCTTGCCTGCCACCACCACGAGCGGGCGGCCGTCGGCCTTGTAGAGCATGGCGGCGTCATAGATCGCCATGGTCTCGCCGGTCGGGGCGTAGCGCGTGAAGCCGCCCTCGACATTGTCGAGCATCCGGTTGCGGATGCGGATGTTGGCGAAGGTGCCGCGCATCATCACTTCGTGGTTGCCGCGACGCGAGCCGTAGCTGTTGAACTCGCCGCGGCTGACCTGCCGCTCGAGCAGGTAGCGCCCTGCTGGGCTGTCGGGCTTGATCGCTCCGGCTGGCGAGATGTGGTCTGTGGTGATCGAATCGCCGAAGATCGCCAGCGGACGGGCGCGTTCGATGTCCTTCGGCTCGGCCGCCTGCATCGTCATCCCGGTGAAGTAGGGTGGGTTCTGGATATAGGTCGATGCCGGGGGCCATCCGTAGGTCTCGCCGCCCTTCACCTCGATTTTCTGCCAGCGCTCGTCGCCGCGATAGACGTCGGCATAGCGGCGGCGGAACATGTCCGAATGGACATGCGCATCGATCAGCGTGCGGATTTCCGCATTCGTCGGCCAGATGTCCTTGAGGTACACCGGCTCGCCGTTGGACGCGGTACCGATCGGCTCCTTGACCATGTCCGAGCGAACGGTGCCCTTGAGCGCGTAGGCGACGACCAGCGGCGGCGACGCGAGATAGTTGGCGCGGCAGTCGGGCGACACGCGCCCTTCGAAGTTGCGGTTGCCGGAGAGCACGCTGACCGCGACCAGGTCATTGTCGTTGATCGCCTTGCTGATCGGCTCGGCCAGCGGCCCTGAATTGCCGATGCAGGTCGTGCATCCGTAGCCGACCAGGTCGAAGCCGAGCGCGTCGAGGTCCTCGCTGAGTCCGCTCTCGTTCAAATAGTCGGTGACCACCTGGCTTCCCGGCGCGAGGCTGGTCTTGACCCACGGCTTGGCGGTCAGGCCCTTCTCGCGCGCCTTGCGTGCGACCAGGCCGGCGGCGATCAGCACCGACGGGTTGGAGGTGTTGGTGCAGCTCGTGATGGCGGCGATCGCCACGTCGCCGTTGCCGAAGTCGAAGCTCTCGCCCTCGACGCCGACGCGCGGGTCGCTGCCCTTCTTGTACGTGCTTTCGAGTTCCGCATTGAACTGGTCGTCGACGTCGCTCAGCAGCACGCGGTCCTGCGGCCGCTTCGGACCCGCGAGCGACGGCTCGATCGTGGCCATGTCGAGCTGCAGCGTGTCCGTAAAGAGCGGATCGGGCGAGCCTACGTCGCGCCACAGGCCCTGCGCCTGCGCATAGGCCCGGACGAGCGCGATCTGGTCATCGTCGCGGCCGGTGAGCTTCAGATAGTCGATGGTCCGCTCGTCGACGGGGAAGAAGCCGCAGGTGGCTCCATATTCCGGTGCCATATTGGCAATGGTCGCGCGATCCGCGAGCGGCAAATTGTCGAGGCCGGGCCCGTAGAATTCGACGAAGCGGCCAACAACCCCCTTCTGCCTCAGCATCTGGGTGACGGTCAGCACCAGGTCGGTCGCCGTAATGCCTTCCTTGAGCTGGCCATCGAGCCGGAAGCCGACGACCTCGGGGATCAGCATGCTGACCGGCTGGCCCAGCATCGCAGCCTCGGCTTCGATCCCACCGACGCCCCAACCGAGCACGCCTAGGCCGTTGACCATCGTCGTGTGGCTGTCGGTGCCGACCAAAGTGTCCGGGTACGCGACCGTCTCACCTGTCTGGTCTGGACCGGTCCACACGACCTGGGCGATATGCTCGAGGTTCACCTGGTGGCAGATGCCGGTGCCTGGCGGCACGACCTTGAAATTGTCGAACGCCTGGCTGCCCCACTTCAGGAACTCGTAGCGCTCCGCGTTGCGCTGATATTCGAACTCGACGTTCTTCTCGAACGCGCGCGGGTTTCCGAACTCGTCCACCATCACGCTGTGGTCGATGACCAGGTGGACCGGCACGAGCGGGTTGATCTTCTGCGGGTCACCGCCGAGCTGCCGCATTGCGTCGCGCATCGCCGCCAGGTCGACCACCGCCGGCACGCCCGTGAAGTCCTGCATCAGCACCCGGGCCGGGCGGTACTGGATTTCGCGGTTGATCCGCCGTTCCTTCAGCCAGTCGGCCATGGCCTGGAGATCGTCGCGGGTGACCGTCGTCCCATCCTCGAAGCGCAGCAGGTTCTCCAGGAGCACCTTCATGGAGAAGGGCAGGCGCGACACGTCCCCCAGCGTGTCCGCGGCCTTGCTGAGCGAGTAATAAGCATATTGCTTACCGCCCGCCTCGAGGGTCGAGCGGGTGTGGAGGCTGTCCTGGCCGGTCGGAATCATCGTTGTCTTTCTGAGGCGTCGTTTGAATGGGGAGCCGCGCGCCGCTTAGCAACCTGCTCCCGTGCTCGCAAACCGCGTGCGGGCCAATCCAAACCTTGCGCCAGGATGAATACCGGTTGCGCCGGGTCGCGAGCGACCCTCTTATAATCATCTCGCAGGTGCAATAAATATGGTCAAAGGGACGAAGGAGCCACGTTCGTGACTCGCGATACTGATTATTTCCGCCGCCGCGCGGCCGAGGCCCGTGCCGCCGCCAACTCGAAGGATGATCCCGAGCGCGTGGAAATCGCCGGTGAGCTGGCGCTCGCCTTTGCCGCCCTCGCCCGTCGCCGCGCCGCCGCTGCGGCGCTTGCCGAAGAGGCTCCGGCAATCCCGCTCGATCAGCCCGCCGGAGCTTAGATCCAGCCCTTCTTCCTGAAATAGAGGTACGGTCCAACCGCGCTTGCGAACATCAGGCCGAGCGAGATCGCATAGCCGTAGTGCCAGTCTAGCTCCGGAAAATAATGGAAGTTCATGCCGTATATTCCGGCGATAAGCGTCGGCGGCAGGAACACGACCGCTGCCCATGAAAATAGCTTCATGGCCGCATTCTGTTCGATGCTGATCAGGCCGAGCGATGCGTCGAGCAGGAACTGGAGATTGTCGGACAGGAAGCCGACGTGCTCGGTGAGCGCGGTGACGTCGGTGTGCAGGCTGCTGAGGTGATGCCGGGCTTCCTCGGTGCCCTTTTCGTGAAGGCGATTGGCGCCAAGCAGGAAATTCAGCATTCGATGCGTGCTCACTGCCGAATAGCGAATTTTGGCGAGGAGGGACTGCGTCCGCCCGATGTTGGTCAGCAAAGCCGTCAATCGGTCGGCCGGGATCCGCCGTGCGTCCATCCTGCGATGGAAGATGGTGCCGGAAATCTCCTCGATCATCTTGCCGACGCTTTCCAGTTCGTCGGCCAGGCGGTCGATGATCGCATCGAGCATCCGCACCAGCGCGGTCGGCGCGTCCTTGACAAGCGAGGGGTCGCGCCTCGCATGCTCGGCGAAGGCCCGGAGCGGCTTTGGCGTCGCGTAGCGTACGGTCACCAGCCGGTTGTCAGTGAGAACGAAGCTTATCGGCGTCGTACGTGGATCGCCGTCCTGGACGCCGTACAGCACGCTGACCGTCATGTAGAGCGCTCCCTCGCGCTCATAGAGACGGCTCGACGGCTCGATCTCCGCCATCTCGCTCTCGGTCGGCACGTCCATGCGGATGCAGCGCTCGACCAGCGCTTCCTCTTCCTTGGTCGGCTCCTCGAGATCGACCCACGTCGCCGTGTCCGGAATCTTTGCCGACGTGGCTTCGATCAGGCTTCCGTCGCAGGACGGTCCATACGTGCGCAGCATG
>Ga0207676_10003239_pt1 | contig 11591 bp, 9 predicted proteins | sample KBSSwiS72_FD_184307 | JGI IMG/M metagenome (GOLD analysis project Ga0207676, IMG submission 184307) | Switchgrass rhizosphere microbial communities from Kellogg Biological Station, Michigan, USA - KBS Switchgrass S7-2 (SPAdes) (version 2) | ecosystem: Host-associated > Plants > Roots >... | reverse complement strand
CGCAGTGAGGTCTCGTTGTTTTCCAAAGCGAGATACGACGTGTAAGGCGTGACGATTCCATAGCGTGTTCCCAGATCAACGATCTCATCGCGCAGTTCCTTTTGCTCGCCGTTCGATCGCACTTGCTCCATTAACCAACCGACACGACGAGTCGCCCACAAGCGCGGCAAATATTCGTTTGCATCACTGCGTAGCGGAAAACTCAAGTTGGTGTAAGTGTAGGTTCGCGTCGTGCCGCCCGCTTTGCCGGTCAAACGCAACTGAATGGAATTGAGATCTGATGGATTGCTGTAGCGTCCAATGAGGGTCACTTGCGATCCACGAAAGAGATCAGGAATGCCGCGCGGATATATCAAGTCGGTCTGCGCGCCGCCCATGTCGATCTGAAGATCAGTGAGCACAGGATAGTTGACCTTCGAAAAGAAATTGGAAACTTTGACTTCGAGATCCTCTTTCGGTTCTACGTAGTCGGCGACGCCACCATTTTCCGCGGCGAGTTTGTCCAACAACGATGTATTGACGTCGTAACCAACACCAAACGTAAACAACCTCAGTCCTGGCCGCGTGGCTTTGCGCACGTTGTCGATGATCTTCGTGACGTTCGTTTCGTCAACTGTCGGCAAACCGTCAGTCATGAATACAAGCATCTTGGGACGGTCACGATTTGTCTCACTGAATTGACGCAGCGACGCCAGCAACGATTGATTGATATTGGTGCCGCCCACCGGCTTCAACGCTTTGACAAACGCTTCACCACGCGCGAGGCCTTTCTCGTCCGCGGCAACGAGGCCGGCTTCCATCAAGTGTTCTTCACCCGCAAACGAGATGATGTTGAAACGATCCTGCGGTCGCAGAATTCTCACGCCATACAGCAGTGCGGCGCGCGCCTTCTCCATCTTGCCTTCTTCAGCCATCGAGCCTGAAGTATCGACTACAAACACGATGTCCTTCGCCGAGTATTCCTGTTCCGACCAATCATCTTTCGGCGAAATCATCAGCAGGAAGTAACCATTCTTTCCCGCTTCACGATGGGTCAGCAGGGTGAGGCCAAAGTCCTCTTTGGAGATGGTGTAGAACAACTGAAAATCCTGCGGCTCTTTGCCGCTGTCAGTCTCAAACGAAACTACCGAGCGGCGGTCACTGCTACGCTTCACGTCGATGGCGTGCGTCGGCGAATAGACATTGCGCAACGGCTCTCGACTCTCGACTTCAACTCGCCCGGCCACCGAACCGATCTGTGTTAACTGCCTGCCAGTTCCAAGTGGATAGCGATACGAGACCGTCCCGCCTTCGGCGCGCACAACCTGGGTGTACGTGATTTCGAGTTTCTTATCGGAGTGCGGTGGGATCGGAAAGATGCTGGCCTGGAACAAATCCTTGCCGGCGTATTCGAGCAATCCCGGGTCGCGTTGCCGGCGCACAATCTCATCGTAAATGCGGCGCGCCTCTTCACGCGTTCTGACCTCGCCGACGAGCCTCCGATCACCGTCCCAGATTGCAAACTCGGCTATCGAAGCCGATTCAGGAATCGGAAACAGGTACGTGCCTTCGAGCGTCGCGGGGGTGTCGTTGCGAAATACCTGTTCGACGTGAGTCGTCGCGACCTGCGAACTGATCTTCGTGTCGATCTTGATCGACTTGATGGGCAGCGCTCGCGGGAGTGGAACCGGCAGGCGGTCAGGGCAGCGCTGGCAAGGCCCCGGAACGATTATTCCCTGCGCGCTGGCGACTACAGCCACGGCGAAGAACATCGAAAACATCAAAAAAATCCGCATTATTTTCGTTGGCAGTTGCATAAGAGTCTCCAAATCTGGACGTAATCCCGTTGCTGGAAGTTAGAACGCCGCCCCTGTTTGGTTCTTGCAGTGCTGATTTAGTGCAAATCTCGCAGCCGCTTATTGAAGATCGAGACGATGGTAGCGACTGTGGCGACGATTAACCCGCCGACTGCGAGCGTGCGTGGCGGGCCGAAGTGGTTGGATGCGGTACCGGCGATGATGTTGCCTATCGGCAATGTACCCATGAAAGAGAGAATGAACATGCTCATCACCCGGCCGCGCATCTGATCCGTGACGAGCTTTTGCAGCAGCGTGTTTGTGAGTGCAACCGATACCACCAGCGAGAAACCAACGCCGAGTAGAAACAGTAGCGACAACTTCAACCGCGTCGACAACGCGAAGCCGGTAATACACAAACCAAACGTGATGGCGCCGCCGAGCACGAACCAGCCTTTTCTTCTGAAGTCGCCGAGATAAGCAACCAGCAGTGCGCCTGATAGTGCGCCAACACCGGCCACCCCCATCAACAACGCGAGACCAGTTTCACCAAGACGAAAAATGTCGCGCGCGTAGATCGGCACCATGCTGAAGTAAGGCGCGCCAAACAGACTGTTGACAGCGGCCAGCAGCAACAACGACGACACGCGCGGGCGGTTCCGCACGTAGGTCAACCCTTCAATCAAATCGCGCCATAACGCACGCCGGTCGCTCACCGCGTGCGTTGGCACGTTCGTGCGTGGTTGTGTTCGCACCATCCAAAGCGCGGCCACCACCGCGATGAAAGAGAGACCGTTGGCAAAAAAGCATCCCGCGAGTCCAAAGACGCGAAAAGCGACGCCGGCCAATGCTGGTCCAACCACGCGCGACAGTTGAAACTGAGTTGAGTTCATGGCGATCGCATTAGCGAGGTCTTCGCGGCCGACGAGGTCGTAAGTCATCGCGAGATAGGAAGGACTCGCCAGCGACATACAACAACCAGTCACAAACGAGAAGCCCAAAACCATCCAGCGATTCACAACGCTGGTGGCGACGAGCGCCGCCAAACCGAGCGCTGCAATTCCGGCCACGACCTGCGTGTAAAGCAACAAGCGACGTCGATCGATCAGGTCTGCAAAGACGCCGCCGACGAGTGTGAGAACAAATCCGGGCGCGGTCGCCATGAATGCGTCGAGTCCCAACCAGAAAGGTGAGTTGGTCAATTGCAGTACCAGCCAGCCCTGGGCCACCGCCTGCATCCAGGTGCCGACGTTCGAGAGAAACGCGCCGGTCAAGAAGAGACGATAGTTACGATTCGAGAGCGAGCGAAACATTTTACTGCGGCGCGCAGTCGACGGCTTCGGGGCCACCTGAACAAACTCACTCGGCATAAGCCGATAGTCTTAACATGAAAGGCACGAAAAGGCACAAAAAGCAGAAAATGTTTTCTCAACTCTTGCGGCGCCACGCGGAGAGTGAAGTGCCCGTGGCGTTGCGGCGTTCGGCGATGATCTCAGCGAGAATGGCGAGCGCGACTTCTTCCGGAGTGACGGCGCCAATGTCGAGTCCGATTGGCGCGTGGATTTTTTTGAGTACCTCTTCGGGAACGCCGGCAGCACGAAGTCGATCGATCACGATCGAAGTGCGTCGCTTGCTTCCGATCAATCCGATGTAGTCGGGATTCGCACGCACGGCGACTTGCATGCATTGCTCGTCTTCGTTGTGACCTCGCGTCACCACAGCAACCGAAACACCGCGACCATTCCCAACCGCCTCAGTTACTGCCACACTCAGGTCATCAGCGACAAGCAACTCGATCTGTTTCTCGGGAAAGCGTTCGCGTTTTAGAAACTCGGCGCGATCGTCAATCAACGTCGTATGGTAGCCTGCAAAGGCAGCAAGTCTGGCCAGTGAAGCGCCGACGTGTCCGGCGCCACAAACAACCAGACGCGGCGCGGGTTGCAAACGTTCGAACAAGAGAGAAATTTCGCGCGCTGAAGGATAATGTGGCGCGAGTTCGTGCACGCTGAACATGCGTGTATCTTCACGCGAGGTTAGAAACCGAGCCGCACGGTCCACCACAATCGCATCGAGGTGTGGATCGCCAAGACTGCCATCGAAACTACCCTTTTCGCTGACCGCAGTTTCGATCCGATCTTGTCAGGACCGCTGACTCGCGTAACGATCGCAGCTACTTCCCCACGCTCCAGTAGCTGCTCAATCATCCTGCTGATCGAGGCCATGGTCTACTTCAGCACCTTCGCTTTATCGAATCCGACCAGCGAAGCCACTCGCCTCACGAGCCATAGTGGTCCAACCAGGAGGTAAACAGGATTCTTGAAGAAGGCGGGTTGATTTCCTTCGATGGCGTGCCCGATAAACTGAAATATCCAACCGACGACAAACAACAACAGCGCCCAGCGCCAGGTGAAAAAGAACAGCGGCAGCGACACGACAATCATCGGAATGCCGATACTGTGCGACAGTCTGTTCAGCGGGTGCTGATGCTTGGCTTTGTAGTTAGCGATGAAGTCCTGTGACATTACTCAGTGCCGACTACTTCAACAAAAATATCCATCGTGCCGCCGCAAACCATTCCTTCCTCACTGGCCTCATCAGCCGTGAGTGAAAAGTGGTGCAACTGAGAGTGTCCCGACCGCATAGCTGCTTTTGCCTCGGCCCAAACCTCAGCTTCGATGCAGCCGCCGCCAACCGTTCCTGCCACCTCGCCGTTCGCGAAGAAAAGCATTTTGGCGCCGCGCTGCTGAGGCGTCGAGCCACGCGTGTGTGCGACGGTGGCGACCACTACGCGTTCACCACGCTCAGCCGCTTCATTGATCATGCGATACAGATCGAGTTGTGGAATTGTCGACATACCTGGAACTTTGCTCGTTTTGATTCGTGTTGAAACTGATCGCCACGCTGCGGCGTGTAATCCTGCCGCCAAGTCTACGTCAGCAGGAGTAAACTACAAAGCACCCGGCTCCAACGCTTCTGCGGCTTGCGGCAAAAGGCTTTTGTAATTTAGAGTCGCGGCTCTCGGTCAACATTCGGAGGCAGCGATGTACCCACAGGTTAACCGGCCCCCAGGGTTTATCAACAAATTCAACCTGTTTGCGGGTGTCATCGTCCCCATCATCGCGATTACGGTCGAAGCCAGGACGCATCTCTCCGCACAACTATTCTTTGATCCTCTGCCAACGCCGTGGCACCTGATGCTCGCGATCTTTGTGCCGCTGGCGCAACTCCAGGTTTGGTTTGCCATCCGTCGTGGCGCGCCCGATCGACTAAAGTTGGCAGGATGGGTTAACGCAATTGCGATCGGGATTTCGATCTTTTACGCGCTTGTGTGTGTGCCCATGCTTCCGATTGCAGCGTTAACGCTGCTGATTCTGGTCGGCTTGCTACCATTCTCTCCTTTTCTTGCAGTACTCACCGCGATTCTCATGCGCAAGCAATTGAGGCAAGTTGCGGCCAAAGGCACTGAAAGGATTTTCTCACTCACCGCCAGGGGTCTGCTCGCCGGCTTCGGCATCACTATTGCCGCCATTGGCTTGATAGAACTCCCGGCGGCGGTGACGCGCTATGGACTTCAGATGGTGCTTTCTAACTCCGCTGAGACGCGAGCTGAAGGAATTCGTTTTCTTCGTTACTACGGTAGCAACGATTACTTAATCCGCAGTTGTTTTGGGCAAACGCCACCTTCACTGAATGTACGGCCTGACCTGTTCTGGTTTCAGAACCCTATCGGCGAAGAAGAAGCTCGACAGATCTATTATCGCGTTACCGGTGAGACGTTCGATATGTCGGCGCCACCATTGCGAGTTGGTCCTTACGAGATACCGCAAGACACTTTTGATTTCAAAACCGATCAGGGTGGAACAACAACTGCCGGCAAACTAAAAAATCTTTCGCTCTTCTATTCGGAAATAGATGGTTCGGTCGATGCCGATGGTGGCGTCGGCTACTTACAGTGGACATTGGTTTTCCAAAACGACGCGGAATCGGAACAGGAAGCGCGCGCTGAACTGCAATTACCGCCGGGTGCAGTGGTGTCGCACCTGACTTTCTCGCGCCAACACTCGGAACACGAAATCGCGTTTACCCGCCGCAGCGAGGACAACGAAGACGAAAAATGGTCTCCGGTTAAGATCATGACGAGTGGCGTCGATCGCGTTGTGGTCCAAACTGCCGTTCCCGCACTGAGCCACGATACAAAGGTTCGCCTTGGCATCACTGTGCCCGTGGTGCTGGAACGGCGGGATCAGGCTCGGCTGATACTTCCGCATTTTGCCCGCAGAAATTTCCGTATTCCGGATGTTGTCAATCATTCAGTTTGGCTTCAGGCCAAGTATCCGTTGAGTACCGATTACAACGTGCTCACTCACTATCAGCGAAGTAACGATAGTTTTGTACTGTTCGGCAATTTGTCCGACGCCAGCCTGAGTGATCCGCAAAACACCATCCGGCTGGTGCGGGTTGATAGCGATAGGGGCATCTGGAGTCGCAATCCCTTCGAAACGGATCGCAGTACGGTCCGACAGTGGGTTGAGGAACGTACACCGGTTCACTTGCGTCGCCTTGTCATCGTGGTCGATACGTCTGAATCGATGGAAAAATGGGAACACGAGATTAATGCGGCTCTACTGGCGCTCCCGATCGACATGGATGTGCATATGGTATTGGCAAGCGCGGACAGGCTGGATGAAAGCCGGCGCAAGACTCTTGAAGTCAATTCGTTTGGAGAGATGCCCAGGCATTTAGCTGCAGCGACATTTGCGGGGGGAGCAGACAATGTACCGGCATTAAGGAGGGCGTGGGATCTCGCAGTCGAGACACCGGGCAACAATGCCGTCGTCTGGATTCACAGTCCACAAGTAATAGAACTCGAACGTGCCTTCCCCCTCAGACAACGCATGGAAGAGAGTCCGTTTGGTCCAGTGCTGTATTCGGTGCACACAACGAATGGCGCGGACGAGATCGAAAAACAGCTCGATGGAGTTAACCAGGTCAAAACAGTACCACGAGTGGGCACGCTGAGGTCCGATCTCGAACGACTCTTTAGACAACTGTCAGGCCAGATCAAAACATACGAGTTCGTGAGGTCTGTCGCGCATTCAGATATCCCATTCGAACCACCGCCGGGATATGAAACGTCAGATCACCTCGCCAGGCTCTGGGCCAGAGACGAAGTCAGCCGTATTTTGAATGCGCATGACATCAGGTTGACTGAGGCCGCCGCCCCGCTCGCGGTGCGTTATCAACTCGTCACACCAATAAGCGGGTTGGGATTTATAAAACCCTATCGCACGGTGGGCGACTTCAACTCATGTATCGATCGGACTCCGTCTTCCGAGTTTGCCGCTATTCTGCTGGTTATCACTATCGTTTGGATCGGTTGGGCATGCATCAGATTTGGTCGACCGCGGCGCGGCGGCTGCATCGTGTGAAGTCATGGTATTTGCTAATATCGGGTTCTAAACTTCCCAATCGGAGGATCCGATGGCAGCCACCCCCAGATTGCCGAGCCGCGTTAGCGATCGCCGGCTCTACATACTTGCATCCATAATTTTTCCACTGATCGTACTCGCAGGTTTCGCGCGCACTTACTATCTCAAACCTTTCTTCCAGACACCCGATCTTCCCAACCGCATAGTTCATTTGCACGGCATCGTCATGACTGCCTGGGTCGTGCTTTTTATCGTTCAGGTGTCGCTGGTCGCAACGCGCCGCACGCGAGTGCATCAACGACTTGGCATCATTGGAGCAGGACTCGCCGCGCTGGTTGTGATCGTCGGCATCCTGACGGCGCTTTACGCCGCGGCGCGTGATCACACTCCGGGCCCGCCGGCGTTAGCGTTTCTGATCATCCCGCTTGGCGACATGTTGATCTTCTCGGTGCTGGTCGGGCTGGCGCTCTACTTCCGTCGTAAGCTGCCGATTCACAAACGTCTCATGTTGCTGGCGGCAGTTAACGTCTTGACGCCGGCAATTGCTCGAATTCAATTGGGCTTCATTATCAACGGTGGGCCACTCGCTTTCTTCGGACTCACCGATCTGGTTTTGCTGGCGTGTGTCGCATTCGACACTATTAAACACCGGCGCCTGCATCCGGCATTTCTGTGGGGTTCGATCTTTATCATCGTCATGCAGCCGTTGCGACTGTTGTTGGCGGGCACTGGCGCCTGGATGACATTCGCGGCTGCTTTGGTGAATCTCGTTAGATAAGGCGGGTTATGAAAAAACTAATTTGCTCTGCGTTCGTGTTGCTGCTGATCAGTGCCGGCGCGTTTGCTCAAACCGCGCCCGCTGCACCCGAGCTAACGAGGTTGTTGAACGAGTTCCTGGCGGGGGCATCGCGCAACGATCCGGCAGTGCACGAGTGGTTTTGGGCCGACGATTTGATCTACACGCGTTCGGCTGGACGACGCACCACCAAGGCCGAGATTTTAAACGAGCTGCACCACGCAGTCCCTCCGAAAGCGTCGGATCCGAAGACTGTCTACACTGCCGAGGACATTCAGATTCAACAGTACGGCGACACGGCAGTCGTAGCGTTTCGTCTCGTATCCACGACCGACACGGGTGGGACGAAACAAGTTGCTAACAACCTCAACAGCGGCACGTTTGTGAAGCGAAACGGAAAATGGCAAGTAGTGAGCTGGCAGTCAACGCGCATGCCTCGCGCTGAAGCGGACAGCAAGAATGAAGTCGCTGCCACTGAAGCCGTGTTCCAACAAGCAATCCTCGCAGCCGACGTCGACAAACTCACCGCGCTCACGGACGCAAGTTTTGTGTGGACACAGGGTACAAAGGAACTGACTCGTCAACAGTTGTTCGACGATCTCCGCGCGGGAAAAGTGAAATACGGAAAACCTGGACGAACGACCGTATCAGTCTACGGCGACACCGCCGTCATCCGCGGCGAGTCACTACCCTCGACGCGCTACACTGTGACCTTTATCAATCAAGCGGGAATCTGGAAAGCCGTCTCAATGCACTCAAATTAGCTTTGTGGCTTACCATAACCATCGTTTCGGAGCAATGATGAGCAATCAAGACGTGCAGCCGGAAAGTGTTTCCCCAAACCCCGCTGAGAACCTACAGCCAGTAAGGTTTCTCGAGACCGATGACCGTTTGGCTCATCCTACACCGGGCGTTGCACTCTGCCTTTCTGGCGGCGGTTATCGCGCCATGCTCTTCCACGTCGGCGCTTTGTGGCGCCTGAACGACGCTGGTTTGTTACGCGGACTTGTTCGCATCTCCAGTGTTTCCGGCGGCTCTATCACGGCCGGTGTTCTTGGTCTGGCCTGGAATAAGCTTCAATTCGACGCCAACAACACTGCGACAAATCTAAATGAACTGTTGGTCCATCCGGTGCGGCGACTGGCGAACGAAACAATTGATCAAGGTGCGATTATCAAGGGAATGCTTCTGCCCTGGAAATCGGTCGCAGACCTGGTCGCGGATGCATATCGCAGGCACCTGTTCGGCAATGCCACACTGCAAGACTTACCATCCGATAATGAAGGTCCACGATTTGTAATCAACGCAACCAATGTTCAGACAAATGTTTTGTGGAGATTCAGCAAGCCTTTCATGGGCGACTACCGCGTTGGTCTAATTAGGAATCCGAAAGTAGAGCTTGCAGTGGCGGTCGGCGCTTCATCTGCTTTTCCACCGTTCCTGTCGCCTACGGTGCTAAAGCTAAATCCCGCTGACTTCGATCCCACGACAGACGGCAAGCTTCAGATTGAACCGTATACGTCTGAAGTCGTGCTCACGGATGGTGGCGTTTATGACAACCTGGGACTCGAGACCGCGTGGAAGACGTACGAGACAATTTTGGTGAGTGATGGCGGCGGCGGTGCTTCTGATGAACCTCGACCTAAGCGCCGGTGGCTGGGTCACATCTACCGGGTTCTGCACCTATTGGATACTCAGGTTCGAAGTCTTCGCAAACGACAAATAATTGGCTCCTATCAACTGAAGCTCCGCCTGGGAACGTACTGGGGAGTCCGCACCAATATCGCTGATTACAAATTACCTGACGCGATGCCTTGTCCTTTCGAGAAGACGCTACTTCTCGCAAAGACGCCAACACGACTAAAGCGCGTGGAGCCGCTGCTTCAAGAACGGCTTATCAACTGGGGCTTCGCTGTCTGTGATGCAGCCATTCGCACTCATCTGGACCCTGCATTAGCTAAGCCGCAAGACTTTCCTTATCCAGGCGCTGGTGTTTAGTAAATGATTCAGATGTCGATTCTCTGCGTTACCGAATGCCCAGCGTCGAGTAACAAGACCATGATCCATGGATAAAGCAGCAACTCCAGACGAATCGACGGGTCAAAGAACATCGGCATTGCACTCAACAAAGAGTCGCTGAAAGACATGCCAATCAAAGTTCCCAGCAGCCCGCAACCAATGGCGGCAAGCGCGATGAAGAGAATGGCCTGGCGTCTACTCCAGCGCTTTGCGATCACTTGATCGTCACTGGCGACGCCTTGACCATCATCTGTGTGCAATTTGACGGCGGTCCAAATCTTCGAGAGCGTATGCCATACGCCGATACTCACGAGGACTAATATCACGGTGCGTCCGGTCCAGCCGGAGCTACGCCAAAAGTGAGGACGAATTAACGGTACGAAGAATGCGGCGAAAAGAAACGCGACGATGGGAAAGACAGCTTGTCGAAGCGCGCGCGCGTCTTCGCGTTCAGTCATTAAAAATTTTTCGAGATTTTTCTGGATGCGAGCATCCGAGCGCGCGCGGCGCACATAAGTGTCCGCAGTGACATTCACGACTGGAGCATTAGCGCCTTTGGCGGCGTAAGCATGGCGTTGCGCGTCATACTCAGCGCGGCGGTGTGGGTCAAGCAATATATCTCGCGCTCGTGAAATTTGAAGAAATGCTTGAGTGGCCTGGGGCGGGCCGCCCTTCAAATCGGGGTGTTGCAGGCGCGCGAGCCGCTTGTATGCCGCCTTGATCTCTTTTACTGAGGCAGTGTCCTTGACGCCAAGAATCTGATAATAGTCCAACATACTCATTGCCGCAGTATTAGTCCCGCGTAGAAGCCAGGTATTCCAGCAGGTAGAAGGAGGATTAATAAGATAGAAAATCGAATTGCTGGGCTGATACCCATAACTTTTCAGGCTGGATTCTAGTCGTCATACTCATCAGACCCTAAAACCCAGATAAACGACTGAATGTCTATCATGTCACGCGGCCGTAAGTCCGTTACCTCAGTTCGTACCATTTGTGCAAACTGTAAAAACTCTGAATATGTTTCCCAGGAGGGACGTGTCTTATAGTGGAAGTCAAAGCCAAATTTCCGCGCTGCAATCCGTGTCACATTCGGTTTCAAAAAAATATGCATCTCTGGCTGTGCGATGAAGCCGAAGACTGTCACGACGGGCCACGTGAGTACTCGCGTTTGTTTTCGAGGAAGCAAAGCAATGATTTCGACCCAGCGCGCAAACCGTTCATCCACACGTAGCGAACCGTGAAGAAAGTCGTAAAGACCCTGTGAAAACAGCCGGGCTCCGGCTTCTGACTTGATCGCGTCACGCAAGGCCATCTTCTCAAACGAAAAAAGTAAATTGGTTCGCGACTCGATGCGAATCGCGCGTCCGGCGATTTCACTGTATTGCTTCTGCTTTAACAGATGTCTCAATTCGTTTCGATTTAGAAGTTCTTCCCATTGCTGATGCGCTTTCCACTTGTAGTTCCGTTCCCAATCAATGTAGGTCTCATCGTAAAACCCACCGGGAAAGTAGTAAAGGAACTTGCGTCGACTTTTCAGCGCGCCGCTTGGTCTTTTCCGTCGTGTCTTACCAG
>Ga0207676_10003235_pt1 | contig 11604 bp, 10 predicted proteins | sample KBSSwiS72_FD_184307 | JGI IMG/M metagenome (GOLD analysis project Ga0207676, IMG submission 184307) | Switchgrass rhizosphere microbial communities from Kellogg Biological Station, Michigan, USA - KBS Switchgrass S7-2 (SPAdes) (version 2) | ecosystem: Host-associated > Plants > Roots >... | reverse complement strand
AACCGCGATTGTGTTACAGACATCTGAATTAGCGAGGTTAACGGATCGTCGCAACGATAGCGATGACCATAACACTCGGTTCCTCCTGTGATTCGCCCGGCATGTCGGCCATGCCGGGCGCTTTTATTTTCGGAAAAGCGGTTCACGCAAAGGCGCAAAGACTGCAAAGAAATCAAATGCCTTTCTTTGCAGTCTTTGCGCCTTTGCGTGAACCTATTCCTTGGTTCCCGTGAACGGTAGCTCCGGTGAGTCTGGCAGCTTAAGGAAACCTTCTGTGTGCTCGCCGTCGAACGTTCCTGACACCTCAGCTTCGACAGCATGCCCATCCATCTCCAGCGATGTGGTTGTGTGAAACGAATTATTGTTTATCTCGATCGTTCCCAACTCTGCATCTCCCATTTCTGAATGGATTACGCCGCTGTATCCTGACTCACTCCGCGAGATAGTCAGCGTCGCGGGAATGTTTTGTCCGAGTGGCGTCTCCACTTCGATCGACCACGAACCCGCAGGATCAGTCGCGGCGGAAGCCTGCGCAGATTTTCGCTTGCCGGCGGTGCTGTAAACCTCAATGTCTTCAGCGTACGGTTTCATCTGCTCCAGCACTGACGCACCATCACCAACCACGATCAACGCCGCCTTGTCTGTTTGGACATACTTCTGCGCAACGCGCTGGATCTCCTCGCCAGTCACGGCGTTAACGCGTTCGCGATAATTCTGCAGATAGTCGTCCGGCAAATTCAACATTTTGATTTGGACTAACTGGTCCGTCAGTCCTTCCTGCGTCTCGAGACGAATCGGAAAGACGCCCGTCAGATACGACTTCGCGTCGGCAATCTCTTTATCCGACACACGCTCGTTTCGGATTCGATCCAACTCATAGAAAAACTCTTTCAGCGAATCGCCCGTGACAGGCGTGCGCACTTCGGCCGTCGCGCGAAAAGTGCCTGCAGTGCGACGCGCGTCGAGATTTGAATACGCGCCGTAGGTGTAGCCCTTGTCCTCGCGCAGGTTCATGAACAAACGAGACGAAGCGTTGGCGCCCAGCACCGTGTGCATCAACAACAGCGGAAAGTAATCAGGACTCGTGCGAATGATGCCGCTATTGGCAATGACGATATTCGACTGAGCCGATCCGGGTCGATCCACGAGATAAGCGGTCCTCCTGGTGCGGACCGGCGGCGCCGGAAAGTTTGCCACCACGTCCTCGCCTCTTTGCCATGTTGAGAACAGCGACTCGATGCGATTCAAGATCTCGTCATAACGAACATCGCCGACTACGATGAACACCCCATTATTCGGAACCAGCTTCGCGCGATGAAACCTGACGAACTGATCGCGTGAAACGCGATCGATCGACTCTGGCGTTGGCGCCACAACCGAATAAGGATGGTCGCCAAACATGACTCGCGAAACCATCTCACTGGCAAGAAACGATGGTTGAGCGCGTTGCTGGCGCAAACTCTCTTTCGTGTTCTGCTTCGCCAGCTCGACCTCGTTTTCGGGGAACGAAGGTTCGAGGATAACTTCAGCCATCAAACCCATGATCGGATCGTTGAACTGGGCCAGCGCCGAAGCCGCAATTATCGTGTAATCGGAATTTGCGCCCGCCGAGAGATTCGCGCCGATACGCGCGACTTCGTCGGCGATCTCTCTGCTGGTCCTTGATTCAGTTCCTTCGGGCAGCAGCCCGGCGAGCAGATCTGTCAGTCCCGGAATTTCCGGAGGATCGAATGCTCCACCTACACGAAACGCGAGGCGATAACTAACCAGGGGCAGGCGGCTGTCGTCCACCACCACCACCCTAAGCCCGTTCGCCAGAGTTGTTTCTCTCGGCGTGGGAATCAAGATCGGTCGAGGTTGTAGCGGCGGAGGGGGCTGGCTACGAAAGTGTTCCTGTTGATTCATGTTATGGATGCAGTGGACCAGAGCCTATCTTAGTTTGCGACGGAACATCCGCCGGATCTGTTGGTTGTTCTTCGGAGGACAAAGGTTTAGCGACGTTTACCGGCGAGCCGGGTTCAGCCGGAGGCTTCTCGGGGACCAGCGGGGGAGGCGCAGCCGGTTGATGTGGATCTCCCGGCGGTTGTGGCGACGCTGCAACCGTTTCTTCCGCTTGTTCCGCGGCAGCGCCGGGAAGGATATCGAGCACGACACGATTTTCGACGTCCATGTAGCGAGAGGCAGCTCTCTTGATGTCGTCAGCAGTGATAGCGAGATACTGGTCCAACTCTGAATCGACGATTGTCGGATCTGAATCGTACAACGCAAACTCCGCCAGGCGTTGTGCGCGATACATAGTTGACTGCCGCCCACGCACTGCATCGTTGCAAAGCGAGTTTCGCAGTTTCTCCATCTCCGCCGCGGTCGGTCCATCGCTGGCTATCCGGCTGATCTCGTCGAAGATTTGCTCGCGTATTTTGCTCATCTCCTGGCCGGGTTTGGGCAACGCGAAGATGAATAACGCCGATGGCCCACGCCGTTCGTCCACGCCGCCTTCGATCGAGATGACTGATTCATCGCCTTTAACCAGCTTTTGATAAAGGCGCGAGCTGTCGCCTTCGAACAGGAGTGTGGCCGCCAGCGACAGAGCATAGAATTCCGGCGTGCGTCTTTCAGGAATTTTCCAGCCGACCACAAACGCAGGCGAGGGCGCCAGCGTATCGTGAAATGTTTCCTCACGAATCGCCACCGCGTCCGGTTCTGACACGTCAACGGGTGGCGGATTAGGTTGTGCCGGGATGTTGCTGAAATACTTGTCGACAAGCGCGCGTGCTTCGGCGTTGTCAAAGTCTCCCACAACGCTCAACACGGCGTTGTTCGGTGCATAGTAAATCCGAAAGAAATTCCGAATGTCGTCGATGGTTGCAGCGTCGAGATCTTCCATCGAGCCGATGGTCGAGTGTGCATTGGCGGGATTGCTAAAGATCAACTCGTTCATGCGCAGGAAGGCGCCGACGTAAGGCTGATTGTCGTAACGCAGTCTCTTCTCTTCCTGAACGGCATTGCGTTGGTTGTCGAGATTCTCCTGCGTCACCTTCAACGATCTCATGCGATCGCTTTCGAGCCACAAAGCGAGTGGCAGGTAGTTTGACGGCAGAGTCTGGAAATAGTTGGTGCGTTCGGTGGACGTGGTGCCGTTCATCGTGCCGCCGGCATTGAAGATGTATTGGAAGTGCGCGGCTTTGGGAACGTTTTCCGAGCCCTGAAACATCATGTGCTCGAACAGGTGAGCAAAGCCGGTGCGGCCTTCTTTTTCGTTGCGCGAACCAACATCGTAGTAAACGGCCACTGAAACCACGGGAATAGCGCGGTCAGGACTCAACACCACACGAAGCCCGTTCGCCAGCTTGAATTGTTCAATTGGAGTTGATGGTAATTGAAATCTCTCGGTCACAAAATTTTCTCTGCCGGAAACAAAGACGTGCTTTACCGTTCGCGAGGATTGGTAAAGCACTGCTTTGGGGGGATGTTGCTAGTCAGGCGCTTAAGAACTAAGGCGGCGCCGTGGTCGTGAGCTTCAGACCGTTTTGTCCATTATTAAGCCGCGCAATTCTGCTCGCAGTCGTTCGATTTCAGCGAGCTTCTGTCTGACGCGCTCAAACAATGCTGATTGAGTCTTGATGCCTTCCTCGATCAGGAAGCCGGCTGCTTCCGCACGACTGCGAAAGACACCGGCCTGGACCAGGGCCTCGAGCTTCTCCTGCGCCTCGGGCGAGATCTTCACCGCTACTACGTAGTCATCTTTTGCGGATATGGCTTTTTCAATGGTCCTGCTGATATCACGCCCGATTGCGCTCAACGATTCGGGAATGCGCGAAGCAATGTCTCGAACTGATGAAGCCGTTCGATTGTGCTCTTCCGTGGTCTCGGGATCGTCATCGCGAAGCATCAAGTCGTCAACTCTGTCAGGCGTTGAATGTTCTTCCTTATGATACGGACTGCTCATTTGATACAGACTCCTTTACAGAACCGAATTCTAACTGTCCGTTTTACGATTGTTGTCATTAATAGGTTCATTCTACGAAGCGCGGGAAACAGGGTCAAGCAAGCGCCGTTACACAACCTTGCCGGTGTGGACGGCATCCGTTATAGTGCAATTGAAGTCTTGAAAACATCGAGGTTTGCAGTGAAAAGAATTACGGCACAACTTACTCTCATCCTACTGGTCTTCACTCTGGTCATCCCCGGCTTTACTTTTGCGCAACAGACCCAAACGTCTTCGGGAAGTACCCCGGGTGGCACCAATCCCCGCACAGGGAATCCGGGCAGGAGAGGAACGCGAGCGTCCACCGCTGCTACTACCGCGATCGAACGTGATTTTGATGAAGCTCTGCAGTTGATCGAGGACCAATACGTCGACGGTCGAAAGCTGAACTACAACGACGTATTCAAATCGTCGATCATCGGCATGCTTCGTTCACTGGATCCTCATTCGAACTACTACGACAAGGAAGAGTTTGACGAGCTGAAGACGGATCAGCGTTCTGAGTATTTCGGAATCGGAGCGTCGATTCAGAACTACGTTCACGGCGATCAGGCTGACACGTATATCACGGCCACCTTCGATCGTTCGCCGGCGGGAAAGGCCGGACTGCGTTACGGCGATCGAATCGTCGAAGTTGACGGCGTGAAGATGAGCGGCAAGACGTCGCTGGAAGTGCGCGACAAGATTCGCGGCCCGCGCGGCTCGACCGTCAGGTTGACGTTGGAGCGTGCCGCTGACAAGCGCATCGAGAAAGTCGAGATCGTTCGCGACGCGGTGCCGCAGCCGTCGATTCCGGATGCTTACATGTTGAAACCCGGGGTCGGTTACATCGACATGACACGCGGCTTCAACTACTCGACAACTGACGAGTTGCTGGACGCGATCGATCGCCTGCACGGAAAAGGGATGACCTCCCTCGTGCTCGACCTGCGCAATAATCCGGGCGGGTTCCTGGACCAGGCGATCCACGTTGCGGAAGTTTTTCTGAAGAGCGGTCAGTTGATCCTGACGCAGAAGGGCCGGAATGGTTATCGCGACAATACCTACGAGTCGCGAAACAACGCGCCTGACATGACGCCGTTAGTGATCCTGATCAACGAAAACACAGCGTCAGCGTCGGAGATCGTCGCGGGCGCGATGCAGGACCACGACCGGGCGTTGATCGTGGGCCAGACGAGCTTCGGAAAGGGTTTGGTGCAGAGCATCATTCCGCTCGAGTTTGGCGCCGGGCTGACGTTAACGTCAGCGAAGTATTTCACGCCATCAGGTCGCCTGATTCAGCGTGATTACTCGAATGGCGGGTTTTACGACTACTACACACACGGCGCCGGCATAAGCCGCGAGCCAGTGGCTCCGACAAAGCCGACCGGTCCCGAGAAGAAGACTGATACAGGTCGAGCAGTTTATGGCGGCGGGGGAATCGCCCCTGACGAGGCGGTCGGTCCGCGTATGGTGAATATAACGCAGCGGCGTTTGACGAGCCCGGTTTTTGCCTTCACGCGCGACCTGGTGAACGGGCGGATTCGTGGTCTCGAGTCGAGTCAGATCGATGGTGGCATCAATTTCCGTCACGAGTTGCAGCCTGAAGAGCTCAAGGTGACGGATGCGATGTTCAAAGCGTTTCGGAGTTTCGTGCTCGCCGATCCGGCTTACAAGATTTCGGCGGCGATGATCGATCGGAATCGTCCGTTCATCGAGCGTGAATTGCGCTTCAACATGGTGACTGCTGCTTACGGCCGCGTGATGGGCGACAGGGTCTTCATCACGACTGACGATCCGCAGGTCTCGAAGGCGGTCGACGTGGTGCCGAAAGCGCGCGACCTGGCGATGAGCAGTGCCGCCGCCGCAAAAATCAGCCAGTAAACTTTATAGGTCCTATAGGTCATATAAGTCCTATAGGACCTATTAAAAAGGCCTTGTTGTTTCAGGGGTAAAACAAAGTCTTGCGTCTAAAACCGCGCTGTGCTACGTTTAGGAATCATGAAACGCACGAATCGTTCGGCCAAAGGCCTCGTGAATACCGAAGAGCTCGGACGCGCCGTCCGGCGCCGGCGCGAAGAGCTCGGACTCAGCCTCCGCGACGTTGCCGGTAAAACCTCAGTTTCGGCTTCCACGCTCTCACGCATCGAGAACGGCACGGGCAAACCTGACGCAGACAATATCGCTCGCTTGACCGCGTGGCTCGACGTGCCGATGGAGCGCATTCTGAGTGGTCGCGATCCGGAATCAGAAGAATCGAAAGCGGTGGTCTATTACCCGCAGGAACCAACACCCGAAATCGTCGAAGCTCACTTGCGCGCTGACCGTAATCTCACGCCGGACACTGCGGCTGCGCTCTCCGAGCTGTTTCGCGTCGCTTACACAGAGTTCAGCAAGCGTGGCGGCGAAAAGAGCCAGAAGCGGCGACGTTAGACCACGCTGAATCCGTTATACTTTTCGCGTGCTACTTGGCGATCTACCTCCAGGTGAAAAGTGGCGAAACTTTGAGTTGAAAGCTCTCGGCTTGCGCGACTTTGCCCGCGTCCGCATTGACCAGCCTCTAAATCCTTTCGATCTCGCACGCTTCGCAAATCTGATCGTCGTACGCTTCGAGCAAGTAGAAGGCTTGAGCGAGAGCGCACGCGAACACCTGCTCGGAGCGGGATCGGAGAGCTGGTCCGGCGGCGCCTGTTCCCTCCCAAACGGCATGAAACTCGTAATTCTCAATCCCACGCACGGCCGTTCGCGCACAAATGCGACGCTCATGGAAGAGATTTGTCACGTGTTCCTGGGCCATCAACCCAACCGGCTCTCCGTGGTGACCAGGGATGAACGTGGTAAGGTAATGAATCGCGACTACCGCAAGGCCGACGAAGAAGAGGCATACGCGGTCGGCGCCGCAGCTTTGGTCCCTTATGCGTCGTTGAAGAAAATGTTGTTGCAGGGAAAGACCGCCAGGGAGATATCATTACACTTTCGCGTCAGCCGCGAACTGGTGGAGTATCGGATGAAGGTGACGCATCTCTGGCGCGAGTTCAAAGATAGCCAATGACTGAACGACTGAAAGTAGCAGCCACTCAGGGCTTGAGCACGATCGACAAGCTCCGCATGCTGCTCGACATTACCAAGAAGATTAGCCGCTCGCTGGATCTTCAGGAAGTCCTCAACCTCGTAATGGACACGCTCGATTCACTGATCCCTTACGACGCGGCCGGGATCTTCGTGCTCCAGTGTGCCGACCGGGAGACGCTTCCCGCAGGCGAGGAACCGTGCGAGTTTAAGTCTGAAGCTGTCCGCGGCTACGACATCGACGAGCTCTCCGATCTGCATTTGAAACTCGGCGAAGGATTCATCGGCAGCGTTGCACTGAGCGCTCAGCCCATCATCTCGCCCGACGTTCGCAACGATCCGGTTTACATCAACGCCCGTGATCGCACGCGTTCCGAGATGGTGGCGCCCATCATCTCGAACGACGAAGTGATCGGCGTCTTCGATCTCGAAAGCGACGAGCTCAACGCCTATTCAAAGGACGATCTGGAAGTGTTGCTGCTGCTCGCATCGCAGGTGGCGATCATCATCGAGAAGGTAATGCTGCACGAGCAGTTGATCGAGAAGAAGAGACTACAGGGCCAGTTGGAAGTGGCTCGCCAGGTTCAACTCGAGCTGCTGCCGGCAAGGGATCCGGAGTTACCGGGATACGACATCAGTGCCTACAACTTTCCGACCGAAGAAGTTTCCGGCGATTACTACGACTGGGTCCGGATTTACGACGACGAGATCGCGATTGTAATCGCAGACGTGGCCGGTAAAGGTGTGCCGGCGGCGATTCTGATGGCGTTTCTGAGAGCCAGTCTGCGGGCCACGACGAACGTCGGTTACGCGACAAACATCTCGATGAGCAAGGTGAACCATCTGCTCTATGAGTCAATCGAGCGAAACCAGTTTGTGACGGCATTCCACGCAGTTCTGGACGCTTCTACCAGTACTTTGTCGTACTCGAACGCGGGTCACAATCCGCCGCTGATCATTAACGCGAAGGGTGAGGCACGTTTCATCGAGCACGGCGAACAACCCTTGGGCATGTTTCCGGCAACGCGCTATCACCGTTATCACTTGTTAATGGAACCTGGCGATGTGCTGGTGCTGTACACCGATGGCGTAACTGAAGCGTCTACCCCGGCGGGCGTGGAGTTCGGACGCGACCGTCTTGCTCAGGCGGTCAGGGATCATTACGAGCAACCGGCACGCGAGATGATCGCGAGTTTGCAAATGGCGGTTTTGGAGTGGACCGACCATGCCGGAGCAACCGACGACGTCACTTTCTTCATCATCAAAGCGCTAAAAGAGAAGTGAGGACAATTCAAAGGCGCAAAGAAGCGAAAAATTTTGCTTTGCTTCTTTGCGCCTTTGCGTGAAAATTACTTTTGGGAGGTGCTAGTGTGCGGTTAGCGAGCAATGGGCGTGATCACCGCCCGGTGCGAGCTGAGCACGATAGTCGCCAAAGTGAAACTCAGCTTCGACCTCCGACAATGCATACACATCGAAGCCATACGCATCGAGATAGTCTGCCAAATCATCGGGGGAAAGAAGATATACGGCAGGCGAGTAACCCGCTTCAACACGAATTTCCAGCAGGCGCTCAATTACTTCAAGTGGTGCAAAGCATCTCACAGGATCTCTGTAGGTTGCCATGTGTCCAGCGCCTTTCTTATCAATTTCATGAACACGGACCAATTTATCGTTTGCCGTGCTCTTTCAGAACGAACATTTGATGTACGCAATCCCCATCTAGTTTGTTCTTCACCTGACAATATTCGTTGGCGAAACTTGTCGATACTTTTGACGCGCCAGCTAACTGAAAAGTTCCAAAATGAGCAGCGAACAACCAAACACCTCAACCACTCAGCCTCAGGCGCCGGCACCGTTGAATTTCGTCGCAGTATTGAGAGAAATGCTGCGCGCTTCCGATAAGGTAAGCGATCTGATTTTCAGTCCCGGACGGCCGCCGCAGATCGAACTGGCCGGCAAACTCGTGCCGGTTCGTATTGCCGGTCTGGAAAAGCTATTGCCGCAGCATACCGCGGGTATCGCTAAGCTGATTATCGGCAATCAACAGACGGCGCTCGACAGTCTCGAAAAGACTGGCTCGGCTGACCTGTCGTTCAGCGTTCCGGGCGACGCGCGTTTCCGCGTCAATATCTTCAAGCAACGCGGGACACACGCCATCATCATGCGCGTAATTCCGATGCGTCCGCCCAAGTTCAGCGATTTCAATCTGCCGGAACAGCTAAAAGAGATAATCGACATCAAGAACGGGATCGTGCTGGTCACTGGACCAACCGGCAGCGGTAAGAGCTCCACCCTCGCAGCAATCATCGATCTAATCAACGAGACTCACTACTACCACATCGTCACCATCGAAGATCCGATCGAGTTTCTGCACATGCACAAGAACTCAACGATTCACCAGCGCGAGCTGCACTCTGATACACCGAGCTTCTCGATCGCACTGCGCGCGGCACTGCGACAGGCGCCGAAAGTGATACTCGTCGGCGAGATGCGCGACCGCGAGACGATCGAAGTGGCTTTGGAAGCCGCGGAAACCGGTCACCTGGTGTTGTCGACTTTGCACACCATAGACGCGTCAAAAACGGTAGACCGCATCATCGGCGTGTTTCCCAAGAACGAAGAACGGGTAATCAGAACGCGTATCGCGCAGTCGTTTCGTTTCATCATTTCGCAGCGACTCGTTCCGCTGGGCGACGGGAAGGGAAGAATCGCGGCGATCGAGATCCTGAAATCGACGATGCGCACGCGCGAATACATCGAGAAAGGTGAGTCGGAAGGGAAGTCGCTGCTCGACGCCATGGAGCAGGGCGATCAGGACGGAATGCAGACTTTCGATACCGTGATCGAGCAGTTTATTCGCGACGGCCTGGTCAGCATTGAAAACGCGTTGCCGTATGCGAGCAATGCAAACAATCTGCTGCTGAAGATCGCGGATCTGGCGGGCGCACCACGCCCCCAACCTAAACCAGAACCCGCCCACGATCCAACCTCGATGCTGGATATGATCGAACCTTAAAATAGGTCCTATAGGACATATAGGACCTATTTGCTATCATCGCTTCGAGATCATGTTCTCGAAGGTTCACAAGGCCATTTTAGGCCTTATATTTCTGGCAGCCTTCTCTCCCGCAACAGCCCACGCAGACGATGAAATTCGCATCGATTTTCCTGCCGGCGGCCAGCTAAAAGTTCGCAACGACTTCGGCGACGTCACGGCTGAAATCTGGAAGAACAATCATATTGCTGTCTCAGCAGTCATCGGCGGCGATGGCTCGACGCGGTTCAAACGGTCTCCGATACTCATTGATAACCGCGGTTCACTGGTTACCATCTCCGTCGTGCGGCGTCCAATCGATCCGGCCGTACCGATTCACTTGAAGATCAAAGTTCCTAATGACGCGGATATCACCGCGCGATCAGGGCAGGGAACCAAGTCTTCTGAATTACACGTCGGGAACGGCGGGAGAAAAATCGACATACAGACGCAAACCGGCGAGATATTTCTGGTTAATGCAATAGGCGTAGAGTTCACAGTTCCGACTCCCAAACAGCCTGAACTTGCCGGTACGAACAATTCAAAAAGTGCAGCCGGAACTCCCGCTGAAGCAGTGACCAATGACGAGATCACCGAAGGCGACGTCATACGGGTCGATTCGCAACTCGTCACACTCAACATCAGCGTGATCGATCGCGGCACCAATCGCGGGCTCCTCGGGTTGGGCCAGTCTGACTTCAAACTGTTCGAAGACGGCCAGGAGCAGCGCATCGTTCAGTTTGAATCTTCGTCAGCGCCTTTCGATCTCATGCTCTTGATCGACCTCTCAGGATCTACGCGAGAAGTCGTTAAGCTCATTCGCGCTGCTGCCATTCGCTTTGTTGACGCTGCTCGTCCCGCGGATCGCATCGGCGTGATCACTTTTGCCGGTGAGCCCGCGCTTGTTTCTTCGTTCACTGCCGACCGTCAATTGCTGCGACAAAGAATCGAGACGATTGATACGGCTCGTGGTGATACAAAGCTTTACGATGCGACCAACTTCGCGATGGAAGAAGTGTTGAAGGAGTCAAAAAAGTTGCGAAGGTCCGCTATCGTCTTGATGAGCGACGGACTTGATGGAACAATTCCCGGTGTCAGCGGCCAGCAGGGTTCGCGGCAAACGTATCCGGAAACATTGCGAAACATTCAGGAGTTTGACGGTGTCTTGTACACCTTGTGGCTGAACACCGAGTATGAGGCGATGAGCCCGCTCGACACTCAGCCCGAAGCCTTCGACGCGGGTCACGATCGAATGAAAGAGATGGCCGGCGCGGGCGGTGGTGTTTTTTATGAAGTGGAACGGTTAACTGATCTCGCCGGCGCTTACGAACAAGTGGTGGCGGATCTCGGAACGATGTACAGCCTGGCTTATCGCCCATCCAACAGCACGCGCGATGGACGATGGCGAGCTATTCGCATCGGCGTGAATCGCGCTAACGCAGTCCCGCGCGGCAAACGTGGTTACTATGCGAATTAGATTTTTCAAGTTTCTCGCGCAAAGGCGCAAAGGCGCAAAGAAAAGCCAAAAACGCTTTGC
>Ga0207676_10003229_pt1 | contig 11621 bp, 9 predicted proteins | sample KBSSwiS72_FD_184307 | JGI IMG/M metagenome (GOLD analysis project Ga0207676, IMG submission 184307) | Switchgrass rhizosphere microbial communities from Kellogg Biological Station, Michigan, USA - KBS Switchgrass S7-2 (SPAdes) (version 2) | ecosystem: Host-associated > Plants > Roots >... | reverse complement strand
GAGAAAGCCATTGATCCCCCCGTGATGACAACACAGCGCGGTTTGATTGGTGACTTAAACCTGAATGCCGGTGGCCTGACAACCGTGCGTGATATCAGGGAGCTGGTGCCGTTTGAAAGCAAAGCGCGTTTCGATGTGCAACAGGCTGAAATACAGCGCCTGCAAAACAACATCAAGGATTATTTTTTCATCAACCAGATAATGCTGCCGCCTATGCAGCCAAGTCCTGTGACTGCAACGGAAATATCAGTGCGGATGCAACAGCTTGAGCGTGTATTTGGCGCAACACTGGCGCGAATACAGACTGATTTGTTATCGCCTGCATTGTCGCGCACGTTTCGCATCAAGTTCCGTGCTGGACAATTCCCCGAAATGCCGGAAGCGGTTGCACAGTTGCGCGGCGAAATTGAAATTGAGTACGTAAGCTCGTTAGCCAAGTCTCAAGAATCTTCAAATGTGATGGCTGTCGAACGGTGGCTTGGCATCCTTGGCCAAATGTCACAAGTTATGCCGGAAGTGCTGGATATTCCTGATATCGATGCAGTAGTCAAAGGCATGGCAAGCATGTTGGGTGTGCCGGCGAAGTACCAGAACACACCGGATGAAATTGAAACGAAGCGCAGTGAACGCAAAGCGCAACAGGAAGCCATGCAAAAAGCGGCACTTGCTGAACAAGCAGGCAAGGGCGTTAAAGCAATGGGCGAAGGTCAACAAGCAATGGCGGGGGCGCAAGTATGAGCGAACGCAATAAAGTCACTGACAAAGAAATATTACTGGTACGCGAAGTGTTTGGCACGCCTGCCGGCGCTGAGTTGCTGCAAATGTGGGTTGGATATCACGTTCGTTCACCCATTGCGGATCGTGATCTTGCAGTGATGGCAACCCGTGTCGGCAAACTGGAATTTGTAACCGCAATCCTCAACTGCCTTGAAGGAGGCTAACATGACTGAAGAAAAAAACTGGAAAGATACACTCCCCGACGATGTGAAAACGTCATCATTGCTGACTGGCATTGATACGGTGGATAAATTCTGGAAGCGAATACTGGATCAGCACAGTTATGCTGGCCAATCTATCCGCATACCGAGCGAGGATGCGAGCGCAGAAGCAAAAGCTGAGTTTCGCAACAAGCTGAAAACAAAAATACCGTCACTGTTGGAGGTTCCGACTGACGATGACGACAATGCGTACAACCTTGCCCTGTCCAAACTTGGCAAACCAGAGAAAGCCGAGGAGTATGCGCTGCCAGCGGTGGATGGTTTCACATTTGACGACAACCAGAGCGCACATTTGCGTGAAATTGCGTCTGTTGCTGGCATGACACGCCGGCAGTTTAAGAATTTGGCGAAAAAATTTGCAGAGAATGTGCAAAAACAGGCCGGTGAGGTGACAGAACTGCGAAATAAGGACAGCGAGGCAATTAAAAAGGAATGGGGCATGACTGCCGAGGAGCGCTATTCAAAAGTTATCGAGTTTGCCAAAAAAACAAATGCACCCGAGCATTTAGTGAAGGCGCTTGAAAGTAAAACGGCTCGTGCAAGCGATTTGTTGTGGATACACTCACTCATGGGTGCCGGTAAGGAAACGTCGACTGCTGCTGGTGATGGTGGCGGTAACAATAACAACGGCACCGCAAAACTTACGCCGTATGAAGCGAATCAACAGATTCACGAAATACAAAGCAACCGCAATCATCCGTATCACAAGGGCGACAAACTCGCACAGAAGCGTTTTATGGAACTTGTTGCGATGGCAAACGCAAGTTAGGTGTTGCAAACCGGATGGAAGCGGTTTATATTCCGTTTCCATCTGGATACCTTAAACATATAGCCCAGATAAACCCCGCGACTGACGGGCAATTCAGTAAGCCAGAAATGGCCTGCATAAGCAGACACCCATAGGCGAAAAAAGAACCTTTTTTTCAACTATTTGGAGTGACTGCTATGTCAACCACAATTCCCGAAATTTATGTCCAGACGTTCGAGCGCAATTTGCGTTTCCTTGCACAGCAAGAAATGGCGCGCCTTCGTCCCTATGTCACTGAACGTGGTGTAGATGGTATCAACCACAACTGGGAACGCCTCGGCTCAAAAGAAGCGTCTCTGAAAACAACCCGCGCACAACCCACTCCGGTAGCTGATTTCGTATTCAGTCGCCGTGTGTCTGTTGCGAAAACGTGGGATATCGGTGAGCTGGTAGAGCAAGAAGACCCTACCCAAGCGCTTGTCGATATCAACAGCGGCCTGTCTCAATCAATGGGCTTTTCAATGAAGCGCGCATTTGACCGTGAAATTATTGCGGCACTGGGCGGTTCCTCATTGGATGGTGACGGCAACCCTGTTGTATACAACCCCACACAACTGATCGGCACTGGTGTTGCTCCGATTTCTTTTGACTTGGTAACACAAGTGCAAGAGAAGTTTATGAACAACAACATTATGCCCGATGAGCCAAAAGTGTTTGTTGTATCGCCTGTACAGATTCGCCAGTTAATGAACACCACAGAAGCGACCAGCTCCGACTATGTACGTCGGTCACTGGATCAACTGTCTAGCACTGGCATTGTGCCGATGTGGATGGGCTTCACTTGGATTTGTTCAACACTGTTGGATTCAAGCGGTGCCGGCAAAATCTACAACTATGCGTTTACCAAACGCGGTATTGGCTTGCAGGTGAACAAGGATATTTCCGCGTTCATTGCGCAAGACCCATCACGCAGCTACGCATGGTCGCTCTATTGCATGTCCGTATTCGGCGCTACCCGCGTAGAAGACGAGCATGTAGTTAAGCTGGATGTGCTGAACAGCTAATCGTAAAAACAAGGGGCGGTGAAAGCCGCCCTTTTTTTATGGGAGAAAGATTATGACTACTACCGTTTTTACGATGCCTATCAACGGCATAAAGCCCGATATCGTTCGCACTGACGCCCTTGCAAACACCACAACACTGGATGGCGCTGTACCCAGCGGCTCTGTTGGTGTGTTCATCGATGATGCAACCATTGATCTTGCATTGATCCAGTCCGGCCTTGTGTATGTGGCAATCCTTGAAATGCTTGATCGCATGATTGAGAACTCTGCCTTGTATACCACCATGTCTGCTACCAGTGCATTCGCTGCGTCCTGCTTCAATGAAAACCCGAAGCTGACTGCTCATGTGGAAGCAACTGCATCCCCAAACGTCACAACCATTGACGGCGTAATGCAGTCACTTGGCAACAATATCGCTGTTGTGTGGAATGAGCCTGTACCTAATTCAACAGGTCTTGGTTATACCGCCGGCCAGCGTGTTGCTGATTACATCCGCGAACAAATACCCTAGGAGGGAATTATGAAAGGTGGTGCTGATATCGATGACCAAATGAAAATCAACAGGGCTGTGCAAGCGGCTGTAGCAAACGGTGAGTCCATCAATGTGACTGCGCTGGCTGCAAGCCTGAACATCGCTGTTGATTGCTGCCAGAGCTTTGTCGACTACTTTGCTGAGAAGCACGGATTGAAGGCAGAGGTTAAGCCGAAAAAAGAAAAGGCATCCAAAAAAGAAGTAACTGCTGAGAAACCAGAGGATAACTTCTTTGAGTCAGGTCAGTGATTTAAAGCTGCGTGCGCTGCGCAATGCGCTCTCGACGGCAACAGGCCATATCGATGATCTGGAAAGAGCGTGGCTGTTGTTTTCTGGTGCGACTGGTGAGCACGTTCAAACATTGTGGTATGACTACCTCGTAAATGTTGCTGCCAGCCCTGTAGCCCCCCGCCATATAAACGATATGTTTTATGAGTGGTTGGGGCTGCTTGGCTTTACTGGCGCGCTGGATGATCGCTGGCTACAGTTCTGGGGCGACTACGGCACATTTCCTACCACGTTTATTGATTTCAGAACACGCAGTGTGATGGCACCGTTTGTATTCACGCGTGCCAGCACTGAAATGGATGTGAGTGATGGCGGTGTGTTGTCACAGAAAGCTGTGAACACACCAGCCTATTATAAAAACCAAGGGCTAATCATGGAAGATACGCGCACCAATGCGCTGACGTTTTCCGAAGATATGGGCAATGCGATTTACACGCGCAGCAATTTGACGGTATCAGCGAACAGTGATTTTGCACCAGACAGCTCACTCACTGCTGATAAGCTGTTGGAGACTGCAACACCCTCTGTAACACACATATTCAGCACTGCTGCTGATTTGCCATCTGCGGGCGATGTGTGCTTTTCATTCTTTGTGAAAGCAGCTGGTAGGAATAAGTTTGCGGTTGTTGTTGGTGCAGTGCAGTCTGTGTTTGATCTTGCTACTGGCCAGCTGAATAGCCCAAACCTAAATGTTTACATGGATAGCATCGGGAGTGGCTGGTGGCGCATTAGTCTTGGCTTCACCAATGTTGGTGTTGGCATCAAGCCGCAGATTGTTTTTTTGACGGATGCACTGCAATCATCATACACAGGTGACATCACAAAAGGATTGTTGATTTGGGGCGCACAGGTTGAAGTGGGCACATGGGTTTCAGGGTATATCCCCACAAATGGCGCAACCGCAACACGCACTAATCCAACTTTCTTTGCGCCATCTGTGAGCATCCCATCTTTTTCGTTGACAAACTTTGCCGTGGAATTATTGATTTCACCCATGTACCGATATTCGCAGCCTCACCTAACAACAAAAATACTTTCAATCAGAACGGATGGCAACAACAGGTTTGAGATTGAATATTTTGGTTCACAGGATCAATTGCAAATAACCCGCATACATGGTGGCGTGCAGGGTTATATATTAACTGCGGCAGGATTAACAAATTACCCGCGTGGTTCTGATCTGAAAGTGCGCGTGTCACACTCAACAACAGCTGGCCTTAGCGTCTCCATCAATGACGCGCCCGCTGGCGCTGATGCTAGTGCAAATGCAAAAACCGTATGGAGTACACCCATACCAACAAACATTGGGCTTGGTGTGCGCGACACTGGCGCGGGTGTTATGTGGTCATTTCTTAAATACTTCAAATACTGGAATGCTCCGACACTCTTATGACAACTGAAATTGATATCTGCAACAAAACAATACTTCGACTTGGTGGCAACATGGTTTCTACCGTGTCTGGCCTTGTTGTTGATCTGACGCCGGACTCACTAGAGGCAAAGCTGTGCTTGCTAAACTATGCGCTGGTGCGTGATATCGTCACTGAGGATCGCGTCTGGTCGTTTGCATTGTCAAAGGTTGTTTTGGATACGCCGGATATCATCAAGCCCGTATTCGGTTTTGATAATCGTTTTCCTAAGCCTACGGATGCGCTCAATATCTGGCGCGTGCATTACGACAACTTTAATTCGCCTTGGGTTGCTGGCATGAGTGAGGTTTTGGAGGACTGGCGCGTAGAGGGTGCATTCATTCTTGCAAACGCCGGCATTATCAATGTTGAGTATGTTCGCCGCATGGATCAAGTAGGCGATATCGATCTGTTCACCTCCCAGTTCATTGACAGCTTTTCATTGCGTCTGGCGGTAGAGTTTGCAATACCGCTTACAGAAAACGAAAAGCTGTTTGCATCGTTGGCGGGTGAGTATGAAAAGCGCAAGACGGACGCGTATGCAATCAATGGCTCACAGGCCAAACACGAGTCTTTCCGCAGTACAGAATTGACGCGGGTGCGATAATGGCCGGCTTCTATCCAATCATTCAGGGTTTCACCGCCGGCGTCCTGTCACGCAGGGTGTGGGGGCGCACTCTGTCTGACGTTTATGCAAACGCTTTAGAGTTTTGCAGAAACTGGATCATCAGCCCGCAGGGATCAGTTCGCAAGCGTGCAGGATCAGAATTCATTGCTGAGTTAGATGGTAACACTTGCACGCTTGCCACATTCAATCGCGATAGTGGTGACGATTTGGTCGCTGCATTTCTGGATACAACAGTGCGTTTGGTGAGTGCATCTGGATTGGAAATTGATACTGTTGATCTTGTGAAAAACGGAACATTCACAGCAACACCAAACCCGATGATAAATTGGGGATTGTCCAGACCCGGCGCGATACCACTAGACCCTACACCGAGCTATAACAATTCTGCTGAATATGCACAGGTAATACAGACTGTTTATGGAAGCACGTTTAATTTAATGATGGTCAGTTTTAACGATTCAAGTCATCCGACAACGTGGGCACGGATGAAGCAGACAATACCAATACCGATTCCAGCGGCATCACACAAGTTCAGCGTGTATGTTGAAGTGCCAGCCATGTCATCTGCAAATGGCTGTGTGCTTGCTGTCAGACTTGGCACGGCTGACAACTTGGCAAACATATTGAACTATAAAGTGAATTTAACAGCGGCAGGATTTCCGCGCACGCTTGTTACGCACACATTTGTGCCAGCAGTTGCAAATGTGTATTTCTGGATTGAAATTATTAATCCATTCCAGCCAAATTATGGCCTTCGTCCAAATGTGTTGATAAACAATGTCAGTCTGCTGGGTGATTCTGCGGCAAACGCTGTAAGTCTTGCGCATCCATATTCATCAACCGAAGCAAAGGAGTTGCAATTTGCAATGGATTCAACGAAGCGCGAATTGTATGTGGTGCATGGCAATCACTACCCGCGCAAATTATTTTTTGATACTGCAACAAACAAATGGAAGTTTGACCCGATGGTGTTCTATGAAACAACTGTTGGAACAGGGGCGGCTTATTCGCCACCAAAATGGGGCACAGGATCATTCCCAAAAGCAGTTGCATTGCATCAAGCGCGCCTATGGTTTGCTAATACAACACAAGCGCCGTCTGGTGTGTGGGCTACAAAGATTGGTAATTATGGTGTATTGAAAGTGCCGGCAACAGGCGCACTCCCTGCTGATCCTTTGGCGTTTGAGCTGAGTTCGCCGGTTTCAATCACATGGATTCAGTCGCACAAGATATTGCTCATTGGCACAGATAACTCGGAATGGGTGCTGAGCGCTCAGGGTGGCACAGTTACGGGTGCAGACTTCCAGTTTTCACAACAAAGTTATCAGGGCAGTGTTGCGCTTCAACCGCCTGAAATAGGCATCGGCCTTGCGTATATTGCGCCAAATGCAAGGCGCATACGCTTCATGCAGGATGGTGGTGATTCTGTTTATGGCTGGGTGTCACGAGACATATCACTGAAGCTGTCGCATGATATTGGTTCTTCTGTTGTAGACATCGCTTATTGTCTGGAACCAAATTATTTACTGTTTGTTTTGTTAAATGATGGATCAATGCTCACATGCACATTCGCGCCTGATATGGAGCTTGTTGCGTGGGGCACTTACTCTGCTGACTGTCCAATCATTTCTATCACGCAAACACAGGACACAAATTCAAACTACTTGTTCATGGCAAAAAAGCGTGATGCTGGTGTGATTGCAATTGAAAGAACAAACCCACCAATTATTAATGAAGTTTGTCTGGATGCGTATGCGTCTGCGCAGGTGGCAACTGACACGCTTACAAGCGTTGGTGCAAATCTGGCCTTTGCAGCATCCGGTATTTTGGATGGTAGGAATCTTGTGTTTGATGGTGCAATTCGCGCAGTAGTTGCAGAATCAGTTACTAGCTTCATCATTGCCGGTGAGTTTACAAAAATAAATAATCAAAGCTATTCGCGCATTGCCAGATTCAATTTTATTACTGGATCATTTGAGGCGCTTGGCACTGGATGCAATGGCACTGTGCGGGCGCTGGCTTTTGATCCGGCCACTAACAGGCTATATGTTGGTGGAGACTTCACTACTGCAAATGGTGTAACAGTTAACAGAATCACTTACTGGGATGGCTCAACATTTGTTGCAATGCAGAGTGGTGTGAATAACGATGTGCACTCAATTGCTGTTCATCCATCAAGCGGGCATGTATTTATAGGCGGCATCTTTACATCAACAGTTGCGCCTGTGGTTGCTACAGTAAGAATTGCTGAATGGACAGGTGCCGCATGGATAGCAATCGGAACGGGTGCAAGCGCCGTTGTTCGTGCGCTGTATCACGATGGCACATTCCTTTATGCGGGTGGTGACTTCGTAACAATGAATGCAGTGGCCGCAAACTTTATTGCACGTTACAACGGCGCTGTGTGGTCTGCACTAGGCACTGGTGCAGATGCGGCTGTGCACAGCATCGTTCCACAGGGCACTAATATATTCTTTGGCGGTGATTTCACAGCCATTAATGCAGTTGCTAGTGTTGGTGTGATGCGCTGGAATGGAACGGTGTTTACTGCTGTTGGTGGCGGATTAGCAACTGGTGTGCGGGTGCTTGCTGAGGATGGTGTTGGCGGCATTGTGGCTGGTGGAATATTCACTGCGCCGTTTAATAAGATTGCGCGATTCGATGGCGTGAATTGGATTGTTGTAAATGATGGTTTGATTGCAACAGCGCCGCAAGGCGTTTTGGCTCTGTATGTTGTGACTGCATCAATCATTGCTATGGGTGGAAACTTCACTGGCATTACCGGATACAGCCAAAGAATTATTTACGGCTTCGATCATCTTGACGGAAAGATTGCAAGCGGTATTGCCATTAGTAATGAAATGTTCCTAGATTTTTTAGCGAATCCATTTATCGATGGCAGGTTGAGAGAAATTGAATCGTTCTACACAAAGTCTGAACCAATCAACAATAAATATTTCAGGTCAATCCCGCCACATGCAGTGTTAGCTGGTGCCATTCCGATTGATTCATGGGTGACTGATACAGTGCTTTTAGGATTGCCATATATAGCAGCATTAAAAACAGTTCCATTGGAGGGCGGCAATCAGGCTGGCACATCACAGGGCGGGCGCAATCGCTGGCCAAAAATATTTGCGCGTATTTTTAATTCATGTATGCCATCAATAAATGGTTATGTGCCAACAGTGCCGGCAGAGCAACTTCCATCGTGGGGTGATCCTAATGACGCTGTTATCACTGGTGATTTTGATATTTCCAGTGAGGGATTTGATCGGGCATCCGCTGTTGAAATTGTTGCGCAGTCAAACTTGCGCACTGAAATAGCGGGTATCTTTGGCAAAGCTACGAGTAACAATGTATGACAACTTTCGGCGGAAATGGGATGCTACAAAGCTACAGCAATGACTTTGCTGGCTTTGGCAGTAGTGGCAACACAGGCAATGGCTGGGATTTTTCACGAGTTGACTGGCAGGCCGGCGCTGGTGCATTTGGAAACCTTGCATCGCAAGCGGGCGGTGGCGCACAAAACACTGGTGGTTCATTTACAGCAATGGGCACAGCGATAATGCCCGGCTGGGGCACGGCTGTTGGTGCTGTACTTGATATCGGTTTGTCATCCAGTATGCACAGCAAGGCAAAGAAAGCTGCGCACAAGCAGGCGCGTGCGTTTTGGGAAAATGCACTTGTAGAGTTAGGCCAAGTGAAAAAACAACAAACGTATGATCGCAGTGCGCTGTTGACTCAGCAGGCCGGTACGGGTGCAAAATTGGAGTCTGCATCATTGCAATCACATCGCGCTGGGCAAGTGAAAGAGCAAGATATTGCTTATGATCGTATGTATAAACAGTTACAGCAGCAGTATCAGGAAATTCGTCACAGTGCTGGCGGCGGGGGTTTGTTCGGATGAAAATGATGGATATTGATTACACGGTTGGGCAACCAACTGTGCCATATCAGGAAGACCCTAACGAGGAAATGAAACTCGTAAGCAGTCTTGTTGGCAATGCTGCAAACGCTTATGGTGTTGTAAAGGATGGCATTGACGAAGCGGCACTCGTAAAACAGAACGCGCTTGTTTCTAATCAAATGGGGATGATTGAAGATTACCTGTCCAGTGGCGACCGCATTGATATCAATGATCCGCGTATGCCGGACGAAATACGCACTGAGGTAATGAAAAATATTGATCCTAACGATCCTGAAGTAACGGTTGAAGGTCAGAGTACCTTCATACCGACACGGCGCGTTATGCAGCCTGTTGTTGAACACTACGAAAAGAAACTACAGGAATCAGTCAAGGACGTTCCTAACTCACGCAAAGTAGAGTACATGGATACACAAACTGCCGCATACGGAAGGCTGAAAGAAAAGGCTTCTGTTATGCAGCGCGGCTATGTGTTACAGGATATGCAGAAGTCTTACATTGCCGGCGTGCAGCAACAGGTACAGGCTGGCGATATGGATGGCGCAATGGATACGCTGTCAAAAGCCCGCAACAGTGGTGTATTCGATGACCAGCAAGTAGCCAAGGCATCACAAGACGTTATCAAGGCATTTGTTGGCCGCTTTGAAACACAGCTCGCACAGAACTATAACGATCTGAGCGGTGCAGCATACAACGGCAACCAGACTGCTATTGAACAGGCACAGCTTGAAATAAATATGCGGGTTGACGAAGCTGTTGATCGCGGCATCATTTCACCAGAGGAGGCAAACGACTATGTGCTTGAGGCTGACAGTAAAGCCGAGCGTATGCGCTTCATTGGTGGCGTTACACGCACTTACGATAGCCAAGGCATAGCTGCTGCAAACGAAGCGCTGCGCCACCATGAAAAAAGAAAGCCAGCCAACGTATCACAGGAAGACTGGCTGAAAACAATCGATGCTGCACGGTCTGACGTTAACAAGCGCTATTCGGATGAACAGAAAATAATTGCGGATATGAAGGATATATCCAAAAAGGACAAGCGCATTGCTGAGGCAATGGCGGCTGTTAATCTGGGTATGCCTGTTGTTGGTGCGGATGCAGAGGCTGGTATGGATGAGGTGTATGACAATACACTCAAATACGGTTTTGCTAATCCTGAAAACAGATTCCAGTGGTCTGAAATGGCTGTGGCAATGGTAGAGCAAACCGGCTACATGCCAAAAGGTTTGCGCGATGATCTGTTGCGTATGGCTGCAAACGGTGAGTCTGATCCTGCCAACGCTGCCCTTGCTGGTGATATCTATTCCCGCATACAACAAATGCCAAACGCTGTTGACGATATTGAATCAATGCAAGACAAGGTGATGTTGCAGGAAATAGCTGCTAACACAAAAGCCGGTTTGTCGCCGGCCTCTGCATACGCAACTGCTGCAAAGACTGTTGCTGTTGATCCAACTACACGCAAGCTGCGTGGTGAGGATTGGACTGCCAAGGCTGGCAACTACAAGGACACAAGCAAGCGTATCAGCAAGGCATCAAACAAGGTCTATGACAAGTGGTTTGAAGACGACCCGAAAAAGGGTGAGGCGTATCTGGTGCAGTTTCGTGATCTGGAAAGGTCTGCGTTCCTGTATACCGGCGATATCAACAAAGCGTCACAGATTGCTGCTGAACAACTGAACAAGGTCTGGCGCGTTACTGAGGTCAATGGTGATCGTGAGCTAATGCAGTTTGCGCCGGAAACAATGTATCCGCCATTGAACGGTGAAAGTAGCTGGATCAAAACTGATTTGGAGAAGTACAAGACAACACAGCTACCAGACTTGGTTGCAAAGTACGGTGCTGAAAATATCATCATTGAGTCTGACTACTACACCACACACTCAAAGCAGCCATCGTATGCGGTCAAGGTGCGTGACCCTAATCAACAGGGTGTGATGTTCAATGCAACAAACAAGGACGGTTTGCGCCGGCGCTGGTATCCAGATATTAAAAAGAATCCAGAGTTTAAGGAACAGGAGAAGGT
>Ga0207676_10003224_pt1 | contig 11630 bp, 9 predicted proteins | sample KBSSwiS72_FD_184307 | JGI IMG/M metagenome (GOLD analysis project Ga0207676, IMG submission 184307) | Switchgrass rhizosphere microbial communities from Kellogg Biological Station, Michigan, USA - KBS Switchgrass S7-2 (SPAdes) (version 2) | ecosystem: Host-associated > Plants > Roots >... | reverse complement strand
AATCCCCGACAATCGTGCGAACGCCCGCAGCCTCCCAGTATTCCTTCTGTCCCGCACCGCTATACCGCGCCAGGCCCCAAAGCTCATTGTCGGGCGCAAGTGCCTTCGCGACGGCGCCGCCGAGGCGGCCGGTCAGCCCCGTGATCAGAATTTTGTGGCCCTTTAGCATGAGCGATTCTTTTCCCATTCGAGTTCAGTGCATGCATTTTTTTCGTAGATTGCGAGGCTATTGGAACAGCACGCCTCCGTTCACGCCAATCACCTGACCGAGCACCCAGGAACCTTCCTCAGACATCAGCAAAGCCACCATCGAGGCGATATCCTCGACCCGGCCGAGCCGTGGACTGGGCGTCAGCTGTCTTTGCAGGTCAAGGAAATCCGACGACAGCTTTTCGGTCGTCGGGGTCAACACCAAACCGGGTGCGATCGAATTAGCGCGAATACCCTGCTGGCCCCAGCGCGTGACGACGTGGCGCATGATCGCGTTGATCCCGGCCTTGCTGACGGCATAGGCAACGCGTGTGCCCTCGCCGATGAAGGCGGCGCCGGAGCTCATATAGACGATCGAACCGCCACCGCGCTCGAGCATGTGCGGCACCACTGCCCGCGTGCAATAGAAGTAGCCGGTGAGATCGACCTGGAGCAGCTTGTCCCAGATGTCGAGGTCGATCTCAACGGCGTCGAGATCGAGATGCTGGATCGCGAGCAGCGCCGCGTTGGCATGAAGCCCGTCAATGCCTCCGAACGTCCGGACACCGGTTTCGACGAATGCATTGACCGAGTCGATGTCGCCGATATCGAGTTCGACCGCCACCGCGCGACCGCCGCCTTCCGAGATCTTTCGGGCCACGCCACGAGCTTCATCGGCGTTGATATCGCCTATGACAACAGCAGCGCCTTCACTGGCCAGCCGTTCGGCCGTGGCAGTGCCGATACCCCCGGCGCCCCCGGCAAGCAGGATGACTTTGTTGTCGAGTCGCCTCATGCGTCCTTCTCCAGCCCAAATTGATAAAGCACCCAAATCCTAATCCGGGACGATGGCGACGGAGTTCGCTCGATCGCCACCGATGAGAGGGACTTTCTCCACCGTGAAGTTCATCGCCCGGGTTCGCTCTCCGTACCTATTGATGCAGCCCTGGATGGGCCACCGCTGAGCGGGGCCGGGAAATCAACTACGACATCGCTGATCTGCACGCCAACCGTGGCGGGCATGTTCGGCGGCCGAGCCAGTCCGAATCGAAGGAGGTCGCCCGGTCGATTTCCGTCGCGGTGGAAGGGGCCGTCATGTTCATTTCTGATTCCTCGCCAACATCGCCGGGACGATTTTTCGCCGGCCCCGACATTAGCATGGGCCGTCTCCCCTTTATCGCGACATCTTGCCCGAAACCCCGGTCGCGATAAGGTGAAAAAACTGAGGAGTTTTCAGGGCGCCTGTAGATTGTGGGATCGGCGGTGCGAGCTTCGATTGCAGACGGGCGCAGAGGAGATCGCAAGCACCGGCGGTAGCCGGCGTAAACGCACCCCCTGCAAAGGCATCGTCTCGCAGTGTGCGATGCGGGAGCGCAACCTTCTATCCGATCGCCTGGAGGTTTTCGCACAGGGCGCCTTCGGGATCGGTGGAAAACACCACCCTCACGCCATGTTCGGGGTAATCGCGAACCGGCCCGACAAGCTTGCCACCGTTCGCCTCGATCAACATCACAATGTTGTCGAGATCGTCGACGACAAAAGCGAAAATGGCTTGCTGATCGCGCGGAGTATCGCGTTCGGTGAAATTGAACATCACGAGTGTGCCCTTCGTCCGATCTCCATAAGGCGCAAGGATCACTTCACGAAACGGTTCCCCGTCGCTGGTTCCCTGGAACCGTTGGACTACATTGAGGCCATAGATCTTGCCATAATAGGCAGCCATCGCTTCTTCGTCGCGGCAGATGATTTTGCTGAATAAACCGAGCGGCATCAGTTTCTCCTTTCAGACACCGTGAAACGCGGTCCAGCCGGCTAGCAAAATGATCTTGCCTTCGAGTCGCTTCATGCACGCTGTTCCTGTTCGAATTGATAGAGTACGCCCAGATTCTGGTCGGGAACGATGGCTAAGGAATTCGGGCGATCCCCGCCGACAAGAGGAATATCCTTGGCGGCGAAGAAGCTCCGCACGGCATCCATATCCTTCACCGTGAAGATCATGGCACGGATCCGCTCTCCATATCGATCGATGAAGCTCTGCACCGGACCGGCTCCGGCCGGGGCCAGGAAATCGACCACGACATTGCCCATCTCTATGCCGACGGCCGTCGCGGATATGCGGGGGCGTTCTTCCTGGTAGACCAGTTTGCCGCGGCATATCCGCTCCATAGCTTCGGCGGAGGATCGGTTGTCCCTCAAGGCCACCGAAAAGCGGTATCCCGTAATCCCCAACGGATGTTCGTTGGCCCAGTAATCCTGGCGCTTCAGTTCACCTGCGTAGAAAGGCAATGTCGGATCAGCGTACCAATTCCAGGTGGTGAGCTCGAGCGATATGCCCTGGCATTGTTCGCTGGTGGTGAGGAAAAAATCCCACTCGCTCTGGTCGAACACCCGCAGGCCTTGTTTTCTGGCAGCGTCAATCGCGGTGGGAAGGTCGGGAACCATGAATTCGCAGCCGGCGAAATGGGGCCCCAGTCGATCCCAGTCCATGATGAATCCGGTCGTACCCACGCAGTACCAGAACGAGCCGGGATCATCAGCGGCGGGCGTGACGTTCGCGGGCTTCTGGCCCATCGGCCGCCGCTTTTCGACGAGCTCGATGATTGCCCCGCCGAAATTGACGAGGCAGGCATGGGTAAATGGATTTGCCGGGGTCGCCCAAAGAAACTGCCCCTCCAGGACATCGCTGAAATGGGCCACGGCAGCATCGTAATTCTCGACAAGCTGGTTCATGTGGTTGAATTGCACAACATCCATGGGGGGCATTATGTCTATTTCCTTCGAATGAACGGTGACCGAACTTACAGCTCCAACGTCAAATCGACGCCGAACGTCCGGGCCCGTTCAAATGACCCCGTATAGAGCAGGCTCAGGGATAGGACGTTATCCAACTGCTTGTTGTCGAATAGGTTCTTGCCCCAGAGGGCGACCTGTCCCTTGAGCCTGCCGAATTCGAGGTCCCGGAGCGCAACCCGCCCATTGACGATCGCCTGCCCCGACACACGCGTCAGGGCGGCGATCGCCGGCGTCGGCGGATTGCCAATGAGATCAACTTTCGACCGATAGTTGGCATCAAGCCGGAACGACAGATAAGCGCTGTCGATCAGCGGGCTGGTTTGATACTGGATGGACCCGTTGGCCGTCCACTTGGGGCGGCTTTCCGGGCGATAGGTGGCGATGTTACCCACAATCGGATTGACCGACGTGAAGTGGAAGTCCGTGTAACCTACATTCGCCTCTACCGTGAGGCCGTCCATGAGCACGGCGGTGGTCTCTAGCTCGAAGCCCTTGGCCCTTGCATCGCCGCCGTTGATGATGACCTGTGATGCTGCCGGCACGCCGGCGCAGGGACCGCAGCTGGTGAACTGGAGGGCCGTATACTTGACCGAGAACACAGCCAGATTCGCTCGCAGCCTGCGGTCAAGAAGGTCGGCCTTCACCCCGCCCTCCCAGGATTTTGCAATCTCCGGACTGAATGCCCTGGTCGAAAGGAAACCGCCGGATATGAAACCGGTGGCATATTTCCCGTAGATCATGATCGTTTCGGTGGGCTGGTAATTCACCCCTGCCAAATAGGACCACTGGCTTTTGTCATATTTAATCGGGAAGGTGGGCACTCCGAGCAAAGTATTGTCGCCACCCCGTTTCCTGTCCTTGGTGAGACGAGTGCCCAGCACAACGTCGACCTGGGGCGTCACGTGGATTTCCGATTGGGCGAACCAAGCGTCCGATGTCGAGTGCACGTTCGTGGCAAGTTCCGATCCGTTCCCCGGAATGACGTATCCGGGGGCGGTGGTGAATTGAGTAACAATCGGTGCACCGTGGAAGCCGCCGGTACTCCCTTTGTCCTCGAAGTGAATATATCCAGCGGTCAGGTTGAACGCACTGGCGTTCCAGTTAAGCTGAAGCTCATTGCTCCACTGCTTCGAGGTAATGAGCGGGGCGTTTTCCAGCAGCACATAAGGCAGGCCGACGGGGCCGAGAAAAGGCTGGTTGTTGATCAGCCCGCCATAGCCGCTCAGGTTGTTGGATAGCTGCACCCGCATTCGTCTGAACGCCAGGATGTTGGTGAGGGTGATGTCGGGCGCCACGTCCCACTTCGCGTTCAGACTGTGGCCACTGTGACGGGTCGAGCCCGGTGTCGAGAAGGAATTGTTGACAGCGGACGGCCGGGTGTCGGTAACCGGCGACATCAGCGCCGGATCCTGGCCCGCAATCAGAGCTGTCAACAGCCCGCCGAAGCCCGGGCCCAAGATAGGCACGAAATTCGTTGCAATTGGGGTCGACGCGGCGGCCGAATAACGGTTCTGCGCATGATCGTAGTGGTAAGTCAGGCGGACGCTGTCCGTCGGCTCGAACTTCACGGCGCCCGCAAAGGCCTCAACGTTCTCGTTACCGAGATATTTGGGCGAAACCCGAACGCCATCGATCCCGTTGCTGGCGGGACCATAATCCCAACGCGTGCCTGCCCCAAGGTTCCGAGTGTCGCCTCTCCTTTCGGAATGAACATAGCTCAGCGATACCGACAGACTGTTCCATTCCGGAAGATCGATACGGGTCCTGCTACGTAAAGTATCATAATTTCCGTATGTTAACGTCTGTTCAACGTGGAATTTGCCGGTCGGCTTGCGCGTGACGATACTGATCGCGCCGCCGGTGGCATTGCGGCCGAAAAGCGTACCTTGCGGTCCCTTGAGCACCTCAATCCGCTCGACGTCAGCGAGTTCGAATATGCCGCCATTGGACGCTTGTATGTAGACCCCATCCAGATACACGGAGATGCCCTTGTCCTGGCCAGACGTGAAGCCGGCGGTCAGCAGGCCGCGCATCGAGAATGATGCGTTACCAGACCCGCCGGCTACCGTTTTGACGGTGAGATTGGGCGCGAGCCCGCTCAGATCGCGCACGTCGACGATCCGGTTGGCGGTAATCTTGTCGGCGCTCAACGCTGTGATCGAGATCGGCACCTTTTGAAGGCTCTGCTCCCGTTTCTGCGCGGTGACGACGATCTCCTGAACGCCGGCGATCGGTGCGGCATCGTTGGGTGTTCTGGCGTCTTCGTCGGCGGCCTGCGCCGCGCCGGAAGCGAAAGCTGCGCTGAAAAGGAAGGTGGTAGCCAGCAAGTGCCGCAGCGAAAACGCGCGTTGCTTAGTCATGTAATCGCCCTCTCTCTATTTTGTTATGTTAGAATAGAACGCAACTACTTAACGATACTTTCAATAAGATCTTGGGTGCCCATCAACATGGCGCCGCCATCGATCAGATATTCGCCTCCCGTAATGAAGCTCGCATCGTCGGACGCCAGGAAAGTGATAAGTTTCGCCACCTCCGCAGTATCGCCAATTTTCTTGAGTGGCAGGCGCAGCGCAACCTGATCCATCGACGGCACTTCGGAACTTGGCGTGTACATCCAGCCAGGATGGACCGAGTTGACGCGGATGCTCCTCGCGGCGACGGCATGCGCGACGCTTTTGGACATGCCCCGGATCGCCCATTTTGAGGCGCTATAGGCTACGCCTGATGCGGGTTGCATGCCGGCGATGGAAGAAATGTTGACGATCGATCCTCCGCCGCAGCGCTCCATCGAGGGAAGCACGGCTTTCATGCCCAGAAAACAGCCCAGTTCGTTTACTTCGAAGACGTCGCGGAATTCCTGTTCGCTAAGGTTGTCGAACGGCTGGCCTTCCATCCTCACCGCATTGTTCACGAGAACCGAGACAGCGCCGAAAAGGGCTTCGGCCCGGACTATGGCAGCCCGCCAGCTATCGCTTTTCCGGACGTCCAGATGAACGAACTCGGCATTTTGTCCGAGCTCGCGAGCCAATGCCTCGCCCCGCTCGACCTGCACATCGGCGATCATCACCTGGCCGCCCTCCGCGACCATGTCCCTGGCAATGCTGGTTCCAAGTCCCTGCGCGGCGCCCGTGACGATCGCGACCTTGCCCTTCAAACGGCTCATATTCTCTCCTAATTCGACGTGGCGGCTGGGTGGGAATTATGTCCCCTCCAATCTGTAGACTCTCGTCGCCGTGCCGCTGAACAAGGCGCTCTTTTCGTCAGCAGAACAGCCGCCGGCGAGCCGCTTGAACGCGTTCCAGAGCACCGGATAGCTGCAATGGGACTTATCCGCGGGGTAGTTGCTTTCGAACATGCACCGGCTGGCGCCGAACTGCTCGATGACGAACTCGACATAGGGCCGGTACGCCTCGGCCAACACTTCGGAGGACGGCGGGACGGGATCCTCGTTGAAACGCCATCCCGAGAAATGCCGGTTGTTCAATCCGCCGAGCTTCATGATGATATTGGGACAGCGGGCGAGAGCGCTGATGCTCACCTTCCAATCGGCCAGCGCCTCGTCATGGCGTCCCGCGCGTGCGCCGAGTTCCGAGACGCCCCCCAGATGGTTGACCACAATCGTAGTGCCGGGAAATGCGTCGGCGAAGTCGGGAAGCTCGGGCAGTTGCGGATGGAATAGCATGAGATCGCAGGTCAGATCATGGCGTTCGAGCATCGCGAAGCCACGGCGCATCGTGGCCGACGCCAGTCGGTTCGGACCGAGATCAGACCAGCCGAAATCAGGATCCCACATTGCATTGAGACGAATGCCCTTGAAACGGCCCTGGCCGGCAGCAGCCTGGGCACCAAGTGCCTCGTCCACCAGTTCCGGAGGGTCGTCGAAATTCACGGACCCGACAATGCCTGCGCAGATGTCGGGCGATCCCGGCGCCGCGAGCAACGGATCGTCGAGCAGTGACAGGACAAACTCGATCTCTCCGACAGGGCGGAGATGTTCGGGGCCGGCCTTCCGATAAGACAAACCGCTTTCAAGATAGATCGTGGCCCGAACATTATGGCCTGCGCGCATATCCCCCAGAAATTGCGGGACCATATAGTTCGACCATGGCCATAGGTGATGGTGGGGATCCACGATGCGCAGATCCGGATCCAGAATGGGCTCTTGATGGAGGCCGAGCCAATCGGGATCGAAGTAGTTCGCCCAGTCGATCTCCGTCGTGGTGGAAGGGGCGGTTATGTTCATCGCTGATTCCTCGCCAACGTCGCGGGAGGATTTCTGCCGGCTCGATCACCACCATGAGCCGTCTCCCCCTTATCGCGACACTTTGCCCGAAACGCCGGCTGCGATAAGGTGAAAAAACTAAGCAGTTTTCAGGGCGACCTCAAGCTTGCGGGGACGGGCGTATGAACCTCTATTGCAGACGGGGAGCAGGTGAGATCGCAAGCACCGGAAGTAATCGGCGGAGACCCGCCTTCCGGAAGGGTGATCGTCTCGCAGCGCGCGATGCAGGGGCACAAGCTCCTTCGATCAAGGAGGGGCGACGACATATGACGAAATTCGAAGAAGTTAGCGACGAAAAGCAAGATCCTCGGTATTTTCGAATCTTAGTCGTTGCAATAAGAATTTTCGCCGAACAAGGATATGAGAACACCAGTCTCGACATGATCGCCGACGGCGCCCTGATCTCAAAGTCAACAATATATAATTTTTTTAGGGATAAGTCTGATCTTTTTAAGCATTCCGTCATTGAAGTGTTTAGCAAAAGATTTGTAGATATTCGAAAATGTTTGAAGGAAGATGGTGAGATTTTAGATATTTTATCGGAATTTGCTTATCTCTACCTTGATGCCGTATTTAGGCCATCTACAAGTGATGTAGCATATTATGAGACGTTAAGGCTGATGGTTGCTGCGACGTATAGAGATATTGACGCAGTACGCGAGTTTATCGAGGAATTTAATTTATCCTGCTTTAATCCCATCAAGGAATATTTAGCGTCGCAGATAGAGAAAAATCGTCTCTCCGCCATGGACACGGATGCAGCAGCAAGACTTTTCTTCCAGATCATTTTCAGTTCTTATCACCTCCTCTATGATCCGTTGGCGTTGCCGGCCAAAGAGGATTTGCGCGCCGAGGTGACAAAGCGCACCCGGATATTTCTTCGCGCTTGCGAAGTCCTCGCTGAAGAACAAGTCTGAACTGATTGCGATCGGCTTCTGCGCATGAGATCGATGCGCCCGCTGGCGACGCCCCACGATCCGCACGGGAACAAGATCGAAGCGGTGACTTTCTGGCATGACCGAGATTTACGCGCACGAGCGGAGGGCTGATTGTCGCTTCGGCGTGACAGTCCGATGGGTCAACAGATCGATCGAACATCAGGCGCTTCGCAGGCAAGTTCGCCGCATCTGACCGCGGATAGGATCGGTCTCAATATGTCGCTTCGCCAGCGGCAAGCACGACGCAGGCTATACGGCTATCACCGCACAGCTAAGCTACACGGCGATAAGCTGATCGGCAGCGCGGCGGACGGCTCTTTAGGCGGGCCTTTCGGCGACAGCCCCGGTCTCAAGAAGTTCGTCGATCTCCGCGGCGGCATAGTCGAGTTCGCGAAGCATCGCGACGGTGTCCCGGCCTGGATCAGGGGCGGGGTGACCGACCGCCAGCCGATATGTCTCCGCCGCGACCGGTGCGATAACCTGACGCACTGCCCCCAACCGAGGATGCTGGAGCTGGACCAGCGCGCCGGCACGGGCCAGCCAATCGACCTCTGGCAGTTGGGCCAGCTCCCGAACGGGGGCACTTGTTGCCCTTCCATCGCCGTTGAGCTGGCCATTCGCACCGACATTGGCGGGGTCCACAGCGAGCAAACCTTCTGCGCCGTCTACCACGGTCGCGTCGGGCAAAATGATCGGCGGACCGCCACTGTCCGTGCCGAGAAGAAAGGTGGCAGTCTGGGTGAGCGAACACTGGACCTGGCCCCCGCGCCCGGTGCGATCACGCTGGATCAGCGCGAGCACTGCGCCGAACGCACCCAGCATTCCCGTCCCGTAATCCGTGAGCGGCAGGGCGAACGGCTCTGGCCGATCGCAAGCGGAACGGAATATCATCATGCCGGTCGCCGCCTGCGCGCTATGCTCCCAGCCGGGTCGATTCGTCCAGGGGCCTGCATGACCAAACGCCCGGATGGAGACGATCACCAAGTGCGGCAGCCGGCGGGCGACGACCGCGGGATCGAAACCCAGGCTCGCGAGCTTACCGGCGCGAAAATTCTCGACGAGGACGTCGGCATCCTCAAGCAACCGCCACAACACTTCACGCCCTGCCGCCTGCTTAAGGTCTATCAGGATCGACCGCTTGCCCCGCGAGACCTCCAACCACGTCTTCAGATCGCGAGGAGGGCGGCTGGGACCATCAACCTTTATGACCTCCGCTCCCAATTCCCCCAGTGTTCGTCCAGAGACTGGGCCTGCGATTACGAGGCCGAGATCGACGACGCGAAGACCGGCAAGCGGCACGGCTGGATCGGCGACAGCGGCGATGCGATCACCGGTCGCCGATTTGTCGTCATTAATGGGCCGGATGATCACAACTGGTACCGCTGAACAGTTATTCCTATTGTCGTGCATCGCTTTTATCGCGAGCGCTTGCGGGCTCCGCGGCCATTCGTCAGCCGCCAAACAAGGCGTGCAGCCTCCGCCTCGACTGGTGATCAAGTCTTCCCACTCGGTGGAAGGCCGCTCGGCGAACAGATCGGCAAGACGCTGGCGCCACGCCTGGACGGCATTCTCATCTGGCAGCCCCGCCATTGCGCTTAACATCTCGGGACGCCAGGCTGGCTTGTCTGCAACGGACAGAAGGATGTCGGCGAACTGTGTCGAAGTCAGATGAACCAGGATCCACCGTCCGTCGCTGCAGCGATAGAGGTCGTACAATGGCAAGCGAAGCGAACCATAGGCATCGGGGACTTCGATATCGAGCGGGCGAGTGAGCGTCTGCCCCAACAGCATCATGACCGCGGAAGACATGGGGACCACGAGCGACTGCCCCCCACCGCCATTCTGCCTGATCCGTACTGCGGCCGCGACATGAATCGCCGCGAGGATCGCTGCTAGCCCGGTCGCTACCGGCAGCGGTTCGCCGCGTGGCGTACCCAAGCCGGTGCGGAACAGTCCGAGTTCGGCAGCGACCAGCGAATCCGCGACACGACCGCCGCCTCCGCCGCCGCGTTCCGGGGAGAAAGCGGGAATATGGCAATGGATGAGTTGCCGGTCGAGCGGCCGCCTAATGCCGGCCTCTGCTAGCGGGTCACCATCACCTGCGGTCAAGAGCACATCGGCGTCAGCAATCCGACCCGAAAGGTCCGCAAGCGAGAAGGCTTTCGCTCCTTGCTCCTCCAGCAGCCGGCACAGTCGCTCCGTAACCGGCGCAGTACCGAGCCGGATTACCTTGATGCCCTCAAGTGGCGGAGCCACAGTCATAAGCTCACTCCTATTTTAGTCGCATGCAGAAAAGCCGCTGCCGCGCTCTGATCTAGTTCGTGCTTGTCCGGCTCTGAGCGGCGCCATCACCGAGGCCCACATCTCCCGGAGCTGTCTGCCGAGGAAGCGCCAACCGGGCCAGCTCGTACCGGCGGAGACTAGAGAAAACCAACAGAAGGGAGAGGGCGAGCGAACCCAACACTGCGACCATCACCGAATATTGTAGCATCTGTTCATCCCTGAACACGTGCTCGGTTATGAAGGCCACCGCAACCGTTCCACCCCCGAGCCCGAAGATACTTGTGAGGAATAGATAAGCGGCGAGGGCGCGGCCCCGCATGTCGGCCGGAATGACGTCATAGATCGCAGGATAGCTGACAGTGGTCAGCACCCCGCTCGCAAAGAACGTCAAGCCTAACCCCACCAGATAGAAGTTCGCCGACGGCAAGCCGAGACAGATCCCGCCGATGAATCCCGGGACCAGCCCGATCGCAAAGAGCTGCAGCCGGCCATTGCGCACTTTACGCCGGATCATGGCGTCACTTGCAACACCGGAGGCGAAGGCACCCGCCACCGAACTGATAAGCTGGACACTGCCCGAGGCCATCCCCGCCGCACCCGCTGCAAGCCCGAAGCTGCGGACAAGGACGGCAGGCGACCAGAGAGCGGTCGCATAAGAGAAGAAGAACAGCAGCGAAAAGCCAATGTATAGAGGAATGAGCAAGCGCCAATGCTGGCCGAGATGAGAAATGAAGTCGCTCGTTGTCGCCCCAGGCGTCGGCGGCGGGCCGCGCCTCGGTTCCCGCACGGCCAGCAACAGGAATGCCACGACGAAGCCGGGCATGCCAGCCACCAGGAAGACCGCGCGCCAGGGCGCGACCGCGCCAACCAGCGGCAGATGGACGAAGTCCGCGCCATGCCATAGGGTCAGCAAGGCACCGCCGATCACCGTCGACGATCCTCCGCCGATCGAGGTGGCGACAGTCAGGATGCTCATCGCACGTCCACGCATAGTGTTGCCGAAACTATCGGCGACCATCGAATAGGCAGCCGGCAGGAGACACGCCTCGCCGACACCTACCCCCGCACGCGCGAGGAAGAGCTGCCAGAACTCGGTCGACAGCCCGCATAGCAGGGTCATGCTGCTCCACGTGAGGATGCCGATG
>Ga0207676_10003221_pt1 | contig 11635 bp, 3 predicted proteins | sample KBSSwiS72_FD_184307 | JGI IMG/M metagenome (GOLD analysis project Ga0207676, IMG submission 184307) | Switchgrass rhizosphere microbial communities from Kellogg Biological Station, Michigan, USA - KBS Switchgrass S7-2 (SPAdes) (version 2) | ecosystem: Host-associated > Plants > Roots >... | reverse complement strand
GATCGACCCACTCTCGTGGAAGCGGAACGATCTGAGCGTCGACGATGACGGATACGGCCAATATTAAGAAGGCTAAACAAACTGCGTTTTTCATAGGTTTATTCTAAACATTCCCAAAGCGTTGAAATTACCGCCATCTCAAACGATTTAGCCCCGCCAAACAGCGGCGGAGCTAAATCCCTCAAGCGATCGGTAAGTGGCTCCTCTTTTTAGAAGAACAACCTGATACCGAACTGGATATAGCGAGGATTGTTATTCGAAAACAACGTTCCAAAATTCGTATCATAAGCCTGCCGTGCACGATAAAGCTTTAGACCGTCAAGGGTTCTGATGTCGAACGATGTTGCGGCCCTGGATGCAAATCCTTCGGGAACTCGAACGCTGAAGAAATCCAACGGTAGAGCCCCGACTGTTTGACCAGGTGCTACAGGCAGCCGGTTGCTGTCGATAAGGGAGTTGACCTGCGCTAGTACCGCTGTCTGGCCAGGATTGGCCGTATTCCATGCGGTAATGTCTGCCGCTGTCAACAATGCCTCATTGGGTAAACCACCAAAGCCAAATGGCGTATTACCGGTATTGTTGTAGCGAAACGTTGGATGGTTAAACGCATTGATCAGATCCACTCTGAAGTTTAGTTTGCGTCGTCCCTCGCCGCCGATAAACGGCAATGTAAAAGTCTTCTGAATCGTCGCATCGAAATACTGCTGCATTGGAGCGCGAACGTCCAAAGTGCGCGACGAATTGCCCAACGAACCTTTCGGAGGACGCATAAAGGCTGCCGGATTGATGTACGGCTCGCAAGCTGCACCGATCGAGCAATTCTTGGAATAAAGAGGATTCTTCAATGGCACACCCGGAACGATGTTCATGCGAACCGAGCGGTTAACTCCGCCCAGCCGATTCGTGTCTGTAATGAACGGCGTAAATGGCTGGCCACCCTGAAAACGAACAACACCTGATACGGACCAGCCTCCAATTATGCCGTCCACAACCTTTGGGGATTGCTTAAACAGCCACCCTTTTTTCCCAAAGGGCAATTCCCATACAAAGGTTGCGCTCGCGTTATGCTTTATATCGAATAGCGAAATCGAACGATCCAGGCTACGCGGGGCTCCGTAGTAAACCTGTCCAAGTGTCGTACCGGTTGTCAGTACTCGAACATCGGGCGATGCATCGGATGCGTCATCGATCGATTTACCGTATGTGTAGTTAAATGTGTACGACAGCCCCTTTGAAAAACGGCGCTGAACTTGAACGTATGCGGCGTGCCGAATGCTGCTTGCTGTTGGGTCAAGGTACCTATTTAAATTGCCATACCCGAAAAATGGTGAGGTAATACTTGCACGCGTAATGCTGACCGCAGCGCCGATCAATGACACGCGGCCCAGCGGATCGGTCAACGTGCCTTCAGCAGACAGGTTATTCACCTCGAGCTGGTCAACAAAATTAGGATCGCGCGGATTTACGTTCACGAGCGGCATGTAAAGGTGTGTTCCCTTGTTGCCTACATAGGCTACTTCAAGAACGGTGTTCTTCATGATCTCGAACGAGAGCGACAAGTTCCAGCTCTGACTGTACGGAATTTTGCCCGCATTATCACCCGGATATACAAACCCACTCATCGCAATACTATTGTTATAATTCAGGCCGTCGGCATTGATGTTAAGCCTGGTTTGAAGATCACCAACGATCCCAAGCGGCGGATTATAAGAAAGAGAAACCGGCTGCGCGGGATCATGCGTGAAACCTGCTGTTGAACCGTTGGCTCCAGTCGACGCCGGCTGGAAACTAAAGAAATCCGGGTTTGGAGCCCTATTGTTTCCGGTAATTGCTGCATGGGCGATGCCATAACCGCCACGAATTACCATTCCTCTTCTCTCGCCCCAACCAAATAGTTTCGGACTCCACGCAAATCCAAATCGCGGTTCGAAATCCGTCTTGTCGACCGGGACAAGATATCTCGAATTCCCCCCGCGCCCTGCAAATGCAAACGCCGGCATTCTGGCAACCGTCGGCACATAGCTTGGGATCGGATCGGCAGCCGGAATACCGAGCCCTCCCGTGCCGCTGGCGATAGCTCTCCGTTGTGCATCGGTCAACGTAACCGTCTGAATCTTATCAAGGCGGAATACGCCCTGTAGGTCATTCTTTTCCGTGCGTGGCAGTTGTAGCGAATAGCGTAGTCCGAGATTGATCGTAAGGTTTGGACGCACTTTCCAATCGTTCTGAACAAAAAGAGCTCCGGCATTCCATCTGTAATCATAATTGACCAAGAGAGGACGCACCTGCACCGCATTGGGGACACCGATCAGAAGACTCGCGAGGCTATTGCCGCCTGCGGCGGCATTGTTCGCGCGTGACCGGTCCGTATTCAGAGTCCTAAATTCCCATCTTCCTCCGGACGCACCAAAAAAGGGAATCACGTTTAACCGGGCGTGGCTCAAGTCGACGCCAAATTTCCACGTCCTATTTTGCTGTGTCCAGTAAATGACATCATTTATATTGAACCGCTCCTCAACATTGAAGTTGTTGGTTGAGCCAGACGATCCAATGTCAGCAAAAGCGTTATAAGACGAGGCTCCGTCAAGGCTTATCTGAAACAAGGGAATGCCGCCACTTGTCACGCTCGGTAGTCCTAATTCCGTAGCAAGGTTCCGACCACCGTTTATTGAGAATTCGGGGGCAAAGTCCTCGCTAAAAACGCCGCGAGTGTAACTAAGTTTCAGGCTGTTAACAATTGAAGCCGAGAAAGTATGGTCATCACCGATCAGGACCTGTTTTGCATCGCTAAAAACGCCAGTGCTTCCGTTTACATCGCTTCCAAAATTTCTAACACCAATCGCGGGAGTCTTGGTGAAGCGAAAATTGATCTTGTTGGAATTTGTTAGCTGATGGTCTAATCGTAGAGTGTAACGCGTTTCATTTTGGGTTACCTGACGATCCAGGATCGCGTTTCTTATAACTCCATTATCCAGAAAGTAACCAGTTCCCGAAGGTTGGAACTTAACGATCTTTGTCGCGATCGGATCGATAAATGCTTGTGGAATGACATTCAACGAATCAACGATCGGGGTATTTGCCGGACATTGAGGTTGACCATTAATGAGTACCATGCCCTGGGCAGCTGTCGCGCCGAACTGACAGAACCATCTGCCGCCACTAAGGACAATTGGCACCAATGTACCGTTGTTGATCGTATATTGTTGGTAGATTGCGGACGGAGCAATTGATGTTGTTGCGTTTGCACTTTGAGAAGCAAATTGCGCAACGACACTGGCCGGCAACCAACCGCTGTTTGTTCGAACGAGGTTTCTAAAATCGCCAGACCTCTCGGCATCTGTTGGAAAAAGCGTAGTTTGATTTACAAAATCTTGACGCCATCGCGGTTCATAAGCAAAGAAAAAGAACGACTTGTTATGGCCATCGTAAAGATAAGGACCACCCTCGCCGAAAGCCGGCAGATATATTGGCCCACCGACCGTAAACGATGCTTGGCTATAGCGAAGATTGTTTGCCGGGCGAGGCCCCGTCCCGATTCGATACGGCCGGGAATTCGTTACCGGATTGCGATGATAGAAAAGGGCCGTGCCGTTCAATCGATTTGTTCCCGATTTCGTCGTTATGTTAATAACGCCGCCGCCCGTTTGACCATATTCCGCCGAATACGCGGAACTCTGAACAGTAAATTCCTGAACCGTTTCGGGTGTAAAGCTTACTATGGCTCGAGCGATCCCTACTCCGGTGTTGTTCACGCCATCCGCCAGGATCGACGTGCTTCCCGAACGGCCTCCATTAACGTTTAGGTTGTATCCCGGAACCGGTTGGCCGGAAGTTACCTCTGGATCCTCGCTACCGGCATCGCCCGTAACATTTGGCACAGTCACAGCCAGATCAAGGACGCTGCGGTTGTTCAGCGGCAACTCGCGGAGCTGCATTTCCGAGATCGTCTGCCCGGTCGCCCCTGATTCCGTATTGATCAAATCGCCAGTCGCTTCAATATTTACCGTCTCAGAGAAGTTTCCGACCTCGAGAACGATATTGACAGTTTGAACCGTTGCGGTATCGACCTTCACATTTTGAACGATGGATTTTTTGAAGTTTTTTGCTTCAGCCAAAACATTATAGAGGACCGGGTCGAGAGATGTGACAGAGAATGCACCATCGTTTGAGGCTGTAACCGTCTTGGCTTCGTTAGTGCCTACGTTCGTGATTGTAACTTTTGCCCCCGGCACGATCGCGCCGTTGGAATCCGTAACAGTACCGCTTATTCCTCCACGATTGGTTTGACCAATTATTGCCAAACTCAAAACCATCATAAAAATCGAGATCTTAACTAAACGCATAAGTTCCTCCAAGGGCTGTTCGTACAAGTCGTTAGGTCTTTTTGCCGCGGTTCAGCAGCGTACTATCAAGCAAATAGCCCAAATCGAAGCCCAGTCAATGGAGCGGCGATCCGGTTCTCAAAATAACCAGCCGTTTTCTATAAAGAAAAACAGCGAAAGGATGATCTGTCAGAATGCCCGTACATATTACGGTAAACCGCTTAACTACGCAAGCAAAAAAATACAAAAATCGAGACTTTTTGAACAAAAATATTTTCAAAAATGAATTAATCGGAAAGATAACATCTTTCAGGCCAGTCTGTCCACCAGAAATCCCCCCGCGCAACTGATGATCTATATGGTAGTGGAGCAGAAAAATGCGGCGTGACGAACACCTGCCCGCCATGCCGCATAAAACACCTATTTACATTTACATTTCAATTCTAAATTTGAACTGGATCGCTCTGGGCAGATTGGTCTGGGTTGTGACTTTACCAAACGCCGCGTTGGGAGATGCGATGTTACCAATGGCCGTTCCAATACCGCCGAAACGGACATTATTGAATAGATTATACGCATCCGCCCCGAACACGAACTTTAGATTCTCGCGGACCTGAAAATCACGCGTAATGCTTATGTCCTGATTGAAGAAATGCGGTTGTCGAAGTCCGTACGGAGCAGTCGGTGTCGAGTTGCCATAGGTGTATGCAGTCGGAGCTGTGAAAGCATTAACATCGATAAACGCAACTGTAGGTGAGCCTGTAACATTTCCACTACCCCATGCCCCATTTATCCGTGCTGATCCACTATAGCTCGGATTGTAGTTCGCATAACACGTGCCGGGTTGGCCTGAACTGCAGTTGACCGTAAACGGTCCCAGGGGCACACCGGATGCAAATCGCGTGATGCCCGTGATCGTCCAGCCGCTCGCGATCGCCCTGATTACGCTATTCTCCGGATTGAACTGACGCCCTTTGCCAAACGGCAGTTGGTACGAATAAAAAGCATTCATTACATGCGGCTCGTCATTGACCGACAGGGCTTTGATCGATCTGTATGCGGTTTGAAACCCATTGACCGTACCAAGGCTCTTGCTATACGTATAGTTTAGATTGAATGTCAGCCCGTGAGTAAGACGCTGCTGGATCGAGAGCTGCATCGCCTGATAATTAGACATGCCGTCATTATTGTAAGGAGCAGCGACACTGGCATATTGGGGGAACGGCTTTAACATCTGGCCGATCGTTCCTGAATAAGTCGCAAACGGCAGCGCAACGCCCGGTACAATCAAAGCGGCGGCCGCAACATTCGCCGGAGTTGCGGTTGAGTTTAGCAAACTCCCCAAAGCGAGGTATTTCGGATCACTCTGATTCGTCCATTTACCAGGAGCTGCCCCTGCCAACGATGAACCTAAGCCACCCACATAAGCAGCGGTAACCACTAACGACGGTGTTAGGGAACGTTGTATCGAAAGGTTCCAATTTATGTAACGCGGTGGGACGCTGTTCGGGTTGGCATAGTTCATTCCACCGCCGGCCCCGCGGCCCGTTGCAAATCCGCTCAGATAAGTTTCATCGTAGATCGGACCTTTTACATAGGCCGGAACTCCATTTTGAAAGTAATATGCGGGATCGTAGGCGTTGACCGCTGTAAGTGCCGGACTCGCATTAATGCCAACAAATAGAGTTCCCTGTCGAGCACCTTCACGACCGCCGACAGCACCGCGACGCGTGTACATCATCCCGTAGCCGCCGCGGATGACCGTCTTATCGTCATAAGCGAATGCGAATCCCACACGTGGTCCAAACGCAGCGTGGTCGGTCTTGACCAGCGAGCTACAGTGACAGCTGATCGCCGATGGGGCATAATCTCCCCCGAAACGAAGCGCGCCCGGTATGCCGCCCGCCGCGGGATTTGGCGCGTTAGGATCCATAAATGTGAACTTATCGTTTTTCTCTGTGTAGGGGATCATGATGTCGTGACGCAGGCCTAGATTAATCGTCAGGCGTTTTGAAACTCGAAAGTCATCAGCCGCCCACCATGAGTACGTCTTAAACTGTGCGATCGTCGGCGTATTTCCTGAGACAGTGTCATCATTGATGACCGACGAGCTTACAGCCCCCAATAAATAACTCGCATACGCATGGCCCGTTGTCGTGATCAGAGAGCTGCTGTTCGCAGCAAACTGTGCCGTTTGATTGCTCAAAAAAGCCGCGTTAAAAAACGTTCCCGTATCGTCAGTTTTTACTTTGTCATACGTCTTCTGATACTGTCCGCCAAACTTGAAGGAATGCTTACCCCGAACATAGATAACGGCGTCCTGAAAGGTAAAATTGTAGTTATTATCTTCAAAGTCGCGAGAATTGACGCCGCGCCAGCTGGTCGGAACATTTGTCCCCGCAAATGACGCTTCCAAAAACGCGTCTGATGCGTCCCCGGGCGGCAACCCCATCAATCCCGATTTGGTAGACCATTTCCCGGCCGAGGTCGCATTGGTAATCGGTATGAAAAGATGCTGAAAACCAAAGCTGGCAGTATTTATCAGATTCGAATTGATAGACCACGCATGCTTCAGTTGAAGCACAGTCGGGATTTCAGTCACGAGACGCGTGCTCGTATACGGCAATGGCAAAACTGACGCCGGATCGCCGGCTGAGACCTCTCTATAAGGACCCGGCTGACTCCTCTTTCCGTGCATGTAGATACCGGACAAACGTTGGCTACTCGTAAGGTCGTAGTCCATCTTAAAGTTGTAGCTATTATTGTCGTACTGGACAGGCACCTGTCCGAGATAATTGTTAGTGATACCGGAATTCGTCGGTGCGGGCAGGAACGATTGATAGAATTTTGCGATCGAGGAAATGCGGTTCGCCGGAATGATATTTAGGCCAAGAGGATTGGTCGCCGTCGCTCGCGTGGCATCGGCAAATTGAGTGCGCGTACACACGCTGCCAACACACGCCGTTGATAACGGATCATAAATATTGATACCCAATTCCGTAAAGTCACCAGTCCGCTCTTTTAACGTTGGTACGGAAACCGTGAGCGAAGGACTTACCACGCGATAACGCCATCCGTCGTAAGAGAAAAAGAAGAAGAGTTTCTTCTTGACGATCGGCCCACCAACGGTAAAGCCAAATTCGTTTTGATGCTCGATCGGCCTAATTACGGGGAAGAAGCCTTTTGCGTCCAAAACTGTATTTCGCAGATATTCAAATCCTGTGCCATGAAACCGACTGCCGCCGGACTTGATCGTATAGTTCTCCGATCCCTGACCGTTAAACTCAACGCCGGTTCCGCTCGTTTCGACCTGAAACTGCTCTACCGCCTCGACTGAAACGCCAAGGCTGATGGTGCGGCCCTCGCCCTGTTGGATCGGGTCCGTTATCGGCACGCCCTCGACAAAAACATCCTTTGAAAAACCCTGACCGCCGTTGACATTACCCCAACGGGTACCGTTTCCCTCCGTCACGCCGGGCAGCAAAAAGATAAAGGCTCCGGGGTTTCGTGGGCCCTGGCCGATGCCTGACCCCGACACAGCTGTTCCCATGGCGAGCGGCAGGCGGGTATAGAGATCGTTGCGTATTGTTGTCCCCAATCGCGAATCCGATGTATTCAATTGTGAAGGAGCATTTTCAACAGTTATCGTCTCGCTGACGCTGCCGACCTTAAGAGTCAGATTCACACCAACCACGCTAAGGGCGTCTACAACGACGTTTTCCTGGATGAGCGTTTGAAAGCCCGTGATCGAAACAGTAAGACGATATGTGCCAGGGGGCAACGGTGTAATTACATACAGGCCCGCTTCGGTCGTCTGCCTAGTGGTCTCGACACCGGTTGCAATATTCCTTGCCGTAACGGTAGCCGCCGGTATGACCTGTCCGTTAGGATCTGTGACCAAACCGTTGATTGTTCCGCCACCACCCGTCTGGGCAAAAACTCCGCCAGGGATGAGGAATCCGGCAGCCATTACCAAAACAAACAGCACCGTTGTTCTAAAAGCTTTCTCGCACATAGTGTTTTCTCCTTACAACTGTGGTTACTTTTTTCACCAGCTTGTCTGTTAACCGCTTAACCCATCGAAGAGAAGTGGAAAGTTTGTGGCCATTATCACGATGGCTTGGTAAACCGCTTAACCGACTTCTTTGAAAAAGACAAGATCAAACGATTTTGTCTAAAGATCTACCCGTGCTTGTATTTGTGTTGAACTTATCAAAAAGGACTTGACGAAATTGATAACACAATTATTTCTGCTGTGTCAAGAACATATTAAGATCGGCGAAGGGTTCGCCATCACCTACGCTCTCTGGCTATTAACATGCAAAGGTGCAACCCTTTGAACCCCTTAACATAAAACGGCCGGACGGTCTTGTAAAGTACCATCCGGCCGAGTCCTGTGAAAAACCAAACTCCTTTAGAAAATGAACTTGAAGCCGATCTGAAGACGTCGGGCGTAATTTGCTTGGTTAGCGGTCGCTAGAGCGATTATGCCGAGCGTCGATCCTCTCGTAGTAGAAGGGGCCGGTAGGTAAACGTGATTAAAGGCATTGATCGCCTCCAGCCTGAACTGGAATTTCATGTTCTCCCTGATCCGGGTGTTTTTGATAAGTGAAAGATCGACGTTATTAATGTTGTCGCGACGCACATCACTGAAGCGGAAAGGTAAAGTTCGGAGGTGTCCTGAAGTAGGATCTACCGTGGAAAACGCTGCAGTATTAAACCACTTCGCTGTAGTTCGTTCACTCGACGGCAAGGCGATCTTGCCACCTATATAGAAGATATCCCCGGACGTAACACCCGATGTTATGTTGTATGCTCCGAATGCTATTGGGAAACCAACCTGAAACGCATAAACTCCCTGAAGCTGCCAACCACCCACGATACGGTCCAGAAGGCCGTTGCTATTTGCAAACCTCGCCCCTTTACCAAACGGCAAAGCATAAATACCGCTAAAGGAGAACCTATGAGGCGTGTCCTGATCGGCAATCATCTTCGTCGGCTTTAGATCACCCGAGTTTAGATACTCCGTCGCCTGAAGCCATTTCGACCAGGTATAGGTCGCTTGAATGGTGTTGCCATGAGTGAACCGCTTCTGGATGCCGAACTGTGCGGAATTGTACCACGATTTTCCATCGTTATTCGAACCCAGAACACTGGTAAACTCGGGAAACGGTTTCAACAATTGAGCCCTCGTAATAGCCGCACCGTTGCCAATCGACGATCCAGCGAAGGATGCAAGTCCGAAGAATGGGTTCTGAGGTGCGGCGGTCGTTCCAATTGAGTTGTTGAGAAGCGTATTGTTAGCTTTCGCAGCCGGCGTCAGATCACCGTTAACAAGTGGGTCGCCGTTCAGGTACTTAGCGGGCAGGGCGTTCAAATCCTTGGCAATTTCCAGATTGTAGCCGCGATTACCGACATATACGGCCTCAAACACAAACCCGCCCGGTAACTCGCGTTGAACACCAATTTGATACCTAAATTGTTTGCCGACTTTAGGATTCTGATTAAAGAAGGATATAGCCCCCCCGAGATTGGTCTGCTTCCCTAAAGCATTGCCAACCGGCTCCAGTATAGAGATAGCCGTCGGAAAATTCGATATTAACTGAGGAAGCGGACCATTCGCACCCGTTGGAACTGCCAACGTGGTGGTGCGCGTGAAACCCGGCTGGATGGCATCGCCTCGACGTTCCCCCAAGAACCCTGCGAAGAGGCCAAATCCTCCACGAATAACTGTTTTGTCGCCCAATCGGTATGCCAGCCCGAAACGCGGCAGAAATGTATTCTTCGGCGTGGTATAAAGATTCTTGCCCGTGTCCTTTCCGGCAAAAAGAAGCCCACCCGTTACATTGAAGCTGTTGGGGTCAATATTAGTCACGCCGTCGTAGCCGGTAACCGGGAAATTCTGCAACCTTGTCCTGGCCGCAGATTGATCAGGCTGAATGTATGAAAAATCGAAACCCGAAACGCTCTTATTCTGCCTTTCAACCAGAGGTGTTTCAAGTTCATAACGAAGTCCTATGTTCAAAGTAAGCCGGCGGCTAACTTTCCAATCGTCATGGGCAAAAAATCCATAGTTCTTTGAATACTCAGAATAATCGGCTCTGCGTGTAATATCCGCCGTCGACGGGTACCCGAGAAGGAACGCGGCGAATGCCTGTAACCCACTTACCTCCTGGGGCCCGGCGTCAAATGTAGCGGTGCTTGTAGAGGTTGTGCTCTTCCTTGTGTACGTATTGTTGAAGGTAAACTGTCCGGATTGGTCATTGCTCGCAAAATTATCGTCCTCACGATAAATTCGTAGCTCAGCCCCAAATTTTAGAGAGTGAGTACCAACAGTCTTGTTCAGGATGGCTGCGGCATCGTGCGAGCTGACTGGCCTAACCTCATTGGTTAATCCGTTGGGGATCGTACCCGGACTTGGAAAATTGAACCGGGGAAATCGCCTTATCCCCTCTCCCACAAGACCATTGAAGGTAGCGCCGGCTGCCGCTCCCCAAAGTTTGGTCAGATCAAATCCTATTGCATCGCTTTGTGCTCCGGACGCCCTAATAAAGCGATTGAATCCGTACTTGACGTTGAGGAAGGTCGTGGAATTGAACGTATGGACATCGTCGAACACAGCCTGACGCGAGGCGAAAATGAAGTTCGTTCCCGCATAGGCGCTGTCGGTATAACGGTCGTAGAGACTATTTCTGTCATAGTAACTTCCTCGGACGAACATATGATTCTTGTCCGAGATGTTTTGGTCTACACGAAATGTATAGTTGTTATATGGCTTCGTAACTTCTGCAAGCGTCGAGTCAAGTATATTTCCAACCAGCTGTCCGGAACTCTTCGGGCTCCCCAGATATGCGAGAACCGCTTTTGCCACCGGGTTGATCCGATTTGCCGGGATGATATTTAACCCGCCCGGGTTAGTTCCTGTGGCACGGCTCGGATCTGCAAACTGGGTCCCCGTAAAAGTTGACCCGCTACCGCCATTAGTTCGCGAAAGTGGATCGTATATGTTAGTGCAAGTACTTGGATATGGATTGGGGAATGGATTCGTTACGGTACATCGAAAATCTGAGAAATCGCCCGCCGCTAATGCCGCCGTCGGCACCCATACGTTCGATACGTCGAAACGCGGCCGCGAGTCGCGTATGCCTTCGTAACCAAATAGGAAAAATGTTTTGTCCTTTCCGTTATAGAGCCAAGGGATCCTGACCGGTCCACTTACATAGCCACCGAAACGATTTGAATAGGTCGCAGGGCGGGCCTGGCCCCGGGCCTGACCAAACGCGTCATTCGCAGCCCAATTACCTGGTTCCTTA
>Ga0207676_10003219_pt1 | contig 11637 bp, 7 predicted proteins | sample KBSSwiS72_FD_184307 | JGI IMG/M metagenome (GOLD analysis project Ga0207676, IMG submission 184307) | Switchgrass rhizosphere microbial communities from Kellogg Biological Station, Michigan, USA - KBS Switchgrass S7-2 (SPAdes) (version 2) | ecosystem: Host-associated > Plants > Roots >... | reverse complement strand
CCGCCGCCGCGGGCGCGGCCGATCGCGTCCAGCTCGTCGATGAAGATGATCGCCGGTGCGGCCTTCTTCGCCGTCTCGAACAGGTCGCGCACCCGGGACGCGCCGACACCGACGATGAACTCGATGAACTCGGACGCCGACAGGTGGAAGAACGGCACGTTGGCCTCGCCGGCCACCGCCCGGGCCAGCAGCGTCTTGCCGGTGCCCGGCGCGCCGGCCAGCAGCACGCCCTTCGGGATGGCCGCGCCGAGCGCGGTGTACTTGCGCGGGTTGCGCAGGAAGTCGACCACCTCGGCGAGCTCGTTCTTCACCTCGTCGATGCCGGCGACGTCGGCGAACGTGGTCCGCGGACCCTGCTCCGGCTCGTACCGCTTGGCCCGCGATCGGCCGATCCCGCCGAGCCCGCCGAGCCCGCCGCCGGCCGCCGCCATCCGCCGGAAGAACCAGATCCCCAGCCCGATGAACAGCAGCGTCGGGCCGAAGCCCACCAGGATCTGGGTCAGCAGCGACACCTGGTCCGGCGGCTTGGCGTTGACGGTGACGTTCTTGTCCAGCAGCAGCTGGGTCAGCCCGTCGTCGCCGAAGGACGGCCGCTGGGTGGTGAAGTCGGTGACGTCCTTGGCGTTGCCGTCGTTCGGCGGGTATTTCGCCGCGGTGCGGAAGGTGCCCTCGATCGTGTCGCCGGTCGAGGTGACTTCGCTGACGTTGCCGGCCTGCACCTGGTCGCGGAAGAACGTGTACGACACGGTCGTGCGGGACGTGCCCATCAGGGTCGAGGCGATGATCCAGTTGACGATCAGCGCCAGCAGGACGAGCCACCAGGTGCGCCGGACGACGCGGCCCCAGTTGGGCTTGCTGGCGTCCGGCCCGCCGTCGCCGGTCGGCGGCGCACCCTCGACCTTCCAGGGTGGCCGGTCCGGCCCGCGGTCGCGGTCGGCGGGCCGGTCGTTCGGCCGCGGCGGGCTCCCCGGCCGCGGCGGCGCCTCGGTCGCCCGACCGGCGATCGCCTTCTCCCCGGGCTCGTTCGCTCGCTCCGCCACGCCTACCAGTCCCCTCGTCGCCGTACACCCGTGCCAACGTCGCCGGCGACGCGGGTGTGCCCGGTACGAGACCATGTAGTGGCACCCTCGAACAGATACTCAGCCCGCTCACAGCCGGGCTGGGGGAGGGTGCCGGTGCTCGGGAGGTGAACGGTGCGGCTGCTGGTGGTGGAGGACGAGGTGCGGCTGGCCGCTGCGCTCAAGCGCGGGCTGCAGGCCGAGGGGTTCACCGTCGACGTCGCCCACGACGGTGTCTCGGGCCTGCACAAGGCGCGTGAGGGCGCCCACGACGGCGGATACGCGGCGATCGTGCTGGACATCATGCTGCCCGGGCTCTCCGGCTACCGGGTGTGTGAGCGGCTGCGGGCCGAGGGCAACTGGGTGCCGGTGCTGATGCTCTCGGCCAAGGACGGCGAGTACGACGAGGCCGACGGGCTCGACGTCGGCGCCGACGACTACCTGACCAAGCCGTTCTCGTACGTGGTGCTGGTGGCCAGGCTGCGCGCGCTGCTGCGGCGGGGCGCGCCACCCCGCCCGGCCGTGCTGGCCGCCGGCGACCTGTCCCTCGACCCGGCCAAGCACCAGGTCGTCCGCGGGGAGACCGAGATCGAGCTGACGCCGCGGGAGTTCTCGCTGCTGGAATACCTGCTGCGCCGGGCCGGCGAGGTCGTGCCCAAGATCGACATACTGCGCAACGTCTGGGATCCGCACCACGAGGGCGACCTCAACGTCGTCGAGGTATACGTGGGCTACCTGCGGCGCAAGATCGACGCCCCGTTCGGCCGGCGGGCGGTGCAGACGGTGCGCGGAGCCGGCTACCGCCTCGCCGCCGACGGTGGTTAGGCGCGCCGCGAGGTCGTCGGTGGATGCGGACGAGGTCCCGGTGTCGTCCAGCACGGCGACGGGGTCGACCGAGCCCGGTCGGCAGCCGGTCGTGGCCCGCGAAGCCAGCTGGGCCGGCGTGGCGCCCAACTGGAGTCTGCGCGCGCGGTTGACGGTCTTCGCCACCGCGCTGCTGGGCGTCGGGATCGCCGCCGGCGCGGTGCTGCTGGTGATCACCGGGTCGCGCACGCTGCAGGCGGCGGTCGACGCCGGCGCGCTGCAGAGCGCCCGCGAGGTCGGCGCGCTCGTCGACAGCAACCGGCTGCCCGACCCGGTGCCGGAAGGCGGCGAGGGCACCGCGGCGATCCAGGTGGTCGACGCGCAGAACCGGGTGGTGGCCGCGTCCACCGGCACCGACCGATTGGTGCCGGTGCTGCGGCCGGCCGAGATCGCCGCCGTACGGTCCGGGGAACGGCTGGTCGTGCCCGGGTCCCGGCTCGGCCTGTCCGGCCCGCTGCGGGTGGTCGGGGTGCCGGCCGGGCCGGCGTACTACCCGCAGACGGTGATCGTCGCGGTCGACTTCGGCGGGGCCCGGTCCGGGACCAGGGTGCTGCTGATCGGGCTCGCGATCGGCGCGCCGCTGCTGCTGGCGGTGGTGGCGCTGGCGATGTGGTGGGTCACCGGGCGGGCGCTGCGGCCGGTGGAACAGCTGCGCCGGGGCGCGCTGGCGATCAGCGGGCCCGGCCGGCTGCCGGTGCCGCCCGCGCAGGACGAGATCCGCCGGCTCGCCGAGACGCTCAACGACATGCTGGCCCGGCTGGACGCGGCCGGCGCCCGGCAGCGCGCGTTCGTCTCGGACGCCGCGCACGAGCTGCGCTCGCCGCTGGCCAGCGCCCGCACCCAGCTCGAGGTCGCCGCGGCGGTCGACGCGGGTACGCCGGCCGGCGAGCTGGCCGGCGACGTGCTGGTCGACGTCGAGCGGCTCGGCCGGCTGGTCGACGACCTGCTGCTGCTGGCCCGGCTGGACGAGGCCCCCCGCCGGCCGCGGGCTCCGCTTGACCTCTACGCGCTGGCTCAGGACGTGACCGACCGGTACGCGGCGGCCAGGGTGCCGGTCGTGCTCGACCCCTGCGATCAGGACTGCACGGTGCTGGCCGAGGCGGGCGCGGTCCGCCGGGTGCTGGTCAACCTCGTCGACAACGCTGTCCGGCACGCACGGTCCCGGGTGACGGTGACCGTCGCGCCACGCACGCTCACCGTGGCCGACGACGGGCCGGGGATCCCGCCCGGCGACCGGGCGCGCGTGTTCGACCGGTTCACCCGGCTCGACTGGGACCGCGGCCGCGAATCGGGCGGCGCCGGGCTCGGTCTGGCGATCGTCCGGGAGCTGGTCGCTGCACACGGTGGATCGGTCACCCTCAGCGACGCCAACCCTGGGCTGGTCGTCACGGTCCACTTCCCGGATCCCCCGATCGACCCGACCGGCGCCCGTACGCCGCACACAGCGACCACCCCCTGACCGGCCGTGCACAAGGGAGGCCAGTCGGCGGAGGCTCCTCGGCGTCCGGCTTGCCCAACCCGGACCACCAGAGGACAAATGGGGAGGGCGGGGGACGCGGTGAGGCGTCCCCCGCCCTCTGGTGGGGTCTCCGGCGCCGTGGGGGGATCGGAACCGGAGGCCTGAAGCATAGGGCACAACCCCCGCAGTTCCGCTGCCCCCCAACACTGGTTTCACCCATTCGGCCCTTACCGATTACCGATCTAGGCACTGAAACATTCAGTCTTGACTGTTTGTCTGGCTGTCCGGGAGGCTGCGGTGCGTGACCGCAGCCGCCGGAACCCGGCAGCAGCAGCGCAGCCGGTCCATGCAGCACCGGCTGCTGGACGCCGCGGTCGACTGTCTGGTCGAGCGCGGCTGGGCCGGCACCACGACCACCCTGGTCGCCGACCGGGCCGGCGTCTCCCGCGGCGCCCAGCTGCACCACTACCGGACCAAGTCGGCGCTGCTCATCGCCGCGGTCGAGCACCTGGCCGAGCGGCGCAGCGCGGAGCTGCGGGCCGAGGCCGCCGGGCTGCCGCCGGACGGCGACCGGCTCGAGGCGACGATCGAGCTGCTGGCCTCGCTGTTCACCGGGCCGCTGTTCGCCGCCGCGATCGAGGTCTGGGTCGCCGCCCGCACCGATGCAGCGCTGCGCAGCGCGCTGGTCCCGGTGGAGGCGCGGTTCGGCCGGGAGGTGCACCGGCTCACCGTCGAGCTGCTCGGCGCGCACGAGTCCCGCCCCGGTGTACGGGAGGCGGTGCAGACCACCCTGGACCTCATGCGCGGGCTCGGGGTGGCCAGCCTGCTCACCGACGACTCCGCCCGGCGTACCCGCCTGCTCGCCGACTGGACCGCCCACCTGCGCGGAGTGCTCCGATGACCGGCCCGACCGGCGTGATCCGGATCGGGAACTGCAGCGGGTTCTACGGGGACCGGCTCGCGGCGATGCGGGAGATGCTTGACGGCGGGCCGCTCGACGTGCTCACCGGCGACTACCTGGCCGAGCTGACCATGCTGATCCTGGCCCGGGACCGGCTGCGCGACCCCACCGCCGGGTACGCGAAGACGTTCCTGCGCCAGCTCGAGGACTGCCTCGGGCTGGCCATGGACCGCGGCGTGACGATCGTCGTCAACGCCGGCGGCCTCAACCCGGCCGGGCTGGCGGACGCGGTCGGCACGCTCGCCGGCGTGCTCGGCATCCCGGCCAGGGTCGGCCACGTCGTCGGCGACGAGCTGCCGGCCGAGGGCGGTGTCGCGAACGCGTACCTGGGCTGCCGCGGGATCGTCGAATGCCTCCGCGGCGGCGCCGACGTGGTCGTGACCGGTCGGGTGACCGACGCCTCGCTGCTCGTCGGCCCGGCGGCCTGGCACCACGACTGGGCCGCGGACGACTGGGACGAGCTGGCCGGCGCGACCGTGGCCGGGCACGTGCTGGAGTGCGGCGCCCAGGCGACCGGCGGCAACTTCGCGTTCTTCCGGGAGCTGGCCGACCCGCGGCACCCCGGCTTCCCGATCGCCGAGGTGGCGGCCGACGGCTCCGCGGTGATCACCAAGCACCCCGGCACCGGCGGCGCGGTGACCGTGGAGACCGTCACCGCGCAGCTGCTGTACGAGATCGACCGGGCCGAGTACGTCGGGCCGGACGTGGTGTCCCGGTTCGACACCATCCACCTCGACCAGGCCGGCCCGGACCGGGTGCGGATCTCCGGCGTGGTCGGCGCGCCGCCGCCGCCCGATCTCAAGGTCGGCACGGTACGCCTGGCCGGCTTCCGGAACGCGACCACGTTCGTGCTCACCGGGCTGGACATCCCGCAGAAGGCGGCGCTGGTCCGCGACCAGGTCGAGCAGGCGCTCGGCGACCACCGGCCGGCCGAGGTCGACTGGACGCTCGCCCGCACCGACCACGCCGACGCGGACACCGAGGAGGCGGCCAGCGCGCTGCTGCACCTGTCCGTCCGGGACCCGTCGGCCGACCCGGTCGGCCGGGCGTTCTCCCGGGTACCGATCGAGCTGGCGCTGGCGTCGTACCCGGGCTTCCACGTCACCGCGCCCCCCGCGGACGCCAGCCCGTACGGGGTGTTCACGGCCTCGACGGTGCCGCAGTCCGACGTGGACCACGTCGCGGTGCTGCCGGACGGGACCCGGGTCAGGGTGCCGGCGCCGCCGACCCGGCCGCTGGTGCCGGTGGGCGGGTTCTGGCAGGCGCCGGTCGGGTCCGGGCCGACCCGGCGGGTGCCGCTGGGCACGATCGCCGGCGCCCGGTCGGGCGACAAGGGCGGCCGGGCCAACATCGGGGTCTGGTTCCGCACCGAGGCGGCGTACCGGTGGTTCTCCCGCTGGTTGACCCGGGACCGGCTGCACGAGCTGCTGCCGGAGGTGGCCGGGCTGAGCTCGTACGTCGTGCAGCTGCCGAACCTGCTCGCGGTGAACATCGTCGTCGACGGCATCCTCGGCGAGGGCGTCGCGGCCAGCACCCGGTTCGACCCGCAGGGCAAGGCGCTGGGCGAGTGGCTGCGCTGCCGGCTGGTCGACATACCGGAGGAGCTGCTGTGACGGTCCTACCCTCCACTGTGGACAGATCGGCGCCGGGCTACGGCGAGGCGTACGAGAACAGCCTGCGGCAGCTGGCCGCCCTGGCCGCCGAGCTGGCGAAGGCCCGCGCCGGTGGCGGCCCGAAGTACGTCGAGCGGCACCGGGGCCGGGGCAAGCTGCTGGCCCGGGAGCGGATCGAGCTGCTGCTCGACCGCGACTCCGCCTTCCTGGAGCTGTCCCCGCTCGCCGCCTGGGGCAGCGACTACACCGTCGGCGCCTCGCTGGTCAGCGGCATCGGCGTGGTGTCCGGTGTGGAGTGTGTGATCACGGCCAACGACCCGACCGTACGCGGCGGGTCGAGCAACCCGTGGACGGTGCGCAAGGCGTTCCGGGCCCACGACGTCGCCCGGGAGAACCGGCTGCCGCTGGTCAACCTCGTCGAGTCCGGCGGTGCCGACCTGCCCAGCCAGGCCGAGATCTTCGTCCCCGGCGGCCGGCTGTTCCGTGACCTCACCCAGCTGTCCGCGGCCGGGATCCCCACGGTCGCGCTGGTCTTCGGCAACTCGACCGCCGGCGGCGCGTACGTGCCCGGCATGAGCGACCACGTGGTGATGATCCGGGAGCGGTCGAAGGTGTTCCTCGGCGGTCCGCCGCTGGTGAAGATGGCCACCGGCGAGGACGCGGACGACGAGTCGCTCGGCGGGGCGGAGATGCACGCCCGCGTCTCGGGCCTCGCCGACCACCTCGCCACCGACGAGCGGGACGCGCTGCGCATCGGCCGGCGGATCGTCGCCCGGCTCAACTGGCGCAAGGCCGGCCCCGGTCCCACCGAGCCGCCGGACGAGCCGCTGTACGACCCGGACGAGCTGCTCGGGATCGCCGGCGGCGACCCCAGGGTGCCGTTCGATCCGCGGGAGGTGCTGGCCCGGGTGGTGGACGGTTCCCGGTTCGACGAGCACAAGCCGGCGTACGGGCCGTCGCTGCTGACCGGCTGGGCGTCGATCCACGGCTACCCGGTCGGCATCCTCGCCAACGTGCGCGGGGTGCTGTTCGGCGAGGAGTCGCAGAAGGCGCAGCAGTTCATCCAGCTGGCCAACCAGACCGACACGCCGCTGGTGTTCCTGCAGAACACGACCGGCTACATGGTCGGGACCGCGTACGAGCAGGCCGGGATCATCCGCGACGGCGCCCTGATGATCAACGCGGTGTCGAACTCGCGGGTGCCGCACCTGACCGTGGTGATGGGTGCCTCGTACGGGGCCGGGAACTACGGCATGTGCGGGCGGGCGTACGACCCGCGGTTCCTGTTCAGCTGGCCGGGGGCCAAGTCGGCGGTGATGGGGCCGGCGCAGCTGGCCGGGGTGCTCTCGATCGTGGCCCGGCAGGCCGCGGCCGCGCGCGGGCAGGACTACGACGAGGCCGGCGACGAGGCGATGCGGCGAGCGGTCGAGGAGCAGATCGAGGCGCAGTCGGTCGCGTTCGCGATGTCCGGTCGGCTGTACGACGACGGCGTGATCGACCCGCGGGACACCAGGACCGTGCTCGGGCTGTGCCTGTCGGCCGTGCACTCCTCGGCCTGGCAGGGCACCCGCGGCTACGGGGTGTTCCGATGACCGGGCGGGAGGGCTCGCACCGCGAACGGGGAGCGACCAGCGCCGGGGACCGGGTGGAGATCCGGCGGCTGTTCATCGCCAACCGGGGGGAGATCGCCCGGCGGGTGATCCGGACCTGCCGCTCGCTCGGGATCTCGCCGGTCGCGGTGTTCTCCACTGTGGACAGTGGCGGCGCGTGGGTCGCCGAGGCCGACGCCGCGGTCGAGCTTCCCGGCGCCGCGTCGGCGGACACCTATCTGCGGGCCGACCTGCTGGTCGGCGCGGCCCGGCGGGCCGGTGCCGACGCGGTGCACCCCGGCTACGGGTTCCTGGCCGAGGACGCCGCCTTCGCGCAGGCGGTGCTGGACGCGGGCCTGGTCTGGGTGGGCCCGCCGCCGGCGGCGATCGCGTCGATGGGGTCCAAAGTGGACGCCAAGGCGCTGGTCGCGGCGGCCGGGGTGCCGGTGCTGCCGTCCTGGGCGCCGGGCGAGGTGCCGGCGGACGCGCGCTACCCGCTGCTGGTCAAGGCCGCCCACGGCGGCGGCGGCCGGGGAATGCGGGTGGTGCGGGCTCCCGGCGAGCTGGCCGACGCCGTCGCGGCCGCAGAGCGCGAAGCGGCGGCCTCGTTCGGCAACGGGCTGGTCTTCGTCGAGCGCTGGCTGGAGCGGTCGCGGCACGTCGAGGTGCAGGTGCTCGCCGACCGGCACGGGAGCGTCGTCGCGGTCGGTGAGCGGGACTGCTCGGTGCAGCGCCGGCACCAGAAGATCGTCGAAGAGGCGCCGGCCGCGATCCCGGACCCGCTGCGGCAACGGTTGTTCGACGCCGCGGTCGCGGCCGCCCGCTCGGTCGGCTACGTCGGTGCCGGCACGGTCGAGTTCCTCGTCAGTGCCGACGAGGATGCCGGCGGGGAGCCGGCGTTCCTGGAGATGAACACCCGGCTGCAGGTCGAGCACCCGGTGACCGAGGCGGTGACCGGCCTCGACCTGGTCGCGCTGCAGCTGTCGATCGCCGAGGGCGATCCGCTGCCGTTCGACGCGCCGCCGCCGGTGCGAGGGCACGCGATCGAGGCCCGCCTCTACGCCGAGGATCCAGACCCCCGGGGGACACCCCCGGGAACCCCCGGCGTACTGGACCCCCGGGGGACACCCCCGGGAACCCCCGGCGTACTGGACCCCCGGGGGACACCCCCGGGAACCCCCGGCGTACTGGACCCCCGGGGGACACCCCCGGGAACCCCCGGCGTACTGGACCCCCGGGGGACACCCCCGGGAACCCCCGGCGCACTGTCCGCCGGCTGGCGCCCGTCCACCGGCACGCTGCACCGGATCGCGGTGCCCGGCGGCGTGCGCGTCGACGCCGGCGTGGTCGACGGGGACGCGGTGTCCGCGCACTACGACCCGCTGCTGGCCAAGGTCGTCGCGCACGGCCCGAGCCGGGCGGCCGCCGCCCGGAAGCTCGCCGCCGCGCTCGCCGGCGCCTCGCTGCACGGGCTGGTCACGAACCGGGACCTGCTGGTGCGGGTGCTGCGGTCGGACGGGTTCGCGGCCGGCCCGCACACCGGCTTCCTCGACGAGCAGCCCGCGCTGCTGGCGCCGCTCGCCGGTCCGGCCGAGGTGGCGACCGCGGCGCTGGTGGCGGCGCTGGCCGGGTCGGCGCGGCGGCGGGCGAGCGCGCCGGTGCAGCGCAGCGTGCCGGCCGGCTGGCGGAACAACCCGTCGCAGCCGGCCACGGCCACGTACGCCGGACCGGACGGGGACGTGGCCGTCAGCTACCGGCCGGCGCCGGTGACCGTGGTGAGCGCGACCCCGGACACCGTCGTGCTCGTGGCGGACGGCGTGCGGGTCGCGTACCGGGTGCACACGGTCGGGCCGATGTCCTATGTGGATGGTCCGGGGTGGGCGGTCGCGCTGGGCGAGGTGGACCCGCTGCCGGAGCCGGTGGCCGCGCTGCCGGCCGGCTCGCTGACCGCTCCGATGCCGGGGCAGGTCGTCGCGGTACGGGTGGCCAAGGGCGACCGGGTCAACGCCGGGCAGCAGTTGCTCGCGCTGGAGGCGATGAAGATGGAGCACCCGGTGCTGGCGCCGACCGACGGCGTGCTGGCCGAGTTGCGGGTGACGACCGGGTCCCAGGTGGACGCCGGTGACGTGCTGGCCGTGATCGAGGAGGGCTGATGGACTTCGCCGAGACCGCCGAGCAGCTGCTGCTGCGTGCCTCGGTCGCCGACCTTGCCGCGCGCTACGGCCATCGGTACTGGCTGGGCAAGGCCAGGGCCGGCGAGAAGACCCGCGAGCTGTGGGACGAGGTCGGCCGGCTCGGCTACCTCGGCGTCGGCATCCCGGAGGAGTACGGCGGCGGCGGGCGCGGCATCGTCGAGCTCGCGATCGTCGCCGAGGAGCTGGCCGCCGCCGGCTGCCCGCTGCTGTTCATCGTGGTCTCCCCGGCCATCTGCGGGTCCGTCATCGGCCGGTCGGGGACGGCCGAGCAGAAGGAACGCTGGCTGCCAGCGCTGGCGAGCGGCACGACGAAGATGGCGTTCGCGATCACCGAGCCGGACGCCGGCTCCAACTCGCACCGGCTGTCCACCGTCGCCAGGCGGGACGGGGACGACTGGATCCTCGCCGGCCGGAAGACCTACATCTCGGGGGTGGACGAGGCCGACGCGGTGCTCGTGGTCGGGCGGGCCGAGGACGCCCGGACCGGGACGTTGCGGCCGGCGCTCGCGATCGTGCCGACGGACGCGCCGGGCTTCGAGAAGACGCTGATCCCGGTGGAGATCACCGGCCCGGAGAAGCAGTTCGCGCTGTTCCTCGACGACGTGCGGCTGCCGGCCGACGCGATGGTCGGCGAGACCGCGGACGCGGCGCTCGCGGCGCTGTTCGCCGGGCTCAACCCGGAGCGGATCACCGGGGCCGCGTTCGCCAACGGGATCGGCCGGTACGCGCTCGACAAGGCGTCGGCGTACGCGAACACCCGGCAGGTGTGGGGCGTGCCGATCGGCAGCCACCAGGGCCTGGCGCACCCGCTCGCGCACGCGGCGATCCAGGTCGAGCTGGCCCGGCTGATGACCTCGAAGGCGGCCTGGCTCTACGACACCGGCGACGATGCCGCGGCCGGGGAGGCCGCGAACATGGCGAAGTACGCGGCGGCGGAGGCGGCGCTGGCGGCGCTGGACCAGGCGATCCAGGTGCACGGCGGCAACGGCCTTGCCACCGAGTACGGCCTGGCGACGCTGTGGGGCGCCACCCGGCTGGTGCGCACCGCCCCGGTCAGCCGCGAGATGATCCTCAACTTCGTCAGCACCCACACCCTCGGCCTCCCCCGCTCCTACTGACGCCTATTAGGCTCCGAGGGCGGCGAGGGCGAGGCGGTAGGCGGTGGGGAGGGCGTCGGCGGCGGGGACCGGGACGTCGGGGGTGATCCCGGTGCCTTCCCAGTTCGCGCCGGTGGTGGCGCCGATCGCGCGGGCGACCGGGACGGTCAGCTCGAGGTGCGGATGCAGGCGGTAGCCCTCGCACGGGTGGGCGCCGCCGCGGGTGCGCTCGCCGACCACGGTGCTGCCGGGCCGCAGCTGCTGCAGGTCGTAGGCGAGCTCCTCCGCGCCGGAGAACGTGGTCGGCCCGACCAGCACGTACAGCGGCTTGGTGGGGCCGAACCGCGGACCCGGCACGTACGCGGGCGACCACGACTGCACGGTCTCGCCGGTGTCCCGCTGGTGCATGGTCACCAGGTGGGTCGGCTCGTCCATCAGGTAGCCGCAGAGGAGCGCGACCGTGCGCGGATCGCCACCGCGGTTCTCCCGCAGGTCGAGCAGCAGCGCGTCGGCGCCGGCCACCAGCTGCATCGCCAGGCTGAGCGTCGCCCCGGCAAGCTGCACCGGGAACAGCTGCGGCGCGATCACGAGATGCACGACGTTGCCGTCGAGCCGGTCGATCTTCGCGACCCCGTGGAGCGAGCGGGCCGCGTCCCGGGCCCGTGCCGCCCGGTCGGCCTCCTCGTCCCACTGCTCCGGCAGCGGCACGGCGTGGTGCCGCAGCCGCAGGTGCAGGTCGCCGTTGAGGGACTGCAGGTCCTCGGTCACCACGCCGGCCAGCGCGGCGGGGTCGACCAGCGC
>Ga0207676_10003216_pt1 | contig 11643 bp, 3 predicted proteins | sample KBSSwiS72_FD_184307 | JGI IMG/M metagenome (GOLD analysis project Ga0207676, IMG submission 184307) | Switchgrass rhizosphere microbial communities from Kellogg Biological Station, Michigan, USA - KBS Switchgrass S7-2 (SPAdes) (version 2) | ecosystem: Host-associated > Plants > Roots >... | reverse complement strand
CGGCATATAGTTGTGCTCTCTCAACGGCAGCGTCCTGCATCAACGCCAGCGCGCGCCGGTCCACCTTCCCATTACTCGTCAACGGCCATTGCTTCAGCCACACGTGCTGCCCGGGCACCATGTACTCCGGCAGTCGCTCTCCCAGGTGCTGGCGCAACTCACCGCCACCTACCTCTGGCCCTTCGCTACCGATCAGGTAACCAATCAGGCGCTTGTGCCCATTCTCATCTGCTTGCACCACTACCACCGCATCGCTCACCGCCTCGTGCTCCCGCAACGCCGCCTCTATCTCTCCTAACTCAATCCGATAGCCACGCACTTTCACCTGCTCGTCGCGTCGACCTTCGTACTCCAATCTTCCGTCGGGCCGGTACTTGCCGATGTCGCCCGTCCGGTACAATCTCGCCCCTGCCGCAGCGCTGTAGGGATGCGGCACAAACCGCTCCGCCGTTAACTCCGCGCGCCCGCGATAGCCACGCGCCAACCCCGCACCGCCGATGTACAGTTCGCCGCTGACGCCTACCGGCACACATCTCATGCCTTCGTCCAACACATACATCTGCATATTCGCTATCGGCCGTCCAATCGGTACGCCACCCACCTGCTCCTCTGCTCGCTCTGGTTCCTCTCCCACCTCGTAGACGCAACAGCCCACCACCGTCTCGGTCGGCCCGTATTCGTTGACCAACTGCCGCTCTGTTCCCTGCTCCCGCCAGTACCGCACCTCATCCCAACTCAACGCCTCACCGCCGATCACAAAGCAACGCGTCCCTACCGCGGCGCCACTCTCGCTCACCGTCTGCCGCAACGCCCCCAGATGCGCCGGTGTGATCTTCACTAAACTGTAGTCCTGTGCCCCTCCCAGCAACGCCGTCGAGAGTGCTTCCACCCCTCTCTCTGCCGCCAGCAGATGCAGCCACCCGCCCGTGATCAACGGGTTGAAGAGCGCGGTGATGCTTAAGTCGAAGCTGAGCGAAGAATGCAGTGGTACACCGCGTCCGGCCGTCACGCCATAGGCGCGACTGGACCAGGAGAGATAGTTCCTCAGGCCGCCATGCGTGATCATCACCCCCTTGGGCTGTCCGGTTGACCCTGAGGTGTAGATCACGTAAGCGAGGTTAGCGGCGTTGACTTCCACGCCAGGGTTGGCGGTCGTAGTTTGCGCCAGCGTCTCTGCCGCTTCAGCCACCACCACCACGGCCATCCCTTCCGGCACATGGACCAGGCTGGGCGTACCTCCCTGGGTCAACAACACCACTGGCTGCGCATCAGCTAGCATGAACGACAACCGCTGCGGCGGATAGCTCGGATCCAGAGGCAGATAGGCGCCGCCGGCCTTGAGCACCGCTAAGATCGAAACCACCATTTCGAAGCTACGCTCCAGCAGCAGCGCGACTACCGATTCAGGGCCCACGCCGAGCGCGCGCAGATGATGCGCAAGCTGGTTGGCTCTTTCGTTCAGTTCTTGGTACGTCAGGGCGTCCGCCCCAAACACCACTGCCACCGCCTCCGGTGTGCGCGCCACCTGCTCCTCAAACAACTGGTGCAGGCAGGCAGTGCTCGCAAATTCTGTCTTCGTGTCATTCCAATTGACGATAATCTGTTCTTGTTCGTCGCGCGAGAGAACATTAAAGGATTGATGAAGACTGTGAGGAGTGCTGACCATGGCTGCGAGAGTGTTCGTGTAATACCTGGAAATAGCTTTCACCTGCGCCTCGCAGAGTTCGCTTGTATGATATTCAAGGACCAGTATTAAATGAGACCCGGATGGATGCATGCCGAAGTTAGTCATGAGGGTGAAGTTGTTTTCTTCAAGCTCCTGACCCGTACCGACCATGTCTAATTTGTTGTCTGACTCGAGCAAGTCGAGATAGATATGAAAACGAACCATGTTAAAGGCCGTCTCAAACAGGGGACGACCTCCCATATTCTTTTGAATGCTTGCTAATGGATAACGGCGATAAGGCAACAAATCGCGCTCAACTTCAAAAGCCTCTCGGACGAGGTCCACCCAACTGCCATCTGACAGATTCAACCGATATGGAACAATATTCAGGAAGAGACCGCGGATCTCGTCGCCGCCTGCGGTTTCCGGCCTGCCCTGTGTTGCTAATCCGGTAATAACATCATCTTGTCCTCCAAGCGCGCTCATAACCTTCATATGTGCTGCGAGCAGGACGCTTTTGAGGGGCATTGCTATTGACTGCGCAAACTGCTTCAAGTCTTCGAGTAGTTGCTGCTCGATAGGAACGCGCAGTCCGACAACTGGCCGATCTCCCTCACTTCGATGAGAAGCGGGCCAACGCGGAAGTTCCATCATCGAGCTATCGCTTAACGCATGCGTCCAGTACTGCTTGAATTCATCGGACTCGAGCGCCTTGCGCTCCAGGATCACATAGTCACGAAACGACGTTGAGAGAGGCGGCGCGAAAGGCACAGGCTGTTTCTTCAGCAACGTGAAATAGAGCGTGAAAATTTCAGCCAGCGTCGAGTTCAAGCTCCAGCCATCGAGAATTGGATGACACTCTGTGAGCGTGAATTGAAATGTGTCGTCCGTTCGACGATGAATGTGGAAACGGAGCAACGGTGGATGAGTCAGATCGAACCTGAGTCTTTTCTCCTTTTCAACATAAGCGTTAACAATCTTGTCCTGTTCAGGAGCGGGCAGATGACGCAGGTCGTCAATGGTTACGGGAAGCGTCGCCGTCTTATGCACAAGTTGGAGTGGTTCACTGTAATATTTTAACGCGAATGAAGTCCGCAGCACGGCGTGACGCGCGACGACGCGATTCATCGTGTCCTGCATGGTCGCGTGGTCCAACTCGCCTTCGAGGTTATAGCTGTCAACATTGTGATACAGCGGGTATTCGGGGGTCTCTTCCATGTGGTAGAGCATCCCCGCTTGAAGCATCGTCAAAGGATAAGCATCTTCCACGTCTTCAGGTAAATGTTGACGATCCACGTCGGAGATCAGACAAAATGCCTGACTCTGCTGTGCGGTGACCGTAGTATCGACGTCAAGCGAAAGCTTACTTGCGCTCGAGATTTCATCACGGTTTTCCTGTCTCAGTAATTCAAGAAGCTGCCGCTTCTCTTCGCTCAGACCGGCAATGCGTTCTGCGATGCTGCTCATGGAGTAATCCTCTCTAAAGAAGAGCCGGTCTTCTCTTCGATCCTTTCTTTCACATCGGCCTCGGAAAGCCCTTCCAGCATTTCCATCAGACGGGCCAATGTTTCCACGTCTTCGTCTCCACCCACTTGCTCCTGAACCGTGTCAGCCTGCTGTGCGGCTTTTTCAATCTCGCGCGCCAACTCCCGGATGGTTTGGTGTTGATAAATTAACTGGGCCTCGAAGCGCAGTCCCTTGTACTGTGCCTGTGACACTATCTGAACGATGCGAATAGAATCTCCTCCGAGTGCGAAGAAGTTATCGTCAATGGACATCTGATCAATGCGAAGCACCTGTGTCCAAATCTCTAACAGTTTTTCTTCAGTCGGATTCGTGGGCCCGGCAGGTTCTGCCTTGACCTCTTTGATCTCTGGCGCCGGTAAACGTTGACGGTCTATCTTTCCATTCGCGCTCAGAGGCATCTGATCGAGCTTCACTAAAATGGCAGGTATCATGTAATGCGGCAGCCGCGCTCCGATGTACTTCCTCAAAGCAGCACTCGTTATCTGCTCGCTTCCGGTGGTCCCATCAACTCCCCCAGCTATCACCACATACCCCACCAACTGTTTCTCACCCAAAGCATTCTGCCGTGCCACTACCACGGCGTCCGTAATAGCTGCATGCTGACGCAACACCGCTTCGATCTCTCCCAACTCAATCCGGTATCCGCGTATCTTCACCTGGTAATCCGCTCTGCCCTGATACTCCAATTCACCTGTCTCTAAGTACCTCCCCACATCTCCCGTGCGGTACAGTCTCGCCCCTGCCTCTCGGCTGTGCGGATTAGGCACAAATCTTTCCGCCGTCAGTTCCGGCCGGCTCAGATACCCACGGGCCAATCCCACTCCGCCGATGTACAGCTCGCCACTGACTCCCACCGGCACACAGCCCATCCCCTCATCCAATACGTACATCTGTATGTTCGCTATCGGCCGTCCGATTGGCACAATCACTCCGCCGGCCATTGCCGCTCCCGCCTCGCAACCCCATCGCGTCACATCAACGGCTGCTTCCGTTGGCCCATACAGGTTATCCAGCGGCGCTGTCAGATGTTCGTAGTAGCGTCGCACCAACTCCGGCGCTAATGCTTCGCCGCTACAGATCACTCGTCGCAGCTTGCGACACCCTTCAGGCACTCCCGCTTCCCCCAGGAATGCTTGGAGCATCGAGGGTACAAAGTGCAGCGTCGTAATCTGTCGCGAGCGTATTAACTCCAGCAGGTATCGAGTATCCTGATGCCCACCCGGACGCGCTAACACCAGGCGAGCGCCGGTCAGCAAGGGCCAGAAAAACTCCCAGACGGAGACATCAAAGGTGAAGGGCGTTTTTTGCAAGACCACATCTGAAGCATCGAGTTGATATTGCTGCTGCATCCAGAGCAAGCGATTGGTGATCGCCCCATGGGTGATCATCGCGCCCTTGGGCTGCCCGGTTGAGCCTGAGGTGTAGATCACATAGGCCAGATTCGCCGCTCCCACTTCCACCTCCGGGTTCGCACAACTTTCGCTCACACTCTCAGCCAAAACCGTTGTCTTCTTCTGCTCCTCCACCTCCAGCACTGTCACGCCCGGCGGCACCGTCAGCGCTCCTCGTTGCCCGCGCTGTTTTAACAACACTACCGGCTGCGCATCAGAAAGCATGAACGACAACCGTTGCGGCGGATAGGTCGGATCCAGGGGCAGATAGGCGCCACCAGCTTTGAGCACCGCGAAGAGCGAGACGACCATCTCCAAGCTGCGGTCCATCAGCAGGGCTACCACCGACTCAGTGCCGATGCCGAGCGCGCAGAGGCGATGTGCAAGTTGATTAGCTCTTTCGTTCAGTTGTTGGTATGTCAGTGAGTCCGAGCCAAACACCAGTGCTACCGCCTCGGGTGTGCGCGCTGCTTGCTCCTCAAAGAGTTTGTGCAAGCACCGGGTTTCGGCAAACTCTGTTTGAGTCGAGTTCCACTTGAATAAAATTTGCTCCTGTTCCTCTTCACCCAGCAGGTTTAAGTCATGAAGATGTTTCTCAGGGTCAGAGACGATGGCGGCCAGCAAAGTCTCGAAGTGTCCCAGCATCCGCGTAATGGTCTCGGCATTGAAGAGGTCGGTGTTGTATTCGAGTGAGGCGCTGAGTTGTCCGTTCGTTCCCTCAACAACAGCCAGAGCCAAATCAAACTTGGCGGTGCCGCTGTGAATATTGATCGGAGTTAACGACAAATCTCTTTGCTTTAAGTTCTCAAGCGGCTTGTTTTGATAAAGGAACAAGACCTGAAAAAACGGAGCGTAGCTGATATTGCGTTCTGTACTGAGCGTTTCTATTAGAAGTTCAAACGGCAGATCCTGATGCTCATGTGCGCCGAACGTTACCGCCTGCTCTTGTCGTAGTAGCTGGCGAAAAGTGGGATTGCCGGAGAGATTAGTCCGTAGCGCGAGAGTGTTGAGGAAACAACCTATAAGACCTTCTGTTTCCAGTCGAGTACGGTTTGCAACCGGAGTGCCGACGACCACGTCCGTTTGATTTGCATATTTGTAGAGCAAAGTCTTGAAGGCTGCGAGCACGGTCACAAAAGGCGTGACGCCTTCCTCACGGCTCAAGCTTCTCAGCCCTTCAGAAATCCGTTCGGGAAAGATCCTTGATTCGAGAGCGCCCGGATGAGTCTGCACCGGCGGACGCGGATTATCCGTCGGCAGGTTCAAGAGGGGTGGCGCGCCTGCCAACTGCTGCTTCCAATAAGAAAGCAGTTCGTCGAGCACGGGACCTTGAAGTCGTTCGCGTTGCCAGAGAGCGAAGTCTGCATATTGTATGGGGAGTTCGGGGAGCGCAGCGGGTCGACCGGTCAAGTCAGCTTCATAGAATCTGATCATCTCCTCAATCAGAACCGAGTCAGACCAGCCATCGGAAACAATATGATGCATCGTGAACAACGCCACATGTTCGTCCTGGTCCAACTGGAGCAACGTCGTTCGAAGCAGCGGCCCTTTTGACAAGTCAAAGCGAGTTCGTGCTTCCTCCACCGCCAGACGCTGAACTTGCGCTTCCTTCTCGTCTGCGGGAACCTGCTTTAGATCCAGGAGTAAGACGGTCAATAAAGCATGCCGCGCAATGATCTGTATTGGTTGGTCGCCTTCCAGCATAAACGTGGTGCGCAAAGCTTCGTGGCGTTTGATGACCTCGTTAATACTTCGCTCGAAGGCAGCCAGGTTGAGCGATCCCTTGAGACGTATGGCGAAGGGAACGTTGTAAGCGACAGTGCCGGACTCCAATCTATCAATCAACCATAAGCGCTGTTGAGCAAACGAGAGCGGGATGCCGCTCTGTCTCTCGCGGCGAGGAATGGTCTGCGTTTCCTGACTTTGAATAGCATTCTTCTGAAGCGATTTCATCAGGAGCGCACGCTTAGCTGGTGAAAGATTTTTAAGACGTTCCGTTTGCTCGATGGTATTCATGTGCTCCTCGGTTGTGCAGATCGCGATCCGCGTTCTGCGCTTAATGCTCTAACGATTTCGGGGTGATGTACGGGCGAGTTGGGGGTTGACTTTGCTTTCTTGCTAACTAGTGTAGTGCGTCAAACAGATCATAGCTTATGAAAAGTCCGCCGCGCGCGTTTGACCTTTTCCAAGATATCGGAAGCTTTTGCGGTCCAGACAAAAGGCTTTGGATTGGCGTTGTGCTGGGCGACGTAGTGTTCGATCGTCTCGATTAGTTCCGCGACATTGCCAAAGCAGCCGCGACGAATTTGTTTTTCAGTCAGGTCTCTAAAGAATCGCTCGACCATGTTGAGCCACGAAGCACTGGTCGGAGTGAAGTGGATTTTGAACCGCTTATGTTTTTGCAACCACGCTTGCACCTCAGGATGTTTGTGTGGTGAGTAGTTATCGATGATCAAATGCAGTTGCTTGCGTTTGGGAGTGGACCGATCAATCAGGCGCAGGAACTTCAGCCACTCCTGATGGCGATGCTGGGGCATGCAGGTGGCGATGACCTTGCCATTGAGTGTGTTCAGCGCCGCGAAGAGAGTGGTAGTACCGTTACGTTTGTAGTCATGAGTAACAGTGCCAGCTCGTCCTTTCTTCAGGGGCAAACCTGGTTGCGTTCGATCTAACGCTTGCACTTGGCTCTTTTCATCAACTGAGAGCACTAAGGCGTGTTCCGGCGGATTGAGATAAAGACCCACGATGTCTTCTACTTTTTCGGCAAACTTGGGATCGTTACTCAACTTAAAGGTGCGCAATAGGTGTGGCTTCAAGCCGTGGCGTTTCCAGATGCGCCGTACCGAAGCTTCACTGATGCCGCTCGCCTGAGCCATACTGCGCGTACTCCAATGCGTCGCCTCTGCGGGTTTTTCTTCCGTCGTTAAGCGCACGATTTCCTGGACTTGTTTAGTGGCGATCTGTGGCTTGCGTCCCGGACGCGGCGCATCCTTCTCAATGCCTGCGATTCCCATTTGGATAAACCGACTGCGCCAGCGGGCCACGGTCTGCCGCTTCACCCCCAACTCGGCGCCGATCTTCAGGTCTGACAGTCCGACCGCCGCCAGCAAGATTATTTTTGAGCGTTGGGCCACGCGCACACTGACACTCCGGGCTCGGGCGCGCTTCTCTAACTGCCGCCGTTGTTCATCTGAAAGTTCGACCGCGGCTGCGATTCGCATCGTGTTTACCTCCTTGAAGGTTAACACGACCGCTCGTTTCGTTGTTCCCTTATTTGTGACGCACTACACTAGCTTCAAGGACGTCGTTGTGTGCGAGCATACTTTCCGCTTCAGTTTCGGCTACTGTTTCTAACATTCCTAGTATTGCATCTATATCGGCGGAGTTTGCTGATTCAATCAATGCCTTTTCCAGCTTCTGGCCCAATGCTTCGATAGTTGACGCGGTGAAGAAATCCGCGAGCGATAGTTCGACATTGAATTCTGTGCGAATCCGCGTCACTAACTTGATTGCAATCAGGGAGTGTCCGCCGAGGTTGAAGAAATTGTCTTGAATCCCGACCTGGTCCAGTTTGAGAACCTCCTGCCACAGTCGTACAAGAGTCTCTTCGATCGGCGTGCGCGGCGCGACCGGAAGCGAGGACTGCAACGGTCTTTGCGTATCGGGAGCGGGCAGCGCACGTGTGTTCAGCTTTCCGTTAGCGGTCAGGGGCAAAGCGTCCAGCATGATGAACACTTCCGGCAGCATGTATTCGGGGAGACGCTCTTTCAAGAAACTTCGCAACTCGCCGTAGCTGGGCGTCTGGTCCGATTGGGCCACGACATACGCGAGGAGGCTTTTTTCCTGCGCCGTAAATTCCCACGCCAGAGCCACGGCTTCACGGATGGCGGGATGTTTGCGAAGTGCCACCTCAATTTCGCCCAACTCAATGCGGAAGCCGCGGATCTTGACCTGTGAATCAATCCGTCCTAAAAATTCTATATTTCCGGAAGGTGAGTAGCAGGCCAGGTCACCGGTCTTATACAGACGTGCGCCGTCGCTGCTAAACAAATCAGGCACAAAAGAAACGGCAGTCCGCGCCACATCATTGGCATAGCCGCGCCCGACGCCGGTGCCGCCAACATATAGTTCACCGCTGATGCCTGCAGGCACTAACCGCAAACGTGAATCAAGGATGTACAGCCTCGTATTTGCAATAGGTCTGCCGATAGGCATCCTGACGACATCTTCCCGCGGCACGTGCCTGATTACATAATGCGTAACATCATCGGAACACTCCGTTGGACCATAAGCATTCAGCAAGGGTATCTGCGGGTAAGCATTGAGCCATTGACGACAGAGCTCAGGCGACAACGCTTCGCCGGTCAGGAGCAACCATCGCAACGCGGGCAATGCCGGAGCACTTTGACGGTTGTTAATCTCTGCTTCGAGCGTGGCACTCAGTAATGAAGGTACTGTCTCAAGAATTGAAACTGCGCCCTTCTCAACCTCTGCAAAAAATCGCGCCGGATCGCGTAGGACTTCATCATCGAAGATATGCACCCTGCCACCAACCATCAGCGGCGCGAGAAACTGCCAGACGGATATGTCAAAACACTGTGACGCCGTTTGTCCGACCACGTCATCAGACGTTAATTGCAAATCAGCAACCTTCGCAGATAAGTGATTGAGCATCCCTCGATGTTCAATCATCGCTCCCTTCGGCATTCCCGTTGAACCCGAAGTGAAAATGACGTACGAAAGATCGCCAGGCGCAACAGACGCTTCAGGATTCGCTTCCGATTCTTGCTGATTGAATAACTCGTCAATCAGCAAGATCGTGGGCTGCTCGTTCCCGCGTAGACCATCTATCGCCTCTGCACAGACAGGCGCAAACTTACTGGAGGTAACCAAAAGTGTGGCTCGACCCTGTTCGAGTACTTGTCTCAGACGAAGGGCGGGATGCAGTGGATCGAGAGGCGCATAAGCGGCGCCGGTCTTAAACACAGCCAGAATGGAGACCAGCAGATTGATGTCGCGGCCCATCAACAGGGCCACAACAACTTCGGCTCCTGCTCCCTTTTCTATCAACGCTCTTGCTAATCGATTAGCGCGCTCGTTTAGTTCGCGGTAAGAGAGCGACTCGCCGCCACAGGCCACTGCGATAGCATCTGGCGTGCATGTCGCCTGCTTCTCGAATATGTGATGAATGAGTCCCTCGGACGGAAAGTTAGTCTGAGTCAGGTTCCACTCGACCAGCAGTTGATGTTCTTCAGCCGGCGTGAGCAGCGGCAGGCCTGACAGCGGATCGTCCGGATGCGAGACGACGGCTTCGACCAAAGTCTCGAAGTGTTCGAGCATGTGCGTAATGCTCGCATCGTCGAAGCGACTGCAATCATATTTAAGCTGCAGAGAGAACTCGTCCCCCGGTACAGCCACTACTTCGAGCGGATAATTTGTCCTGACGACGAAACCAATGTCGCTCTTTGAGACCCTCGCGCCCTGTTCCTGTAAGGCTCCATCCATCGGATAATTCTCAAAATCTAAAATGCTTTCAAACAGCGGCAGCCCGCGCGGCACTTCGCTCCATCCCTGCACCTCGACAAGCGAACTGTACTCGTACTGTCGCATCTCCTGCTGAGCTTCCTGCAACTCCTTTAACCAAACTCTCACGCTCTGCTCGTTAGGGATTCGCACGCGCACCGGCAACGTATTGATGAACAGTCCGACCATCTTGTCGAATCCAGCGAGTGCGGGGGGTCGCCCTGAAACCACAGCGCCAAAGATCACATCGGACTGTTGACTGTAACGACTCAACAGTAGCGCCCACGCGCCCTGAATCACTGTGTTGAGCGTCAATCTCTGCTGCCGCGCAAATTCCTTGAGAGCGATGCTGAGCTGCGCCGGCAGTTTTATTTGCTGTTGTGCAAAGTCTTGCGTCGCACTTGATGAACGCTCAATGCCGAACGGTGTAGGCATTGTCATCCCGCGTAAGTGTTCGCGCCAGAACTGCTCAGCCTTGCCGCCATCCTGTTGCCGGAGCCATTGGATGTAGTCACGATACGGACGCGACTCATCCAACTGTATCTCTTTGCCTTGCACATACGCTTCATACAGCGCGAAGACCTCTCTAATGATCAGTGACTGACTCCAGCCGTCCAGCAGCAAATGATGAAAGCTCCAAATGAACTGATGGGCATCCTCAGACAACCGAACTATTGAGAGGCGCATGAGAGGCGCTTTGGAAAGTTTGAAACCACGCGTCCGATCTTCCTGAAGAAGTGTTGCGAGGCGCTCTTGTTGTTGCTCAACAGACAACTCCCGCCAGTCCAATTGCGTAACACGCAACTTAACGTTCCGGCCCACTACCTGAAGCGGTTCATCGAGTTCTTCCCAGGCGAAGGCTGTGCGCAAGACTCCGTGACGATTCATGGTCTGCTGCCAGGCACGTTCAAAGACCTCAGTATTCAGGTCGTCATGAATGGTGCAGCTGAGCTGAGAAAAATACGCTCTTGACTCGGGAGCATAGAGGGCATGGAAGAGTATGCCTTGCTGCGCCGGCGAGAGCGGATAAACAGCTTCAATATCTTTTGCGCTCATGGACAATCGTTCCTGCTGTTAAATTCAGGGTGATCGCTAAAACTTCGTTTCAAACCTCGAATTCAACCTTCTCTAACAACTTATCGAAGTCTTTATATTCAAACTCGATGTTGACGGAGACTGGCGATGTCATTGCATCAACAGTCGCTACAGATGCCAGACCAGCTACGGTTGGATACTGAAAAATGTGTTCCGGCAGAAGTAACAGGCCGGCTTTGCCGGCTTTCGCAATTATCTGAAGGCTGACTATGGAATCACCACCCAGCTCGAAAAAGTTGTCATGGACGCCCACAGTCTTCACCGCTAACACTTCTTCCCAGATGCCGACTAACTTTTCTTCGCTCGGAGTGCGCGCTGCGACATACCGTTGCTCTCTCTCAACGGCAGCGTCCTGCATCAACGCCAGCGCGCGCCGGTCCACCTTCCCATTACTCGTCAACGGCCATTGCTTCAGCCACACGTGCTGCCCGGGCACCATGT
>Ga0207676_10003207_pt1 | contig 11654 bp, 10 predicted proteins | sample KBSSwiS72_FD_184307 | JGI IMG/M metagenome (GOLD analysis project Ga0207676, IMG submission 184307) | Switchgrass rhizosphere microbial communities from Kellogg Biological Station, Michigan, USA - KBS Switchgrass S7-2 (SPAdes) (version 2) | ecosystem: Host-associated > Plants > Roots >... | reverse complement strand
ATCAGGTCGGTCTCGATGACTTGGTCGTAGATGTCCTCGTCGAAATCGAACAGCCAGACCTCCAGGAGCGGGATGGTGACGCCGTCGACCGTCGGATTGACCCCGATGTTGGCGACGCCCGGGATCTCGCGTCCGTCGGGCAGCCGCGTGCGGGTGGCGTAGACCCCGAAGCGGGGCGTCACATAGTCGGCGAGCGGGATGTTGGCGGTCGGGTAGCCCAGCTTGCGGCCGAGCTGTCGGCCCCGCTGCACGGCCCCTTCGATGGCGAAGGGCCGGCCGAGGATGGCGGCGGCGTCGCGAGGGCGGCCGTCGCGCAGCGCCTCGCGCACGGCGGTTGAGGAGAACTTCTCGCCGTCGGCGCTCGCCACCGGCTCGGCCACCGAGACGCCGAAGCCCATCTCCTCGCCGTAGGCCTGCATGGTGGTCGGGCTGCCGGTGCGGCCCCAGCCGAAGGAGATGTCGAAGCCCACCGCCACGTGGCGCGCACCCAGGCCCTTGTGCAGCACCTCGGCGGCGAATTCCCGGTCGGTCATATGGGCCAGTTCGGGGCTGAACGGCAGGACGTAGAGGATGTCGACGCCCAGGGCCTCGAGGGCGCGGGCCTGCTGGTCGGGCTTCATCAGCCTGAATGCCGGCTCGTTCGGGCGGAAATAGACGCGCGGGTGCGGGTCGAAGGTGATGACGCCGAGCGGCGCGGCATGATCGCCCGCAGCCTTGGCGGCGAGCGCGATCACCTTCTGGTGGCCGCGATGGACGCCGTCGAAGCTGCCCATCGCCAGGGCCGCGCCCCGGTCGCCGGGCTGCAGGTCCTTCCAGCCCCTGATGACGCGGAGCCGTCTCATACGCCCCTGCGGGGAACCATGATCACCGCCTCGCCGTCGACGACGGTCTTGCCGTTCACCTGGCAGACGGTCTCCAGGGTGGCGTGACCCTTGGCGGGGTCCAGCGCCTTGACGGTGACAATGGCGGTCACCGGGTCGCCGATCTTCACCGGCCGGCGGAAGCGCAGCGACTGCGAAAGGTAGATGGCCCCGGGGCCCGGCAGCTTCGTGCCCAGCACCGCCGAAACGTAAGCCGCGGCCAGCATGCCGTGGGCGATCCGCCCGCCGAAGGTGGTGGTGCGCGCGTAGACGTCGTCCAGGTGTACCGGATTGGTGTCGCCGGAGACGTCGGCGAAGGCTTCGATGTCGGCGGCCCCCACCACGCGGGTGATCTCGGCCTTCTGACCCACGCTCAGTTCGTCGAAGTAGAGACCCTGCTGCACCAATCGTTCCCCTGCTTGCCCGTTCACTTAGCGGCGAAAGCCCGCGCTCACCAGACTAGGTCGGCCATGGCCCAAGTCGCGGTGAGGCCGTCCTGGCGCAGCAGGTCGGCGACCGCGGCGGCGTTGAGCGCCCCATCTGGGCCGATGGTCTCGCCGCCGTGGATGCCGCTGGCCACGAACAGGATGTCGAGGTCGCGGGCGTTCGCGCCGCGCACGTCAGTGGGCAGGCCGTCGCCGATGCAGAGCACCCGGCGGCGGTCCAGCGGCCGGCCGAGCTTCTCGGCGGCCAGCTTCAGGCAGATCTCGTAGATCGCCGGATAGGGCTTGCCGGCCATGGTCACCCTGCCCCCGAGGCTCTCGTAGAGCTGGGCGAGCGCCCCGCCGCAGTAGATCAGCTTGTCGCCGCGCTGGACCACGATGTCCGGGTTGGCGCAGATCATGTCGAGGCCGCGGTCGAGGCAGGTGAGGAAGCGATCGCGGTAGTCGGCGGGGGTGTCGTTCTCGTCGTCATAGGGGCCGGTCACCGAGATGAAGGCCGCGTCTTCCGGCCCGGCGTCGCCGAGGCCCAGGCCCTCGTAGAGCGGGGCGTCGCGGGCGTCGCCGATCTTCCAGGCCGCATCCGGCGCACGTTCGGCGAGCAGCACCCGGGTGGCGTCGCCCGACGTGACGATTTCGGTCCAGCTTTCGCGCGGGACGCCCAGGCCGTCGAGCTGGGCGATCACCGGACCCCGCGGCCGGGGCGAATTGGAGATCAGGATCACCGGCCCGACCTCGGCGCGATAGCGGGTCAGGGCCTCGCAGGCGACCGGAAAGCTCTCGCGCCCGTTGTGGATTACGCCCCATACATCGCAGAGCAGGACGTCATAGCCGGGGGCGATTTCGGCGAAGCGGGTGGAAAGCTTGGGCGCGGTCATGGGGGCGGGCGGTACCGGCGCGGGCGCGTGCGGTCAATGCGAGACGCCGGCCGGCTGCTCAGCTAGCTAGTGCGCCGAGGAGCGTTTCATCCCTCGATTCATGCACACGGAAAGCATGGCGAAGAGCCTTTCGATCTACCAACCGTCGGGCGAGGTTCAGCTGCCCGAGAACCCGTTCGGCAAGGACGTCGCCAACCTTGAGCTCTTCCGGGGGCTGGCGCGGCATGGCGGCTTCGAGCGCCTTGCGTTTCTCAGCCTGCGGCCGGCGGACGAGAGCGAGCTCGCGCGCGAGCTGTTGGGTGGAGACGCGAGCACCCTGCACCTGACGTCGGGCAGCGTCCTGGACCAGGCCAACGCCGTCGAGGCCGGAGCCTTGCTGAAGGCCAATCCGGACCTCTACGACCTGGCGTGGCTGCGCCGCCGTCTTGTCGGTGATCGCGCCTACAGCCTGGTGGGCCTCATCCACACCATCGCTCCGCCCCTGATGCGTCAGATGATCGCCATGGCGCAGGTCGGGCCGGTGCATCCGTGGGACGCGATCATCTGCACCTCGCCGAGCGTTCGCGATTCCGTCGAGGCGATGTTCAACGGTTGGGGCGATCACCTGGCCGAGCGCACCGGCGGCGCCCCGCCCCCGCGCCCCGCCCTGCCGGTCATACCGCTGGGCGTCGATGCCGCAGCACTCGCTGCCCAGGCCGATCGTCCCGAGGCGCGCGCCAGGCTTCGGGCTCAGCTTGGCCTCGGCGAAGGCGACATCCTCGTCCTTTGGGTGGGTCGGCTGTCGTTTTTCGAGAAGGCGTTTCCGCAGCCGATGTTTCGGGCGGTGAAACAGGCCGCCGATGCAACCGCCGCCAAGGTGCACTTCGCCATGTCCGGGTGGTTTCCCGGCGAGCTCGATCGCGACCGCTACGAAGAGGCCGCCCAGCTCCATGCGCCGGGCGTGCCGGTCCACTTCCTGGACGGCAATGACCGCGACCAGCTTGGCGATCTCTGGGCCGGGGCGGACATCTTCCTTTCGCTCGTGGACAACATCCAGGAGACGTTCGGCATCACGCCGCTTGAAGCCATGGCGGCCGGGATGCCCGTGGTCGCCAGCGACTGGGACGGCTACCGCTCAACGATCCGTGACGGGATCGACGGCTTCCTGATTCCGACTCTGGGAGGGCCCGCGGGGCCGCTGGGGCTGACGACGCTCCAGCGTCACATCCTCGGCGCGACGAGCTACCAGAGCTACGTGGGCGAGATTGCTCAGCACACGGCTGTCAATATCGGCCGCGCGGCGGCGGCGCTTGCCAACCTCATACGCTCTCCGGACCTGCGGCGGCGCATGGGCGCGGCGGGCCGCGCGCGGGTTCAGGCGGATTTCGACTGGTCTGTGGTGGCGCGCGCCTATCAGGCTCTCCTGGACGAATTGGCGGAAATCCGGGGCTCGGCGCCCGATCCGGCGCCCCGCCGGAGCGACGATCCGGTGCGCGGCGACCCGTTCGCCGTCTTCGCCCACTTCGCGACCCAGGCGCAGTCGCTGGACATGCAAATCTCGACGAGGTCCGGGCCGGAGGAAGTCCAGGCCCTGAGCGGCGTGCTGGATCAGGCCTTCACCGGCTTGCAGGCCACGCCCGAGGAGTGCGAGCAGATCATCGAGCTCATCGCCACGGGCGGCGCCCGAACAGTGCGTGAGGTGCTGGTCGGCTTCCCGGTCCCACGCCGTCGCGCCGTCGAGTTCGCGATCCCCTGGCTGGCCAAGCTCGGGCTTATCGACTGGCTGCAGTAGGCCGACCAACCCGTGTTACATCCGCACGGGGTAGGAGAGCGATGTTCATGTGGCGGCGATCAAGCCGAAGGCTGCGGGCAGCGGTGGCTGCGGCCCTCACCCGAACGCCGCTCGGCGGGGGGCCTGGGGCTGCAGAAAGGCCGGGGGCGGGTTGGCTTCGGCGAGGACAGCGTCCTTGATGGCCCTGGGCTCGCCGAACAGGTGGCCCTGGCCGTAGCCGACGTTGAGTTCGAGGATCTCGATTACCTGGCGCTCGTTTTCGACCTTCTCGGCGATCACGTCGACGCCGTAGCGGCGGGTCAGCGCGGTGAAGTCCTCGGCGGCGAGGTCCGGCTGCGAACGCAGGACCAGGCGGCCGTCCACCTCGGTCACTTCGTCGATCAGCCTCTCGGCGCCGATCTTGAGGAACTTTACGTCTGAGCGGGCGAGGTCTTGCAGGTCGACGTCGAGGTCGGTGACCTTGTCGAGGCTGAAGCGGAAGCCGAGGTCAGCGAGCTTGCCCATGTTGCGGGCCTCGATCGAGCCGCGGGCGTCGAACGCGGCCTGGCCGATCTCGAAGATCAGGGCGCCGGAGAGGTCGCGGTTGGCGGTCAGGAGGTCGAGGAACTGCGGGAAGAAACTCTCGTCGGCGAGGCTCGCCATGGCGATGTTGCAGAAGATGCCGATCCGCCGGCTCTGATTGGCCAGCCGGCGCACGATCTGCACGCAGCGGAACAGGAGCAGGTTGTCGATGGCGGTGATCAGGCCGCCGGGCTCGGCGACCGCCAGGTATTCGGCGGGCATCAACACCCGGCCGGTCTCGTCGCGCAGCCTGGAGTAGCTTTCGTAGAAGACCGTCCGGCGCTGCGGCAGGCCCATGATCGGCTGCAGGTAGAGATCGACGCGGTTCTCGGTGAGCGCCGAGCGGACGGTCTCCAGGAGCGCCTGCGCCGGGCGATGGTCCGCCCCCGCGCGGACCGGGAAGGGCCCCGCGCCCGGCGTCTCGTCCAGCCGCTGCTGCATCCGCTGGACGAGGTCCTCAAGCATGTGGACCTCGTCAATTAATTCCTCGGAGCGGCGCTGGTCGGCGTTGGTGGCCGCGACCACGCCGGATAGCCGCGCGTCGAGGCGTTCGACCTGGTCGATGAGGATGGAATGGGCTTCGCGGACGGCGGCGATCTCGCCCTTGACGGCGCCGGTGTCGAGCGCGCGCTCGATCAGACCGTGGAAGGCGAAGCAAAGGCCCAGCCCGCCGACCAGGGCCGCGACGCCGGCGCCCCAGCCGCCGCCGTTGCGCCATAGCGTCAGCGCCACGATCAGTGACAGGCAGAGGTAGGTTGCGCAGAGCAGCGCGAGGGTGAGCCGTCGCATGGTCCCGCTATCCGAATCAGCGAGCAGTATCCGATGCGGACTCCTGCAAAGTCGAATGATTAACCGTCGCCGTAGCGCGGCGCCTCTGAATGGTGGTGGCGTGACGGCGGTTTTTACATTATCACCGTTAACCTATCGAAGCCCGCGGGAGCTGGGCGCGCACCAAGGGCGGGTAGATGGCCACCGAACATTTCGACGTGCTGATCGTTGGGGCCGGGCTTTCCGGCATCGGCGCGGGCTATCACCTGCAGACGCAGTCGCCGGACCGCAGCTATGTGATCCTGGAGGGTCGCGAGGCGATCGGCGGCACCTGGGACTTGTTCCGCTATCCCGGCATCCGCTCGGACTCGGACATGTACACCCTGGGCTATTCCTTTAAGCCATGGACCGAGGCCAAGGCGATCGCCGACGGCCCCTCGATCCTGAAGTACGTCCGCGAGACGGCCCGTGACTACGGGATCGACAAGCACATCCGCTACGGCCACCAGGTGAAGGCCGCGTCATGGTCGAGCGAGGACGCCCGCTGGACGGTCGAGGCCGTGCAGGGCGGCAAGATGGTGCGGATCACCGCCAATTTCCTGTTCCTCTGCGGCGGCTACTATTCCTACGAAGGCGGCTACACGCCGGATTTCCCGGGCGTCGACAAGTTCAAGGGCAAGCTGGTCCATCCGCAGAAGTGGCCAGAAGACCTCGACTACGCCGGCAAGCAGGTCGTGGTGATCGGCTCCGGCGCGACGGCGGTGACGCTGGTGCCGGCCATGGCCAACACCGCCGGCCACGTCACCATGCTGCAGCGCTCGCCGACCTATGTGGTGTCGAGGCCCGCCGAAGACGCCATGGCCAACAAGCTGCGCAAGTGGCTGCCGGCCAAGCTCGCCTATTCGATCATAAGGTGGCGCAACGTGCTCTTCGGCATGTGGTTCTTCCGCCTCGCGCGGACCAAGCCCGCGCAGGTGAAGCAGAACATCATCGACATGGTCCGCGCCCAGCTTGGCCCCGACTACGACGTCGGAAAGCACTTCACGCCGAACTACAATCCCTGGGACCAGCGGCTCTGCCTGGTGCCCGACGCCGACCTCTTCGAGGCGATCAATGCGAAGACCGCCTCGGTGGTCACCGATCATATCGAGACCTTCACCCCGACCGGCATCAAGCTGAAGTCGGGCGAGGAGCTGAAGGCCGATATCATCGTCTCGGCGACGGGCCTCAGGCTCGAAGTGCTGAACGGGATCAAGTTCACGGTCGACGGCCGTGCGATCGATGCCAGCCAGACGCTTGGCTACAAGGGCATGATGTACGACGGCGTGCCGAACCTGGCCTCGTCGTTCGGCTACACCAACGCGTCCTGGACGCTGAAGTGCGACCTGACCTGCGAATACGTCTGCCGGGTGCTCAACCACATGAGCCGGACTGGGACCCGCCAGGCCACGCCGCGCAACGACGACCCGACGATCGGCCAAGAGCCGTGGCTCGACTTCTCGTCGGGCTACGTGCAGCGGGCGATGGAGAAATTCCCGAAGCAGGGTTCGCGGGCGCCGTGGAAACTGCACCAGAACTACGCCCGCGACCTGATGAGCCTGCGCTACGCGAAGATCGAGGACGGGGTGCTGGAGTTCTCCAACCCGAAGCCGGCGGTCGTGAAGGTCCGGGAAAAGGTCGCGGCTTAGAACGGTTTGTCGCCGCACACCGTCACGCGGTGGGCGTAGCGACGGTGAGGCCAGTAGTCGAAGAGCGCCCGGTGCTGGGCGCAGCGGTTGTCCCAGAAGGCAATCGAGCCGACCTGCCAGGGGAAGCGGCAAGAGAACTCCGGCGTCTCGATGTGCCGGTAAAGCATCTCCAGGATCGCGTCGCTCTCGTTGCGCTTCAGCTGCACGATGCGGGTGGTGAAGCCGCGATTCACGAACAGCAGCTTGCGGCCCGACACCGGGTGGGTCCGCGCCACCGGATGCGTTGAGCGCGGGAACTGCATGTCGCTGCCTTGGCCCGGGCGGGCGCCGGAGTGGGCCTTGGCGCTGTCGTGGATGGCGGTCATCCCGTCCAGCATCGCCTTCAGCGGCTCCGACAGCGTCTCATAGGCCTGGTACATATTGGCGAAGCAGGTATCGCCGCCGGTCTCCGGCAGTTCCTGCATGTAGAGAATGGAGCCCATCGGCGGCTCTGGGTCGCAGGTGACGTCGGAGTGCCACTCTTCGCCGGCCGCATGTTTCGTCTTCTCGTCCGCCGCGATCACCAGGATTTCCGGGTGCTCGGCGATCAGCTTCGGCGCATTCGGGTGAATGTGCAGCTCGCCGAACCGGCGGCCGAAGGCCTTGTGCTGCTCGACCGTCAGCGTCTGGTCGCGGAAGAATATGACCAGGTTCTCGATCAGCGCGCGATGGATCTCCTCAAACTGCTGGTCCGAGAGCGGGCCCGACAGGTCTACGCCGTGGATCACGCCGCCGATGGACGGGGCCAGCTTCTTCACTTCGATCGAACGGTAGGTCATCGGGGTCTCCCGTGTGGTTGGCCACTTGTTTGAGCTGCTAAAACAACGTAGTCAAGCGGTTTAGGGAGTGCGAAGATGGCCTCAGCCAGCGAAACAGTCCGGTCGGCCAAGGGGGAGCGCAGCGTCGCGGCGATCCTTCGGGCCTGCGTGGACATCATGAACGAGCAGGGCGCGGGTGCGATGTCTCAGGAGGCGGTGGCGCGCCGAGCCGGCATCACGCAGAGCGCGCTTCGCCATCACTTTCCGACCAAGGAGGCGCTGATCGAGGCGGTGTTTCGCGGCGCGTTCGCCACCTACCGGGCGCGTTGGAGCGAGATCCTGCTCGATCCGAAGTCGACCCCGCGCGAGAAGCTGCAGCGGCTCATCGACGCCCACTTCGAGCACATCGCCAACTCCAGCGACGCCTACGCGTTCGAAGCCTTCGCCCATGCGGCGCGTCACCCGGGCGCGCGGGCGGAACGGGACGATTGGTATCTCTGGTTGGCCGACCACTACGCTGCCTTGATCCAGCAGATCGAACCGCAGCTCAGCCGCGAGGCGTCCGACGTGCGGGCCTATCAGGTGCTAACCCTGATCCTCGGGGCCTGGGTCACCCTGGGCCGCTCGCACCCTCATCTCCTGCAGGACCGGTCCAACGCGATGATCGCCGCCCTGAATGAGGCGATCGATCGCTTGATCGGCGGCGGTCAGTAGAGGACATCGGCCGCCGCGGTCGGCCGCGGCTCAGGATGGGCTCAGGCCGCGTCCCTGGGGCCGGGACGCTTGAGGGCGCTCCATAGCAGCGCGACCCCGCCGAGGATCAGCACCTGCGCGCCCGCCGAGATCAGGCCTGTGAGCGCCAAGCCGAGGTTGAACATCGCACTTTCACAGAAGGCCGAAGAGCAGTTTGAAATCACAACAAGGCCCAGGAGGATGAACGATCCGGCGACCGCCATGACGACGCCGAGAACCGCCCGAAGCGGTCGTCCCGGGGCTGGCGCGCGGCCGAACGTGAGACGTGAGCCACGCTCGTCGCGATCGGGTTCGGGGAACGTCACTTGCCTAGCTCTCAGACCCTGCAGACCGGTTCAATCTTTGCACGACGAGCCGGAGCGATACATGCCGCTGAGGGGTCGGGGAGGGGGCTCCCGGAATGTCGAACCGTCTCAGCCCTCCACCGGGATCCACCATTCGACCCAGGAGCCGGGCTTTTCGGGGTCGAAGTGGTCGGGGTAGACCTCGAGGTCGGGGGCGCGGACTAAGGTGTAGCCGGACTTGGGCACCCGATCGCCCCAGATCTCGCGCACCGCCGATTGCATCTGGGGGTGCAGCGGCCCGCCGCTCAGCACCTGGCGGAAGACCAGGTAGGACCGGGCCGGCAGCTCGATGACCTCGAACCCCGCGGGCGGCTCGACGCCTGCGTCCAGGGCGACGCCCGCGATATAGTGCAGGCCCTTGCCATCCGGCCCCCCGCAGCAGACGCCGAAGGTCCCGCCACCGTTCTGGCCGGGAATGGGAAGGTGCGGCGTGAGCCGGTCCCAGAGCGCCGGGATGCCGGAGACCGTGGTCTCATCGAAGTCCTCGCCCAGGCCCGCGATCCGCAGGGCGGGCTTTTTCGCTGGGGCCGGGGCCTGGATCATGTTGGAGGCGGGAAGCTCGGCGGTGGTCATGGCGAGGGTCTCCGTCCTTGGCGCGCGGCCGCCGGCGCGGTAGCGGCCGGGCGAGACGCCGAAGATGCGGGTGAAGGCGCGGGTGAAGCCCTCCTGGCTGTCGAACCCGCAGTCGAGGGCCAGGTCGATCAGGCTGGTTGGAGAGCCGGCGCGCAGGCGCTCTGCGGCGCCTTCGAGGCGCCGGGCGCGGACGTAGGCCATGGGCGAGAAGCCGTAGCGGCCGGTGAACAGGCGCGAGAAGTGGTAAGGCGACAGGCCCGCCGCGTCGGCGAGGTCGTTCAGCGACAGGGCGGCGTCGAGGTTACCCTCGATATGCCGCCGGGCGCGGTCCATCGGGTCGCTGATCTGCGGGAACGGCGGCGCATAGGCGTTCATGCCCCGATCATCGCGCGGAGCCGCCGGCTTGTCTTGACCGAGGTTGCTCTTAGCGGGTTGGGACGGGGTGTTCGCCGCGGTAATCGTAGAAGCCGCGGCCGGCCTTGCGGCCGAGCCAGCCAGCCTCGACGTACTTGGTCAGCAGCGGACAGGGGCGGTACTTCGAATCCGCCAGGCCCTCGTAGAGCACGTTCATGATCGAGAGCACGGTGTCGAGCCCGATGAAGTCGCCGAGCTCGAGCGGGCCCATCGGATGGTTGGCGCCCAGTTTCATGGCGGTGTCGATGGCCTCCACCGTGCCGACGCCTTCGTAGAGGGTGTAGATTGCCTCGTTGATCATCGGCACTAGTACGCGGTTGACGATGAAGGCCGGGAAGTCCTCGGCGTTGGCGGTGGTCTTGCCCAGCGACTGAGCGAACTGGACGGCGGTCTCGTAGGTTTCGGGCCCGGTGGCGATGCCACGGATGATCTCGACGAGCTTCATGAGCGGCGCCGGGTTCATGAAATGCAGGCCGATGAACCGGTCGGGGCGATCGGTGGCGGCGGCCAGGCGGGTGATCGAGATCGACGAGGTGTTGGACGCCAGCAGCGTCTTGTCGCCAAGGTGCGGGCCGAGCGCCTTGAAGATGGTCTTCTTGGTCTCTTCGTTCTCGGTGGCCGCCTCGATCGCCAGGTCCGTCGAGCCGATGGTCTGCAGTTCGGGCGCGCCCTTGATGTGGGTCAGCGCCGCGTCCATCGCGGCCTGGTCGATGATCCCGCGGTGGACCTGGCGGGTCATGTTGTGGTGGATCAGCTCGATGCCGGCGTCGATGCGCGCCTGGCTGACGTCGTGCAGCAGGACGTCGTAACCGCCAAGCGCCACCACATGGGCGATGCCCGTACCCATCTGGCCCGCGCCAATGACGCCGACCGACCTGATTTGAACCATTTAGCAGAGCCTCGATGAGCGGCCGCGCCCAGCGCAGCACTTCTTCTTGTGACGACTTTCTAACATAACGGCGCCGTACTGCCGCAAGGCTTTTGCTGCGCCGCAGCGTGACCGTAGGTCTCAGAGACCTTCGGCCTAGGCCGCCGCCTCGGCGGCTTCGGCGACGAGCCAGTCGCGCAGCGCTGTTATCCGCTTCAGTTTGCGGCTGTCCGCCCGCCAGACGACAAAGAATCCGAGGTCGGAGGCGATGTCGTCCTGCAGTGGGCGCACCAGCCGGCCGGTCTCGAAATAGGCCTCCATCAGCCCGCTGCGGGCGAGCGCGAAGCCCATCCCCTGGGAGGCCGCCTCCAGCAGCATCACCGAGTCGTCGAAGAGCAGCCCCTGCTGCGGCGGCGTCGGCAGGCCGAAGGCGTCGAACCACAGCCGCCACGGCCGATGGCCATGGTGGATCAGGGGCGCGGCCAGAAGGTCCTGCGGCCGACTGACCGGATGCAACTGGGCGAGCATCGGGCTGCAGACCGGGAACAGGGTCTCGCGGAACAGGGGCGCGACCTCGACACCCTCCCAGGCGCCTCCGCCGTAGCGGACGCCCAGGTCAACGCCGTCGGTGACGAAGTCCGCCCGGCGCTCCTCGACGCGGATTTCCAGGTTGGCCCCGGCAGCATCGGCCAACAGCCTGCCGAGCCTGGACGGCAACCAGCGGTTGGCGAACTGCGGATCGAGGCTCAGCACCAGCGGATCGCGCTCGGCGGCCTGGGCGAAGTCGGCCACGGCGTTCTGCAGGACGTCCATGCCCCGGCCGATCCCGCCCGCCAGGCGCTCGGCGTCGGGCGTCGGGATCATGGCGTTGCCGCGCCGCTCGAAGAGCCGCGCGCCCAGCTCGGCCTCGAGCCTGCGGATCTGCTGGCTGACCGCGCC
>Ga0207676_10003206_pt1 | contig 11654 bp, 13 predicted proteins | sample KBSSwiS72_FD_184307 | JGI IMG/M metagenome (GOLD analysis project Ga0207676, IMG submission 184307) | Switchgrass rhizosphere microbial communities from Kellogg Biological Station, Michigan, USA - KBS Switchgrass S7-2 (SPAdes) (version 2) | ecosystem: Host-associated > Plants > Roots >... | reverse complement strand
CTCCTAATCATCACGCCCTGGCCGAACGGTTCGGATTGTTCGATCGCTTCTTTTGTAATGCAGAGGTCAGCTCGCAAGGACACGTTTGGACCACCGCCGGATACGTCACTGACTATGGCGAGAAAACGATCCCTTCACTGTATTCCTCGCGCCGCGATCCAAACGACAGAGGCGACGTCGACGAGCCGGCGTTGGGCTATCTGTGGAATGCCGCCATTAGAAAAGGATTGACGCTAAGGAATTACGGGGAGTTTGGAGAGCGAGTGCCGAACGATAATGCGAGTGAGCCTGCCCGGTATCGAGCGATTAAACCGGCGCTCGATCGTTACACCAGTCGCGAATATCCGGCCTACGACATGAGCATTATGGATCAGGTTCGCGCCGACGTTTGGTTGAAGGAGTTTCAGCGGTTTGTGAAGCACGGAAATCTGCCGGCATTGCAAATCATGCATCTTCCCGGGGATCACACTTCCGGTGGACGTCCGGAAAGACGCACGCCGAAAGCCCACATGGCCGACAACGATCTCGCGTTGGGACGAATGGTTGAAGCAGTTTCCAGCTCGCCTTATTGGAAAGACACCGTTTTCTTCGTCCTTGAAGACGATGCGCAGGATGGACCAGATCACGTTGATTCGCACCGGTCAGTGTTGTTGGTGATCTCTGCATACAATCGTGGTGGGGCGATCCATCGCTTCGTGAACACGACCGACGTCCTTGCGACAGTTGAGGAGATCCTCGGGTTGGAGAAACTCTCGAAGTTTGACTACTACGGACGGCCACTGCGTGAGATCTTCACAGCCACGCCTGACCTAACACCCTACGTGGCGCTAAAATCAGAGCACCCACTCAACGAGTTGAATCCGCCAAAGAGTCCGACTGCGCAGGCCTCGCTCGAGTTGAACCTGGATCGGGTTGACGCAGCCGACGAAGATAAATTCAATCGTATCCTTTGGAGTTTGCTCAAAGGCGCGCAGCCCTATCCCGGAACGAAACGCATGTCGTCGCTTGAACTTACTAGAGCGCATTAGTCGTGCACTTGCGGATCGAATACCGCCACAAAAGGCACAAAAAGCACAAAAATATTTCTTAGCCTGCGATAGCAGGCGTAAGCATAAAGCCTGGGGCGCAAGCCCCAGGTAGCAAATTCATTCGTCAAGGGAGCCCGCGATAGCGGGCGGCAGCTTCAAGAAGCCCAAATGATAATTAAAAGACACACAGCTATTTTTGCGCTAATGACATTGTTGCTCGTTGTGTCTGAAACAAAAGCACAGGAGACCAAACTGACGTGGTGGGGCCACGCGGCGTTTTCGATTACCACGCCAAAAGGAAAGGTGCTGTTGATCGATCCGTGGCTAACTAATCCATCGAATCCGGACGTGAAGGACAAGAAGGATCCGCTAGCCGCAGTTTCCCGCGTCGATTACATATTGCTCACTCACGGACATCGCGACCATGTTGGAGACGCTGTCGACATCGCGAGAAAGACCGGCGCGACACTTATCTGCAATCCCGAGCTGGCCGGCAATCTCGTGAAGCTCGCAGACTTTCCAAAAGAGCGGGCCGAAGGTGATGGAATCATGGGTATTGGCGGCGAAATTCAAATTGCCGACGGGGAAGTCACGGTTGCGATGACACCGGCAGTTCACTCGAGCAGTGTCTTCAATCCCAAAGCTGGTCCAACTGAACCCGAGCGCGCGTATGGCGGCAATCCCGCCGGTTTCGTCCTAATGATCAAGAACGGTCCCACGATTTATCACTCAGGCGATACCGCTTACTTCAAGGACATGGAAACCATCGGCGAGAGCTACGCGATCGACGTCGCATTACTCAACATCGGCGGCCACTTCGGCATGGAGCCAAAGATGGCCGCGAGAGCGGCCCAATCCGTCCGCGCGCGACTCGCAATTCCTCATCACTTCGGCACGTTTCCCGGTATCACGCCCAACGCCAACGGCTTCGCGGCCGAGCTGAAGAAACTGAGGATAGCGTTTTACGAGATGAAACCCGGCGAGACAATCGCGTTTCGCGGTAAGCGGTTGATCCGAGTCGGTGTTGGACAGAAAACCAGGCATGCGAGAACATCCCTACCCACATTCTGAAGCAGTTAATGGAGGCGTTTCGAGATGGCTAAGAAGCTTACTGGAAAAGCGCTCGAGAAGTTTGAGGCCGAGCGAGATGTGTGGCAAGAAGTTTTAGACGGTGTGCGCGAGATCAAAGCTGGCGGTGGAAAGCGAACGAAAGTTGAACGGGCGGCCACGGGGGACGCCCCTACAAGTTGCATCCTCGAAGCATCAAGAGCTAAGCGTAGTACCCGCCAATAACTCGCCTTCGATTGCCACAATTTGTGCGTCGACCATTCCGTACAGATTCGACTCACCACAGCATGTAAAAGCAAAGTGCTTCGCCGTGTTCGCGAGTAGCTTGGGCTGAGTGGAGTGTTCGAGTGTTCCCATGAGCACGAAGAGCGCGGCCGCAGGTTCATCACCAGCGGCGCAGATTATTTCTGCCAGCGTTTCGATCTTTTCTTCACTTGAATAGTGTTCGTTGGTTTCAGGTGTTTCGGAGAAGTCAATTGTGTCGATGATTGTTTCGCCCGCATCCGCTCGCCGTACGAGGTCGGCGAGCCATGGATCGTTCGTCTCCAAAGCGTAGCGAATAATTGCTCGCCACTGCGGATCGATCGATCTGTCGTTTATGACTGATTGAGCGCGACGTCTGAGAGCGTCGCTTACCTGAGGTGTTTGTTCGAGCGCTGTTGCGCTACTATGCAGAGTCATGGCTTTCATCCTTTTGTGTGAAGGTTGAGGGTCTAGGGCTGGCTTTGTGTCGTAACCACAAGTCGGCCCGCTTCTTTGTTGGAGGCGTGACAGCACCATAGCACATAAATTTTCGCTTTGGTGCGCGTGCTATAATTTTTTGCATGGCCGAGGGTTCGCGAAAGGAACAAATCACAGTACGAGTCATTCGCGACGGAGCGTCGGAGCCGCCGGATAATTATTGGTCCAAGCTTTCTCCTGAAGAACGGATTGAAGCTGTGTGGACTCTGACCGAGCTTTGTTTGGCGTGGAACAATCCTTCAACAGATATCCCCAAATTTCAAAGAACTGTTACCCGCGTTCAGCGCGCACGACGTTGAATACCTCATGGTCACGTGAGTGCGACCAGGGTGATTTGAGTAGGAAAGAAGGATCTTTCAGATTGGGCTGCCGCCACTTAGCTCAGTCAAGGAAGTTTTGCTGCCAGCACATCTACCTTTTCGATAGCAGGTGGTTGCGCGAGTAGGTCTGACGCCTTCGCCATTAACGCCGCGGCGACCCTCCCCGAGAGATGTGCTTGTCGTCCTGATTCGTCCGGGAACGCATCGAAGATGCCAAATGTGGATGGGCCCAGGCGGAGAGCGAACCACGCGGTTGTGTCCGGCTCTTCCTGGACCAGTGCAAGTCCACTGTTCAGGAATTCTTCGACCTCAGTTTCTTTTCCCGGCTTTGCTTCCAGTCGCACAAACAACGCTACAGTAACCATAATGTTTTCTCCTCAGACTTATTAAAGCTGAATTAAATAAGACCGCTTCGACGTCAGGCTTATTTTAGAGTTCCGGAGATTGCTAAAACAAGGAAAGACTTGGATCAATATAGTTGCGCAGGTGAAAGCTACGGCTCCCTGTACTGACCCGATCCGAGTGCCGTGTTACTGTTTCATGTGTTTCCTGAACCACGCAACTGCTCTCCGGTCGCGATCCTCTTGATTGCGAGCCAGGCGATGACCGTCGCCCGCGTAGATGATCAGCTCGTAAGTCTTGCCCAAACTCTGCAACTTCTGAGCAATGGTAAGCGACTGCGACGGGTTAACGCCTCGATCGGCTCCGCCGTGCATGATCAGTAGAGGTATGGTCAAACTCTCCGGCCAGAAAATAGCCGATCGCGATTGAAAAATCTCGTCCTTGCGTGAATCAAAATCCGGCCAGATTCGGTTGAGTAGCTGCGGCGGATGCACCTCGGGTGTGTCCTTTATTAATGCTTCCATGTCAGTAAACGCACCGTAGACTGCCGCGGCGTTGGCTGGAAAATTTTTCTTTATGGCCAGATAAGTCATCACGCCGCCACGCGACTCCCCATAGAGGAACAAGTTGTTGACGTCTATGAATCCGAGAGACTTTGCGAGCGCCGCAGAGTTCATCAGGTCGTTAACGTCTCCTCCTCCCATCTCGTCGCGACCTTCTCCACCATCGCTCTGCCGGTACATCGGAGCCAACACGACAAACCCCTCTGAAGCAAGACGGTGAAACGATGAGATGAGTTCGGGTGCTATGTCGCCCAGAATGAAACTGCCACGATTGAAGATGATCGCCGGAAGCTTACTCCCATTGACGCGCGTGGGTTTGTAAAGATATGCGGTTACCTTCAACCCATCGCTAACGTACTTCAAGCGTTGAAATTCGAAATTGGTGTCGCGGATCGCGCGCTCGTACTCCTCTTTCGAGGTGATATCTCGAATTTTTGTAGTTTGTAACGCTTTCTCGTAGGAAGGGAATTGATATGTCTCCCGTTCCACTATCGTCCCGTCTTTCAAATCCGCTGCCAATGCAACGGCGGGAGCAAAGAACAAGAGAACAATAAGGAACACGTGCTTCACAGGTCACACCTCCGGCGTCTCTTACTATGCAGCTATGCATGCTTAAGACGTGAGTTAGTGTGAAACTGTTAACGAGTAATATCTATATGCGACTTGCGGGTCAATGCGGACGTAAGTAGTATGTGCCGCGGCTTGCCTTTCCACGGCGTTCGTCCGAACGCGAGTCAAGGAGGAAGCAATGAAACGATCGGTTAAACCCACACGAAAGCGTCGCGGCAAGCGTAATCTTTTTGCGGAACTGAGCAAAGGGATGAAAGCTCTCGCTGACGAACGCGACGGCAAGCGAGCACTCAGAACCCACACCATGAAATGCAAGCCGGCTCAAAAAAGCGCCAGCAATTAGCCGGGCTCACCATCACTCCTTCCAGTGCACCGTGGTCCAGAACTGCGGATCGAAGAGTTTCGGATCCAGCTTAACGCCGGCACGCATCTCGGAATATTTTTCAGTCGTCACAACCTTCCCATCGACCATGAAGATCACTTCCGGCGCTATCCAGCCACCGCCAAGTTTCTGATACTTGTTGAATTGCGTTTCCTGCGTTTGCGTCCCGTCCTTACCCGCGGGTCGAATCATTCTGACAAAGTAAAGATTCTCTTGATCGATCCAGAATTGCGGTGAATGCAAGTCGCCCGCTTTTGCGCCTACGACATAGACCGGCCTTCCTTGCCACGTGTCTTCCCTGAATTGCGACAGATCAAACTTCAGCGCCTGTAATTTCGTGGTCACCTCGCTGGCAGGCGAGCGATAGATGTCGAATCCCAGAATGAGAAGCGGATGCTCGAAGGGCCGCGTAGAATCTACCTTGCCGTCCTTGAAGACGTAAATTTTTCCATCAGTGAACAGTATGCCGTTGCCGTCTTTTGTCGGTGTGAAGTCGATGCGCAAACTACCGGGCACTGACATCGCCTCGTACCAGATTTCAACCTTAGAAGTTCCATCAGGTTGAAAATTCGTTGTTTCCTGTACGAAGGTGGCGGTCTTGTACCACGACTTTCCATACTTCTTTTGCATCGCCGAGATCAGTTCATTTGTATTCGAGACTTTCGCGTACGCTGCGGCCGGCAGTAGCAAAGCAATCACGCATGTAAAAAGCAAAGACTTCATCATGTGATCAATCCCTCTTGTTGTAACGAATCACTCCTTCGTATATGTCTTGCTCGGTCGTGAGTTTGATTGGTATTAACCTGACGAAGTTCCTACCCTTCGCAATCAGCTCATCGACCTTTGAAGAACCAAACTTCAGCAGCCAACTCACCCGTTAAGTCTTTTTAAGAACGCTCAAAGTGAATCGACTTACTTGCTTTACAATGCCTTGAGACCTTATAGATAGGCAAGTGATGACTTGAGGACCACGCTCTCAAAAGTATGAATAAATCAGCCATCTTTCTACTGCCGGTAACGCTTTTGATCTCACACTTCGTTCCCGTTTTTTCCCAATCGAAGCCACCTGCCGTTTACGTAGACCGGGGCGCTTGCCCATTCGAGTGTTGCACCTATCGCAAATGGAAAACTGAGAAAACAACGGTCGCCTATTCGCAACCAGATCGAAAGTCCAAACCGGTGGGAAAATTCAGGAAAGGAACCTGGGTTGTTGGCATCACCGGCACCGTCACTACTGTGCCCGGCAAATTCACTATCGTCAAAGAGCACGGTAGGTATAAGACAAACGATGTGCTCTGGGTTTACACACCTCTCGGTGAAGGTTTTTATAAGGTGTGGTTCATGGGGAAAATGTTTGACGAAGCACTCGATTACATGAGTGGTCCATTTGAGCAGAGCGCTCCAAAATGTGAAGAGACTCCCGACTGTTGGGGAAAACTGGAAAAAGATCTGAAGGTAACGTGGTGGGTGAAAATCAGAAGTGCCGAAGGTTGGGTCGGCTGGACCGACGAGACTGAAAACTTTAGCAACATGGACGCGTGCGGTTAGCCATGATCAAGATACTCATTCCATCCATCACAACCGCCGTGGTCCAATCACGCGACACTGCGGCGAGCCACGTCGAGGCGGGACTCGCCGCACAAAAAAGGTGCACTATATCCTCCAGAACATCGACGCTCGTGTTGCCGCGGATCTGCTACAGGCAATTCCGAAGTAACACCGGCGTTATCGAGGTTTCTGAACCGTTCTGCGCAAGATCCAGTCGGACATAGTTTTCAAGACTTCCGGCGACATCGTTTCTTCAATCTTTCCGTATTCGGATGGTAAACCGGTCTGGGTGGGTTGGAACAGATGATTGAGTTTCGGAAATGCCTTTAGTGTTACGTCCTCGTTTCCACCTGCCTTGAGACCTGCTCCCATCAAGTCGAAGTTTTCCTTCACGGCGACTTGTAAGTCGAGCTCGCCATTTAACGCGAGCACCGGAACTTTTACATTCTTCAATACAAGCTGTGGATCGTACGTTACGAAGTAGCGATACCATGGTGTCTTATACATCGTCATCGATGCTTTGACGGCTGTCGCCGCCGGCTCGAATAACTTCTTCTGAAGGTCGCCTAATGTTCGCTCGTAAGCAGCGATCTCTTCATTGATTCTTTGTTCGATACGCTTTGCATCGGTCTCGGTTTTGACGATTGCGTTAATTTTCTTCATCAGCGCGAGAGTGTGTCTGATGGTATCAACATGAGTTCCCTGAGCCTTCTGGATTTGTTCGGTCTGTGTATAAATAATGTCTTCGCCGCGTTGACCAGGACCAGCAAGCAGCACGATGAACGACACGTCGTTGCTGCGGGCTGCGGCCATTGGCGCAATCATTCCACCTTCGCTGTGACCGATGAGACCAATCATCTTCGGGTCGATCTCTTTGCGCTGTTTTAGAAAATTAACTCCGGCCAGAACGTCCTCCGCGAAGTTCTCGCTTGTTGCTGATAGCGAACCCATCTCGGTGCCACCGATACCACGATCGTCAACTCGCAGTACTGCGATGCCGTTTCTCGTCAGATGATCGGACAGAACGAGGAAAGGACGATGGCCTGCGATCGTCTCGTTGCGATCCTGTGATCCACTGCCGGTGATCAACAGCACCACCGGATATGGTCCACCGCCACGCGGCACAGTTAGCGTGCCCGAAATTTTTATGTTGTCCTTTTCATTTCGATAGCTGACTTCTTCTTCGTCATACGGGTAAGGCTTCTTTGGTTCCTGTGGGCGATTAAGCTTCGGCGCCTCGGCGATTCGTTTGAAAACCAGTGGAAACGAGTTCGTGCCTTGTTTGAAAGTGCCCGTGATCTCATTGCCGGCTTCGTTTAGCGTTCCCTCGTAGTTGATGCCGAGCTTTTCGGCGGAGAAAGTCAGCTTGTTGCCGTCCAGAACAATCGAATCAATGGGCAGATCGTTAGCGCCCTGGTCCAGACTGTCGAGCTTGGCGGTGTAGCTGCTTTCCGATTTTTTAATCTTCAAAGCAAGCCTTAACTGAGCGCCGCCGGCTTCTAATGTTCCGAGCCAGTTTCCCTCAACGTTGTGCGTTGGCGTTTGAGCGGCAACCGCTGATGTAATGATTAATAAAAGTGCAAATAGTGTGACTCTCATCTGTTTCTCCTTCTTCTCCTATCGCCCGCCATCCAACTTCGAAAGAATTTCGATGAATTCCTGCAGCCGGTGGAAGTTCAGAATGATTAGGGTTGGTACGACGATCAGAACGATTGTGCCAAGCACCACACCGGTCTTGGCCCACACGCGATGTTGAGTAAGTGCCGGTGCGGGTGTTGTGCGGAGTGCCAGCCAGCCAAAGATAATTGCCAGAATGGGTTTCTCGAGACCCAGTAAGTTAACAAAACTGAAGATACCGAGTATTAGCGAGGCCGTTGCAAAGGCATACTTTTGGCCCAGTATCAGCGATTCCCGCGTTTGATTCTCCAACATGATTTATCTCTCCAGCACTAGTTCGGTATTTATTCTGAACGGGTTTTCTTTAATGAGAACAAATAGCAAGACCACGATAACCAGCGGCACGAGTTTGATAGCCATACCTGGGTCACGCGCTGGAAGCATTTCCAGCAGTTTGTAAATGACCAGAAGCAGACCAATCAAAGCGAACGGTTGCCAGGCGATGGCACGTTTGGCAATTCTGTTTTCGATCGCCGGCCAGAGATCAACGCGTAGCTCCGATAAAGTGTGACCAGCGAGCATCTGATCGAGTGCTTGCAATTGCTCCAGTTCGTGATGACAGTTTGCGCAGCCTGCCACGTGCGCAGCTAACAGATCCTTTGAGAATCCCGGCTCTTCACCATCGGCCGCTGCCATTTGTGCCGTCAACACGTCTTCACAATTTAGTTTCTGCATGACGTTCAAACCTCATCAGTTTGCGCTGTAAGCGCTGGCGAGCATTAAAAAGCCGGCTCATCACTGTTCCACGCGGAATCTGCAGATGCACGGCTAATTCGTCATACGAAAGCCCGCTGAAATATTTCAAAGAGACGATTTCGCGTTCCTCAGGCGTGAGCGAGTACAGTGCCTTTTCGAGCGCCAACCGCGTTTCGTCACTCCTTCCAGGTTGCGAGGCCAGGAGTTGAACGTCGTCAAGGTTCTCAGTGGGCCGGCGTCGTGCGGTCAGCTTGTAACAACGGTTCCGAAGCAAAACGTAGAACCACTGGTAAAACGTCCGCGACGTATCAAACCTGCCGATTGCCTGGAAAGCGTCAATAAAAGCTTCCTGAACCGCGTCCTCAGCATCATCCCGATCGAACAGAATAGCGACAGCATGACCGACCGCGCGTCTCTGATAGCGCTCGACAATGTGCCGAAACGCTTCCCGGTCACCCTGCTGACATCTCTTAATCGCCCCGGCATCATCCATCGTCGCCTCGCATTATAGGTATCCGTCCAGCCGGAGAATTATTCAGAATATTTTTAACGAATGCACAACTTCAATCTGAACTTGACTCCCATCGCTCCGGCTTCGCCGCCCGATGAACCGTCTTGAAGATCAAGAACTATCGTGAACTTGACTCCCATCGCTCCGGCCTCGCCGCCCGATGTATCGTCTTGAAGATCAGAACTATCGTGAACTTGACTCCCATCGCTCCGGCTTCGCCGCCCGATGTGAGGCGAGGCTATGCCTCGCCGTCCAACTCTAAATCCCGAATGGGCTGCGCCCTCGGTCTGGGCTCTGCCCCAAGTGCTGATGGGCCAAGCCCGAACCAGGGGCGCAGCCCCAAACCTCAGTGAAGCTGAACGGCGAGGCATAGCCTCGCCTCACATCGGGCGGCGAAGCCGAAGCCGACAACCGCTAAATCACTTTTCGTGCAAGCAGGATTTAGGATTTATTAGGGAGTTTTTACTTCAACGTCCACCTATCGATCTCTTACTCGACACTGAAAACATACCTCGCAGGATCTAGCGCCCATCGATAACACAAAATAGGTTGTCCACTCTTAAGAAAGAAGTGTAGTGTCTACCGGTTCTTCCCTAATTGAATGAAGAAAATTAGCGGCTTGCGGCACGGCCAGGAGACCATACCCTGAATTCTTCTTCAGATAAACAACACACCGCTTATGAGCTTGCCGGGCTCTGTTTTTTACTAAGTGTTCTTAGTCTTCAATTGTTCTTTTCAGTACGACGGGAATCTCAGACATGGGATGAGGCGAATCACATCTTTTGCGGATACCGCACGTGGACTCATGGTGACTTTGGCCTGAATCCTGAACATCCTCCGCTGGTAAAACTGCTCGCGACAGCACCTTTATTGTGGTCGCAGTGGAAAACTCCTGCTCTTGAAGAACGCTTCTTTAAAGAAGACGCATTTCTGCGCGGCAAGGAGTTTCTTTACCAGAATGATCCGGAAAAGATTCTCTTGCGCACCCGCATGGCCGCGGCAGTTTTGACACTGCTCACCGCGTTAGTGGTCTTCTTTGCAACCAGGGAGATGTTTGGACGCGGTGCTGCTTTCATCGCTCTCACCCTGCTGACTTTCGATCCAAACCTCCTGGCACACGGCGCCCTGGTGACGACCGACGTTGGCTTCGCGTGCTTCATGCTTCTCAGTGTTTACATGTTGTATCGTTTCGTGAAGTCTCCGTCTGCTTTACGGTTGTTGCTGGTAGGAGCACCGGTCGGACTTGCGCTGGCGGCCAAACACACGGGCGTTCTCATCCTGCCGATTCTGTTCTTACTCGCAGTTTGCGAGATCATCCTGTACAGGTTTGGGATCAAGCGCGCCCTCAAGATCTTAGGCTCGTTGGTGCTTATCACGTTGATCGGTTGGGCGGTCCTGTGGTCGTTTTACAAGTTTCGCTACGACGCACGGCCAAACGGTCTGCAGTTGAATCCGCCGCTGACGGAGTATGTCAAAGGATTGGAACCTCACGAAGCCTGGCCCATCTCAGTGATGGCTCGATTGCGTGCTCTTCCTGAGTCGTATCTTTACGGTATGGCCGATATCAAGCTGACTGCGAATTACTATACGAGCTACGTGCTGGGTAAAGTGTATGCACATAGTGTTTGGTTCTACTTCCCGGTTACGTTTCTGATCAAGTCGACTGTAGGTGTGCTGGCGCTCTTTCTGTTAACTCTCGCGGTCGTTGTAACTCGGCGTCTGAATGGTGGGCGGGAGATCTTGTTTCTGATGGTTCCGCCGATCGTCTACTTAACAATTGCACTGACTACTGGGATGAATATCGGTGTGCGGCATGTGCTGATCGTCTACGTGTTTCTCTACGTGCTTATCGGCGGTGCTGCGTGGGCGTTGATCAGGAAGAGTCGCAAATGGGCTTACGTTGTTGGAGTGTTAGTGCTCGTGCACGTGGTCTCATCTTTAATGACGTTTCCAAACTACATCGCGTACGGGAATGAACTTTGGGGCGGACCGTCTCAGACTCACAAGTACTTAACCGACTCAAATGCCGACTGGGGCGAACAACTCAAGAGCGTGGGGCAGTATCTCGATCAGCGTGGAGTGAAAGACTGCTGGTTCGTGTATTTCGCAGCAGGTGTCGCTGAGCCCGCCTACTACGGAATACCTTGTAAGCCTTTGCCGACGATTAACACGTTATGGCTAAACCTGCCAATTGACGTGCCGACTTCG
>Ga0207676_10003200_pt1 | contig 11659 bp, 9 predicted proteins | sample KBSSwiS72_FD_184307 | JGI IMG/M metagenome (GOLD analysis project Ga0207676, IMG submission 184307) | Switchgrass rhizosphere microbial communities from Kellogg Biological Station, Michigan, USA - KBS Switchgrass S7-2 (SPAdes) (version 2) | ecosystem: Host-associated > Plants > Roots >... | reverse complement strand
CCGAAAACTGCATAAACACCTACGAGAAACAGCGGATAACCGGGAAGGCGAATCAGTGAAGGAACGTAAGGCGCCTGCGTTTCGTGAGAGTAAACATGCTGCTCGAGAACGTTGCGTGCGATCTGTGAATAAACTTTACCGTCGCCCGGCTCATCGTTTGGGAAGCGCAGAGCGATGACCAGACGAAAGCCAAGTGCGCCAAGAATAAGTAGGACAGCGAAGGAAGAACAAGTCAGGAAGAGGGGCTTGCCCCCGCTGTTCGGAGAGCGGGGGCAAGCCCCTCTTCCTGACTTGTTCTTGCTATGAATCAAAATACCTCTTGAGCTACGGGCTGGCTTCAGCGGTGGCTTTGCGCTCGAGTTTTCCCCAACCGACTACGGGACCACGAATCGCCATCGCCACTGATTTGATCATCACGTAGTACATCACTTGCCGGTAACAGAACCTTTGCAGGAACAACCACCATAGCAAGCTCCAGCGCTCGCGCCGCTCGAGCAGGAACGCAAAGCATGCCGAGGCCCAATCGATTGCGAGAAACAGCGCGTAGTAAAGAAGCACTTGTTGCAGGTTTGTCGATGAGTATCCGGTCGGTTGTTGCCAGCGATCAAACGCGCTCGAAATGAGCACGTAGAGCAACATCAGGTCCATCACCGGCGAGATTAACGCGAACACGATCTGAAAGATCCAAACGTTGGGCATGGCGATGAAGCCAAGCGTCCCAAAGCGGCGACGAAACAACGCATCCTGATGTTTCCACATGCACTGCAAAGTGCCGTAGGCCCAACGGAATCGTTGTTTCGCGAGCGAGCGCAAATCGTGCGGCGCTTCGGTCCACGCGATAGCCGTTTCTTCGTAGCCAATCCTGTAACCCAAACGCCTGATCTGTAACGTCAGATCCTGATCCTCGGCCAGCGTGTCAGACGGAAAGCCACCGACTTCAACCAGCAGATCTTTTCGCCACGCGCCCACCGCGCCCGGCACAACCGTGATGCAGTTGAGGCTCGCAAACGCGCGCCGGTCCATGTTCTGCGATGTGATGTATTCGAGTGCCTGCCAGCGAGTGACGATGTTGACGCGGTTGCCGACCTTCGCATTTCCCGCAATCGCGCCCAACCTTTTGTCGTAAAACCGGTGCGCCAGCGCGCCAACCGTTTGCGGCGCAAACAACGTGTCGGCATCGAGCGCAACAACAATCTCGCCGCGCGCGTGTCGCAAACCGGTGTTCAGCGCCGACGCCTTACCCGCATTGGCAACTGTTAAGAGTCTCACGCGCTCGTCGTGCTCGAATTTCTCGGTTACGACTTTGCTGGTGTCGTCGTGTGAACCGTCGTCGATGACGATGATCTCGTAGTTCGGGTAATCGGAAGCAAGCAGGCTGCGAATCGTGTTCTCAATTACGAGTTCTTCATTGAACGCGGGCACGAGAATCGAAACGAACGGCGTGTAGTCGACGCCCGCATGAATACGTTCGCGCCGTCGCGATCGAAACCACTGCGCCAAAGCAAGCGAACCAACAAAGAACAGTCGCCCGAGGCCAAGCAGGATGCCGAGCAGGAAAGTCCACTGCAACACCCATCCGCCTGTCGACAGAAAGAAAAACGTGATCGCATCCGCGCGCGTGAAGACACGCTGGCTGGCGGGGATGACGGGCATCACCTGGTCGCGTGAGAGTCCCGCCAAATCAGAAACGGCGACGAAGCGATACCCGCGCGCCTTGAGTTCGTGGATCAGGCGCGGCAGCGCTTCGACGGTCGCGGAACGATCGCCTCCTGAATCGTGTAAAAGAACGATCTCGCCTCGTGTATCCGGGTTGGCATCCTTCGCGCGGTCGATTGTCCGCTGAACGATCTGATCGGCCGTGACCGGAAGTTTCCAGTCGTCAGGATCGATGCGCACGCCGACCATGATGTAGCCGAGATTCTGTGCAACGAGCGCAGGCTCGACCTCCTGCGGCTTGTCAGCTTCCGCGTCGCCGAAGTACGGCGGTCGAAACAGGACCGTTGAACGGCCCACTTCAGATTCGATGAGTCTTTGCGTGGCGTTCAGCTCGAGCTCAGTCAACGACAACGGAATCTCGCCGAGGTTCGGATGCGTGAATGAATGATTTCCGACTTCGTGACCTTCGTCGACGATGCGTCGCACCAGATCCGGATTAGCCTGACCGTTCTTGCCGATGATGAAGAACGTCGCCGGAACATTTTCCTGTTTAAGGATGTCGAGAATCGCGGGTGTCCATCGCGGATCGGGGCCGTCGTCGAAAGTCAGCGCCAGTAAGCCGGGACGATCGCCGGTGCGCTGCACTACGTACGACGAAGGCAGCGCCGTGAATTGTTCGTCTTTGATAAAACCGTTCGCGGAATCGACTTCCAGATCGCGCGCGCCTTTTTGCGGCCGCGACATCACCTTCAAAAGCTCACCGTTGCCTTCGAAGTCGACGTCGTAACCATAGTTGATACTGCGCAGTGCTTCGGGCGAACTGTTCTGCGTGCCAAGGATGGACCAGACAGACGGATCTTCAGATCCAAGACGCCAGATGCCGTAGCCCGCGGGCTTGTAACCACTGGCCGCGCGCATCTGGTTGAAAGCCGTGACCGCGTCGAGAAACCAGACCCTGTGATGCGATTGATCGTCTTCGTCGTATTCGAAATACGGATTGCGTGTGGCCGTGTCGAAAGTGGGCGCAGTGCTCGAATCACGCGCGTTGATCAACGCTTCCTGAAACGTGACTTCGTCGGCGGTCTTGGTGGCGTCGCTCCAGTCATAACCATAGTTTCCGAGCGCGATGATTGTTTTGGCGGCATCGAGGTCGCGCATGCGGCTGATGAGTTTTTGCTCGAACCAGTCCTGCGCCGCGACCGGGCCTGCGTCGCTGCCGGCCCAGTGCTGGTCGTATGCCATCAGGATCATATAGTCGCTTGCGGCGGCGTATGCTTTGTAATTCCAATCGGGATCATCGAAAGGCACGGCCTGGGAGACGAGCAGGCCTTTCGCGGCAAAGGTCGTGTGCAGTTCCTGCATGAACGTGAGCAAGTTGCTTTGCGCGGCGGTGGGAGGCTCTTCGAAGTCAACACAGATGCCGGCGAACTTGTTGTCCTGCACGAAATTGGTTAACGCGTTGATGAGTTTTTGCCGGTGCGGCTCGTCGGCGATAGAGCGCGCAAGCAAATCTCCCTGCCACTGCTCGTCAACCAGGTTCTGCACCATTGGCAGCACTCGGACTTCCGGTCGCGTCACGCGAATCCAGTTCAGCGCTGGTATGTGAACGTCCGTGACGAGTGGATTCGACCCGTCTTGCAGGTGCGACCATTCGGCGACGACCCAGTCGAGATGATCGAGGTTGCGCTTGAGTGATTCGTAGCTCGACTCGTCCCAGTTAATAAAGAATCCGACCGACAGCGGGCGCGTTGTGGGAACGACGGGCGCGGGCACCGACGGCGGTGGCGGAACGAGTGGAACACGCCAGCGGCGTTTGCCTGGCGTGATGTATTTCGTGGTAGCGAGCGCGCGTTGTAGTTCCGCCTGCGCCTTTTTTGCCTTGCGTTCGCTGGGGTTCGTGGGCAGGTTTGGCGGCTTGGGTCTAAGGTTGAGACCCGGCAACACCGGCCTGGCAAACACGCTGGCGATAAAGATGATTGCGAGTCCAGTTACGACTACTGAGAGCGCGAGCCAGATACGACGGACACGGCGCCACCGCCGCCCGAGGGGGTCGTGAAAGACGGGTGATTCCACAGAAGCACAAAACCACAGGTGCCGTGGTTAAATCTTTCTTCTTTTTGCGGTTGTTTGCGGATTTTTGCGGGCTAGTGAAAAAGCCGTCCACGATCGGAACCGTGGACGGCTTCGGTGAACTGTTGGGATTGGCCTGTGGCTGACTGTGTGCCGCGTCCAGAAAGGAGGAGCACGTTTGCAGTGAGACTACCGAACCAGAATCCTAACGGTTAGCTGGTTCAGAGGTCAGGCCGCAGCCACCTCACTGTGATAAGAACTCATATATTTTAGAATCACCTCCTTTCCAGTGTTGAGCCGATAATAAGACACAAGAGAGTGAGCGTCAACCAGTAAAATTTTCCAGCGCAGACTAAAACAAGTGCCAAAGATTAGAACAAGTCAGGAAGAGGGGCTTGCCCCCGCTGTCGCGATTCAAAGAGCGGGGGCAAGCCCCTCTTCCTGACTTGTTCTAGTTGGCAGCGTTCAATAAACATCCGGCGGAGTAAACCCGCCACGCGTGTTGAATGCCGAAGAAGTAAGCGAGCTCGCGATAGTCAGCTGCATCGTGAATCACAAAGTCGGCGATCTTGCCGGGCTCGAGAGAGCCGAGTTGTGCGCCGCGATTCAAGCTGTACGCGGCGTTGATCGTTGATGCTGTGATTGCTTCGGCTGGTGTCATTTTCATGTGCGTCGCAGCCAGCGAGAGGATCATCGTCATCGAAGGCGTCGGTGAAGAGCCGGGATTGAAGTCAGTTGCCAGCACAACTGCGAGACCGGCATCGATCATCTCGCGTGCGGCTGGATAGCGCGACGATCCGAGCGCGTAAACTGAGCCAGGCAACAACACCGGCTGCACGCCTGATTGTTTAAGTGCCTTGATTCCTTCGGTGTCGGTGTGCTCGAGATGATCGGCGGTGACAGTCCCTAACTCCGCGGCGAGTTTTGCGCCGCCTGAAAGCGAGAGCTGATCTGCGTGCATCCGCAAGCCAAGCCCGTGACAACGCGCCGCGGAAAGGATCTTCCACGACTCATCTGTCGTGAACACCTTCTCTTCACAAAACACGTCGCAGTACTCAGCCAGCTTCTCTTGAGCGACGCGCGGCAACATCTCTTCGACGATCAGTGAAACGTATTCATCACGTCGCGACTTGTACTCCGGCGGAATGCTGTGCGCGCCGAGGAACGTCGGCACGTAGCGCAGCGGCGTCTCACGATCCAACTGCCGGATCGCTCGCAGGATTTTGATCTCATCTTCCAGCGACAATCCATAACCAGACTTCGCTTCGACCGTCGTCGTGCCGCCGCGCAAAAACCAATCAGCGTAGCGCCAGCCGGATTCGATCAACTCTTTAAGACTGCTCGCACGCGTTCGATTGACTGTCGACTGAATGCCACCGCCACGCGCGGCAATCTCCTGGTACGTTGCTCCCCGGCTGCGTTCTTCAAACTCATCGACACGTGTTCCCGCAAATACCGGATGCGTATGTGCATCAACAAAACCCGGCAGGACCACCCGACCACCAGCATCGACAACGGTCGTGTCGTCATCAATGAGCGCTTCGATCTCAGCTCCAACTCGCTCGATCAGACCATCGCGAACAAACAATCCCCCACGCGCAATGATCCCGAGCTCGCGCATCTCCGGACCGACACGCGGCCACGCCGGTCCACCCAGCGTCACCACCTGCGAACAGTTAATTACAGCGAGTGACTTACTTTCGTTTTCGGAGGACATAAATCGCTAGACCGACAGCATTCGCTATCAGCACAGTGACGATGATCTTTAGCGCAAACGACAATGGACTTCCCACTTTGGTAATCGGAACGATCGCGAAACGAATGTAGATCAGCGTAACGATAAAGCCCGACGCGCACGCGATCTTGAGCCACAACGGCGCCTTAACACCCAGCGCCTTCGTCCCAAACAACGGTATCGCAAACAACACCAGGTACGTCAGCGCGTAGAAAATTCCGCCGGCATTGTCTATCAGCTGAAACGCTTCCTGCGCGTGTACTCCCGACAGGCTAAGCACACCGAGCACCAGCGTTACAGCGCCCACAAAGAGAATCGAGTTGATCGGAGTTTTGTACTTCGGGTGCAACCGGCTAAACCAAGCGGGTAACAATCGGTCCCAGCCGGCAACCATCGGCAGTCGCGTATTGCCCGCGAAATAAATACTCATCAGCGCTATCGTCCTGACGGTGATGCCGAGAATCGCGATGGAACCGATCGTCCCTACCCAACCCACAGATTGGAAGCCGATCGAAAGCACCTGCGGTATCGGTCCAATCACGTCAATTCGATCGCGCGGGACAAACGCAAGCACCGAGCTGGTGCCGAGGATAAACATCAGCGCGATGATCGGCGTTGAAATCACCACCGACCGACCGATGTTCCGCGCCGGCGCGCGTGTTTCTCCCGCGAGAATCGCAATGTATTCGAAGCCGGTCAGAGCACCGAGCGCGAGCTTGCTGGCGACGTTGATGTTGTACTCAGAGAAGGTGGGAAACTTAAGCGCGAACGGCTGGTACTCGCCTGCGATGACCTGTGAGACAGCGACGAGTGGCAACAGGATCAAAATCGCGAATGTGATCATGTGTACCAGGCCGCCGACATTGTGGACCCACTTACCGAGCGCCAGGCCACGCATTGCGGCTATCACCATCGTGGTGACCAGAACAAAACTGATCAGCATGATCACTTTCGAACTGCTTCTCATCTCCGCCGCTCCAATCGCATAAGAGATGCTCGTGGTCACCACCAGGCCGGTGCCGGCCAGAATCGAGATGGCGAAGACCCAGAGATTCCACCCGACCATGAAAGCGACAAAGTCGTTGAAAGCCAGCTTGGACCATTGATAAAGACCGCCCTCGAGCGGCATCAGGCGCACCAGAAAGATCACGGCAGCCGCAAGCGGAAGGTAGAACGTGATGATCGCGAGAATCCAGAATACGTTTTGCTCGTGACCAATCCTCGCAGCCCAACCTACCCAGAACGTTCCGACGACGAACACAACCTGCGTCAACACCAGATCAAAAAGACCGAGCTCTTTTTTGAAGACGGCACTGCGAGCTTCTACGTCACGCTCGATTTCAGCGACGCTCTGAGGGGTTGAGTAATCTGTGGGTTCAGTGTTCATCGGCGGCGCGAGTCAACCATTGGACCACATCAGGTCGCATTTCGGGAACAAATTCGTGCCCCGCGTCATAACTCTTGAACACGACGGAGCGCGCTCGTATTAGCAGGTGTTTTTCGTAGTCCCGCACTCGCTCAGGCGAGTAAAACTCATCGCGCGTTCCGGCGAGGTGCAACACGTCGATCGGCGCTCGGCGATACCCCGTGCTTGTTTCCCAATCGCCGGGAATGCCGCCGCAGATACCGATCACTCCGCGCAATTTTTCCGGATGCGTAAAAGCAAAACGGTAATTGAGCGCGCACGATTGCGAGAACCCGAGCAGAAAAACGCGCGACGGGTCGGCGACGCCTTCAGCAGTCAGAATTTCGATCAGGTCGATCAGCGCGCGATGATGAACCGCAACTGACTCTTCGCTGTGAAAGTTTGTTAACCAGCCAAAGCCGAATCGCAGAGGCCCACCCGCTACCCACGGTTCTCTGATGTGCTGGTGAAAGCCTTGCAACGACGCGATAGCGAAACGTTCCGGCGCGAGCAGTCGCGCCTCACGCATCATTTGTTGCTTGTTGGCGCCGTAGCCGTGGAGTGCGATCAATAAGGGCGCGGGCGCAGTCGTGCCCGGACGCAGATCGTAGTAGAGCTTTACGCGCGCTTCGAGAGTACGGTCGGTTTGTTGTTCGTTATCGTTCATGGCACAGATTGACGCAGATTACACCGACCGCTACGATGACTCAAACTTTTCTTGAGAGGTGTGAGCGATGAAATTCCCGGGCGGATTCAATATGGATCAGATCATGAAGCAGGCGCAGTCGATGCAGCAGAAGATGCAGAAGGAGATGGACGAGCTGCGCGTCGAAGCTTCAGCGGGCGGCGGTGTGGTTACGGTACAGATGAAAGGCAATCATGAAGTGGTGGGTTTGAAGATCGATCCGGAAGCTGTAAAAGACGGCGACGTCGAGATGCTTCAGGACATGATCCTGGCGGCGGTAAATGAAGCGAATCGGAAAGTGGATGAAGCCATGAAGGGCAAGGTGGGTGGAATGCTGCCGCCGGGCTTGGGAAACCTCTTCGGTTAATCAAATGCTGGAGTACGCCGAACCCGTCACCAAACTCATTGACGAACTGAAGCGCCTGCCGAGTATTGGTCACAAGTCAGCACAACGTCTGGCTTTTTACATCATGCGCGCGCCTGAGACGGACCTCGAACGGCTGATTGCAGCGCTGCGCGAAGTGAAAGAGAAGATTGTGCTCTGTTCTGTTTGTAACAATCTCACGGAAGTGGATCCGTGTCGCTTCTGCGCCTCGACGAGCCGCGATCATTCCGTGATCTGCGTTGTGGAAGAGCCTCACAGTTTGGTAGCGGTCGAGAAGACGCGCAGCTTCAAGGGTGTTTACCACGTGCTGCACGGCAGCCTCTCGCCGATCCGTCACATTGGACCAAGCGAGTTGCAGTTGGCGAATCTCCTGCCGCGACTGAAACCGGAGAACAATGATGGCGTGGCGGTAACAGAAGTGATCCTCGCCACTAATCCGACCACGGAGGGTGAGGCCACGGCAAACTACATCAGTCGATTATTGAAACCACTCGGAATCCGAGTAACACGAATTGCAATGGGAATGCCGGTAGGAAGTGACCTCGAATACGTCGACGAAGTCACCATGGACAAAGCGCTCGCGAATCGCCACGAAATCTAAGCCACAGATAAACACGGATTCAAAAACCACGGATTAGAAGCGGACGTGCTCGGTCTTGACGTTGTCCTTGCACTCGGTGCAGGACTGATCGTTCTCGTACATCCGTACATCGAAATTGTTCAGCGACTTGATCGGGACACCTTCGATTTCGTCAGGCGCTGTATCAAACTGCACGATCGCGCCACAGCCGATGATGCGGGCGCCGAGTGATTTCACGAGCTCGACCGTCTCCTCGATCGCGTTGCCGCTTCGGATGATGTCGTCGACGATGATGCAGGGATTGATTTCGCCCTGGTTCACGTACTGGCGAAACATGCGCTTGCCGTTTTCCTGTTCGGCCCAATAGATCTGTTCCGCGTTGAGAGCGTCGCGCACGCCGAAGGCGACCGGAATTCCGCCTGAACTCGGACTGATCACCGACACTTTCGGCAGTTGGCTGGAGATATCCTTCTCGAGCCGGAACTTTCGACTCAGCGCAACAGCCAGCACGCGGGCCGTGTCGTAATAACGGAAAGCCAGTGGCATTTGAAAATAGTGTGGCGAGTGCTTTCCGTTTGGATAAACAAAATGGCCCTCACGAAACGCTCCAGTGCGTTTCAGGATCTGCATCACCGCATCTTGGGATGGAATCAACTCGACCATGCGCTTCTCCTGTTTTTTGTCTGGCGCAGCATACATCAATTAATCGGTTTTCGCAGCACGTTCTACAATCAATCGCTGATCGCGCGGCAAACCCGCAGGTAAAGATTGCAAAGAAAACCACTCCGCGCGCTCCACTTCCATCGCCTGCGGCGTCACTGAACCATTCGCGCGACAGAGAAACAGCACCTCGACTTGCCGCGGTTTTTTGAACGATCGCGTGGCGAAGAGTTCAACGTCTTCCACTTCCAATCCAATCTCTTCGCGCAGCTCGCGTCGCAGTGCATCGACTGGCTGTTCACCGGCTTCGATGAACCCCCCGGGCAAACCCCAACCACTGCCGGCGCGAAACCTGTGTTTCAGCAGCAGGATCTCACCGGCGTCGTTGAAGATGATGCCGCCGGCAGTGACGGTGAAGCGCGCGTGCGTGAGACGCATGCTCCAGCGACGCATACGCACCGGCAGACGGCGCCAGATTTTGCTGATGAGATTTTGAAAACCAGCCACAGGAGGATCAGTTTTAACCACAAAGACACTAATGCACAAAGTCAAATTAATGTTTTTTGTGCCTTCGTGACTTTGTGGTTAATCTTTGCGGTTCGTGTACAATGCCCAGCAACATGTCAGCAACCGAGACCATCACTGTCCCCAAGCGGATCACGAATGCGCAGACCGTTTGCAACGAGAAAAACGAAAAGGGAAAACTCTGCAACGGCCACTTGAAGCAGTTGCGAACGGCAGGCGAGCCCTCCGAAATTCATTTGCGTGGTGACGACGTGCTGTCCAAGTGCCAGACGTGCGGCACGTTCTACATGGGACCGCCGCTGGGTCACGTGCGCGATCCGAATAAGCAGCACCGGTTTGTCGAAGCGGAGTTGCAGGCGTTACTACAGGCAGCGGGAGGCACGCTGCCTGTTATCAAGAGAGACGAGGCGCGTGGCGTCTTCGTGATGGTTGAAACAGCCGCTGGCGATCACGGTCACGCCGCGAAGCCTGCGCCTGCAAAGGCCGCAGCACCCGCCGCTCCAAAAGCAGCCGCGCCCGCAGCAGCGAAACCCGCAGCTCCGGCAGCACCGAAACCGGCCGGCGAACACAAAGTCGGGGCGCAACCCAACCGGCAACTATTCAGGCGTTCTACATATGCCGGCGTTAAAGACACCGGACCCGTACCGGGTGAGACTTTTGAACAGAAGGTAGCGCGGTTGAAAGCTGTCTCCGCCGGCGCGAAACAACGTGCTGAAGAAGGCGGGGTAAGCGAACCTGCAGCCGCTCCAGTTGCCGAAGTTCCTGAAGTGCTAACCGAACTGGCGCCCGATCAGGTAGTGCCGCCACCTGCGGCCGCACCTGCACCAGCACACAAACCGACTGGCAATGCTGATCGGAGTTTAATGAAACGTGGGACTTACTGCGGAGTAGTTGATACAGGTCCGGTTCCGGGCGAAACCTTCCAACAAAAAGTCGCTCGCCTCGCGGCTCTCTCAGCCGCCGCGAAGCAAAGATCCGAAGGCGGGTAACACGGATTTACACGGAAAAAATCCGGATTTTTATCCGCGTAAATCTGTGGCTAAAACTTTTCCGTAACTACCAAGCCCTCTTGGGCTAATTTCCAGTCGAGAACTTCAACACCTTCTTCAGCCGCGAGCGCGGCTTCGACGTCCGCGCGCCGTCCAGATTTACACAGAAACGCGATGCATCCACCGCCGCCCGCGCCGCACACTTTCGCGGCTTCAGCGCCATTCGCCAGCGCTTTCTCAACCAGCATATCCATCTGCGGCGTAGTTATCGTCGGCGCGAGGCGTTTGCGATTGGGATAACCCTGCTTCATCACTGTCGCAACTCTGTCCCAATCGTCCGCGAGGAGCGCTTCACGCATGTTGCGCGCGGAGTCACGAATGCCGTCAAACAACTCAAACAGCTCCGCATCGCCATCGATGTGACGTTTGTAAATCTCCCAGTTATTGATTCCCGAAAGACGCGGCTCACCCGTGTAGCAGATCGCGATTCTTCGTTCCAACTCCTCCGTGTTTACGTCGAGCGCTTCCCGCCGAATTCCGTCGGCATTGAAGTGCACGCACGACACCGAACCAAACAGCGGCGGATAATAATCCTGAAAACCAGCCGGCACCTTGATCACGGTCGACTCGACATTCGCGGCGATCGTCACAAACTTCCGTTCCTCGTAACGATTGCCGACCAATCGATTCAATGCACCAATACACGCAATCGCGAGCGCGGAAGAACCTCCCAACCCCGCCCCGGCAGGTACATTCGCTTCGGCGATAAGATGAAACCCGGTGGTCGGTTTGAAAAAGTGGACCAGCTTTGAGACGAGCTCAAGACGTTCTTCGAATAGCAGGTCTTCAATTGCCGACAGATTCGTCTCGAAGGAAACTTTGCGGTCGCGAGACTCGAGAACTATGCGCCCATCGTCGCGCGTCTCGATGTGGCAACTCGCCCGAAGTGAAAGCGCGAAATTGACTGTG
>Ga0207676_10003199_pt1 | contig 11661 bp, 8 predicted proteins | sample KBSSwiS72_FD_184307 | JGI IMG/M metagenome (GOLD analysis project Ga0207676, IMG submission 184307) | Switchgrass rhizosphere microbial communities from Kellogg Biological Station, Michigan, USA - KBS Switchgrass S7-2 (SPAdes) (version 2) | ecosystem: Host-associated > Plants > Roots >... | reverse complement strand
CGCTGACAACAAAGTTTTAATCAGAACGGCGTGCGCCTTCGAGATGGTCCATACGTACTCGCTCATTCACGACGATCTTCCGGCGATGGATGACGACGATCTGCGGCGTGGTCGACCAACGTGCCACGTCCGCTTCGACGAAGCGACCGCGATTCTGGCCGGCGATGCGCTGCAAACACTTGCCTTTCGAACTATCGCCGAAGACACGGGGCTCAGTCCTGAAACGCGTATCGCGCTCATCTCCGAGCTGTCGCAGGCCGCGGGCACGCCGGAAGGCATGGTCGCAGGTCAGGCGCTCGATATGGAGGCGGAGACGCGCCAGGTGAATGGCGCGCAGCTGGAGGAGATCCATCGTCTGAAAACCGGCGCGCTGATCGTCGCCGCGGCGCGTTGTGGAGCGATTATCGGAGGCGCGAGTGAAGCTGAGCTCACAGCGATAACGAGTTACGGATCACATTTAGGATTGCTATTTCAGATCACCGACGACTTTCTCGACGTAACGGCGACCGCCGAAGACCTCGGCAAAACCCCAGGCAAAGACGCTCGTTCGAACAAAGCAACCTACCCGGCCCTTCACGGCATGGAAGACACGCGAGCCGCGGCAATTCAAGCCCACCGCGACGCCTGCGAAGCCCTGGACCAAATCGATCGCCCCACCGAAGCCCTCCGCCACATCGCGGATTTCATCCTGCACCGCACAGGCTAAGAGTTCTTAACCACAAAGGCACAAAGACACAAATTCATTTCTTATTTTGTGCCTTCGTGCCTTAGTGGTTAAGGTTTTTATTCGTACGCTAAAGCCTCACGGACAGTCACGCGCGAGGCCTTCCATGCCGGCAGAAAACTTGCCAAGGCGCTCAAACCGATCGAGACGAGCATCCAGATCAGCAACCCCAAAGGCTCAAACGTAAAATCCAATCCACCACTGAACAGCACCCTCACCAGCAGATTGCCGATCGCCTTACTGATGGGCCAGGCAAGCAGGCCCGCGATGGCCCAACTCAACAATCCAATCACAACACCTTCCGCTACGACCATCAACCAAACAATCCTCGGCGTCGCTCCGAGAGCTCGCATCACGCCCATCTCGCGTCGACGCTCAAACACGTTAAGACTCATCGTCGTCATCAAACTCAATCCACCAACACCACCGATGATCCCCGACATCACGATCAGAAACACATAAATCATCAACATATGCTGATCGAAACCAAACCGGCTCTCTGCCTTGCTCGAACTGCGGCGCGCCCGCACTCCTTCCCGCTCCAGGTTTCGATCAAGATCGGATTTCACCAAACTAATCGAATCCGGATCGGTGTTCTCCAACGCTAGCCGCAAGCTGTTCACCATTCCCGGATGTCGTTGTTGAATAAAACTCCGCGGGATGTAAGCCACCGCCGGAGAAAACGCCTCGCGCGCCAACCCAACCACGCGCCACGTTGTCTCAGCCGGCCCCATACGCAGCACAACCGTTTCACCGACGCGCATCTTCGCCTCTCGTCCTGCCAGCACATTGTTGACGACGATCGTATCGGTGTCTCCCGGCGCGATGTTTCTCCCTTCGATAATCTCGAGGTCAAGGAGCTGCGTATCTTCCGGCAACGCAACCACGGTAAAGCGATTCACTTCTGCTGCCCTGCCGCCGTGTAAACCATCTCCACTCGAGTGTGGTTCCGACGTTTCGTTCGACGCGTTCTGATCGACGATCGAGGCCTCAGTCACAAACCACCCTTCAGCACGAGTGATGCCCGGCGTGTTCGCGATCGCTCTTTGAATCTTCTCGAATTCGTATGGATTCGCAAAAAAGATCGACAGGTCAAACTTTCCCGCCGCAAACATGTGGTCCAATGTATTGATTATCGAAGCGCGCACGTTCAGCGCCGACAGAAAAAAGAGACCTCCGGCTGTCAACGTCAAAAGCGTTAATACCAATCGCACGCGCCGGCGAAAGCTATTGCGGATCGCCAGCACGATCAAACTAAACGTGCCACCGATTCGCGTCAGCGCGCGATCGAAAGCACTCGCGCCAAACGTCGTTTGCGACAATCCAAAATCCGACAGCGCCACTCTGACCGGCACCGCCGTCCCGCGCAAAACCGGAAGCGCTGCAGCAACGAGCGGCGCGGCAATGCCAATTACCACGACGAGCAGGTAAACCCACCACGGCACCGCGAAGCTGTTGATGTCGAAATTGAGAAACATCGCCATGTAGCGGCATAACGCGCGACTGCCGATTATTCCGAGCGGTACCGAAACGATCACTGCCGCAATTCCGAGAAACAACGCCTGCCCAAAATAGATCCGCGCTATCTGTCCACGCGTTCCGCCAATCGCTTTCATCACTCCGATCTGCCGCACCTGCGACGCCATCATCGCTGTGAGCAGGTTGATAACCAGAATCCCGCTCAGCACGAGGACAAACAGCCCAAAGCTCGACATGGCCAAAAGCAAAATGCCGGTCAAATCCGAGTGCGGATGCTTGCCGGGACGCGGCACGTCGATGCGGTGGACTTGATGTCCGCGGCTCTTGATAACTGTTTCCACATCCGCCACGACTCGCTTGATGTGATTTTCGTCAAACCTGTTTTGCGCCACGAGGATGTTCAACTGATCCAGCCTCGGTTCTTCGCCGAGTTGAACCAGCGTGTCGAGATTGATGTAACCGTAGACGATATTCTCCATGCGCGCCTGCGCCTGGCCCACGTCGTGAACACTGCCGCTGACCACCAGCGGTTGCTCGACGCCGTTTGCAGTCTTCACAAACACCGCATCGCCAATATTTGCTTGCGCAACCTGGAACGCGTCGCGCTCGATCAGGATCTCGCCGGTCGCAGGCGGCCAGGCACCCTGTTCCGGCACGAGCTTGCTGACGCGAATGTTGCCGTAGTCGTGGACCACAAACAGGATCAAGTTGCGCCACTGCACCGGTCCGGCTTTGATCTGTCCACTGATGCTGCGGCGCGGCTCAGCGTCGCTTACCTCCGGGTTCTGTAGAATCGCCTTGACCAACTCGTCGTCGATCGAATCAACGCGAAACACAGCCGATGCGGGATTCGTGGCGAGATAACCACGATCGAGCTCGCGCGTGAGTATCGCGTACGACGAGAGCACGGCCGCGAACGCGGAGATGCCCAGAGCGATGGCAAGCACGACGAGCGCCGTGCGAGCACGTTCGTGCCAGAAGTCGCGGATTGCTTTGCGCCAGAGTGTGTTCATTGTTTGAGTATGGCGCCGTCGGAGATCTCGATCCGGCGATCGATGACGCGCGCGATGCCGGCTTCGTGAGTGGCGATGACGACGGTCGTGCCTTGATTGGCCATGTCGCGAAACAGATCGAGAATCGCTGTTGCTGTCACGGAATCAAGATTGCCGGTGGGCTCGTCTGCGAGAACCAGCGGCGGATCGTTTGCGAGTGCGCGCGCAATCGCGACGCGCTGTTGCTCGCCGCCTGAAAGTGTCGCGGGCAGTTTGTCCGCCTGCGCGCCGACTGCCACGCGCTCGAGCAATGCGACGGCCCGCTTGCGTCGCTCGCGAAAGGGAATGGTGCCGGAGAAGTCCATCGGCAGCATGACGTTCTCGGCGGCAGTGAGCGTTGGCAGCAGTTGAAAGAATTGAAATACAAACCCGACATTGCGTCCGCGCCAAACCGCGAGCTTGTTTTCCGAGAGGCCGTGAATCGCTGTTCCCGCGATGGCGACCGCGCCCGATGTCGGACGGTCGATGCCTGCGACCATGTTGAGCAGCGTCGATTTGCCACTGCCGGATTTGCCGACTATGCCGACAAATTCACCCGGTTGGATTTGGAGATCGATGTCTTTAAGTGCGGCAAACTTTCCTGCGGGTGTTTCGTAAGTTTTTGAGACTTGATTTAAGGTGATCATAGTTTTTTCGCGCAAAGGCGCAAAGGAAGAAGCCGAGCTAAGTTTTTGCTTTGCGCCTTTGCGCCTTTGCGGGAAACTTATTTGTCAGATCAGAATGCAACTGTCCAGCGCTATGATGAGTACTCGAACAAAGAGGTATTGAATGTCCAATAACGACCACCTGCGCCTTGCGCCATCGAAGGAGAAGATCGATGCTCGCGTGCGTCGAACGCGTGACGCGTTGGGCGATGCGTTGATTACGCTGATGCAGGAGAAGGCGTTTGACACAATCACGGTGCAGGACGTTTTGGACCGCGCGCACGTCAGTCGCTCCACTTTTTACGCGCACTACAGCGATAAGGACGATCTGCTGATGAGCGATGCTGATGAGTTTTTCCAGGCTCTCTCGATGGCGCTCTCGCAACATGGCGACAAATCAGATCGTGTATTTCCGGTACGGGAATTTTTCGAACACCTCTCAGACGTGCAGCCGTTCTTCAAAGCTTTGGTCAAATCGGGCAAGTATCAGGAGAACATGGAACTGGCGCGCGGGCACTTCGCACGTGGCATTGAGCGACGTTTAGCGGAGCTGCCGCGCGGCCAGTCAATCCCTCCACATGAGCTACAAGTGATTGCTTTCACGCATGCCGGCGCGTTGTTGTCGTTGCTGGCGTGGTGGCTTGATCGAGGCATGCGCGAGCCGCCGGAGGAGATGGACAAACTCTTTCACCGAATGGTCTGGAACGGCGTCTCTTCTAAATAACCCCTGTAATTCGTGGCTAAAATTCTTCTTTCTAAAACGAACGTTCGTGCTATATACTCTCCCGCTGATGGCAACACCCGCAAAAACTGAGGCGGCGAAGGGGCGGAAAGCTCAGGGCCAACGTACGCGCCAGGCGATTCTCGAGGCCGCTGTGCACATCGCTTCCGCCCAGGGTCTCGAAGGTCTGACCATCGGCCGCCTCGCTTCAGAGCTCTCGATGAGCAAGAGCGGTCTCTTCGCTCATTTCGGCTCGAAGGAAGAGCTTCAAGTCGCCACGGTCGAGGCCGCGCGCGCGATCTTCATCCGCGAGGTCATCAAACCCGCATTCGACGCGACCGAAGGGCTGGTCCGTCTCTATAAACTCTGCGACATCTGGCTCTCGTACGTGCAAAGCGGCGTGTTTCGTGGCGGCTGTTTCTTTGCGGCCGCGGCCGCGGAGTTTGATAGCCGGCCCGGGCCAGTTCGCGACCGCATCGCCGAGATCATGAAGGAATGGCTCTCGACCCTGCGCGATGCGATCGTCGCAGCCCAAAACGCCGGACAACTCAATCAGGAGATCGACGCCACTCAACTCGCTTTCGAATTCAACTCGCTCGAACTGGGCGCCAACTGGGCGTACCAGCTCTACGGCGATCCAAAGGCATTCAAACGCGCGCGTGAAGCCATTCGCGAACGCCTGAGCAGATATGCAACCGCGATCGGCGCTCCGTTGTTAACACTGAAATCTCATGGATGACGCCAACCAGACCCCGGCGGTTGTTCGTAAACGCAAAGCCGCATGGGACGGCATCAGGCTCGAACACTGCCAGCTTCAGCCCGGTGAGTTGCCGCGGCACCATCACCGCGAACACGTCGTGCTGCTCTCGTTGGCTGATGGTTGTAAAGGCGAACTGATCACCGCGAGCGGCATCGGCGTTCGCGGCACGCAAACGAAAGGAAACGTCTGCGTGCTGCCGTCAGGATTGGACCACCAGGCGGCGCTCGAGGGAAACTCAGAGCACCTGGCGCTGTATCTCGATCCGTCGGTCATCGCGAGAGCGGCCGACGAGGCACAACTCTCCGGCAGCATCGAAATCGCCGAACGATATACGCGCCGCGACAACGTCATAAACAGCGTCGGCTTGGCGCTGCTTGGCGAGCTCGAAACGGAAGGGTTGAGCGGGCGACTTTATGCGGAGTCGTTGGGAAATGTGCTGGCGGTCCACCTGCTGCGGTACTACTCGGTTCCAACGTTACAGCCAGTCACTTTCACCGGCGGTCTATCCGCGATGAAGCTGCGACAGGTAACAGAATTCATCGGCGACAACTACAGCCGAGACTTAAAACTGGCTGAACTGGCGCAGGTCGCGGGAATGAGCAGTTTTCATTTTGCGCGCGAGTTTAAGCGCACCACCGGCACGACACCGCACCAATACCTGATCAAGTTTCGCATAGAGCGAGCAAAGGCTTTGTTAGCAAGGAATGATCTGCCGCTGACCGAAGTCGGGCTGCGCTCCGGCTTCAGCCATCAAAGCCATTTCACGCGCCTTTTCCGCAGGATTACCGGCACCACGCCCAACTCATACCGCCTGACGCTTCAAACCTGAACATACGGCGAGCGGGGGCAAGCCACCCTTCCTAACTTGTTCTTCCCCACAGCGCAAAAAGGAACAAGGCACCAAAAACAAGAACCAGTCAGGAAGAGGGCTTGCCCCCGCTCGCGGTACGATCTTGAACTAATGAGTAGCAAGATCAGTCAACCGCAGCAATAACAGGAAAGACCGTTGGTCCACCTCCGTTAGAAACTGTCAAAACGGAGGTGAACTGTGAACATCAGGAATTTCTTCTACACGACGATCATTGTCGTCTCAACCGTTGTTGCCATCAACGCGCAAACATTCGATAGCAAGTCGATTCTCAAACGCGGCGACGTGTTGGTGGCCCAGGAAAAGTACAAACCGGCTATCGAAGAGTATCTTAAAGTCTCACCGCACGACGCTGACTCGTACGCACGTGCCGTCTACAACATCGGCGTTTGTCATTACGAGCTCTGGCAAACGGATGAAGCAATCGAGTTTTACAAACGCGCTATCGAGTTGAAGCGGGGGAATTATCCGAGAGCCTCTTATGCACTCGGCGTGGCGTTGGAAGACCAGGGAAAGACAACCGAAGCGAAGGCTGCATACGAGCAGGCGGTCAACACATCGCAGCGCGAATTTGCACGCGCCACGTACAGGCTCGGTTTGATCGAAGCGCGGACAGGAGAGCTCAGGAAAGCCGCCGCTCTTTTTCGCGAAGCAGCTCAGCGCGCCGGCGAACATGTTCCCGCCAGTCATAACAATCTCGGCGTAATGCTTGCGCAGCTCGGCTTTCTAAAAGAAGCGGAGCAGGAATTTGTTATCGCGCTCAGACAGGCGAATGGCGACTTTGCTGACGCCGCTCACAATCTCAACCTCTGCCGCTCACTCACCGCCAGCTTAAAACCAAATTACAAGATTTCGACGATTGACTGAACCACAAAGGCACTAAGACACAAATTAAGACAAACAGAAATTAGTGACTTTGTGCCTTTGTGGTTAAGGCTCGATGACCTTATTTTGGTGTGGACTGACTCGATTCATCAGCTTTCTTCTTCACGTAAATATCGCCGCGCAGAGTCAGACCTACTTTATCCGCCAGTGTCACCAACACTGACTCAAGCAGTTCCTTGTTCGCGAGTTTGAAGCTCGTGATCCCCGAAACTTTCGAATCAGGATCGCTGAATTGTACCGTCAGGTAACGAACCTTGGTCTTTATGAGGCCCGCAGCACCGCCATACGGAATATGGCTGGCGACGGTGGCTGCCGCCGGCTGTTTTTTCTGCGTGTCCGCGAAGGCTGAAGTAATGGCTTCATAAGGAATCGAGATCTCTTTCGGCGGTTTCTTATCTTTGAAGAGCAGGCGGTTGTTCAAGTCGTCGAACGTCAACGTGCCTTCCATCGTCTTGGTATATCCAAACACGCCGCCTTCATATTTTGCTTTGAGTGTCTTCGGTGCTGGCTTGGGCTTGGGCGTTTGTGTTTTATCCGCCGGTTCGGGCTCAACGGCGCGAGGACGCTGGGCAAAGGCGCCAGTGAGCAAAACTCCGAGCAGGAGCATTGCGGAAATGATTTTCATAGAATTCTCCTTCAAACTTGATTCAGAAATTGATGGCCCACGACCAGCCACTCATTTCGCAAACGGCTTCACTCGTTCGATCGATTCCTTGAGATCGGGATCGGAGGGAGCTAACGCGGCGCCCTTCTGGTACGCGGCGAGCGCTTTCGCATATTGCTTCGAAACTTCGAATGCGTAGCCGAGCTCGCGATAGACATTCACGTCTTCAGGCGACTTCTTCGCCGCCGTTTCCAACGCTGCGATTGCCTTCGGGAAATTCGCCGCACGCGAATGGGCCACACCGAGGAGGTAGAACGTAACGCCGCTTGCATCCTGCGCCGTGGTGGCACGTTCGAGCACTCCGGCCGCGCGCGCATACTGCTTCGAACCAATCAACGCCTGGCCGAAGAGCGTAACCGCTTCGGCATCAGTCCGGAGTTTTATCAAGCCTTCTCCGGCACGCACTGCGCTCAGATAGTCGGCTTCGGCTTTGGCGGGATCAGTACTCGTCGCAGCACGACGCAAGTAAGCGGAAGTCAAAAGCGTCCAGGCGCCGGTAAGTCGCGCGTCGTTAACCGTCGCTCGATTCAAACTTGCAATCGCTCCGTCGAGATCGTTTTTAGCAAGCGCGATCTGAGCAAGATAAAACAGCGACAACGAATCTTTCGGATTCAGTTTAACTACCTGGTTGAAACTCTTCTCAGCCTCGGCAGTCTTGCCTGTCTTGTACTCGGAGATGCCGCGATAGTAGATCATCATCGCGTCCGGCTGAGCGCCGCTGCGGGTAGTCGCGGCAGTCAAAAGCGGCAGCGCTTGCTGATAGTTTTCCGCAAGTACGTAAGCCTGACCTAGCGCGCTTTCGGTGTTTGGATCCTCCTGCTTTGCACGCCGCTGCAACTCAACTGCCTTCTCGAGATCCTTCGCTGCCTCCGCGTACTGCTTCAAATTCAACTCCGCAAAGCCCGCGATCTTCCAGGCTTCCGGATCGTTGGGGTAAGCAACAGTGAGCTCTTTTGCTTCCTTCGCCGCCGCCGCAAACTGCTTCTGCTCCAGCAGCAGGTATGCATGCTTAGTGTCCGCGGACGCTACGGTATTTGCCACCGGTCGCACGGGCTGCACGTCAAGCAGCGAGTCGCTGGAACTACTTCGCCGTGCCGTTGGAGACGGGGCCGGCTCGGGCCGCAGCAATGGCTCGTCAGCGGGTTTTTTAGTCGTTTGTGCCGGCTGCTTGTTCGCGCGTCGTGGTCGGGTCGATTGCGCCTGAATAGCCGCCGCAGTCAGCAGAAAAATAGCGCCGACAGTAATAAAACGTTGAACAAGCATATGTCTACACATAATGGACACGATTGTATGCGGGAGAGGGTGGTTAAACAAAGCTTCGGATGCTGGAACCGGACGGGGAGTTGTCGGAATTTCCAACCACAAAGGCACTAAGACACAAACTTTTTCAATTTGTGTCTTTGGTGCCTTTGTGGTTAAGCAGCCTTTAGAAGTTCAGCTTCAGCCCGAACTGGAACTGCCGTGAGTCGAACGCGGCGGTCGGGCGGCTGTAGTAGCGGCCGTTGCCGGCGCGCTGGTTGAAGGCGCGGACGTCGTCGACGAAGGGCGACGCGGCGGCTTCGTTGAAGCGGTTGAAGAGGTTGAAGCCTTCCGCAATCAACTCCAGCCTCACGCGCTCACCAAGTGGAACCAGTTTCGCCAGACGCAGATCCAGCGACATGTAACCGTGCGTCACGCCGAAATTACGCGCCAGGCTTCCGCTCGTAAACACTCCGTCCGTAATAAGCGGCGTGCAGAGGGTTGTCGTGCCGGGGATGACAGCGCCCGGGACGCACAGCGTTCCGTCATCACGCACCGCCGGCCGGTCCGTCTGATTCGACTGGTCGTTGTTGGTGTCCTGGTTGCTCAGGATGTTGAACGGACGGCCCGCGGAGATTTCGAAGATTGGCGCGATCGTGAAGTTTGACAGCGCGCGATGAATTCCACCTTCGCTGGCCCAACTGCTCGGCGAAGCGATCACGCCGCTGAACACAAAACGATGGCGTTGATCGAAGAGCGAGTCGGAGCGCTCGGCGCCGAAGTTACGGTTGTCCTGCGGCAACAAGAGCGTTTGCAGGTCAGACGAATCGTCGATCGAGTGTGACCACGTGTATGAAGCGAGGAACTGGAAGTGATTCGAGAAGCGTTTCTTCAGGTCCACGTTCAAAGCGTTGTAGACGGAGTTGCCATCCGACGTCTGCGCGTTGATCGATCCGAAAGGAGTGATCGTGCCCGGCGTGCGGAGTGTGCCGGCGAGCTGCGAATTCAGTACGGCTGGTGTAACCAGACCACCGCTGGCTGCCTGGGCCAGGAAGTAATTCGGCGCGTTCGGGCGGAAGAAGTTTGCAATCGCCGGTGAGATGATTCTGCCGCGTGTTGGCGACAGAACGATCATTCCCGGAACGATGACGACAAGGTTGTCGCCCGGCAACAACGGATTCGCGAAGACTGTGCCCGGCGCCAGAGCCGGGAAGAGACCGGAAGTGGCAAGTGCGGCTTCAGTCGTATTTGACGGGTTGCGATTCGCGTAGCGCCTGAAGTTCTGGATTTGCAGATCGGTTCGGGGAGCGTTGACGTCCAGCGGGTGCGGCAAGTGATGCGCGCCGACGTAGATGTAACTTCCCGTAAGCGTCATGTCTTTGGTCAACTGGCGCTCTATGGTGAAGTTACCTTGATTGGCGTACGCGTACTCAAAGTTCTTCTGCACGTGCAACGTGAACGGCAGCACTGGTCCAAAACCCGGGAAGGTCTGATCGTTGAATCTTTGCCTGCCGAACTGATACTGCGCTCCCACCGCGACGCCAGGAGTTACAACGCCCGGAGGACAGATCGGTGTGGCTGGTCCACCCGGAGGACAGACAGTGCCCTGGAAAACCTGCACGGCGTTGAGCAGAGACGTTTGGGCGGGACTACCCGGCGTGAGGATGCCTTGCTGCTGTTGCACGGCGTCGGCGATGTCGGAGTTGAATGAGATCGCGAGCAGCGGGTGGTCGTAGAAGAGACCGAACGCGGCGCGAATCGACGTCTTGCCGTCGCCCCACGGATCCCAGGCCACCGCCAGTCGCGGCGCCCAATTGTTCTTGTCACGCGGAAAACCTTGCTGCACGCCCATCGCATCCTGCGCCGCCAGAATATCCGCGGCTGAGAGGTTGATGCCGGATAACGGATCGCGGAGCGGAAGTGTCGGGATCTGTTCCGTCACTTCGTAATCGTAACGAACACCGTAGTTGAGAGTTAAGTTTGGACGTACCTTCCAGGAGTCCTGCGCGAAGAACGCCAGCGGTTTGTTGCCAATGCTGCTTACCGGATTTCCGAAGCCTTGAATAAAGTTGGCCGGGAATCCCAGGCCGTACTGCTGCACCGACGTGAAGTCCGGCGGCGGAGGCAATCCCGGCGTAGTACACAGCGCGGATACCAAAGTACATGCGCCCAGGCCGCCGAAATTGAACAGCCCGGCGAAGTTCAACTCAAAGATCGCTTGTGGGATGCGTATGTAAGCAATATCGCCGCCGAATTTGAAGTTATGGCTTCCATGAACGACGTTCACGTTATCCGTAAACTCATAGCGCGTTTCTGTGCGTTGAACTGGCGAGAATAGTTCGCGACCGATGAACGCCGTGCCGGAAATATTGAACGCCACTGCATCGCCGTTCTGCGATTTGAAAGTCGCGCGGCGCTCGCCGAAGTTGAAACGCAGTTCGTTTACAATGTTGTTGGAAAGCGTCGAAGTCAGTGTGGCGACTGCCGAAAAATCGCGCAGCTTCTGAATGCCTGTGCGCGAGAAATCATTCTGGCCCAGCGATTGGTTTTGTGATTCGACCTGAAGACCGGTGATCAAGCTCGGGTTGTAGCCGAACCGGAAACTGAACTGATGGTTATTTGTGA
>Ga0207676_10003187_pt1 | contig 11685 bp, 7 predicted proteins | sample KBSSwiS72_FD_184307 | JGI IMG/M metagenome (GOLD analysis project Ga0207676, IMG submission 184307) | Switchgrass rhizosphere microbial communities from Kellogg Biological Station, Michigan, USA - KBS Switchgrass S7-2 (SPAdes) (version 2) | ecosystem: Host-associated > Plants > Roots >... | reverse complement strand
GGCGGAGACCTTGCGTTTGACCGCGCGATCGGCTCGCTGTGGGGCGTGCGCCATGTGAACGGCCTGTCAATCCTGGCGGAAACGCTTCTTCCTTATAAAGAGGCGACGGACCGGTTCACGTTTCCGTACGGCATCGACGTCTTCGACTTGGACATCTCGCCCGACGGGAAACGCATGAGCGCGGTGACTGGCGATTCCAGCGGGCGGCAGAAGCTGGTTACGTTTCACCTCGACAAGTTACGCGTGGGTGACGCCACGATGGAAACCATCCACGAGTTTGAGTTCAGCAGCGGCGCGGCGTTCACATTCTCGCCCGATGGCGCCAAGCTGTACGGTACTTCGTATTTCACCGGCGCGTCGAATATCTTTCGCTTCGATGTCGCCACTCATGCGATGGAAGTGCTGAGCAACACGGAGACCGGTCTCTTCTGGCCGCGTCTGCTGCCAGACGGCCGCTTGCTGGCTTTTGAGTACACCGCGAAAGGATTCTATCCGGTTCTGGTTCAGGACCCCAAGCCTCTCGAAGACGTGAGCGCCGTGAAGTATTTCGGCCAGCAAGTGGTAGAGAAATACCCGCAGGTCCGAGCCTGGAAACTTCCACCGCCGGCCGATATCGACGTGGCTGCGTTCACCACCAGGGCGGGTGAATTTAAGCCTCTCCGCAATTTACGGCCAACGTCCGTGTATCCGATTGTGCAAGGGTACAAGGACTCGGTCGCCTACGGTGGCCGGATCGATTTTTCGGACGGCCTGGGTCTGGCTGGTGTTAGTCTGACCGCGGGCTATTCGCCGGACGCAGCGCTTAAGGCCAACGAGCGAGCGCACGTGGGCCTGACGTTCCACGATTGGGGCTGGAAAGTTAGCGCCGCCTACAATAAAACGGATTTCTACGATCTGTTCGGCCCCACCAAGGAAAGCTTGAAGGGTTTCGCGGGCGAACTCGGCTACAAGAAGACTCTCCGTTACAAAGCGCCCCGGACGCTGGACTTGGATTGGAGTGTCGCCGGGTACGTCGGCCTGGACCGCTTACCCGATTATCAAAACGTTGTGGCGCCTTTCGACAAGTTTCTCACCGGCAGGATTTCGCTCACGTATTCGCGGCTGGAAAAATCGTTGGGCGCGGTGGACGACGAAAAGGGAATCCGTTGGAAGGTGGCCACGCAAGGCAATGCCGTCAACGGTGATTTTTATCCGCGCTTGTACGGCCTCATCGACTACGGTTTCCTGACACCGCTGCGGAATTCACCCGTGTGGATTCGCAGTTCCGTTGGCAAGTCCTTCGGCGACCGCGTACAGCCGTTCGCCAATTTCTACTTCGGAGGCTTCGGGAACAACTGGATTGACCATCAGGAAGTGAGCCGTTACCGCGAATATTACAGTTTTCCGGGCGTCGATTTAGACCAGATTGGCGCGACGGATTTTGCGAAGACGACGGTGGAGTGGAACCTGCCGCCCAAGCATTTCCGACACTTCGGCACCACCTATCTGTATTGCAATTGGGCTCGTCTCACGCTATTTTCGGGCGTGATCGTTGGCAATATGGCCTCTTCGGTCGACCGCCGGTTTTTTGGCGATGCAGGCATGCAAGTGGATTTTAAGGTGGTCATTTCGTCTTATCTGAATACCACGTTCTCGGTAGGCGGCGCGGCTGCGCAGGATCGCAACGGTCGCAGATCGGAAGAACTCATGATCTCCCTGAAGCTCTTATAACCCCCCTCACTCGCCGAAAACAATCGCGTCAAGTTCGACGGCCACCGCAGGAGACGAAGGACGTTTCTCCTGCTCGCCGGCAAGCATCGCCAGCAGCAGTCGATCCAGCGCCGAAGGAATTCCCGGCCGCCGCGACGAAGGCGCGTCCGGCGTGCGGCACTCGATGGCCTCGAATACATCGAGCGGCGTTTCTCCCGCAAAGGGGTGACGCCCGGTGAATAATTCATAGAGTACCGATGCGAAAGAGAAAACGTCCGAGGCGCTGGAGGCTCGTTCGCCTCGCAGCAACTCCGGCGACATGTAGGGTAGCGTTCCGGAAAGCGTCCCCGAGATTGTGCCTGACGCTCCGGAAGCCTCGACGTCAGGAAGAACATTTCCGCCGAGTCGTGCCAGGCCGAAGTCCAGAATCTTCACAGTGCCGGCTTTGCTCAGCATGATGTTGTCCGGTTTGATGTCGCGGTGGATAATCCCGGCCTCGTGCGCGGCGGCGAGCGCGTGGGCAGCCTGCCGGCTCCAATCACCCGCGACAGGCAGCGGTACTTCCCCGCGGCCCAAGAGCGCGCGCCAGGTCTGCCCGTCCACCCATTCCATGGCGATGAATACGCCCGCATCGGATTTGCTGCATTCGTAGATCTTGACGATGTTCGGGTGATTAAGCGTCCCGGCCGCGCGCGCTTCGCGCTCAAAGCGTTCGACGGCGTGCGCGTCGGCAGTCAGGTGCCGCCGCAGAATCTTCAGCACGGCCGGCCGCCGTGTGCGCGTGTCCTCGGCGAGGTACACTTCGCCCATGCCGCCGATGCTGATGAGAGATTGGACCTCATACTCGCCGACCCTCAGGCCAGGCGAAAGTGCCGGGGGATTGCGGGTAAGCAGATCCGCTGCAAGAAGCGACGGCGGAAGTTCGAGAAACCGTCCGCGCTTGAGATCTGCTTCAAGCAGGCTCTCGACTTCCTCTCGCAGCTTAGAGTCCCCCATACACGCCCGATCCAGGTAGGCGGCTCGGCCCACGGGGTTGAGGGCGCTGGCCTCTAGATAGATGCCCTCGATCGCCTGCCACTCGTCTGCAGTCATGGTGCCGGGGCATCACCAGCGCCAAGTTCGCGGGCCAGCCACGCCCGGGCGGCCTGGAAGTCTCGGGTTACTGTGACCGTGGAAACGCCCAACGCTGCGGCGGTTTCCTCAATGCTCAACCCGCCGAAGTAGCGCAGCTCGACCACGCGACTCTTGCGCGGGTCTATCCGCTCCAGTTCCTTCAGGGCTTCATGCAGCGACAGTACCTCCCTCGCTTCTTGGCGAAGAGCGGGGTCTATATCTTCAAGCGAAATTGTTTCCTTCCCCCCTCCGCGTTTTTCCGTCAAGCTGGCCTCGGCGTGATTGACCAGGACCTGGCGCATCGCCATCGAGGCGACCGCGAAAAAATGTCTGCGGCTTTGAAACGACTGCTGGCCCTGGTTCACCAGCTTCAGATACGCCTCATGAATCAGGGCGGTGGGTTGCAGCGTGTGCCCGGCAGGCTGGCTTATCCAGCACCGGCGGGCGATGCGGTGCAGTTCCCCGTAGACCAGCGGCATTAACCCGTCCAGCGCCTGTTGGTCCCCGCTGGTCCAAGCCGAAAGAAGCCTTGTGACGTCGCCCGATGGGTGCATGGGTATTCAGTTCCCGTTGCGCTGCCGCGTTCTTACCGCCATGATACACCGCGGATTGTAACCAGGCACAGAAGTTTTTCCGCAGAAACGGGGTATTGCAGGGAAGAACGACAGTGGACTCAGCCGGAACATCAAGCATTAAGCGGCTGAGTCTGATATAAGAGTGGCGATCTCAACGGTGGGCGAAAGAAGAATTGAAGTTTAGCAATTTTGTAAATCCTAGGAGCTTCTCGTGGCATACGACGTAATCGTCATCGGGGTCGGTGGGATGGGCAGTTCGACTCTGTATCATCTCAGTAAGCGTGGCCTACGAGTGCTCGGATTGGAACAGTTCAACCTAGGTCACGACTTTGGATCATCGCACGGTGTCACTAGGATCATCCGCCTCGCCTATGCCGAAGGGGCGGCTTACGTGCCTTTGCTTCGGCGGGCGTACGAGCTGTGGCGGGAGTTGGAGTACGCCGCGAACGAACGATTACTATTCATCACAGGCGGCATCGATGCTGGACCCAGAGATGGAAAATTGGTTCAGGGCAGCCTTGCTTCATGCAAGTTAAATAAACTTTCGTATGAAGTCTTAACCTCGGAAGAACTACGTAGAAGATTCCCCGCGTTTTGCTTTCCCAAGACATTGATTGCCGTTCATCAGCCCGACGCCGGGTTTGTTCTTTCTGAGCGATCCATTGTTGCGCATGTCAACGCCGCGCAAGCGCTCGGCGCCGAGATCCACGCCCGTGAAAAGGTCCGAAAATGGGAGCTGGTGCGGGGACACGTGGTGGTTCACACCAACGTGGATACCTATCGGGCGAAGAAGCTGGTTATAACGGCAGGACCATGGGCCTCCAAACTGATTGAGCAGCTCCGCCGCAAGAGGTTGGCTGACCCAGAACGACAGGTGCTTATATGGACCGAACCTAGACGGCCAGAATTATTCCGCCTTGGTGCTTTCCCCGTTTTCTATATGGAGGCTATGGAACAGGGTCAGCGTGCTCGGTATTATGGTCTGCCTATTGCGGGGAGCCCGGGCTTCAAATTTGGCAAGTATCATCACTTGAACCAGAGAGTTGATCCGGACAGGATGGACCGTGAGTGCGGTCCCGCAGACGAAGCGGTGCTCCGCGCAGGGATTCGCAAGTATTTCCCCGATGCGGACGGGCCGACACTGGCGATGAAGACATGCATGTTTTCCAATAGTCCCGATGAGCACTTTGTTATCGACTTGCATCCAAGTTGTCCTCAGGTTTCAATCGCGGCCGGATTCTCCGGGCATGGCTTTAAGTTCGCGAGTGTGGTCGGGGAGATTATGGCCGACCTTGCGTTGGAAGGACGATCCAGTCGTTTCGAAGATCTCAGCCTCTTTAGCATCAGCCGACCCCGAATCCCTTTCCGCTAAGCACGTGTGTCAGGGGAGTCCCGTTGTGCAACGTACCGCTTCACCGCCTGATGGCGGACATTATCGGACATTCTCGGACATTCTCGGTCTGGCGGATGTCCGTCACACCAGGGCCTGCCGGATAGCCTCCGAGTTGAGAAATTGCCGACGCAGTCTCTCCTCAGTAAGTGACTCCGCCAGACCGTGAATCACTTGACGGCATTTGCCCTGATACTCGTCGGCTGATCTGAAGTCGTGCCGCGCCGAAGCGGCGTCGGCTGCGGATCGCAAGATCCGCCATTCAACGAGCGGGCAGTGATGCTGATCCAGAAGCCCCATAGCTTTTTCGTACTCAGAATGAGCATCGGCCATTCGCTCCTCCGCCATCGCGACATCGCCGAGAATTTTGTGAGCCCACGCCAAATGCTTTCGAACTCTACGAGGCCCTGCTATCGCGATCGATTCCGCAGCGTACTGCTGGGCTTTGCGGGTATCTCCTTGCAATAGCCAGTATCGCGCCAGCTCCGCCTTGGCCCGGATGTTGTAACGCCACCGGAACCAAACGTCGGCGCCAAACAGTTCCGTCGCGCGGTTGAGATGCTCCAGCACTCGTGTCATCTCTCCAGCCGCCATATAATCCTGCGCCAGGTTTACGTGCGAATACGCCTCCGGTTTTGCATATCCATTCTCGTGAGCCGTTTTGGCGCCTTCGGTGTCAAAGCGCAGAGCCGCGTCGAAATCCTGCAACTCCCGGTAGACCCAGCCCAGCGTATTCGGAAAGCGCGAGAGCCAGAACCGCTCCCCATTTTTCTCCGCGAGTTTCATGCCCTCCTCAAGGTTCCGGATCCCCTCAGAGAGCCGTCCCTGATTGAAGAGCGTCATACCGCGCACGAACAAGTTGAGGATGATGTGGTAAGAAAACCCTAGGTCCCGGGCTTGTTGCATGGTCCACTCAGTGATGCGATGAGACGAGGCGTAATCCAGTTGCCAAGCTCGAAGCACACCGGAGAAAGTGAGTGCCTCCAGCGCGGCCGGCGGCGGTGTGCGCCTCATGAGCAAGGGAACAGACCGCTGGAAGCTCTCTTCGGCATCATCGATGGCGCCAAAGCAAAGCTGTTCCAGACCTCGGATGGCCTCGGCTGAGGCGATTCCGATCTCGGATTTTCCGGCCTGGGCAACGGCAAGTGCGTGGGCGGCGATTTCACGTGTCGCTTCCATTCGCCGCAGGTAAAACTGGGCCAGGGCTCTGGCGCAAATGGCGTTCACCTGTGCCTCGACATCGCCGGCCGCGCGGGCGGCGTTTTCGGCCCGCTGGAAATCGGCCGTAGCATCCTCGAAGCGCGAAAGCACCATGTGCAGCTGGCCTTGCTGTGTTGCGGCAGAAGCGACGCGGGCGTGGTACGCATTCCCCTCCAACTTCTCTGCGTTCGCCACGGCGCGACGGGACAAAAGTACGGCTTCCTCGTTCGCGTATAGTCTTGCGGCGTTGGCGGCGGCGATAATGAAATAATCCGCGGCTTGCTCGAAATCGCGCGCCGCTTCAAACAGCACAGCCAAGCGAGACGCCACGGAGTCGGAGTGGCCCTTGTGGCGAACCAGCAATGCCTGGGCCGTGCTCTTACTCAAGCTTGCCTTACGGCTTGGCGTCAACGTCTCCTCAATGGCGTGTTGGTACAGGACGTGGGCGAAGGAATAAGACACGGAAATGCTTCCATCGGGGAGCTCTTTATCGTGGAGTCGGCGAACGAACGCATGCACCCGATCGAGCCTCCGCAAACGTTCCTCGACAGTGCCTGCATCCAGATTCAATACGTCCGCCACAATCCGCGAATCGAACTCGCGGCCCTGCACGGCGGCGGTTGCGAGCAACGCCACTTCGTCTTCACCCAAGTGGCCGATACGTCGCTCGATCATGCTACGAACGGAATCCGGCAGATCACGCTCCAAGGATTCGAGAGAATTTCCTAACTTGTCCCTTTCCCGTAAATGCCGAATCAACTCCGTCAGGAACAATGGATTGCCTTCGGTGCGGCTATAGATGAATCCGGCGAATTCCGCAGGGAGGGGTTGGCCCGGAAGCTCTAGCTGGAGGTAACGTTCGATGTCTGCATGGTTCAAGAAACCCATGGGAAGTTCGCGGCACACACCCTGACGTTCCAGTTCCTGCCGCAGCGCGATAAATGGATGCCCTGCCAGCATCATGTCGGAGGAACGGTACGCAACGATCATTAATAGGCGCGCTGCCGCAAGCCTGCGTGACAGATAGCCCAAAAGCTCAGCGGTGGAAGCATCGCCCCAATGAAGGTCATCCAGGAACAGGATGACCGGTACGATGCGCGCCAGTTCTTCAAAGAGGGCAGCCAATTCGCGCTTCATGCGTTCGCGCGAAGCGGCCTTGGCGTCGGAAACGATCCCGGCAAAGGAAGGCTCCGTCGAGGCCCACAATGGCGCGACTTGCACGTACCAGGTTGGAGCAACCAGCTTCATGAGTTCGCCGCATTCCGGACCCCAAGCACCCAAAAGCAAACTTTCGAGGGCTTCCAGAACCGGCAGGTACGCCTCACTCTCGGCCAGGCGCTCGGAACATCCGCCGATGGCCAAGGCGCAATTCAGGCCTTGCGAGCGCAGTTGCGCCAGGAATTGCTTGACCAGCGTACTCTTCCCAATGCCCGGTTCACCCGTAACACAGAACACCTGGACGTGACCGGAACAAGCACGCTCTAAGCCGCTCAGTAACTCGCCCACCTCGCACGTGCGGCCCACAACATTCCCTTCGAGTGCTTCGACCTCTGCGGGGTCTGAGCATTTGACGGAGAGAGCGGCTCGCGCCGCTTCTAAGCGTTCGTCCCAGGAACCGCCCCGCGATTCGGTGGCGACTAGCGGCGCGGGGCCAAAGTGAATCTTGGGGCTGTACCGACCTTTAGGAATTTCAAAGCGAACCTCATCGGCTGACCCTTCAGCCGAGTAATAATCCCGCAGTCTGGATCGAAGCCGTCCGGCTTCCACGCGTACGGTGGAGTCTGTCGTCGCATCGAACGTCGCCGAGCGTCCCAGGACGTCCAATGCGATCCGAGCCTGGTTTAACTCATGGCTTGTTCCGTCAAGTTCCGACCCCACCAGGTAGGTAAGCAAACTCACGAGTTGCGGCGCCGAGGAAAACGTTGCTGAGCCCGCCAGCACATTGAGTTGGCGGCGGACTTGATCTCTGTCCTGAACCGAGTAGGAGCTGGCCATTTTTACGTTAATTACCGTTACAAACTTCTTTCGACACAGTCTAGCCTATATTCTCGCTTTCAGGACGGGCGCTAACGCCCGGCTCCATGAAGAGACGAAAGGACGATACTTCAAATGATTAATATTTCGGGGATTCAAACCCAACAATATGCGAGTTGCGTGGAGGCATCGAAACGCGTTCGCTGGGACATCGATAAAGACGTGATCCGGGGCCGTGATTTTGAGATGGACCGCAAACTGCTGCCGGATTCGATCTCCGGGATTCAGCGGTTTAAATTCCTGGATCCGCAGGAAGCCCGATTACTGAGCCAGATCCAGGGGCGCACCTACGCGAACATGTTCGGCCTGGTGGAGCGTTTTATCAATTGCAAGGTTCTGGAATTGAGCCAGCATCACTGTACCGGCGATCAAGTGGCCCTGGAGGCGCTGATTCGTTTCAGCGACGAAGAGCTCAAGCACCAGGAATTGTTCCGCCGCATTGAGACGATGATCGCCGCGAAAATGCCCGTCGGCTATAATTTCCTGCCGCAACCGAACGACGTGGCGAGCGTGGTGCTTTCGAAGTCCACCTGGTCCGTCTTAGGATTGACCTTGATGATCGAGCTTTTCACGCAGACCCACTACCTGAAAAGCATCGAGCCGGACCAGGAATGCTCGTCGTTGTACAAGGACGTTTTTCTGTATCACTGGAAGGAGGAAAGGCAGCACGCCAGGCTCGACGAACTCGAGTGGATTCGTGAGAACGAGTCGATGTCTCCCGAACAACGCGACCGCGCGGTGGACGACATGATCGAGCTGGTGGCGGCCGTGGATGGCATCCTACGCGTTCAGGCGGCGGCCGACGTTGACTATTTCCTGACCGTCAGCGGAACGGCGTTCTACGAGGATAACGTCACGCGGCTGCATGCGGGCGTGCTGGCTGCCTACCGCTGGCAGTATATATTCTCGGGCGCCGGCGAACGGCGCTTTCAGCGGGTATTGCGCAGCATGATCACCGAAGATCAGATGCGGCGTATCGAAGAGGCGCTCGCGCCGCTCGCGGCAGCTTCCGAACCGGCCGAAATGGCGGCGGATCGCATGGAACCCGTTCTTCAATCCTGAGCCAGCCGCTAAGCAGGCGCTGAGGCCATTGCTCGCAAGAGAAATGGCCTCATCTGTCAAAGATGCGGGACGTTGGATCAAGTATGTGAGACCCGGCTGGCCCTATATTAAAACTGGATCGCGAGAAGAGCAGATCCAAGCAACTGCTTCGGAGGAGAGCGCGACGCGGCGATGAGTCAAAAATTCAAGCTGATGGCCATTTTGGCCCATCCGGACGACGAATCGCTCGGCTTCGGCGGCACGCTGGCTAAGTATGCCGGGGAAGAAGTCGAGACCCACCTGATCACAGCTACGCGCGGGGAGCGGGGTCGCTTTGGTTCACATGGCAAAGGGGCCGACCCGGCCGAAGTCGGCCGCGTTCGTGAGGCGGAACTGCGGGCTGCCGCCACTGTGCTCGGGATCCGCGAGGTCTCAATACTCGGATACCCCGACGGAGCCGTCGACCAAGTAGACGCTGCGATTGCCATACGGGCCATGGTCCGGCACATACGGCTTATTCGTCCCCACGTGGTGGTCACGTTCGGCCCGGAGGGCGCATACGGCCACCCGGACCACATCGCTGTTTCCCAGTTCGCTACTGCCGCTATCACGTGCGCGGCCGATGCCGGATACCACACCTGTGACGAATCGCGAGGTGACCAACTTCCTGCGCACCGCGTTGCGAAGCTCCACTATATGGCTTGGCGAAATGACAAGTGGGACGCTTATCAGGCCGCTTTCCACAAACTGACTTCAATGGTCGACGGGGTTCAGCGGCAAGCTGCTCCTTGGCCGGATTGGGCCGTAACCACCGTGATCGACACTTCCCACTACTGGCCTGTCGTCTGGAAAGCCGTAAGCTGCCACCAGACTCAGATGTCCATCTACGAACGGCTGGAGCAGCTCACAGTAGAACAACAAACAGCCCTTTGGGGTTCCCAGGAGTTCTATCGCGCTTACAGCTCCGTCAACGGCGGCCGCCAACGGGAGACCGACCTGTTTGAAGGTTTACGAGGTTAAGTATGTCCTCTTCTGCGAACATCCAACTCAGTTCCCGACTGGCCCCGCTTGAAATGACCGAAGAGCAGTTTCGCTCTCTCGGCTACGAACTGGTGGACCGGATCGCAGGCTTCCTGGCCTCTACGCGTATGCGGGCAGTCACGCCGGCAGAGTCCGCGGATCAGGTCCGCGCGGCTTTGGGTGCGAATCGCGCGTTGCCCGAGGACGGCAGAGAAGCGAGTGAGCTACTCGATCGCGCCGCCGACTTGCTGTTCGATCACTCGCTGCTAAACGGACATCCCCGTTTTTTTGGTTACATCACGTCGTCCGCCGCCCCTATCGGGATGCTCGGGGAGTTGCTGGCGGCTGCGGTAAACGCCAACGTCGGCGCCTGGAAATTGTCTCCCATGGCGACTGAAATGGAGGCTCAAGTAATTCGATGGCTCGCGCAATTTATCGGCTATCCGGCCGATTGTGGCGGTCTGCTTCTCAGTGGCGGCAACATGGCCAACATTACGTGTTTCATAGCTGCCCGCGCCGCGCAAGCGGGATGGAACGTTCGAAAGCAAGGTGTCGGCGGGGGGGCGCGCTTGGTCGCTTACGCCTCCACCGAAACGCACACTTGGATACAGAAAGCCGCTGACCTCACAGGGCTCGGCACGGAAGCAGTTCGGTTGATCGGCGTCGACGCCCGGCAGCGTATGGATTTAGCCGCTTTGGAAATTCAGTACAGGCGTGATATTGAAAATGGGTATCAGCCGTTTCTTGTGGTCGGCACCGCTGGAACCGTCAGCACTGGCGCGGTCGATCTACTGCCGGAGATGGACGCTTTCTGTAAAGAACGCAACCTGTGGTTCCATGTCGATGCCGCGTACGGCGCTTTTGCAAGGGGCGTTATGGGAGCGCCTGCCGATCTTAGCGGACTAGCAGCAGCTGATTCGGTTGCGGTGGATCCTCACAAATGGCTGTATGCACCGCTCGAGGCTGGATGTGCGTTGGTCAGGAATCCTGTCGCTCTGCGGAATGCTTTCTCGTATCACCCGCCGTACTACAGCTTTGACACCGAAGCTCTGAACTACTATGACATCGGGCCTCAGAATTCGCGCGGCTTTCGGGCACTCAAGATCTGGCTTGCCCTTCAGCATGCCGGGGCAGCGGCCTACCGTGAGATGATCGGCGGCGACATAGAATTAGCGCGGCACCTGTACGACTTGGCAACGGCGCACCAGGAAATCGAGGCTATCACGCACAACCTGAGCATCACTACGTTGCGCTACGTGCCGCTGGAATTGCGCGCCGGCCTTGGTTCCGAGCAGACGGAGGCGTATCTGAATCGCCTGAATCAACTCCTGTTGACATACCTAGAGAATAGCGGGGAAGCGTTCGCTTCCAATGCTCAGATCAACGGGAAGTATGCCTTGCGTTTCTGCATCGTCAACTTCCGAACCTCAACCGATGACATCGAGGCGATGCCGCAATTGGTGGCGCGCCTGGGCCGCGAGGCTCACGCGCGACTGATGAGCTAGCGAATGATCCCACTTTACATTTGCAGCGCCACAAGTCATCCAGGAGCTAACAGTAGCCGAGCAATGAAATTATCAAGTGCGGGTCGGCCAATGGGAATTTATTAGTCGGCACACAACG
>Ga0207676_10003183_pt1 | contig 11694 bp, 8 predicted proteins | sample KBSSwiS72_FD_184307 | JGI IMG/M metagenome (GOLD analysis project Ga0207676, IMG submission 184307) | Switchgrass rhizosphere microbial communities from Kellogg Biological Station, Michigan, USA - KBS Switchgrass S7-2 (SPAdes) (version 2) | ecosystem: Host-associated > Plants > Roots >... | reverse complement strand
GCGTCGCTTTTGACGGAGACGCGGATCGCTCGCTCTTTGTCGATGGCGATGGAAACTTTGTCGACGGCGACGCGACGCTGTGGGCTCTCGCCACACATCTTCAAGCGCACGGACGCCTAAAGGACAACGTCGTAGTCGCAACCGTGATGAGCAACATCGGTCTCGAAATCGCCCTCCGTTCAGCAAGAATTCAGCTCGTGCGCACAGACGTCGGCGACAAATACGTGCTCGACGAATTATTAAGGCGCGGTGCCAGTCTCGGTGGCGAACAATCGGGTCACATCATCCTGCCGGATCTGAGCCTCGCCGGGGACGGCATGATCACCACGCTTTGCCTCCTCCGCGCACTCCGCGAATCGCACAAAACCCTCGCTGAAATGACGTCCGGATTCAAACGCTACCCGCAGGTCCTGCTAAACGTTAGGGTGCGCGAGAAGGTGCCGTTTACCGACCTCGTCTCAGTCCGAACGGCGATCGCCGAGGTCGAGGAACTGCTCTCGCAACAGGGACGGCTGTTGCTCCGCTATTCCGGAACGGAGCCACTGGCCAGAGTAATGATTGAGGGTGAAGACCAGGGTCAAATTGAAGACTACGCGCGAAGAATAACCGGAGCCATCGAGCGCGAGATCGGCGTTTAGAGTTCAAGCTTCAGCTTGTCCCTTCAAACAGCAGCCTAAAGGCTGAACTCTAAACCTCCGTTATGAAATTTCTACACGGCCACCCGCGAAAAATCTACACGGCTTTCACCTCACGCTGAGTTCTCAACTGCGGTCGCCTGGCCGTGGAGTTGAATCTTTCTGAGCAAACCCGCGAGTCGCAACCCAAAGGCAAAAAGGATCTTGCACGGCACAGGCGTTGCGATGTATATTGTGGGGCAAGAGAGACGGTTGGTGGATCCTCCGTCTCAAGTGGTTGCTGGGGTGAGGACAGTAACCACGAATATGGATGGGCGCGACGCACTCCCACGTATGTCGCGCCCATTCGCTTTTATGAGTTTACTGATTCCCGTGGATTCCGCCCCAAATGCACCGCCTGGAAATCTCACTCAAACAAGAAGCTCGCAGAAGTGAAATCAATATCAGCGGCGGCATCAGGCGCAGGCTTGGTGAGTTGATTCCGCTCAAGGCGCCGCGCCGTGTTGCGATCATTTCCAATCAGCGGGTTTTTGACTTGTACGGCCGCGAAGTTGTGCGCTCTTTGAAAGCCGCGGGCTTTAAGCCGCTCGAGTGGCTGATGCCCGAAGGAGAACGTTACAAATCGTTCCGAAGCCTGGAAAAAGCCGTTACTTTTCTCAGCGAAAATCGACTTGAAAGAGACGATCTCGTGATGGCGCTGGGTGGCGGAGTGGTTGGCGATCTCGCCGGATTCAGCGCTGCGATTTACTTGCGCGGATTGTCGCTGGCGCAGGTGCCGACAACCTTGCTGTCACAAATAGATTCGTCGGTCGGTGGTAAGACCGGGATTAACCTCCCAACAGGTAAGAACCTCGTCGGCGCTTTTCACCAACCTTCGTCAGTATTCATCGACACGGAAACGCTCGTTTCGTTGCCGTCGCGCGAAGTGGTTTCCGGTTTCTGCGAGATGGTCAAACAAGCCTTAATCTCCGATCAGTCGCTTTTTGAAACAACGGTGAATGTTCTTCAAAAAAGCGCCGGCAAACGCGATCTTCTGCTGTCGCCGGAGTTTGAAAAGCTGATTGCAGCACACTGCGGTTTCAAGGCGTCAATCGTCGCGAACGACGAGCGTGAGTCGACCAGCCGTTCCGATACCAAGTCGCGCCGAGTGCTCAACTTTGGACACACAACCGCCCACGCGCTTGAGACGATTACAAACTATCGCGTGTTCCGGCACGGTGAGGCGGTTGGTTATGGAATGTTAGTTGCCGGAGAACTGTCGCGAAACCTGGGTCTTATCGACGCCGGGGAGCTCAAATCATTGCGAGAGGCGGTCAGTCTTTGCGGGCCACTCCCGCGCGCTGACAATCTTGACATCAATCAGATCATCCGCGCCCTGAAGCATGACAAGAAGAGCGTTGGTGGTCAGATCAACTGGGTGTTGCTCGAAGGGATCGGCCGCCCGCGAATCGTCGAAGGCCGGCTTATCAGTGCGAAATCTTTGCGTCTGGCGTTGCGAGCCGGATTACAGAAAGAGAGTTTCCACTAATGCGAAGATCAGGAGAACGAGGCAGTGCGAGTGTCAAGTTTCTCATTGTGATGGCGATTATGGGTTCAATCGCCTACGCGGGATATCTCTATTTGCCGGTGGCCATCAACGCAGTCACGTATAAGGACCTGATGCAGCACCTTACGGAGGTGGCTGCAACCCAGGGACATCCTCCTTCATGGTTAGGCGACCAACTCGCGAAGAGCGCACCTGAATACGGTATCCCGGCGGACGCGGTCATCACGCCTGCCATCCACGACGGTCGAATCGAAGTACGGGTTGAATTCGTGAAAGTAATCGAGTTTCCCGGCTATCCTTACAACTACGAATTCGATTACACAGCCAAGAGCACCGCTTTCTTGACCTTCAAATAAATTTAGCCACAGATAGACACGGATGACACGGATTAGATTTCTCTTTCTTATCCGTGTTATCCGTGTTTATCTGTGGCTAAAAGTTCTATCGTGGAGCGCCGCCGTCGAGGAAGGCTTTGAGTTTTCGCGAGCGTGAGGGGTGGCGCAGCTTGCGCAGAGCTTTGGCTTCGATTTGTCGAATGCGCTCGCGCGTCACGGCGAAGTGTTGACCGACTTCTTCCAGCGTATGTTCGGACCCGGTCGTTCCTAAACCAAATCTCATCTTGATTACTTTTTCCTCGCGTGGCGTAAGCGTCGCCAGAACCTCATCGGTTATCTCGCGCAAGTTTGAAGCAACCACCGCGTCAGCAGGATTCAGGATCGACTTGTCTTCAATGAAATCGCCGAGATGTGAATCTTCTTCCTCACCGATCGGCGTCTCCAAAGATATTGGCTCCTGCGCGATCTTCAAAACCTTGCGGACTTTCGAAACCGGAATGTCCATCTTCCTCGCGATCTCTTCACTTGTCGGTTCGCGTCCCAACTCCTGGACCAGCGATCGAGAGGTACGAATCAACTTATTAATCGTCTCGATCATGTGTACCGGAATGCGAATGGTGCGCGCCTGATCTGCAATGGCGCGCGTGATTGCCTGGCGAATCCACCACGTCGCGTAAGTCGAAAACTTGTAACCACGCCGCCACTCAAACTTGTCCACCGCCTTCATCAAACCGATGTTGCCTTCCTGAATCAAATCAAGAAACTGCAAACCACGATTCGTGTACTTCTTCGCGATCGACACCACTAATCGCAAGTTTGCCTCGACCAGCTCGCGCTTAGCCTGACCAGTCTGCTGCTCGCCGATGATGATCGACTGTAGCGATCTCTTGATCTCTACCGGACTCACGAAGTTGTCGATCTCGATCTGCCCCAATCGTTTGCGCGCCATCGGGATGCGACGCTTTAACTCTTTCTGCTCCTCCTCCTTGAGCCGTTTTTTGCTTAACTTTTCGTTCGCGCTATCGATCTCGCGCTCCGCTTCGCGCACCGACTTCTGCACCGCGCGAATAGCGTTGATCAAACGCTGGCGCGCACGTTCGGTTAAATTCAAACGACCGATTTCCTGCGCGATTTCGAGCCGGCATCGCGCCACTCTTCGTTTGAGGCGGGTTAACTTCCTGCTCTTTTTTCCGTGCGTCAGCTTGTACTCAGCCTGGAGTTTCTCGAACTCCTTCAATCCGAGCTTGCAAGTCTTCTCGATGTTCTGAATTCCTTCGATGGTCCAGGACCGGTATTCCTCGGCCTTGTCTTCGTCGCCGGTGAGCTCTGCCTGTTCGGAAAAGGTGACGGTGTCGCGAATGTTTATGCGGTTGTTAACAAGATCTTCGCCAATCTTCAACACTTCGCGAACGGCAATCGGAGAGCGCGCAATGGCTTTCTGAGTTTTCAGTTGTCCGCGCTCGATCCGTTTCGCGATCGCGACTTCACCCTCGCGCGTGAGCAATGGAACCACGCCCATTTCGCGCAGGTAGAGTCGAACCGGATCGTTTGTCTTTTCAAGGGCGCCGGCGGAGAGATCGAGCTCGATGTCTTCGTCCAGAGCTTCCTCATCTTCATCGGCGACTGTCGTCGCGGCCTGCTCGAGTAAGCGTTCGTCAGAATCGGCGACCGGAATGTTTGAGCCTTCGAGCTTCTGTAGCACGTCTTCAATGTCGTCGGGAGAAACGACATTGTCGGGCAATTCGCGATTGAGATCGTCAAACGTAAGGTATTTCTTGTCGCCGCCCAGTTCGAGCAGTCGCTCCATCACGTCGTCGCGATCTTTGTCTTCCATAGTGCTCATATTTCCGATCGACGGAGTTAACCACAAAGTTACGAAGGCACAGATAAATAATTCAGTTAGTGTCTTGGTGCCTTTGTGGTTGAAATTGCAGCATTCCCTGTCGTTGCGTGGAGAGTTGAATCTGTTCTGCCGAAAGTCTCGAAACTTTCTCGCTGTCCTGTTCTCGCTCGGCTTTTGCCAATTCTCTTTTCAGCTCTTCGATTCGCTGTTCGAGCTTCATACGCCTGAACGTTGAGACACATTCTGCGGCGACGTAATGCTCGTTTGAGCCGTGCAAAGAGGAGTTCATCAAAACCATTGGCACCATCGTGGCGGCGGATTCGTCGCCCTCGGTCTTGCGACTCAGCGAGTCGAAGTCAATTTCCGTTCCTTCGCGCTCGAGTTCGAATAAGGCTTTGAAGAGCGGCGCGGTGGCCAGGTCTTCGTAATCCTCTTCTCGCAACATCGGCAAAACTTCGCTTCGCAAATTCGCGTCCGCGAAGAGCAAGCCAAGCAAACGCTGTTCTGCGGCGGTCGCGTCGGTGCGTCTTGTCAACGTCTGAACGCTGTCGGCACGCAGCGGACGGTTGTGCCGCACTGTTTGCCACAACTCGCGTCGCCATGTCGACGTATTGACGTTCTCTCGATCGATCCCGAGCGCATCCATCGCCATGTCGAAATACTCGCGCTTTTGAACGCCGTTCTTGACCGCCCGAAGGTAGGGAAGAACTTCATCGACGGCTTCAGCCTTTTCCGCGGGCCGGTGAAGATTACGGTCGCGTAAAGCGGTTTCGATCACGAATTGTATGTGTGGTTGTGCCTGCGCTCGTTGCCGCTGATACTCAGTTACCCCAAACTTTCGGATGTACTCGTCCGGATCCGCATTGTCGGGAAGCACCAATACTTTTACTTCAAGATCTTCTGCGAGGAGAATTTCGATCGACTTCTTCGCCGCCTGTACGCCGGCGCGGTCGCCATCATAATTGACCAGGACTTTGCGCGCAAATCTACTTAGAAGCTTTGCCTGATCTTGCGTTAGTGCTGTTCCCAAACTCGCCACCACGTTTCGCACTCCAAACTGATACGGCACGATCAAATCGAGAAAACCTTCGACCAAAATGGCGTAGCCCTGACGGCGGATCTCGTCGCGCGTGAGATTCAAGCCGAAAAGATTTCGACCTTTTACGTAAGCAGCGGTTTCGGGTGAGTTGATGTATTTCGCATCCTCGCCTTTCAAGGTGCGTCCGCCAAAAGCGATGGGTCGTCCCTGCGCGTCGAGCACGGGAAACATCAGTCGACCACGAAATCGATCGTAAGAACGGTTGCTGTCTTCCTTTTTTGCAACCAGCCCACTCCGATCAATATGTTCCTGAGTGGCCCCTTTGTTTCGCAGAAAAATCAAAAGTGAGTCCCAACTATCGGGCGCGTAACCGAGACGGAATGCTTTTTGTGTTTCTTCGGAGATTTCGCGCTGTTCCAGATATTCGCGGGCGATGCGGCCCTCGTTGCTCGATTCGAGCTGCTGTTGCCACCACTCCATAGCCCACGAGTTGAGCTGGATGACGTAATCAGCATCCTGGCGTCGCGCTTCGAAGCGGCCATCGTCCACCATTTTCGGCAGCGGCATGCCGATCTTGTCGGCGACGATCTTGATGGCTTCCGGAAAGTTAACGCGCTCGATTTCCATGACGAAATTGAAAACCGAGCCGCCCTTATGACAACCAAAGCAGTAAAAGATCTCCTTGGCGGGACTGACCGAAAACGACGGCGTCCTCTCTTTATGAAACGGGCAGCACGCCATCCAGTTGGCGCCCTTCTTCTTGAGCTGCACATAGTCCTGGATAACACGGACTATGTCCGCCTGACGTTTGAGATCGTCAATGAATGTCTGGGGGTAACGCATTTATTTAAAAATCCGGATGCGCCTACGTTCGACTATCGCGGTTCGGCTGCAATATTTTTTCAAATCCGTACTCCGAACAAAAGCCTCAACCATCTTCCTCACGGCCAGTGCACCTTGGCGTGTAGGACGAAAGACAACCACACCACTATGTTGCTTAGGAGGATAAGCCTTAAGATTCAAGAAATCTGTGTCCAACGTAAACAGAATCCGGCTTTGACCCGTCGCCTCATTTAAAACCTCATTGTCAGTCGATCCCGCTAATCCCTCATCAAACGCTGTGTCAACATCGTGGCCAAAGGCCTGTAACGAAGGCTTGAGATGACGAGAGAGATTGTGATCGAGTTTGATCTTCATGCAGCAGAAACTGTACGCGTCAACTCCGCTGCATATGCAACCGCCGCTCTAATATCGTCCTCAGTTAGCGGGGGAAAATGATCGACTATTTGCGCCGGTGTTAAACCTTCGGCTAGAGAGTCAAGGACCACCGCAACATGGATCCGCGTTCCGCGAATGCGTGGTTCTCCATCCAGCACTTTCGGATCGGAAACCACTCGCTTCAGCAGTCGGTTATATGTGCTATCAGTCATAGCTGTTTATTGTCTCAACTCAACCAGTGTTGCACCAGCACCGCCCTGATCGGGAGGGGCGGGGAGAAAACGAGAAACGTGAGGGTGGCCGTCGAGCAGACCGGCGATGGCGCGTCGCAGGGCGCCGGTGCCGTGCCCGTGAACGATTCGGACCTGGGCCAGGCTCGCCAACGAAGCTTCATCAAGAAACTTGTCGACCGCGTCCACTGCTTCATCAGTCGTGCGGCCAATCACGTTTAGCTCTGATTGCGCATTCTGTTCAGCCGCCGCTAAATGAATTTCAGTGTTTGCGGAGCGTCGCAGTTTTTCCAACTTGCCCGCTTGTGGTTTTGAACTCGCCGGGACTTCGACAAGCTCGAGGTTCTCGAGTTTTTCCCTGAACTTGAGCGACTTCACGCGCACCTCAGCCAGACCGTCCTTGATCTGATCCACCACTCCCACGGATCCAAACGAAAGCAGTTTCACTTTATCGCCCACAACAATCTCACGCGGAGCCGCAGCGACGTATTGCGGAACATCTTCAATCGAAGTTTCCGGCTCAACGCGCTCCGGCTGGACCGTCTGACCCTCACGCACAACGCGCACACTTCTTTGCACCGTGCGCTTCATTTCGGCGACCTGCCGCTGCGCCTCTCGCTCGACTCTCACGCGCTCGGTGCGATCTGCAATCCGCGCCACCAACTCCTGTGCGCGTTTCTCGAGATCGGAGACAGTGCGTTGCACAGTCTGCTCAAATGTCGCTTGCCGTTCGCGCTCATGTTTGGCAGCTTCCTTATCGAGCGACGCGAATTTCTCCGCGACTGCCTTTCGCTCTTCTTCGAGCGCGAGACGCAAAGCTTCCGCGTCTTCCGCTTCTCGCTTGATGCGTCGCAAATATTCAGACGCCTGCAACGACGACTCTTTAACAGATCTCATCGCGGTGTCGACGATCCCCAGCGGCACGCCAAATCTGCGCGCGATCTCCAGTCCCGACGAAGCACCGGCCAGGCCGACCACCAACCGGTAAGTTGGTCTCAAAGTCTTTTCGTCAAACTCGACACTCGCATTAATCACACCCTCTTCATTTCCTGCGTACATCTTGAGCCCGCTGTAGTGCGTGGTGGCGATAACGTGCGCGCTGCAAGCTCTGCGGAAGTGATCGACTACCGCAACACCGAGCGCAGATCCCTCCTCGGGATCGGTTCCGGTTCCGACTTCATCAAGCAGGACCAACGCCGGCGCCTCGCACAGGTCAATCATTCGCGCGATGTTGGCGACGTGTGACGTAAACGTCGAGAGATTTGCGGCCAGCGATTGATGATCGCCGATGTCTGCCAGCACTGACGCGTAAAACGGAAAACGCGCCGAGCGCGCCGGCACCGAAATACCTGATAACGCCATCAACGCGAGCAGGCCCGTCGTCTTCAAGACCACTGTCTTCCCTCCGGCATTCGCGCCGGAGATCACCATCGCGTTCTTGTCGTCGTCGAGTGCAAACGAGACCGGGACCACTGATCCGCCCGTTGCGCGCAGGTTTTCCTCGAGCAAAGGATGCCGCGCTTCGATCAGTTCAAGCTGTCCGCTGGTATATGCATTTGTCTGAGTTTGTATTTCAGGAATGACGCAGTTGAAGGTTTGATGAAACACGGCGCGAGCGTTGATGAAGTCGAGCTCGGCAACTGCTTCCGCAGCCATCTCGATTGCCGGCAGTTGTTCGCGCAACTCTGCTGACAACCCGGAGAGAATCCTCGCGATCTCGCGCGCCTCACTCTCGTGCAGGCTCTGCAACTCGTTATTCGCGTCAATCGTTTCGAGCGGCTCGACGAAAGCAGTTGCGCCGGAAGATGAGTAGCCATGGGCGACGCCCTGGACACGCCCGCGATGATCGGCCTTAACCGGAATCACAAAACGATCGTTACGTATCGTGACGAGCTCATCCTGGATCGCTTCCGCGGATCTGCGCATCAAGCCTTCGAGCGAGCGCGTGATGCGCGAACGCAGCACGTTGATCTCGTGACGAATACTCGCCAGTTCCGGGCTTGCGCGATCGTCGAGCTCTCCGCTCGGCAGAATTTTATTTGTTACGCGTGCGACAAGCGTGTTGAGCTCGCGCGGCAGGTTTTCCACGAGTTGCCACAACACCGGCGCATTCTCACGCTCCGCGAGAATGGCGGCGCGTGCAGACATTGCCTGTTCGCAAAGACGCGCGGTTTGCAGAATGGCGAGTGGATCCAGGCTCGCGCCTTCGACACGCAAGCGCACGATCGCTTCGGTTGGATCAGCCAGTCCGTTAAACCACCACTTGACTCCGCGACGCCTTAACGTGACGGACTCCGACAATGCTGAAAGCTCTCGGCGCAACTCACCCACATCTCCAATTGGCACGAGTGCTTCGACGCGCCGCTGTCCCGCTTCGGTCTGCGCGTTTCGCTTTATCAGCTCCAGCAGGTGCTGATATTCGAGAGTTGTGAATGCCTGTTTGTTCAAGAGCTAAAGGTTAAATTATTAGCCACGGATTTGCACGGATGCACACGGATCGTACAATGAGAGCTCAACCTCCAGATGAAAGGGCGCACGCAATGGACGAGTTTGACCGCTATCGCGCGGCGATGAATGAGAAACTGCTCGGCAGTGATCACCGGGGGATCAAAAGATTCTTCGCGCTTGATACACAGGCTTACGAAGACGGCGCGCTCGACAAACGAACCAAAGAACTGATGGGCCTGGTGGCGTCAGCCGTGCTTCGTTGCGACGACTGCATCACTTATCACATCAAACAATGCGCAGCGATTGGAATAAATCGTGAAGAGTTTCTTGACGCTTTCAACGTTGCGCTCGTAGTCGGCGGATCGATCACGATTCCGCATTTAAGACGCGCGATCGAGCGCGTCGATCAACTGCTCGAGATCAGCGAAAATCCGTCCGTATGAAATCCGTAAAATCCGTGTTCCTGAAAACCGCATTCTTACTACTAGTACTTATTCTGATGGCTCAGGGTGTCTCCATGTCTGCACAAGAAAAACCACGCGTTCGCGCGCCGGAAATCACCGGCGGACGCGGCTGGCTGAATACTGACAAGCCTCTCTCGCTCGCCGCGTTGAAAGGCAAAATCGTCTTACTCGACTTCTGGACCTACGGCTGCATCAACTGCATCCACATTATTCCGGATCTAAAGAAACTCGAAGCCAAGTACACCAATCAACTGGTCGTGATCGGCGTCCACTCCGCCAAGTTTCAAAACGAAAAAGAGACGGAGAACATCAGGCGCATCATCCTGCGTTACGAGATCGAGCATCCGGTTTACAACGATTCGGAATACGCGGTCTGGCAAAGCTACGGCGTGCGCGCATGGCCCACGCAGGTGCTCATCGATCCGGCGGGTTACGTTATCGGCGGCGTCTCGGGTGAAGGTAATTACGACGTCATCGATCAGGCAATCGCCAAGACGATCGAGGACTTTCGCAAAAAAGGCGAACTGAACGAGCAGCCGCTCAAACTCGTGCTCGAACGCGCCAAAGTCGGCGAACTGCCCCTGGCGTTTCCGGGCAAGATCATCACGGATGCGGATCGACTCTTCATCGCCGACTCAAACCACAATCGCATCGTTGTTACTAAACTCGACGGCACGTTGGTAGACACAATCGGAACGGGCGACACCGGCGCGGCTGATGGCGCATTTGATAAAGCAACTTTCTATCGTCCGCAGGGTTTGGCTCTCGCCGGCGACAGTCTGTATGTCGCCGATACTGAAAACCACCTCATCCGGCGTGTCGATCTAAAATCGCGCACGGTGGAAACTATTGCAGGCACAGGTCAGCAGTCGCACGAGTATTTCCAAACCGGCCCTGCGCGCACCATTGCACTCAGTTCGCCCTGGGATCTGCAATTGGTCGGGCGCGTGCTCTACATCGCTATGGCTGGTCCACACCAAATCTGGAAGCTCGATCTCGACAAAAACGAAGTCTCGACTTTCGCGGGCTCGGGTCGTGAAGCGCGCCTGGATGGCCCACTTGATAAAGCCGGCTTTGCGCAACCCTCGGGAATCGCTACCGATGGAAAAACTCTTTACGTGGCTGACAGCGAGTCGAACATTATCCGCGCCATCAATATCAATGAAGGTTCTGTGAAGACTCTCGTCGGCGGCGATCTGTTCGAGTTTGGCGACGTCGATGGCACCGGTGACGACGTGCGCTTACAACATCCACTGGGTTTGATCACTTACGGCGACAGACTTCTGATCGCCGACACCTACAATCACAAGATCAAAGAGCTCGATCCAAAACAGGAAAAAGTAACGTCGCTGTTTGGCACCGGAAAGCCAGGCCAGTCAGACGGAACGTCACCTTCGTTTTACGAACCCGGCGGATTGGCGCTGGCGAATGGCAGTCTCTACGTCGCCGACACAAACAATCACGCCATTCGTGTGATCGATCTCAAAACAAAACGCGCTTCCACACTTCGTATCAATGGTCTGACACCTCCAACCAGGAACATGCAAGCGCTCGAAACCGCTGCCGGGCCGAATGCTGAAGAGATCAAAGTGCCGGCACAAAAGCTTCGCACCGGCGCTACGGGCGAGCTTCAAATCGACGTCCAACTACCCGCGGGCTACCACCTCAATCCGCTGGCTCCACAACGCTACAAAGTTTCAGTTGATGGTAAGAGCCTGAGCGTCGATGAAAAAGTCGCTGCAAAATCCGCCAAGGATTTGAAGTTGCCGATTCTCGTTCCATTAAGCTCCGGCGCCGCTGGATCCGTGAACCTACGCGCTCAAGTGACATTGTTCTACTGTCGTGAAGACAATACGGGAACTTGCAGGATCAAGACGCTCGTTTGGCAAGTGCCTGTTGAAGTAACGAGCGATTCAAATGCTCCGACCACGCTGAA
>Ga0207676_10003182_pt1 | contig 11695 bp, 12 predicted proteins | sample KBSSwiS72_FD_184307 | JGI IMG/M metagenome (GOLD analysis project Ga0207676, IMG submission 184307) | Switchgrass rhizosphere microbial communities from Kellogg Biological Station, Michigan, USA - KBS Switchgrass S7-2 (SPAdes) (version 2) | ecosystem: Host-associated > Plants > Roots >... | reverse complement strand
GCGACGTTCGATGAGGACGTGGTCAACAAGACCCCCGCGGCTTGCCGCGAAACGGATCAGCCATCCGCCGCTCTGATCCAGGATCTAAAACAACGCGGACTTCTCGACAGCACGTTGGTCATCTGGGCTGGCGAATTTGGCCGAACTCCCATGCGGCAGGAGTCTCCTTACTTGGGTCGTGATCACCACACGAAAGCGTATACGATCTGGATGGCGGGCGGTGGAATCAAATCCGGCACGATATATGGCTCGACTGATGATTTCGGCTACAACATCGCTGAGAATCCCGTTTCGGTGCATGACATCAACGCGACGGCTCTACACCTCTTGGGAATCGACCATACAAAACTTACGTATAAATCCGCCGGTAGGAATTTTCGGCTCACGGACGTCGAAGGTGAAGTGATCAAGCCACTGCTCGCATAAGTGTGTGTAAACCTTCGCAGCTTGAACGCTGCTAAAACGGCCCGTTTAGATTCACGTCGTAGCGGAGCCAGCCAGTAACCTGTCAGCAATTTACTTGGTTCGTAGTTTTTGAAGATCGAGAGGAGAAACCGAATGGTTAGTCTAGATGATGCCCGAAGAGTAATTGCAGCTGCTGAGAAGAAGGCACAGCAGATTGGACAGCCGATGAACATCGCCGTCGCGGATGGAGGTGGAAATATCATCGCGCATGTCCGGATGGACGGCGCGTGGATCGGCAGTATCGATATCTCGCAGAAAAAGGCGTATACGTCTCGCGCTTTTGATATTTCCACCAAAGATCTGGCGTCCCATTCTCAATCAGGCGGGCAGTTTTTTGGAATACACGCATCTAATAACGGGAAGGTTATGATCTTTGCCGGCGGAATCCCTTTAAAGAAGGGTAGCGTGGTCGTAGGCGCGATCGGAGTCAGTGGGGGGTCCGGGGATCAGGACCACGCGGTAGCCGAGGCTGGTGCGGCTGCGTATTGACTCCAATTCATTCAAGCATAGGGCATGTCATAGTATGGCAAATAATCGCGGAGTCGCCTACATTAAGCCAGGAGTCGTGGAAGTCCAATCGATTCCTTATCCGAAGCTCCGGATGCCAAAGAGCGAAAGCGATCCATTTGGCGGGAAGGATGCGCCTCATGGCGTCATTTTAAAGATCGTCACCACGAATATCTGCGGTTCTGATCAACACATGGTACGTGGGCGGACAACAGCTCCGCAAGGACTTATTCTAGGGCACGAGATTACGGGAGAAATAGTAGAAAAAGGTAAAGATGTGGAGATGTTGAATATGGGGGACCTGGTAACGGTACCATTCAACATTGCTTGTGGCCGATGCAGAAACTGCCGCGAAGGAAAGACGGGAATTTGCTTAACCGTGAATCCCGCGCGTCCCGGAGCCGCCTATGGATACGTGGACATGGGAGGTTGGGTCGGTGGACAGGCGGAATACGTAATGGTTCCCTACGCCGATTTCAATCTCATCAAGTTCCCGAATAAGGCGAAAGCTCTTTCGAAGATTTGTGACCTGACACTGTTATCGGACATTTTCCCAACTGGGTATCATGGCGCAGTTACGGCGGGAGTGACCACGGGCAGTGTTGTCTACGTCGCCGGTGCGGGCCCTGTGGGTCTCGCGTGCGCAGCATCGTGCCATTTACTCGGTGCCGCAGTCGTCATTGTGGGAGACATGATTCCGGAGCGCCTTGCGCAAGCGAGAAGCTTCGGGTGCGAAACAATCGACCTGCGGAAGGATGCCTCACTTGCTGACCAGATTGCACAAATCGTGGACGAACCGGTCGTCGATGCCGCAGTGGATTGCGTAGGGTTTGAAGCGCGTGGACACGGCCACGACGCGATTGTGGAACGGCCGGCGACGGTACTCAATTCGATCATGGAGATCACTCGAGCGGGGGGCTCGTTAGGCATTCCGGGCTTGTACGTCACTGGAGATCCAGGCGGAGTGGATGCTGCTGCTAAGATCGGGTCCCTGAGCATCCGCATAGGTCTGGGTTGGGCAAAGTCGCACTCCTTCCACACCGGTCAATGCCCTGTCCTGCGCTACAACCGGCAACTGATGCAAGCGATTCTCTACGACAAGGTGCAAATCGCTAAGGCCTGTAACGTCAAGGTGATCTCGCTAGACGACGCGCCCAAGGGCTACAGTGACTTCGATAAAGGGGCTGCCAAAAAGTTCGTTATCGATCCGCACGGATCAGCGAAGACGGCCGCGGCGGCGTGAATCCGACACCGGAACCTTGTTGAAGCCGTTGGGCCGTGTCGCGACTCCAGTGTGATGTTAACACCTTTTCTCTAAGTTATTGAAAATAAATGGCGGAGAGAGAGGGATTCGAACCCTCGTTAGAGTTTCCCCTAAACACGCTTTCCAAGCGTGCGCCTTCAACCACTCGGCCATCTCTCCGTTCGGGGGTGAATAATAAGTCTACCGCGTCCGCAGCAAAAGGTCGCGTATGCGTAGATAAAATTCGGGATCGGCGGGGGCGGGCGCGCCGCAACCACCCATGGCCTGCTTTAGATTTTCGCGCATAGCAGGGGAACTTCGGGTCGCCTGCGCCACGTCCTGTTGCGAGTTGCGGTACCTGAAGTCAGCCCCAATCGCGGAGCCTGCGCGCGCCTGACGCGGTACACCGCCGCACAAGAACGCGCGCATCATTTCGAACGGCTCGGCAATGCCCCGCGCCGCAGCCGGATGCTCGGGCACGACGGCTTCTGTCACGCGAACCTCCATCGGATAGGTCACCCAATCGCCGTCGATTCCGATTTGCGGCTCGATTTTCACGCGGCGTACCGGAGCGTCGCCGTCCACCCACACATCCATCCATAAGACTTGTGACGAAACCCCCTCGTAGGGCACAACAATCGGCATGAGTTTCCCACCGTCGCGGCGATAGAGCGTAACCTTCGCGGCGTTGTCCGGGTTCTGGCCGATGTAGATCAGAAACTTTACGCCGCGCGGAACCTGGATCGCGACCTGAAACGAGCTGAAGGCGTTGCGCGCCACCGCCGGCGAAAGAATTTCGCGAGGATTCTCGGGCGCAACCACCTCACCGGAGTCATCGAGCTGCGCGAACTCCGAATATACCTGAACGGATTGCGCGGAGAGGGAGGCGGCCGCGATTCCCAGCAAAAACGCCCACTTCATTGCAAACTCTCAATCCTTCTTGAAATGTTTACTCAGCGCGAGCCGCTGCGACGCGTAAGACGATCCGATTTCCGTGCCATACAGCCTGGCAGGCTGCGCGAGCAGTTGCTCGTATACCAGCCGGCAAACGATTTGCTCGTCTTCCAGCAGCGACGGCACGTCATGCGAACGGACTTCCAGCACCGCGTGAGTTCCCCGCTTGTCGGGCGCTCCCCACCCGAAACCAGGATCGAAGAATCCAGCGTAGTGAATCCGAAATTCTCCCACCGAGGGATCGTAAGGGATCATCTCGGCGGCATAATCCGGCGGCACGCTGACTTTCTGCTTCGACGCCAGGATGTAAAACTCGCCGGCAGCCAGGACAATCGTTTTCTTGGCGTTTCTGCGAATCGGTTCCCAGAACAATTTGGGATCGTAATGGTTTATCTTTGCCAGATCGATCGGCGGAGTATCATGCAGCGCCTTGTAGCCCACAATATCGGTCCTATCGGTACCTTCGAGATCGATCGACAGTTGCAGCCCCTCCGCGATCATCGGCTCAATCGGCGAAGCATCCGGAGAATAGACGATGTCTTCCCGTTGTCGCATTTCGCGCAGCATGGTGTCCGACGAACGAGGCGAGCCGCGGCTGAGCCGGAGCTGATTCAGCCTCGAACCTTCGCGCACGATCACGTCGAATGTGAGTGGAGCAATCTCGGCGTACAGCTTCCCTTTATAGCCCGCCCGGACGTCCTCAAATTTGGCTGCATAATCCGTGATCAGACGCGTGAAGATGTCGAGGCGTCCCGTGCTGCTCTTTGGATTCGCCCTTCCGGAAATGAAATCCGGAAGGAACAATTCTTCCTGAAGAAGCGCGATATATACCGACCCCTTTTTGAGCAGCGCCGAGCTGGAAAGATCGACCTTTTCCACAATCAGATCTTGCAGTTTTTGTTCGACAGTTGCGTACTGCGTGGGCAAAAAACTCGCTGAAACGCGATAGGCAGTCTTGCCCAAACGCAAATCGATGCTGGACGGCTGAATCTGGTCCGCCCCAATTGGAGTGCTGGCGCGAATATCTCCGTTAGCAACCAGTTCTTCCAGTCGCTGGACCGGCAAGATGCCCCTGGTGACCGAGTCGGTACTCGGCAACATGAGTTCCGGGAAAAGGGCCAGCACGTCGCCATTCATTCTTGTAATTCTACCGTCCCGAGCTTCCGAATCCGCCAGCTCCGCGCCGTGATTCCCCAAGTTCGTCGCCCTCTTCCCACTCGACCGGCTCATAACGCGCCACGATCAACTGCGCGATGCGGTCGCCCTTCTCGATCACGTAATCGCCGGCGCTCAGGTTGAACATCACCACGCGGATCTCGCCGCGATACCCCGGGTCGATGGTCCCGAAATTCACCGTGACCGAATGCTTCAGCGCCATGCCGCTGCGCGGCCGTACTTGCGCTTCGTAACCCGCGGGCAGTTCGATCGCAATGCCCGTCGGAACGCCCTGCGCCACGCCTGGCGATAGCACCACGCGTTCGACCGCGCGTAAGTCCATGCCGGCATCTTCTTCGGGTCCGTGTGCGTAATGCGGCAGCACAGCTTCGGGATGCAGCTTCTTCGCGCGTATTCGCATGAACCCGCTATCATAACGAAGTTAGCCCTCATGAAGCCTCCACGCGTCCTGGCCTTAGCGCCCATGCCCCCGGAAAAGATCGCCTATGCACTGGCGCGCTATTCTCGCTCCGCCGATTCCATTCGCGATTCCGTCGAGTGGGTGCGCACGCACGATTCCACCAAGTTCCTCGAAAGCTTCTATTTCCAGTACGGCCACGCATCCATCGCGGATCTCGGCCACATCGTCATGTGCTTTGAAGGCGTCTCCGAGCTCGCCGCCACCGAGATCGAAGACGAGCAGTTGTGGGACGGCCAAGCCCGCTCGTCCCGCTATCAGGATTTTTCACGCTCGGGTTTCGTGACGCCCCCGGAGCTGACCGGCACCGACGCCGATACCTACGCCGCAGCCGGGCAAAAGCTCCTCGACGCCTATCATAAGATTCACCAGACGGTTTTGCAGCACTTGACCGAGAAGCTTCCGCGTCCCGACGACATGAAGCCCGACGCCTACCAGCGCAACCTCGCGGCGCGGGCATTCGATGTCGCGCGCTACACGCTATTTTTTGGCATTCCGACCGGCGTCGGCCAGGTGACCAGCATCCGCACACTGGAACGCCAGATCCGCCGCCTGAAGTCGTCGCAGTATGCCGAGGTCCGCGATCTCGCCGAAGAAATCGCCGCGGCCTGCGCCCAACCACCGGCTTGTGCCTGGGATGAAAAAACAGCGGCCGAGCCGGTCGCGCCGACACTCGCGCGCCATGTTGAAGTCGACCAGCACGCATTGCAATCTGCCGAGGATTTGAAAGCCTGGGCCCGCGAAAATGTGTCCCTCCCGCCATCGGCGGTTGATTCCGTCGACCTGCTGCGGCCCGCTCACATGCATGCCGAGATCGCCGCCACGCTGCTTTACCCCGTGACTGATTTACCCTTCCGCGATCTCTATGAGCTCACCTGCTCCTGGTCCCCCGGTCAGCGCAACGAAGTGATCGACGTAGCGCTTCGCTCCCGCACGCGCCGCGACGAACTCCTGCGCGGCTTCCGCGGCGGCCTCTACGCGTACGACATCGTCATGGATATCGGAGCCTACCGCGACATGCACCGCCATCGCCGCTGCCAGCAGTATCGGCAGGCATACTCGGGACGCCTCGGCTTCGACACCCCGCAAGCCCTGCACGACGCCGGCATCGCAGAGAACTATCAAACTGTGATGGCCGACGCTTTCAGCATCATGCAGCAACTCCCCGAGCCCGCCGCGCATTACCTGCTGCCCTTCGGCGCTCGCTCGCGCTTTCTCTTCAAGATGGATTTCGCCGAAGCCGAATACATCGCCCGGCTCCGCAGCGGTGTCAAAGGTCATTTCAGCTATCGCCAAGTCGCCTGGGAAATGAAGCAAAAAATGGAGCAACTGGAGCCCGAACTCGGCCGCCTGATGGAAGCCACGCCTCCCTGGGTCGAAGACCCGTTGAAACGATAAGTGTCGTGTCCACCCCGGCGCATCATCACCCGCCCCACCACCACCCCAGTCTCTGGGCAGCGATCAAGGACGCTATCCTAGGCGATCCGCATCGCGACTTCACCGAGGGTTCCATCCCGCGCGCGATCACTCTGCTCGCCATCCCGATGGTGCTCGAGATGATGATGGAATCGCTCTTCGCTGTGGTCGATGTCTTTTGGGTCGCACACCTGGGCTCGGATGCCGTCGCCACCGTCGGCTTCACCGAATCCCTGCTCACGCTGCTCTACGCCGTCGCGATGGGCCTGAGCATCTCTGCCGCGGCCACCGTCGCCCGCCGCATTGGCGAAAAGAATCCGGAGGCCGCCGCCGACGTTGCGGTGCAAGCGATCCTTATCGCAGTCTTGGTCGCGATAGTTCTGGGACTCACCGGCGGCATCTTCGCTCCCCATCTACTAGCTGCGATGGGCGCGTCTCCCACCGTAATCGCGACAGGTACGAATTATGCGCGTGCGATTTACGGCGGCAGCGGCACCGTGCTGTTGCTCTTCCTGATCAACGCCGTGTTCCGCGGCGCGGGCGACGCCTCACTCGCCATGCGCGTCCTCTGGACCGCCAACATCATCAACATGCTGCTGAATCCGTGCCTGATTTTCGGGCTCGGCCCTTTCCCCAAACTAGGCGTTGCCGGCTCCGGTATCGGAACGACTATCGGCCGAGGCTGCGGCGTTCTGATGCAACTCTGGTTCTTATTCGGAGGCAAGAGCCGCGTGCGGGTGCGCCTCAGCCATTTCCACGTCCATCCCGACTTGATGCTGCGCCTGATCCGCCTTTCGTTGGGCGGCATGTTCCAGAACCTGATCGGCATGGCGAGCTGGATCGTCATGGTCCGCATCATCGCCACCTTCGGCAGCGCCGCGGTCGCCAGTTACACGCTGGCGATGCGAATCATGATATTCGCGCTTCTGCCGAGCTGGGGCATGTCCAACGCCGCCGCCACTATGGTGGGCCAGAACCTGGGCGCGAAAAAGCCGCACCGCGCCGAGCAGGCAGTGTGGCGCGCCGGAGTCTACAACATGGTCTTCTTGGGTTTGGTAGCACTGATCTTCATCGCATTCGCCGAGCCGATCCTGCGCATGTTCACCGGCGATCCGCAGGTGCTTCCGATGGCCGCCGCCGCCCTGCGCACGGTCTCGTACGGATTCGTGTTCTACGCGTGGGGGATGGTGCTGGTGCAAGCGTTCAACGGTGCGGGCGATACCGTCACGCCCACCGTACTCAACCTGATTTGCTTCTGGGGATGGCAACTGCCGCTCGCCTGGTTTCTGGCATTCCCAACGCATATGGGAGCGAGTGGAGTGTTCGCAACTATCGCGATCTCTTACTCAACCTTCGCCGTCCTGGCGTTCATCATGTTCCGTCGCGGCAAATGGAAAAGTAAAGTCGTGTGAAGGGTCATCCATAATAACCGAATTCCTTCCAGAACTCAGGCCACGATTCCCGCAGCCCCCGGCACACAAAGATATCCGGATGATTTTTCGTCTCTTCATTTTTTACGTTGTAACGATTGGTGATGTGCCCGGCCACCTCGCAACTCTCGAAATACCTCTCCTGCGCCGAGCGCGACAGTCCGATCACAATGAGCGTGCGCGGCGGTGGATCTCCATACCCGCGGAGCCAATATGAATTGACACCGCTGATGGCTTTAGGCAAGCCACGCGCCGGTCCGTACAAATCGATAGCGCCAGCTTCTCCGTAGTTGCCCGCTAGAATCCCCAGTCCCGCTTGATCCTCTTTCGGCAGAGCGTCGCGAATCGACGCCACCGTGGACACCAATTCCGGCCAGCCAATTTCCTCGTGAAAATCGTCGATGCGCGATGCCACGTGCTGCCACCACCACGAATTCACGGAGCCAATCGGTACCAGCAGCGTCCCCATAATCGCGCCCATCAGGAAGACGCTCCAAGCCAGCTTGCGGACTAGCCGGGCGCGCGCGGCGTCCAGACCCGCCAGCCAGTGTTCGCTCCACACTGCGCCGCCCGCGAACAGCATGGGGTAACTGCCCGCAGTGTAATAATCCCGGCCCTTAGCAAAAGCGAACAGCAAGAACGGTATGACAAACATCCAGCCCAGCAAACGAAACCGCTTCCCTGCCGGCGTGGCGAAATAATACCAGAGCCCCACCGCCCACAAGGGCACAGTGAAAGCGTTCGCCGGGACGAAAAACTGATTCGGCAGAAAATCACTGGTACGCCCGATCCTCACATCGCGCGCATGCAGGTAGCGCAAGAACTCCGCCGAAATGAAATCATGTCGAGCCTGCCACACAACATTAGGAAGAAGGATGGCGATGGTAGCGATTACGCCGGCCCACAGCCACGGACTGCGTAAGTAACGCCGCGCCGGGGTCAACAATACTCCTCCAGTGATTCCTAGCGCCAGGAATCCCATGGTGTAGCGCGTCATCATTCCCAACCCCACCGCTACCCCGATTCCCAACCACCACCGTGGATCTTCCGAGCGCAGCAATCGCGCCGTAAAATACGCCGCTAACACCCACCACAAGTAATCGAACGCTGTGTATTGAAACAGCGCGCCCCAGAGAATCGACACCGGTGCGATCGCCACCGCCAGCGCCGCCGTAACCCGTGCTAGACGCTTGCCGCCCATCTCGCGCGCCATCAAGCCCGTGATTACGATCGCGGCGCATTGCGCCAGCGCACCAAAAAATCGCACCCCCGGCAGCGAATACCCGAGCAAGACTATAGCGACCCGCGCGATAAAAGGCGTGAGCGGCGGATATGCGACGTAGCCCCACGCCAGGTAGTGCGCGTCGTCGAAAGTCGCAAGTTCATCCCGATGAACTCCGTATTGACTGTTCGTCAATAAGTGCACCAGCATTCGCGCCGCCGCCACCGCGAACAAGGGCCACGTATCGCGCATCTAACCCAGCTTCGGAAACGCGCGCGCATACTGGATGGGAGGTTCCACATCCACGCCCAGCGCCCGCGCCGCATGCAACGGCCAATAGGGATCGCGCAGGAACTCGCGCGCCATCGAAACTACGTCGGCCTGCCCCGACGCGATAATCTCCTCGGCCTGCCGCGGCTCCGTGATCATGCCGACCGCCCCCGTCAGGATGCCTGTCTCCCTGCGAATCCGCTCCGCGAACGGCACCTGAAATCCGGGGCCAATCGGAATCTTGGCATCCGCGGCCGACCCGCCCGACGAACAATCGATCAAATCGACTCCACGCGTTTTAAGTTCCGCAGCCAGCTTTACGGAATCATCGCCGGTCCAGCCGCCCTCTTTCCAATCCGTCGCCGAAATACGGACCCAATACGGCAGCCGTTCGGGCCACACCGCGCGTACCGCCTCGACCGTTTCCAGCAGAAAGCGAATGCGGTTTTCGAATGACCCGCCGTACTCATCCGTCCGCCGGTTCGAGAGCGGCGAAAGGAATTCGTGGGCCAAGTATCCGTGTGCGCCGTGAATCTCCAGCACCTCGAATCCAGCCGCCAGCGCGCGCCGAGCCGCTGCCACGAAGGCGTCCACGATCGCACGGATGCCAGCCTTGTCCAGCGCTGCCGGAACCGGATCGCCCTCGTAAAAAGGCACCGCGCTGGGAGCGACCGTCTCCCACGCGCCCTCCTCTGGAGTAAGTGCCGCGCCGTTCTTTACCCACGGAACATTGCAGCTCGCCTTGCGCCCCGCGTGCGCGATTTGAATCCCCGCCACCGCGCCCTGCTCCTTGACGAACGCCGCGATGCGCGTCAGCATTTCGATGTGCGCATCCTTGTAGATGCCGTGGTCTCCCGGCGTGATGCGCCCGCGAGCCTCCACCGCAGTCGCCTCCACCATCACCAGTCCGGCGCCGCCCACCGCCCGGCTCCCCAGGTGGACCAAATGCCAATCGTTCGCGAAGCCGTCGTCGGACGAGTACTCGCACATCGGCGAAACCGCAATGCGGTTACGCAACGTAATTTCACGGATCTTTAAAGGAGAAAACAGGGTCACAGGTTCAGGATTGCGCGCCTGGAGCCCAAAAATCAACTTCCATGCCGGAAGCAGTCGATCGTGTGATCATTCACCAGCCCAACGGCCTGCATATAGGAATAAACGATGGTGCTGCCCACAAAGTTGAATCCCCGCTTCTGCAGATCTTTGGAGAGCGCATCGCTCACCTCCGTTTTCGCAGGCACGTCCGCGCGGCTCTTGCGCTTACCGTCGATCGTCCGGTTTCCGACGAAACGCCACACGTAGGCGTCGAAGCTCCCAAATTCCTTTTGGATCGCGAGAAACGCACGCGCGTTTTTCACCGCGCTGTTAATCTTGAGCCGGTTCCGCACCAGCCCAGGATTGAGCAGCAGCTTTTCAACGCGCGCCGGCGTGAACCGAGCCACCTTCGCAGGATCGAATGCATCGAACGCCCGCCGGTAATACTCGCGTTTGCGCAATATCGTTTCCCAACTAAGCCCCGCCTGCGCGCCCTCGAGAATCAGCATTTCAAAATGCCGCTGATCGTTATGCACCGGCACGCCCCACTCGGTGTCGTGATATTCGACGTAGTAGGTTTTGTCGAGCGATACCCAAAAGCAGCGTTTAGGTCCGGCGGCCATCCTTACGATGATAGCCAAATGTCTTCGGAACGTAATCGGCGGCTCGCCCGAGTGTAGCCGATAGGATACAATCAAGTGGATGCCGGCGCAGGCGAAGGCATTGCAGATTTATGAGACGCCGGACGGCAAACGGCCCTTTCAGGAATGGATCGATGCCCTGGAAGATCGTGAAGCGCAAGGCCGCGTTCTGGCCCGACTGGAACGTGTTCGCCTTGGCCTTCTCGGTGATTGCAAATCGGTGGGCAATGGAGTTTCGGAACTTCGAATTGATACTGGCCCCGGTTATAGGGTGTATTTCGGACAGGAGGGCCATTCGATCGTGATTCTACTTTGCGGCGGAAGCAAGGCCGCGCAGCGTAAGGATATCGCGCGCGCCAAAGGGTTCTGGACGGATTATAGGAGTAGAAAAAATGCCAAGAAGCGTACCTTACGATGATTATCTGATCGAGTCGCTCAAAAATCAGCGGCGGGCGAAGGCCTACCTCAACGCCGCGCTCGAAGACGACGACCTGCGTGTATTCCTGATGGCTCTCCGCAATGTGGCGCAGGCGCGCGGATTCAGCCAAGTTGCCGCGAAGAGTACGCTAAGTCGAGAGAGTCTTTACAAGATGCTTTCAAAGCGTGGCAACCCGAGTCTGCAGAGTCTCAATGCGCTGCTCGACAGCTTAGGCTTCCATCTCGCTGTGGCGTCCAAAGATGCAGCGTGACGGGCCGCACTCTGGCTTGCTTATGCCGAACGACGTTCGGCCTGACTCAACAGGCCAGCTTTTTGCTCGGATGCTGGAGGTATAGGAATCGCCGGCATGGGTCTTTGGCTTAGACCTGTGACTGCCGAGCCGAGGCTCAACTTGCGACAGCGTTGAACAAATGATTCCTGTATCTTTGGGCCGTGGACCG
>Ga0207676_10003179_pt1 | contig 11705 bp, 14 predicted proteins | sample KBSSwiS72_FD_184307 | JGI IMG/M metagenome (GOLD analysis project Ga0207676, IMG submission 184307) | Switchgrass rhizosphere microbial communities from Kellogg Biological Station, Michigan, USA - KBS Switchgrass S7-2 (SPAdes) (version 2) | ecosystem: Host-associated > Plants > Roots >... | reverse complement strand
CGGTCGCGGCCTATATCACCCACGGCGTGCTGTCAGGCGGCGCGGTGGCGCGCGTCAACGCCTCCAAGCTCAAGGAGCTGGTGATCACCGATTCGATCCAGCCGACCGAAGCGGTTCGCGCGGCGCGCAACATCCGCGTGCTGCCGATCGACACGCTGATCGGCGAAGCGATCGGCCGGACCGCGGCGGAAGAGTCGGTGTCGAGTCTGTTTGACTAAACCGCGCAAATCACGGGCGCCGTTAATAAATTTTCCACAACGCCGGCCGAAGCAACGACTGCCGCAGAATTGACTAGCCATGTGGCTTCTCGTGGCCTCTGTGGATTCCGAAAGACTCTTCAAGCACTTCGCCGCGCTCATGAATGTTGCGGGCGGAATCCGCCTGGCTATATTCGATTCAGCAAGTGATTCGCCCCGGCCGAGTCAATCGGTTGCGCTACGGGCAACCGCTTGGGGGGACTTCGCGTCACAGTCATCGGTTCCCGGCCAGCGTGCCGTAGTGCGTCGCGTCCGCGCGTGCGGTTGGCGTGTGACCCAACCCCACTTCAAGCGACCCATCGGAGACGGCATGCCTCAGATCGCGCTCTCGGAGCACCCACGGACGAATCCGCTCGACGTGGTCGAACGCATCGCCGCGATCAACGACTGGTCGTTCGAGCGCGCCGGCGACGACGAGATCACCATGCTGGTGGGCGGCAAGTGGAGCGACTATCAGGTTTCCTTCACCTGGATGCACGATATCGAGGCGCTGCATCTGGCCTGCGCCTTCGACCTCAAAGTGCCCGAGCGCCGCCGCAGCGAAGTCCAGCAGCTCATCGCGCTGGTGAACGAGCAACTATGGATCGGGCATTTCGATCTGTGGACCCAGGACGGCATGGTGATGTTCCGCCATGCGCTGGTGCTGGCAGGCGGCGTCGAGGCGACGTCCCAGCAATGCCAGGCGCTGCTCTCCAGCGCGCTGGAGGCCTGCGAGGGCTATTTTCCGGCCTACCAGTTCGTGGTCTGGGCCGGCAAGCCGGCGCGCCAGGCGCTCGACGCCGCGATGTTCGAGACCTCGGGCGAGGCTTAAGCCTCCGTATTCCCCATTAATTCGGCTTGTCATGTCCTGCCAAGGCGGGGCATCCAGTAAGCTGTGGATCGTCCGCTGGCTCGGACGATGACAACCGGGGACGTCATGGCCAAATCAGCCAGGAAATCAGCCAAGCAGGAATCCCTCGCTGCCATTCCCGGCGCGCTCGTGCTGGTCGGCGCCGGCAAGATGGGCGGCGCCATGCTCGACGGCTGGCTCGCTCGCAAGCTGCCGCCGAAGAAGATCATCGTGCTGGAGCCGCAACCGTCGAAGGCGATCAAGGCGCTGGCGAAACGCGGCGTGAGCATCAATCCCAAGGGCGACGTCGGCGATGTCGCCGCACTGGTGATCGCGGTGAAGCCGCAGACCGCGCCGGACGCATTGCCGCTCCTCGCGGCGCTCATCGACGCCAAGACCGTCGTGGTCTCGATCATGGCGGGACGCACCATTGGCTTTCTCGAAAAGCATCTGCCGAACGCCGCGGTCGTGCGCGCCATGCCGAACACGCCCGCCGCCATCGGCCGCGGCATCACCGTCGCGGTCGGCAACCGCCGCGTCACGGCGAAGGCCCGCAAGCTCGCCCACGGCCTCCTGGCCGCGACCGGCTCGGTCGAATGGGTCGACGATGAGGCGCTGATGGACGCCGTGACCGCGGTGTCGGGCTCCGGTCCTGCCTATGTCTTCCTGCTGGCCGAAGCGATGGCGCAAGCCGGAACTGACGCGGGATTGCCGGCGGCACTTGCCGAAAAGCTCGCGCGCGAGACCGTCGCCGGTTCCGGCGAACTGCTGCATCGATCGCCCGAGCCCGCCGCAACCTTGCGCCAGAATGTGACCTCTCCCGGCGGCACCACCGCAGCGGCACTGGAGGTGCTGATGGGCAACGACGGCGTCACGCCGCTGATGACCAGGGCCGTCGCCGCCGCTACCAAGCGCGGCAAAGATTTGGCAGGCTGAATTCAGCGCCTTGGATTAGCCCTGTTAGAAGACTAATCTCAGTGCAATCGAGAGCGTCAGGAGGCGTGTCATGGCCCGCAAGGCAACCCGTTCCAAAGCCCGCTCGACATCGCGAACCAAATCCGCCGCGACAAGATCTGTCCCGACGGGTTCGCCGCGCGAGTGCATTATCCAAGCCTTCATGACGCTGCTCGCCGAACATCCGATCGAGCGTATCGGCCTCGCCGAGATCGCCGAGCGCGCCGGCGTTACCCTGGCCGAGCTGCGCGGCGAATTCGGCTCGCCGCTTGCGGTGCTGGCCGCTCACGCCAAGGAGCTCGACCGCAAGGTGCTGGCCGAGATCGATCCCGACATGGAAGAAGAGTCGCCGCGCGAGCGGCTGTTCGACGTATTGATGCGCCGCATCGAGTTGTTGTCGCCGCATAAGGAGGCGGTGCGCTCGCTGTTGCGCTCCGCGCGCCGCGATCCGCCGCTGGCGCTGGCGCTCAATGCCATGGCGGTGCGCTCCCAGCAATGGATGCTGACCGCCGCCAGGATCGGCGCAAGCGGCCCCAAAGGCATGGTCCGCGCGCAGGGATTGGCGCTGCTGTTCGCCAACGTGCTGCGAACCTGGGTCGATGACGACGACGATGGCTCACGCACGCTCGCGGCGCTCGATCGCGATCTGGCGCGCGGCCAGCGCTTTGCCGGCCTGCTTGACGATCTGTGCCGGATACCGGAGGCCGCGTGCAACCTGCGGCAACGGATGCGCAGCTCGCGCCGCGACCGGCGCGATCGCGAGGATCGCGTCGCGATGTAGGCTTCGCTACTCGCCGTCGAAGTAGTCGAGGCCCAGTTCCTCGCGGGCGGCAAAGCGCCAGAACTTCGGTTTGCCGTCCGGCCCGGGCTGCATCGTCATCACCGCGAACTTGTTGGAATCCGGATAGTCGCAAATCTCAGGCATCTGCATCGTGCTGATGGCGAGATATTTCAACTCGGCCTTCGACGTGTTGACGATCTGATGCGCCGTGTCGGGGCCGCCGGGCGGGTGCGCAATGACATCGCCCTTTTTGATTGGGAACCTCTCCGGGCCGATCCGCACCTCGCCCTCGCCGTCGAGCACGACGAACATTTCCTCGTTGACGCGATGATTGTGGAACGGCCAGGCGCGCTTGCCGGGCGGCACCACGGTCAGATTGCAGCCGAGCTTCTGCGCGCCGATCCGCCGGCCGATGTCGCCGACCTGCGCGGAAAATTTCTCCGGCGCCTTCTCCGCGCCGGGAAAGTTGGAACCGTGGCCAATCTTGCGGAATTCGACATCGGCGATGTTCAGGATCGGCTTCGGCATTGGCACTCCTCAGATACGCCGGCGGCTCCGATAAACTACACCGGCACGCGCACCCGCGCGCGGAGACCGCCGAGCGGGCTCGAATCGAGCGTGATGTCGCCGCCGTGCGAGCGCGCGATATCGCGGGCGATGGCGAGGCCCAAGCCGGTGCCGCCCTCATCCTGGTTACGCGCGTCGTCGAGGCGAAGGAACGGCTTGAACACCTCCTCGCGCATTCCGACAGGAATGCCCGGCCCGTCGTCGTCGACGGTGACGGTAAGGTAGCGATGGTCGCGATGGCCGACGATGTCGATGGTCTTGGCGAAACGGGCGGCATTCGACACCAAGTTGCCGAGACAGCGCTTGAACGCCGCGGGCTTCACCGTGACGATCGGATAGCCGTGGAAGGTGACGTTGGTGCGGTGGCCGTTGCGCTCGGCATCGGTCTTGAGCTCGTCGAGGAAGTCGGCCATATCGGTCGGCGCCGCCTGCTCGCCGGTGTCGCCGCGCGCGAACGCAAGATAGGCCTCGAGCATGCGGCCCATCTCGTCGACGTCCTTCTTCATCGCCTCGACTTCGGGGGTCTCCCCAAGCAAGGCCAATTCGAGCTTGAAGCGGGTCAGCACCGTGCGCAGATCGTGCGACACGCCGGCGAGCATCGCGGTGCGCTGCTCGATCGCCCGCTCGATGCGGATCTTCATCTCGATGAAGGCCTGGGCGGCACGGCGCACCTCGCGCGCGCCGCGGGGCCGGTAGTCCGGAATCTCGCGGCCCTTGCCGAAACTCTCCGCCGCATCGGCGAGCCGCAGAATCGGCTTGATCTGGTTGCGCAGGAAGCCGATTGCGACCGCCAGCAGCACCAAAGAGGTGCCAACCATCCAGAGCAGGAAAATCTCCGAGTTCGAGGCGTAAGCAGCGCTGCGCCGTGCAAACACGCGCATCACCGCGTCATCGAGCTGGATGCGGATTTCGACGAGCGACGAGCGGCCGACCGTATCGATCCAGAACGGCCGGCCGATCTGCTTGCGAAGCTCGACCGACAGCGCCTGATCGAGCAGCGAGAAGAACGGCTTCGGTCCTGGCGGCGGCATGTCGGATAGCGGCAGGAAATCGACGTTGAGTCCCATGCGGTCCTGGGCGATTTTGCGGAGCCGCGCGTAGTCTGGCTCCTGCGGATAGGCCTTGGAGATTTCCGCAAGCGCCGCAATATCGCCGACCACCGCCGCGGACAGATGCCGCGTCACCAGGTTCCAGTGCCGCTCCATGAACACGAAGGCGACGACCGACTGCAGGATGACCATCGGCGCGATGATGATCAGCAGCGCACGCGCGTAGAGTCCCTTCGGCAGAAATTCTTTGTACCAGCCGTTGAAGCGGCCCCAGCCGTCGGAGACTCGCGACGCCGCCGAGCGCAGACGCGCCATGCCGAGGTCGAGCGTGGTCATGGTGAAACCACCAGCCGGTAACCGATGCCGCGCACGGTCTGCACGATCAGCGGATTGGTCGGGTCGTGCTCGATCTTGCGCCGCAGCCGGTTGACCTGGACGTCCACCGCGCGTTCGTTGACCGAGCCGTTGGAGCCGGCCAGCGCCAAGCGCGGCACAGTCTCGCCGGGCACGGAGGCCAGCACGGTCAGCATCTCGCGCTCGCGGTCGGTAAGGCGGACCACGTCGTCGCCCTTTCGCAGCTCGGCCCGCGCGATATGAAACACGAACTCGCCGAAACGCAGCGATTCGGCCGAGGGCGCGGCGGCGGGCTTGGCGCGCCGCAGGATGCTGGCGACGCGGAGCGAAAGCTCGCGCGGCTCGAATGGCTTGGAGACATAATCGTCGGCGCCAAGTTCGAGTCCCGTGATGCGGCTTGCTGCGGCGTCTCGCGCAGTCAGCATCAGGATCGGTACCGCCGAGGTCTGGCGAATCGATTTGGCGAATTCAAAACCGGTCTCGCCCGGCATCATCACGTCGAGGATGAGGAGGTCGAAGCTGAGGCTGGCAAGCTTGGCGCGCGCCATCGCCGCGCTGTCCGCCGTGCTGATGCGATAGCCCTCGGTCGACAGGAAACGCGATAATAGATCGCGGATGCGGCGGTCGTCGTCGACCACGAGCAGATGCGGCGCATCGTCAGCGGGCGGGTTGGGAACCAGAACCGGGGCCATGCTTCCCCCGTGGGGTCAGGATCGCGGGCGCCGCGCGCGATCGGCGCGGGTGATCAGCTTCTGCACGTCGTCACGGCCGTCAGCATCGATCATCGCCACGAGGAAACGGCGCGCCGCCTCGTGCGCATTGGGCCCGATCTCGCCCAGCGCCCGCGCGATCCGCTCGGTCTGCAGGCCGGCGAGCTTCATCGCCAATTGCTCGCCCTTCGCCGTGACGTAGAGCAGCCGTTGGCGGCGATCGTTCTCGCCCTCCTTCTGCACCACATAGCCCTGGTCGACGAGCTGTTTGAGCACCCGGCCAAGCGACTGCTTGGTGATCTTCAGCACCTCGAGCAGGTCGGCAACCTTCATGCCCGGATGGCGGTTGACGAAGTGCAGCACGCGGTGATGGGCGCGACCAAAACTGAGCTTGGCCAGCACGTCGTCGGCGTCGCCGACGAAGTCGCGGTAGGCGAAGAACAAAAGCTCGATGATGTCCCAGATCGGCTCGGCAGAATGGGAGCCCTGGTCGGCCTGGGCCACGGCCGAACGGCTGGAAAGGCTCGAAATATTTATGTCAGCCATGTTGACATATTTCGGTTTTATTGTTACCCAAACTCACGCCCTGACGAAAGGATCGTACCGGCCGAACGGGTTAGAACGCTCGGCATTGAACCGACCCGGCAGGCGCGCTCTGATGGTTCGAGGCCGAACATATCGGGACTTGAGGCCCGAAGCAAAAGCGGCAAGAGGCCGCAAATCGGGGCAAATCCGGTTTCTGCCCCTGTGGATGCGCTTGTTCGTGATTTTGGAGGAAATGCCATGGCGGTGCCCTTCGACCAACGTGCGGACCTGATCTGGTTCGACGGCAAGCTCGTGCCGACGTCCGACAGCAAGGTCAGCGTCCTGACCCACGGGCTGCATTACGCCAGCTGCGTGTTCGAGGGCGAGCGCGCCTATGGCGGCACCATCTACAAGGGAACCGAGCATTCCGAGCGGCTGAAGCGCTCGGCCAACATTCTCGATTTCGAGATTCCCTATTCGGTGGCCGAGATCGACGCCGCCAAACAGCTGGTCCTCGACCGCAACAACCAGAAAGAGGCCTATGTGCGGCCCGTCGCGTGGCGCGGCTCGGAGCAGCTTGGCGTCTCGGCACAACAGAACAAGATTCACCTCGCCATCGCGACCTGGGAATGGCCAAGCTATTTCGACCCGGCGCAGCGGTTGAAGGGCATCCGGCTCGATCTCGCGGAATACCGCCGCCCCGATCCGGCTACCGCTCCAGCGCTCGCCAAGGCCGCTGGTCTCTACATGATCTGCACCATCTCCAAGCACCGCGCCGAGCGCAAAGGCTACGCCGATGCCATGATGCTCGACTGGCAGGGCCGCGTCGCCGAATGCACCGGCGCCAACATCTTCTTCATCAAGGACGGCAAGATCCATACGCCGACCGCCGACTGCTTCCTCGCCGGCATCACGCGGGCGACCGCGATCACGCTTGCCAAGAAGCGCGGCATCGAGGTGATCGAGCGCCGCATCATGCCGGACGAGTTGTCGAATTTCTCGGAGTGTTTCATCACCGGCACCGCCGCGGAAGTGACGGCCGTTTCGGAAATCGCCCAGTGGACGTTCACGCCCGGCGCCATCACCCAGCACCTGATGGCCGACTACACCGCGGAAGTGCAGCCGAAGGGCAAGGCCGCGGCGGCGTAGCTTTCAGCCAAGCTGATCGGCGTCGAGCCAGAACACCTCGCCGCTGCTCGCCTCGGTGTCGAGCCACAGAAAGCGCTTGTCCGGATAGGCGCGCTCGATCAGCGCGCGCCCGCGTCCGATCTCACACAATAGGCCGCCACCCTCGTTGAGATGGCGGCCGGCTTCATCCAGAATCCGGCGGACCACTGAAAGTCCGTCGCGGCCTCCGTCAAAAGCCAGTTGCGGCTCATGCCGGCATTCCGGCGGCAGCGCCGCTATGCCTTCGTCATCGACATAAGGCGGATTGGAAATAATGAGATCGTAACGCGCGGCTTTCGTAGGCGCGAACAGATCGCCATGCAGCAGCCGAACGCGTTTTTGCAGACGATGATCGGCGACATTTATTCGGGCGACCTCGATGGCATCTTTCGAAAGTTCGACGGCATCGATCTTCGCGTTGGGAAATCGCAGCGCGGCGAGGATGGCGAGGCATCCTGAGCCGGTGCAGAGATCGAGCACGCTTCTGATGGAATGGGGGTCGGGCAGCAGCGAAAAGCTCTCACCGGCGAATGTTTCGCTGTCGAGAATTTCGCCGAGGTAAGAGCGTGGCACGATCGCGCGCTCGTCAATATAGAACGGCACGCCGCGCATGTAGATGCGGTTGAGCAGATAGGCCGCTGGCTTGCGGGTGCGGATGCGGCGTTCGATGAGCGCCGAAATCCTCTTCTGCTGGGCGGCCGCGACCGTCATGCCGGCGCGGGCGTCGACGTGGTCGGGATGAATGCCCAGCGTCCCGCCGACCAGAAAGGCCGCCTCCGCGACCGGGTCGGAAGTGCCGTGAGCGAAAACTAATTTCGCTCGCTTGAGCCGCAGCGCGGTGGCACGGATCAGTTCAGCAACGCTCAGCCGCTTCGGCCGGGACGGGGCCGGCCTTCGCCGCGGCGCGCGGGCTTTGCGTTTCTTCAACGGCGTTCCACCACCGGTGGGTTGTTGACCGCCCTCAACAAAGTCACGTACTTCACGGGATTGACGCTGACGAATGTCGCCATCTTATCCTCGACGACGCGACCGCGACTTTGCGAGGCATTGCGCAGCAGCAATTCGCCGGTCTTGCCGAATGCGACGAGGCCGGTGTGATAATAATCGAGGCCCACCCGCCGCGACGTGAAACCGATGATGTCGCCTGGCGCCAACAGTTTGGCGCTTTCCAGCAGCGTCTCCTTGGCGATCGCGCTGATGGACACCGGGTGCTGACCGAACTCACGGTGCCAGGTGAGGGTCTTGTCGATCACGATCGACGGCTCGATCTTGACCGGCCGGCAGATGCCGTTCTCGATGTTGCGCTTGCACCAATCGGCAAAATAATGATTGCGCCGGTCGTATTGCACATTGCCGTGGTCGTAGCGGATGCGGCGGAGCGAAGTCTCGAACTCCGGCATGTCTCGGGCGAGAGCCGCCGCCAGCACCACCTCGCAGAACGTGACGCAATCGAACGCATCGTCGCGGACGACGAATTTCTCCGGGTGCTTCGGCCCGCCGATCAAGGTGTTGGCCTGATAGCGGATGCCGAGCAGCTTGCGAGAAATGAAATCGATCCGCTCCGAGACGTTCGGCAGCGCCCTCGCCTCCTGGATCAACCGCTCGATCAGGATCGCCTTGGCGGCCCATGCACCGCTGACACCTGCCGCAAGTAGCGGCGGGCCGGCCAGCAGCCGCAGAAACTGTCGACGGGTACGCGCGCGATTCATCGCTGCCAAATTAACACAAGTCCGGCGGGGCCAGCAGCGCGCGTGCATCAATACTTAATTTGCACCAGCCGGTCGTTGCCGGATTCCGCGCCCCAAAGCTCGCCGGGACGGCTAAGGATCTGGCGCACCTGGGCGCCGCGCTGGCTGCTGGGGAAGGTTTCGAATTTTTCCGTCACTGGATCGAAGCGTACGATGGCGTTGGTCATGAAGTCGGTGAGCCAGACCTTGTCCTGCTCATCGACATGAACCGCATAGCAGCCGCTGCCTGGATTGCCGGGAAGCAGCCACGTTTTCCAGGTCTTCGCCGCCGGATCGTAGCGGCCGACTTCGCCGGAGTGCCAGAAGGATACCCACAACACGCCCTTGGAGTCCGACCAGATGCGGCGCGGCCCGGTGCCCTTCTTGTGCGGCTCAACGATGCTCACGTTGCCGGTCGTTTTGTCGATCTTACCGAGGTGGTCGCCGGCCAGCGCGACGTACCAGACGTCGTTGTCCGGCGTCACGGTGATGCCGTAGGTGCCTCGGCGCGGCGACTTCCAGCTTTCGTGCTTGCCGGTCTTCGGATTGACGTAACCATGAACGCCATTCTGGCCGGTGAACCAATAGACGCCGTCCTTGTCGAACACGCCGGTGTTCAGATTTGCGGCGGGCAAGTGCGGCGGCAGCATGAAGTAGTCGAACTTCCGGGTCTTTGGATCGAAGCGCGCATTGGCGTTGAGACCGCCGTCGGTGATCCAGGCCGCGCCGTCCGGTGCTACGACGACGCCATGCGGCGCCGAGCCCGAACCGATCGGGATGTTCTCATCCTTGCCAGTCTTGGGATCGAGGCGTCCGAGATAGCCCTTCACCTGTCCGGTGTAATAGACGCTTCCGTCCGGCGCAGGCGCCACGTCATGCGGGCGCGAATTCGACGTCACCGGGAAATAGTTGACCCTGGTGTCCGCGGTCGCAACCGCGGTGGCGGCCAAAGTTACAGCGACAATGGCAATCGATCGGATCATGGCGTCGTCCTCGGCTCGCCGCATCTTGAAGAACAGACGGATGGGAAAATTATTCCGCAGCCTCGCGGCCGGATGGCTTCTGCCAGCGGGCGGCCGCGGCATCGTCCGCCTCCTTGGCCTGGACCCAGGTCTTTCCGGTCGCGGCTTCGACCTGCTTCCAGAATGGCGCCTGCGTCTTCAGATAATCCATCAGAAACTCAGCGGCGGCAAAGGCCGCCTCGCGATGCGACGACGCGGTGACGACGAGCACGATGTTCTCGCCTGGCGCGATCCGCCCGTAGCGATGAATGACGGTAACGCCCATGAGCGGCCAGCGCGCCTTCGCCTCCTCGACATGGCGGCCGATCTCTGCCTCGGCCATGCCCGGATAATGCTCGAGCGTCAGCGCCGCGATCGGCTCGCCGGACTCGGCGCCACGGCAGATCCCGGTGAACGTGACCAGCGCGCCGACGTCGGTGCGGCCGCGTGTCAACGCCGCGGCTTCCGCCGCCGCATCGAACTCTTCACGCTGCAACCGCACGGTCGTCTGCATCATCCACCCGTCATCGGCGGGAAGAAGGCGATCTCGCGGGCGCCGGCAATCGCGGTGTCGGGGCGCACATGGCTTTTGTCGATGGCGGCGCGGATCGATTTCGGATGCTCGAACGCGTGGCCGTACTCCTCGCCGCGTTCCCCGAGCCAGCGCATCAAATCAGCCACGGTCGTCACCCCGGCCGGCGGCACGATCTCCTCCTCGGCCTTGCCAACCCGTTCCCGCACCCAGGCGAAATAAACTAGCTTGAGCTTACTCATGAGAACCAATCAGCTCTTGATACTTCACGCTCATTTTTCCTTGAGCACGATCTTGTCCGAAAACCGCTTCCCACTTTTCGGGATCGTGCTCAGTCGATCATATGCCGAACGCCGGCGCGCATGTAGTCCCAGCCGGTGTAGAGCGTGACCAGCGCGGACAGCCAAAGCAGCGCCAAGCCAATGTTGGTGATGATCAAAGTGTCCTGCTTGAACAGCTCGGAGAAGGCCTTGTCGCCGGCGTCGCCGGCAATCAGGAAGCCGACCGCAACGAGCTGCCAGATGGTCTTCCATTTCGCCAGCCGCGACACGGGAACGCTGACACGAAGCTCGGCGAGATATTCGCGCAGCCCCGACACCAGGATTTCGCGACAGAGAATGACGACGGAGGCCAGCAGCGACCAGCCGCGGATGGTCTCCTCGGCGGCCAGCATCAGCAGGCAGGACGCCACCAGGAGCTTGTCGGCGATCGGGTCGAGCATCCGACCGAGCGACGACTGCTGTCCGTACATCCGGGCGAAATAGCCGTCGAGAACATCGGTGATCCCAGCCGAGATAAAGACCGCCAGCGCGACCCAGCGAATCCAAAGCCCGCCGTCGAGAATGCTCTGCCAATACAACAGGCCAACCACGACCGGCACCGCGGCGATCCGGGCGTAGGTCAAAAGGTTGGGCAGCGCGAACGGCCGCGCGGGCAGCGGCGGACTTTGAATGGTGTTCATTAGTCGCCGACAATACGCCTCCGGCGATGGACTGAACAGACTTTGGCACTCATAGCTGGGTTCCCAGGTGCGGGCTGTGCAAAGCGTGTGGGACGCGCATAATGGCGGCAATTCCGGCGAGCTTAGACGCGCGCCCAACACAACAACGTGAGCAGCCTGAGCTGTTCATAGCGGGATGGAAGCCATGCAAGGAATACTGGGGAGCGGATGCCGCCGCGCGAGTCGGTGGCTGCTGCTGCTGGCGGCGATTGCCTTCGCGGCGCCGGTGCCGGCCGACGCCCAATCGCCGTC
>Ga0207676_10003176_pt1 | contig 11714 bp, 9 predicted proteins | sample KBSSwiS72_FD_184307 | JGI IMG/M metagenome (GOLD analysis project Ga0207676, IMG submission 184307) | Switchgrass rhizosphere microbial communities from Kellogg Biological Station, Michigan, USA - KBS Switchgrass S7-2 (SPAdes) (version 2) | ecosystem: Host-associated > Plants > Roots >... | reverse complement strand
CGGGCGATCGGGCCGGCGAAGAGGATCAGTAGCAGGCCGGTCGCCGACATCATCCGGATCGCCATGCGAGTGGCCTCCCAGCCGGCCTCGGCTGCGCGCTCCGGATCGCCCGCCCCGAGGTTCTGGCCGACCAGCGCCGCCGCGGCCGTCGAGAAGCCGATGCCGGGGAGGAACGAGAGGGCGGTGATGCGGACGCCGATGAAGTACGCGGCGACCGCGGAGGTGCCGTACGACGATGCGAACACGAGATAGTTGAGGAAGCCGATCTGCATCGCGAGCTGCTCGATGCCCGTCGGCGCGCCGATCCGGCCGATGCGCGCGATGGTGTGGCGCTCGAGTCGAAAGTCGGCGAGCGTGATGCGAAGCCGGAGCCGTCCCCATGCCAGGAGCGTGAGACCGATGAGGGAGCCGAGCGTGAACGCGCTCGTCGTCGGCCAACAAAAACGTGGCAAGTCGACGATGGAGATCAAAGCCCTCGTCGATCAGAACGTCAAGAAGGCAACCGGCACGATGCGACTCGTCCGCAACCTGACGCCAGCCGAGATCGTCGGCCAGGTGATGCTCGCGCGCGACGCTCTTGGCGAATGGCCATCACAGCCTGAAGGCCGGATGCTTACCAACATCGTGATGATGGGGATGGGCGAGCCGCTCTATAATTTCGACAATGTCCGCGACGCGCTGAAGCTGGTGATGGACGGCGACGGGCTTGCACTCTCCAAGCGACGGATCACCCTGTCGACAGCCGGCGTCGTGCCGATGATGGCGCGCGCGGGAGAGGAGATCGGCGTCAATCTGGCGGTGTCGCTCCACGCCGTCACCAAGGAGGTGCGCGACGAGATCGTCCCGCTCAACCGAAAATATGGCATCGAAGAGTTGCTTCAGGCGTGCGCCGACTACCCGGGTGCCAATAATGCGCGGCGCATCACCTTCGAATATGTGATGCTGAAGGATAAGAACGACAGCGACGAGGACGCGCGCGAGTTGGTCCGTCTGATCAAGACGTACAAGCTGCCCGCCAAGGTGAATCTGATCCCGTTCAACCCGTGGCCGGGCGCGGACTATGCCTGTTCCGACCCCGAGCGGATCGCGCGCTTTTCCGACATCATCTTCAAGGCCGGCATTTCCGCGCCCGTGCGCACGCCGCGCGGCCGCGACATCATGGCGGCCTGCGGACAGCTAAAGTCAGCCGCTGAGAAGAAGAGCCGGGCGGAGCTCGACCGGATGGCTACCGAGAAGCAGGCAGCGCTCTGACGTCCGCGCTTGGCAAAGGGAAAGAAGCCCTCTTGCATCGCCCGACCCGCCGCATTCTTATACGCGCGACGGAAGTAAGGTGATCGATGTCGCTGTTCGACAAATTCGTAGGAAATCTTTTCAAGCGCGGCGAGATGACGATCATCCTCGCCGACGGCACCGTGAAGCGGTTTGGCGGTCCCGATCCGGCGATCAGGCCGGTGACCATTCGGTTCATGGACAAGGGCGTTCCGGCGTTCATCGCGCCCAATCCGCATCTGCGCGCCGCCGAAGCGTATATGGACGGACGGCTGGTGCTCGAGCAGGGCGACATTCGCGACCTGATCGACCTCGTCCGCGCCAACGGCAAGTGGGAGGAAGGCCGCGTCACGCTGCGCGGCACCTTTGGAAACCTGATCCGCGATCGATTGCGCGCGCGCATCCAGTCGGTCAACTGGGCCGCAAAGTCGAAGAACAATGTCGCGCACCACTATGATCTGAACGACCGGCTCTACGACCTCTTCCTAGACGCCGATCGTCAATATAGCTGCGCTTATTTCGTCGATCCCGACAAGAGCCTCGACGAAGCCCAGGCCGACAAGAAGGCGCACATCGCCGCCAAGCTCCGCCTCACGCCTGGGCAGCGCGTTCTGGACATCGGCTGCGGCTGGGGCGGCATGGCGCTTTATCTGAACCGCGCCGCCGACGTCGACGTGCTTGGCATCACCCTGTCCGAGGAGCAGCTGAAGGTTGCGCGCCAGCGCGCCGAGGCGGCCGGCGTTTCGGACCGGGTCAAGTTCGAACTGATCGACTATCGCGCGCTGACCGGCCAATTCGATCGCATCGTATCGGTCGGCATGTTCGAGCATGTCGGCGTACCGCAATATGAGGCTTTCTTCATGAAGTGCCGCGAATTGCTCCAGATGGACGGCGTCATGCTTCTCCATACGATCGGACGGCTCGGGGGACCGGGCAAGACCGATGCCTTCACGCTCAAATATATCTTCCCTGGCGGCTATAATCCGGCGCTGTCCGAGATCGTTGCCGCGAGCGAGAAAGCGCGGTTGATGGCGACCGACGTCGAGATGCTTCGGCTCCATTACGGCATGACGCTCGATCATTGGTATGATCGGACGATGGCCGCGAAGGACGCGATCGTGGCGCTCTATGACGAGCGCTTCTTCCGGATGTGGACCTTCTATCTCGCGGGCGCGCGGGCGGCCTTCTACCACGGCAATCTGTGCAACTATCAGATCCAGTACAGCCGCGACCGCCGCACCCTGCCAATCACCCGCGACTATATGGTGGAAGCGGAACGCGCGCTGCCGCGGTGATTCCGCTAAGCTTTTTCCCGACAGAGGGAAAAGGCGCGATCAGGCCGCAAAGCCGCCGTCGATCGTCTGCATCGATCCGGTGATCATCGCCGCCGCCGGGCTCGCCAGGAAGGCGGCATAGTCTGCGACTTCGGTCGCGTGGATGTGGCGCTTGATCGCCATGAAGCCGTGCATCGTCTCGGCCATCGGTCCTTCGGCGGGATTCATGTCGGTGTCGGTCGGTCCCGGCTGGATCGAGTTGACCGTTATTCCCCGCGAACCGAAATCCCGCGCGAGGCCGCGCACCACGCCTTGGATCGCCGACTTGGTCATCGCATAGGCTGCGCCGCCCGCGAAGGGAATACGGTCGCCATTGGTCGAGCCGATGATCAGGATCCGACCATTGTCGGGCATGGTCCGCGCGGCTTCGACCGAGGCGAAATAGGGCGCCCGGACATTGACGTCGATCATATGGTCGATCGCGTCGGCATCGAGTTCGAGCGGATCGCCCATCGCAAGCGTGCCGGCGTTGACGATCAGGATGTCGATCGGTCCCTCCGCCCGGACCGCGGCGATCAGTGCGTCGCGATCGGCGCTGTCCACACGAACCGATCGGGCGCCGGTTTCGACCGTCAGCGCTTCGGCGGCATCGGTCGATCCCGCGAAGGTGAATACCGTATTCACGCCCCCGAACTTGCGGACGAGCGCCGCGCCGATGCCACGGCTCCCGCCGAGAATGAGGATTTTACGGTCTCCGAGGTCAGCCATGGGAAGGTCCTTTCAATTTCTATAGTAGCCGCTATATAAATAGGACTTGGTCGCCGCAAGGGTTTTTATAATGGTTGCTATAAAAAAAGATCGACAGAGAGGACGTCCGCGGGGCTTCGATCGCGACGAGGCGATCGCAACGGCGCAGCAGCTTTTCCAGGAACGGGGATATGAAGGCGTCGGCGTGGCGGAAATCGGCAAGGCGCTCGGAATAACGCCGCCGAGCTTCTACAATGCGTTCGGCAGCAAGGCGGCCCTGTTCAGCGCAGTGCTCGATCGTTACGCTGGCAGCTTCGGACGCTTCGTCCCCGAAGCGCTGGCGGCGGACGGCAACGTCGCCACCAAGATCGCCCGATTATTGCGCGAGGCGGCGCGGCTCTACGCGAAAGCCGGGGGCGTGGCCGGCTGTCTGGTGATCGATGGCGCGCGCGGCAGCGGCGACGCCGGAGCGCGCGCGTTGACCGACCGCAAGATGGCGGAGAGCCGCGCGATGATCGCCCGCCACATCGCTGCCGAGTATCCCGCGCGGGCGGATGAGCTGGCCTCGATCGTGATGATCGCGCTGAAGGGATTGAGCGCGGCAGCGCGCGATGGCGCCTCAGGGGAAGAACTTTCAAGCTTCGCCGATACAATGGTGGCGGGATTTCACGTCGCCCTCGACCGAAATGGAAAACCCTCCCCCGCCTTCGCGGGAGAGGGTTAGAGGCAGGGAAGACCGGTCTCAGCCCTGCTTGTCGCGGGCCTCGTGGCGCTCTTGCCACTTGGCACGCATCGCGTCGCGAGCGGCCTTGTGCTCCTCGGGGCTGATCACGCCGTCCTTGTTGGTGTCGACCTTGTCGAACATCGCCAGCGGGCCGGCCTGCGCCTCGTTGAGGGTCAGTTTGCCGTCCTTGTTGACATCGGCCCGTTCGAACCACTGGCCGCCAGCCATGCCCATGCCACCGAAGCCGCCGCCATGATGGCCGCGATGGCTCCATTTGCCGGGGCCGCGACCCTTGCGGCCATCCTTGACGTCGGTACGCGGCGCCAGGAATTCTGCTTTCGAAAGCGAGCCGTTCCTGTCCGTGTCGAGCTCGGCAAATCGCTGTTCCTTGCGTTCGGCGCGACGCTCCTGCCACTTCGCCTTCATCGCCTCGCGCGCGGCGTCGCGCTCGACGGCGGTGATCACGCCGTCGCCATTGGTGTCCGCCTGCCTGAAACGCTCGGCGATCTTCGCCTGAAGCTCGGCGCGGGTCCTGGGCGGGCCCGGAGGGCCATCGGCCGGGGGCGCCGCAAGTGCGGAAGCGGTGAAAGTGGCGGCGAGCGCCACGCCGGCAATCCAGGAAGTCTTGGTCATTGGTCAGCATCCTCGTGACATATCGAGCAAATAGGCGGATCGGTGTGTACAAGGGACAGCGATCCGCCCCGTAAGCCTTCTGAGCCGGGAATCTTGCGGCGATAGTTCGACGGTGAAATTCTTGTTTCGAAACTGAAATATCAGCCGCCGCCGAGTATCCGGACGAGGCTCCCGAGTTGCGCGCGCGCCGCGCTGCTCTCCTTTTCGTCGAGCGTGCCATCGCCATCGCGGTCGAGCGCGTCGAACCGTTCGCGGACGACCGTCTGGACCTCCGCGAGCGAGAGAAGGCCGTCGTGATCGCGGTCGACATGGGCGAACAGCAGATCGAGACGGCCGCCTAGGCCAAGGGGACCCTTTTCATTGAGCCTGAGCCGGGGCCGCCCGTCGGCACCAACGTCCATCTCGAACAGCTCGACTTCGCGCCGCTGCTTGAGCACCCCGCGCGCGACGCCAAGCGCGACGGCAACCTCTTCGCGATCCAGCTTGTCGTCATGGTTGCGGTCGCTGCCTGCGAAATATTGGGCCGCGACGTCGGCAAAGCCTTCGCGCGTCATTGGCAGATATTGTGCTGCGACCGGCACGGCCGCGGCCAGCAACAGCGCGGCCAGCATCGCCCGCTGAATGTCATGAGGCATCGCTACAGCTTGAATGGGCGGGGCGGCCATGGCAAGGGCCGGCGCCGCAGGAGCGCGGGTGGAGATAGCGACGATGAGCGACGTCAAGCGGGTGGTGCTGGCCTTTTCGGGGGGGCTCGACACGAGCGTCATCCTCAAGTGGCTGCAGCAGACCTATGGCTGCGAAGTCGTCACCTTCACTGCCGATCTCGGCCAGGGCGAGGAACTGGAGCCCGCGCGCGCCAAGGCGAAGCTTATGGGCGTGCCCGATCACCATATCTTCATCGACGATCTCCGCGAGGAGTTCGTGAAGGATTATGTTTTCCCGATGATGCGGGCGAACGCGCTGTATGAGGGGCTGTATTTGCTCGGCACCTCGATCGCCCGCCCGCTGATCGCCAAGCGCCAGATCGAGATCGCCAGGGCGGTCGGCGCGGACGCCGTCAGCCATGGGGCCACCGGCAAGGGCAATGACCAGGTCCGCTTCGAGCTTGGCTATTACGGCCTCGCCCCCGATATCCGCGTGATCGCACCGTGGCGAGAATGGGATTTGACAAGTCGCACCGCGTTGATCGCCTTCGCCGAGCAGCACCAGATTCCGGTCCCCAAGGACAAGCGCGGCGAATCGCCCTTCTCGACCGACGCGAACATGCTTCACACATCGTCCGAGGGGAAGGTTCTCGAGGATCCGTGGGAAGAGGTGCCCGACTATGTCTATTCGCGCACCGTCAATCCCGAGGACGCGCCCGACGCCCCCGAGTTCATCACGATCGACTTCGAGCGCGGCGACGGCGTCGCGATCAACGGCGAGGCGATGAGCCCGGCGACGCTGCTTGAGACGCTCAACGACTATGGCCGCAAGCATGGCATTGGCCGGCTCGATCTCGTCGAGAACCGCTTCGTCGGCATGAAGAGCCGCGGCATGTATGAGACGCCGGGCGGCACGATCTATCATCTCGCCCATCGCGGCATCGAGCAGATCACCCTCGACCGCGGGGCCGCCCATCTGAAGGACGAACTGGCGCCGCGCTATGCCGAGCTGATCTACAATGGCTTCTGGTTCAGCCCCGAACGTGAGATGCTGCAGGCGGCGATCGACCATAGCCAGGAGAAGGTGACCGGCACGGTGCGCCTGAAGCTCTACAAGGGTGGGGTCTATGTCGTCGGCCGCAAGTCGCCCTTCACGCTGTATTCGGAGAAGGTCGTCACCTTCGAGGATGACGCTGGCGCCTATGACCAGCGCGATGCGGCAGGCTTCATCAAGCTCAACGCGCTGCGCCTGCGCCTGCTGGGGCGCCGCGACGGGCGGTGATCCTCCTCCCGGCACGAGGAGGGGGCACACGCGAAGTTGGTGGAGGGGGATAGTCTCCCCGCTACCTAGCGTCCGGCCTCTCGCCCCCTCCATCGCTTCGCGTTCCCCCTCCCCGTGCCGGGGAGGAACGCAACCCCTGAATGTCGATAGCTTTGTCACGATAGCGCCCGACATTCATCCTTTCGCGCGATAGTTCCTCGAGGAAGACATCGCCCTTGTCATAGGCCCAGGGGCCGAGGCGCAGCAGCCAGATCGTCGGTATCGCGCGCGTCTCCGGCGCCTCGGCGATGCTACGCAAGTGGCGCCGATCGAGCGACGGTACCCCACGCGACCCGCTGACATACCAGCTTCCTGGCGGGGGGCTGAGCGTGGGGATGGCGGTGGGGACGGGACGGCTCGGCATGGCAAGCCCCTTGTCGCGGACCGCGCGGTCGAACGGCAGCGCACCTTCGTTGGGGTAAGCGAAGACCATATCGCCCGGCCGAAAGCGAGGCTGCAGCCAGGAGAGCGCGCGGTACCAGTCGCCCTCGCTTTGGCGGCGCTGGTGGATGTCCGACCAGCCCTGCGCTGCGATCAGCCAGAGCATCGGCGCGAGCGCGATCAGGCGCATCTGGCGCGGCCGGCGCCAGCCGAGGCCGATCGCGAACAGGAGGATCGCGGGCACCGCCAGCGGGGTCATCGTCCGAACGATGAAGACCGGCGCGATCGTCGCTGAGATGATCAGCGATATCCCGAGCGGCAGCAGCGCCAGCAACAGCAGCGCGGCGAGCAGGCGGCGGCCGTCGCGTGCCCGCCACAAAAGTGCGCCGCCGCTCAGAGCCAGCAACCCCGCCGCGATCCGCGCATCGTCGCCGGAACCGGTGAACATCATCGTCGCGCGCAGCCACAGTCCCTCGGTGCCGAACTTTAGCCAGGTCGCGCGGACCCATTCGGGCGCCTGGTCGAGCAGGATGAGCAGCGCCGGCAGCCAGAGCACCAGCACGATCGCGTGGCCAGCGAAGAACCACAGCCAGTCGGCGCGCCGCATTGCCGTCACCCGGGCGACGCAGAGCAGCGCGCAGCCGAGCGCCGCCGCATAGAGCGGTCCCAGATTGTGCAGCCAGAGCAGCAGCGCCTGGCAACCAAGATAAGCGGCAAAGCCGCGCCCCGCGAGCGGACCGCCCTCCCGGCGTCGCCCGGCGATCGCGAACAGAGCGACGATCGCGATTGCATAGACGAGGATCATCAGCGGATAAGGCCGCACCTCACGGCTCATCCAGACCAGCACCGGCGACACTCCGGCGAGCGTGAAAGCGGCGAGCGCGGCGGGTGTCCGCGCCGCGCCGGCCAGTGTCGCCAGCCGATGCGCGGCGACCGCGACCACCGGCATCGCCGCCACCCCGCAGACCAGCCCGAGCAGCCGGTGCGCGACCAGCCCGTCGCCCGCCAGCAGCGTCCAGCCGCGCAGCAGCGAATAATAGAAAGGCGGGTGCGTCTCGTAGCGTGGCACCACCGTCCAGAGGAAATGCCAGCCCTTGCCCGCGGCATAGGCGCTGTACGCCTCGTCGAGCCACATCGGTGCGGTGCCGATCCCGGCCGCACGGATCCAGATCGCGAAGGCGAGTATCGGGAGCGCAGCGAGCAGGGTGAGGCGATGGGGAGCAGAGAGCGGCATCGCTTCGCGATTAGAGGCTGATGCGGCGCGGTGCCAGCCCTCGGGAGCGCGCTTTTCTTACCGGTTGTTAACCATCTCTTAGTGGCTCGCGCCTTAGGGACATCCTCGGAATTCCCGGACGAGGACAATCGATGAGCCGCGCTGCCACCCATGTCGACATCGCGATCATAGGTGCCGGTCCCGCCGGGCTGACCGCCGGCTATGAGTTGGGCAAGCGCGGCTTCACGGTCAAGCTGATCGAGAAGGATCCGCATCAGGTCGGCGGGATAAGCCGCACCGTCGAGCATCAGGGTTTCCGCTTCGACATTGGCGGCCACCGCTTCTTCTCAAAGTCGCGCGAGGTGGTCGATCTGTGGAACGAGCTGCTGCCCGACGACTTCATCGAGCGGCCGCGGATGAGCCGCATCTTCTATCGCGGCAAATTTTACAGCTATCCGCTGCGCGCCTTCGAGGCGCTGCGCAATCTCGGGCTGATCCAGTCGGCGCTATGCATGGCGAGCTTTTTTCGCTGGAAGCTCTTCCCGCACCGGCATGTCCGTACGTTCGAGCAATGGGTCGTCAACCAGTTCGGCAAGCGGCTGTTCGGCATCTTCTTCAAGACCTATACCGAGAAGGTGTGGGGCATGCCCTGCGACGAGATGTCGGCCGACTGGGCAGCGCAGCGCATCAAGGGGCTTAGCCTCGGCAAGGCTGTCTGGGATGGGGTCAAGCGCTCGCTCGGTCTCAACAAGCGCCCGAACGACGGTATGGAGACCAAGACCCTCCTCGAGAATTTCCGCTACCCGCGCAAGGGCCCCGGCATGATGTGGGACGCCGCGCGCGACCGCATCGTCGAACAGGGCAACGGCGTGCTGATGGGCCATAGCCTCCACCAGCTGAGCTGGGACGCGACCGGCGGCTTCTGGCGGGTCGCGGCAACCGGCCAGGACGGCCGGCTGACCATGCTTACCGCCGATCACGTCATCAGCTCGGCACCCATGCGCGAGCTCGCGGCCCGCCTCCACCCGGTCCCGGCCAGCCTGCCAAAGGCGATGGCGCTCAACTATCGAGACTTTCTGACCGTCGCGTTGATGATCCGGTCCGACGATCTGTTCCCCGACAACTGGATCTATATTCACGACGAGCGCGTCCAGGTCGGCCGCATCCAGAATTTCCGGAGCTGGTCGCCCGAGATGGTGCCCGACGAGGGCCTTGCCTGCGTCGGCCTCGAATATTTCTGTTTCGAAGGCGACGGCCTGTGGTCCTCGTCCGACACCGATCTGATCGACCTTGCGAAGCGCGAGATCGCGATGCTCGGCCTGTGCGATCCCCTCCATGTCGTCGGCGGCGCCGTGGTCCGACAGGAAAAGGCCTATCCGGTCTATGACGACGATTATGCCGCCAATGTCGAGACGGTCCGCGCCGAGCTCGAGGCGCGCTATCCGACGCTCCACTTCGTCGGCCGCAACGGCATGCATCGCTACAACAATCAGGATCATGCGATGATGACGGCGATGCTGACGGCCCGTAATATTGCCGCGGGCTGCCGCCGCCACGATGTCTGGGCAGTCAACGAGGATGCGGAATATCACGAGGCGGGCCGCGAGGGGGACCAAGGCGATGTCGCTGCTGCGCTGACGTCGGAGCGGCTGGTGCCGAAGCGGGTCGGCCACAGGAAGGCGGCGTAACGCGCCTATGCTCGTGAAGCACAATTTTCCGAGCCACTTCGAGCGTGCGCTACCGGCCCCGATCGGGATCGGGAGCGACTTGTCTCCGAAGGCATTCCGGATGGGCGTCACCGCCATCTGGCTGCTGACCGCGTCGATCCTCCTCTGGATGAGTTTCGACCGGATCGGGCTGCTGGTCATGTGGGATCCGGACGATTATCTTCGCCTGCTCCAGGTCCGCGACCTCCTCGCCGGCCAGAGCTATTTCGACGTCACCCAATATCGCATCGATCCTCCGCACGGGGTGCCGATGCACTGGTCGCGGCTTCCCGATCTACCGATCGCGGGAGCGATCCTGCTGCTCAAGCCGATCCTCGGGGCCACCTTGGCCGAGCGCACGGCGATCAGCGTCGTGCCACTCGCAACCTTCGCCGGCTCGCTGGCAGCAGTCGCCTCCGCCACCAGGCGCCTGGCCGGCCGGCGCGCCGCCCTGGCCGCCGCGATGCTCGCCGCGACCACGCCAGCTCTGCTCTTTCACATCCTGCCGATGCGGATCGACCATCATGGCTTGCAGACGATGCTGGGGCTTGTCGCGGTAGCGAGCTGTTTCGATCGGCGACCGCGACGCGGCGGCGTCTTCGCCGGCGTCGCGGTGGCGGCATGGCTCGCCATCTCGATCGAAGCCTTGCCCATGGTGACGGCAATCTCGGCGCTGCTCGCCTGTCGGTTCATCTTCGCTGCAGACGATCTGGGCCCATGGCGTTGTTTCCGCGCTTTCGCCGCGGCGATGGGGATTGGCGGCATCGTGATCTTTGCATCCACCCACGATCTGGCGGCGTGGCGTCAACCTTGGTGCGACGCGTTCGGCCCCGCCTGGTTCGGACCGCTCGTCCTCTCTCCGCTGGCCGCCGCGCTGCTTGTGCGGCGCGGCTTCGCGCATTCGGCCGGAGCGCGGGTCGCGCTCCTGGTACTCGCCGGCATCGCCGGAGGCGGCGTGCTGGCGCTCACCGCCCCTGCCTGTCTCGCCGGCCCCTTCGCGGCGCTTGACCCGGTCGTAACCCATTACTGGTATGAGAATGTGCTTGAAGGCATGCCGGTGTGGCGGCAGAGCGCCACCGATCAGATCGCACTGGCGCTGTTTCCGCCAATCGGCCTCGCGGGTGCCGCGCTTGCATGGCGGGCATCGGCGACAAGGGCTGCCGCCCGCGACTGGCTTGCCCTGCTGGCGCTTGGGTGCGCCGCCTTCCTGCTCGCGCTCCTCGTCCAGCGTGCAGGCGGCTTCGCCCATGCCATGGCCCTGCCCGGCGCCGGCTGGCTGCTCGTCCGCATTCTGGGCAGGATCGGCGATTGGCGGCGGATTGGCGCCCGCGTTCTGGCTTCGGCCATGACGATCCTGCTGCTGTCGCCGGCCGGGGCAACGCTCGCCGGGCAAGCCGCGCTCGGTCTGGTTACGACTACGCCGCCCAAGGAGCCGGCAAAACCCGCATCGGCCTGCGTTGGCTGCGATCCCGTCGCTGCGGTAGCGGCGTTGCCGCGCAGCTATATCCTTGCCGGTTTGGACATCACGCCCAGGCTGCTCGTCAACACGCCGCACCTTTATGCGGGCAGCAGCCACCATCGCGGCGCCGCCGGCATACGGCGCGTTCTCGACTCGTTTCTCGGCGCGCCCGAAGTCGCGCACGGCATCATGCGGGCGCGCGGCATGCGCTATGTGCTGATCGATCGCGACGGGCAGGAAGCCGAAATCTACCGCAAGGCCGCCCCCGATGGACTTATGGCCCGGCTGCTCGACGACCGGGCACCGGCGTGGCTGAAGCCGGTACCACTCGGCACCGGCGGGC
>Ga0207676_10003169_pt1 | contig 11732 bp, 10 predicted proteins | sample KBSSwiS72_FD_184307 | JGI IMG/M metagenome (GOLD analysis project Ga0207676, IMG submission 184307) | Switchgrass rhizosphere microbial communities from Kellogg Biological Station, Michigan, USA - KBS Switchgrass S7-2 (SPAdes) (version 2) | ecosystem: Host-associated > Plants > Roots >... | reverse complement strand
TCGCCGACGCGAAGAAGTCTCGCGCGCGGCTCTGTCGCGATTGTGTCGGGAGGACAGTGTGCGGCTCTTCGTGGTGTGCGCCATCGTGGTGCCGGTGCTGTTGGCAGGATGTGAGACGCCCGCGCCGGTCGCCGCGCCGGAGCCGTCCAACGTCCAGGCACCCCAGCCGGAGCCGCCTCCTCCCACACCCCCACCGCCGCCACCGCCGCCACCCGTGGTCAGCGCGAGCGCGCGAGCGCTTGCGTCGGGCGTCAACCTCTACGACACGGGCGATTTCAACGGTGCGATCAAGCGCCTGACTGCGGCGAAGGAGATCTGGGACGACTCGGCCTCGGCAGACGCGGTTGCGAACAAGGTGGCCGCGAACAAATACCTCGCGTTCAGTTATTGCGTGACGAATCGCCGAACCCAATGCCGCCGGCACTTCGTCGACGCGCTCAAACTCGATCCCGACTTCGCGCTCGAGGCAACGGAGAAGACGCATCCGGTGTGGGGCCCTGAATTCGAGCGCGCAAAGAAGCAGGCGACCGCGTCGAGCGCGCCCACGAAACGGGCGGCTGCCGCGCCGCAGGCAGCGCCGAAGAGCACAAAGCCCCAATAGCGCCTTCCAGCGTTGCGATAACCGGGCAGCAGACTATTTTCGTGCGCATCCTTCATTCACTGCTCGCAATCGCCGCCTGCTCGCTCGTCGTGGACCAATCGGCGGGTGCAGAGACCGCTGCCGGCGCTCCATTCGTTCCAACCCCGACGGCAATCGTCGACCGGATGCTGACGCTCGCCAAGGTGGGGCCCGACGACTACCTGATCGACCTCGGCTCGGGCGACGGACGGCTCGTGATCACCGCGATCGTCAAATACAAGGCGCGCGGCGGCATGGGCGTCGACATCGACCGCGATCTCGTGAAGCTTGCCACGACGAACGCGGAGAAAGCCGGCGTCGGCGCCCAGGCGACATTCGTGGCGGGAGACCTGTTCGCCGCCGACGTGCAGAAGGCGACGATCGTCACGTTGTACCTCGTGCCCGGCATGATGGCTGGCGTCGAGGCGAAGCTGCGCAAAGAGCTGAAGCCTGGAACGCGAGTCGTGTCGCACGATTATCCGCTCCCCACGTGGAAGCCGGTCGAAGTCGAAACCTTCGACAACCCGGAGAAGATACGCATCTCGGGCACGACGCACACGGTGCTGCTGCTGTACCGGGTGCCGTGACTGCGGCGAAGCCGCCGCGTCGTTCGCTCGGCGACGCGCGCTGCGCGCCTTGGCTCCGCCCGCCTCGCTCGCTCCTACTCGGTCTCGGCCTCCACCACTGGCAAAGCCGTTTGGAGTCCGTCCTGTCGGCCTTCCTCCCTCGTTCGGCGACGCGCCCTTCGGGCCTACTCGGCTTCGCCTCGTCGCCTCACTCGGTCGGCTGCCCCATCGCCTCGAAGATTTGCCGCAACTGCGGGCTCATCGTAATGCCGAGCGCCCTCCCCGACGGCAGCTTGCGCATGAACCACTGCTCGTAGATTCGCGCCAGCTCGCGGTCCTCGGCGAGCCGCTCGAACGTGTGCTTCACCAGCGCATCCATTGCCGGGTCGTTCTTCCGGTACATGATCCCGTATGGGTCGTAAGACAGGAAGTCGCCAAGCACCACGTAATCCTGCGGTCGCTTCGCCTCCATGGCCGCAGCGGTGAGAATCACGTCGTCGCCCGCCCACGCATCGGCCTTGCCGGCGTCCATCGCTTCGAAGGCCTGCGCATTGTCACGCACGGCCAGCACGTTGATGCCGAGGTTCTCTTTCGTGCTGATCGACTTGACGGCCGTTTCGTTCGTGCTCGCCTCCGTGACGACGACCGTGCGGCCCTTGAGGTCTCGGTACGACTTGAATTTCGCCGTGCGTTTCGCTAGGAGCTTCGTCCCGCTCACGAAGGTGATCGGCGAGAAGGAGACGAGCTTTTTTCTCTCCGCATTCTGCGTGGTCGTTCCGCATTCGAGGTCGACTGCGCCGTCGGCGACGAGGCTGATGCGGTTCTGCGGATTCACGGACAGGTACTTCACCTGGATCGTGTCGTCGCCGAGCTCGCTGCGGATGTCGTCGACGATCGCGAGGCACAAGTCGATCGAATAGCCGATCGGCGCGCGCGCGGCGCTGACATACGAGAACGGGACGGACGCATCGCGAAAGCCGATGGTCACGGCTTTAGCATCCTTCACCTTCTTTAGCGTTCCGGCGAGCTGGATGACGCCGAGCGCGTCCTGGGCGCGCAGCGGCACGCTGACCGCAATCGCCACGAAGCAGGCGATCCATGCCGTCACGAGCGCTCGCTTGGGCGCCTTCATGGTCGCCACCGATCGAGCGCGACGTCAGGCACGCGCGGGCGCGACGCCGCTGTCGGTATCGAGCTCCGCCTGCGCCTCGCGCTCGGGCTTGAGCTCGCCTTCCCACTTCGCGACGACCGCGGTGGCGATGCTGTTGCCGACCACGTTGGTCGCCGAGCGGCCCATGTCGAGGAACTGGTCGATGCCCATGATCAGCAACAGCCCGGCTTCGGGAATGTTGAACGTGGCCAGCGTGGCCGCAATCACGACGAGCGACGCGCGCGGCACGCCTGCCATCCCCTTGCTCGTCACCATCAGGATCAGGAGCATCGTGATCTGCTGGGTCGCGTCGAGGTGAATCGAGTACGCCTGCGCGATGAAGAGCACGGCGAACGTGCAATACATCATCGACCCGTCCAGATTGAATGAGTAGCCGAGCGGCAGCACGAAGCTCGTGATCTTCTTGCTCGCGCCGAACCGCTCGAGTTGCTCCAGGGTCTTCGGGTACGCGGCCTCGCTGCTGGCCGTGCTGAAGGCGAGCAGGATCGGCTCCCGGATCAGTCCGAGAAGTCGCGCGATGCGGGGACCGAGGAACAGGAAGCCCGCCACGGCGAGCAGTGCCCACAGGATCACGATGCCGAGATAGAACTCGCCCATGAACTTGCCGTACGTCCACAGGATGCCGAGCCCCTGCGTCGTGACGATCGACGCCATCGCGGCGAACACGGCGATCGGGGCGAGCGCCATCACGTAGCCGGTGATCTTCAGCATCACGTGCGAGACCTGCTCGACCCAGTCGATCACCACGCTGGCCTTGTCGCCGAACGACGCAGCGGCCGCGCCGAAGAAGACGGAGAAAACGACGATCTGCAGGATCTCGTTGTTCGCCATCGCCTCGAACACGCTCTTCGGAACGAGGTGCGTCACGAACTCCTTGAGCGAGAGAGAAGCCGTCTTGAGATTCGTCGACGCGCTCGCGTCGGGCAGCGGCAGGTTGAGCGAGTCGCCGGGCCGCAGGATGTTGACCAGCACGAGGCCGAGCAAGAGCGACATGAGCGAGGCGGTGACGAACCAGCCCATCGTCTTGAGACCGATCCGCCCGATCGACGTCGTATCGCCCATGTGCGCGATGCCGACGACCAGCGTCGAGAATACGAGCGGTGCGATGATCATTTTGATCAGGCGCAGGAACACGTCGGTGAAGAGCGAGATGTAGCCGGCGACGGTCTTCGCCGATTCGGGCGTCGGCAGGAAGTTGTGGCACATCCATCCGACGCCAATCCCGACGAGCATCGCGATGAAGATCCAGGTGGTGAGTTTGAACTTCATGTTGATCTCCCTGGTGACAAGCCCCCGTGCGCAGTGTGCACGGCCCACGCGGCCCCTGCAACTGCCCGCACCGCAAGTGCGGCGCACGCGCTCGTATAATCGAATTGCAGTTGCCTCGAACCCGCAAGGACAAGGGTGGTGAAGGCGCCGGCCTCGACGAACGACGATCCATCCTTCCTGCAGCGCTGGCTTCCCGGCCTGCGCGCACTGCGGAGCTACGAGCGCGCCTGGCTCGGCCGCGACATCCTCGCCGGGGTCGCGCTGGCGACGATGCTGGTCCCGGTAGGGATCGCGTACGCCGAGGCGTCAGGCGTGAGCGGCATCTACGGCCTCTACGCCACCATCGTTCCGCTGATCGCCTATGCCGTGTTCGGCCCGAGCCGCATCCTGGTTCTCGGCCCGGACTCGGCCCTTGCGCCCATCATCCTGGCCGTCGTGCTATCGAACGCCGACGGCGACCCCGGACGCGCGATTGCGCTCGCTGCCGCGATGGCGATCGTGGCCGGCGTCGTCTGCATTGCGGCGGGACTGCTGAAGCTCGGCTTCATCACTGAGCTCTTGTCGAAGCCGATCCGTTACGGCTACATGAACGGGATCGCGCTCACCGTGCTCCTGAGCCAGGCGCCCAAGCTCTTCGGTTTCAGCGTCGACGAGCAAGGCCCGCTGCGCGAAGCGTGGGCCTTCATCGATGGCGTGCTGTCCGGCGAGAGCAACGAAGTGGCGCTTCTGGTCGGCGGCGGCGCCTTGGCGACGATCCTGCTGCTGCAGCGCTGGCCGCGGGTACCGGGCGTTCTGATTGCCGTCGTCGGCGCGACCGTGGCGGTGGCCGCATTCAACCTCACGGAGCGCGCGGACGTGTCGGTGCTCGGCACGCTGCCGCAGGGACTGCCCACGTTCGCGCTGCCGAGAATCGGCGTCGAGGACTTGGGATCGATCCTGGTGGGCGGCCTCGCCGTCGCGCTCGTTTCATTTGCCGACACGAGTGTGCTCTCGCGCGTGTATGCGGCGAAGACGAACACGAAGGTCGACCCCAACCAGGAGATGGTCGGGCTCGGCGTCGCGAATCTGGCAGCGGGATTGTTTCAGGGCTTCCCGGTCAGCAGCAGCTCGTCGCGCACGCCCGTCGCGGAAGCGGCAGGTGCCAAGACGCAGCTCACGGGGGTCGTCGGAGCGGTCGCGATCGCGCTGCTGCTGCTCGCGGCGCCCGACCTGCTCCAGTACCTGCCCAATGCCGCGCTCGCGGCCGTCGTCATTGCGGCCGCCATCGGCCTCTTCGAATTTCGCGACCTGCGGCGGTTCTACCGCATCCAGCGCTGGGAGTTCTGGCTGTCGATCGTCTGCTTCGCCGGCGTCGCGCTTTTCGGCGCGATACCGGGCATCGGCATCGCGGTGGTCATCGCCGTGATCGAGTTCCTGTGGGACGGATGGCGTCCGCACTCCGCCGTGCTCGGCCGCGTCGATCACATCAAGGGCTACCACGACATCACGCGCTACCCGAACGCGAGACGCGTTCCGGGTCTCGTCCTGTTCCGCTGGGATGCGCCGCTGTTCTTCGCGAATGCGGAGTTCTTCGCCGACCGCGTGCGGGCGGCCGTGGCGGCCTCGCCGACGCCCGTGCGCCGGGTCGTCGTGGCGGCGGAGCCGGTGACGAGTGTCGACGTCACGGCGGCGGACACCGTGGCCGAGCTCGACGACAGCCTGCGCCACGATGGCGTCGAGCTCTCGTTCGCCGAGATGAAGGACCCCGTCAAGGACAAGCTCAAGCGGTTCGGACTGTTCGCCCGCTTCGGCGCCGATTCGTTCTATCCGACGGTTGGCGAGGCGGTGAAAGCCTACTTGCGCGCGCATCCGGTACCGTACGAAGACTGGGAGGACGAGGCAGCGACTCCGTCCACGCGCGAAGACAGCTAAGCCGTCGGCGGGGTCGGCGCATCACGGTGCCGCACACGGATGGCATGCGACCGCCAGGTTGCGGCCGTCAGCCTTCGGCGATCAACGCGTCGTCGAAGATCGCCACCGCGCGCGTCCACCCGGCCGATGCGCCACGAATCTTGTGCGGAAAACAGCTGATGAAGAAGCCGCTGGCCGGCAGCGCTTCCAGGTTGTGCAGCTTCTCGAGATGGCAGTAGCCGATGTCGCGGCCTGCCTTGTGGCCTTCCCAGATGAGGCTCGCATCGTGGGTTTCGGCGTACTTCCGCGCCGTGTGCACGAACGGCGCATCCCAGCTCCATGCATCCGTGCCCGTCAGGCGCACGCCGCGCTGCAGCAGGTACATGGTCGCTTCGTAACCCATGCCGCAGCCCGCGGATACATAGTCGCTCTCGCCGTAGCGCGAGCCGGCGCGCGTGTTCACGACGACGATTTCCAACGGGCGCACCGCGTGCCCGATGCGAGCGAGCTCCGCTTCGACGTCCTGCGGCGTGACGACGTACCCGTCGGAAAAATGGCGGAAGTCGAGCTTGACACCCGGTTGGAAGCACCATTCGAGCGGCACCTCGTCTATGGCGATCGCGCGCCGCTTGCCGCCGTTCTTCGCATCCATCGTCGAGTGGAAGTGGTACGGAGCGTCGAGGTGCGTGCCGTTGTGGGTGATGAGGCTCACCTTCTCGATCGCCCAGCCCTCGCCGTCCGGCAGGTCCTGCTTCGCGAGGCCCGGGAAGAACGGCGCGATCTGGTCGAACGTGTCTTCGTGCGTGAAGTACTGGATGCTCGGGCCAAACCCCGGCGGGTCGCTCCTCACATCGTTTTCGAGGTAGATCGAGAGGTCGACGAAGGTTCGCGGCATCGGATCGGCGGTGAAAGTAGCGTTGGCGGCGCGAGGCTCATCGCCTTGCGATGACGTTGCGACGTGAGTTTAGCAGTGGGACTGCCGAGTGCGGCGGAGCTCGTCTATCATGTCCGGATCCGTTTACGGCCGAGCCGAACCGGGGAAAGCCCCAATTCACCTTGCAGGGAGATCGACGTGACTGCGATGACTGGCGTGCTCTCACCGGTCGTGACTCCGTTCGCGGCGGATCTTTTGCCCGACCCCGATCGTTTCCTGCGCCACTGCAAGTGGTTGCTCGCGCACGGTTGCGCCGGCCTCGCCGTCTTCGGCACGAACAGCGAAGCGAACTCGCTGTCCGTGGAAGAGCGCATGCAGCTTCTCGAAGCGTTGATTGCCGGCGGCGTGCCGCCCAGCCGCCTGATGCCGGGAACCGGCTGCTCGGCGTTGCCCGACTCGGTGCGGCTCACCGCGCACGCCGCGAAGCTGGGCTGCGCCGGCGTCCTTATGTTGCCGCCCTTCTACTACAAAGGTGTCTCGGACGATGGTCTGTATCGCAGCTATTCCGAGATCGTTCAGCGTGTCGGCGACTCGCGCCTGCGGGTCTACCTGTACCACATCCCGCACGTGAGCGGCGTGCCGATTTCCGTGGGCCTCATCGCACGTCTTCTTGCAGCGTTCCCCGATACGATCGCCGGCATCAAGGACTCCTCGAACGACTGGAACAACACCCGCCAGCTCCTCGATGCGTTCCGGGAGCGCGGCTTCGCCGTATTCGCCGGAAGCGAGACGTTTCTGCTGCAGAACCTGCGCGCCGGCGGCGTCGGGTGCATCACGGCGGGAGCCAACGTCAACCCGCACGGCATCGACGCCGTCTATCGGAACTGGCAGACGGCGAAAGCGGAAGAATTGCAGGCCGCCGCCGACGCTGTTCGCGGCGCGCTGCAGTCGGTCCCGATGATTCCCGCGCTGAAGGCAGTCATCGCGCACTACGCGCAGGATCCCTGCTGGGAAACCGTGCGGCCGCCTTTCACCGGCCTGTCTTCGTCGCAGCACGATGACCTGCTCGACAAACTCCGAGCGCTCGATTTCACGATGCCGGACATCCGGGCGTAAGGCGCGCCCGGCATCAGGCCGGCCGAATGGCGCAATCGCGCCGCGCGCGCAAATCGTTCACGCCGTTTCGCCGACGCGGTGCCCGGCGGGCGAGAGCCACCGTGCCACGATCGCAAGCCCGGCGATCATGTAACCGAGCCCGCCCGGTACCCACATCACGAGCCCGCCGAGCTGCTGATCTTCGAGTGGCGTGAGGCCGAAAGGCGGGGTTTGTCCGGTCGCGTACCAGACGCTCGGCGCGAACGTCAGCAGCGCTCCCAGCGCGCTCGTGTGCAGCATCGTCGTGAACAGGGACGCGATCGACGTCGCGGTGGGAGTGCGAGTGCCCTTTCCGAACGCCGCCCACCAGAACGCGAGCGCAGATCCGAAAAAGCATCCGTGTTGCAGGATGTGCAGCGGAACGCTTTCGAGCGCCAGCCGAAAAAGCATGGGCACGTGCCAGACCCATACCGACAGCGCATGAAAAGTCCAGGCGCCGAGCGGCGCGGTGAGCAACCGCCACGCGTGGCGAAGAGGCTTCGCTCGCGTCATGCGGTGCAGTGATCGCTGTGTGGTCACCGACAGCGCCCAGGCCCACGCTTCCAGCGGGCGTCCAAGGACCAGAAGCGGCGCCGCGGCGACCATCAGCAGCTCGTGCTGGATCATGTGCACCGCAAAGCATCTATGCGTCAGCGTGTCGAGCGGCGGCAGCAGAGCGATCGCGAGCACGGCCCATCCGAACGCAAAGCAGGCGACCTCCGCGCGCCGTACGCCCCGTCCGCGGCCCGCGCTGCGCCACAACGCCGCGATGCCCTTCGCGTAGAGATACCCGACGACCAGGAGGAGCGCGCCGAGCGCAGCCTGGAGCACATCCTCCCCAAGCTCGTGCCCAGCCGTATTCGCTCCATGGGCCGCTGCCGGCAGCACCCGCAATGCAAGCGCAACGGCGACGATCATGCGATGCATGGGGAGAGCATCCACGTCGGTACCCACATCGCCGCGATGACCAGGCTGGAAAGGGCGGCCGATGCCGTCGCAAGCCCGGAGAGAAAGCGCTGGCGCCGGCGCGCTTCGGATCCGGCGACCCCGACGCTCTCGCGGCCGTGCCGCCACGCGAGCGCCGCGAAGGCAACCGTAGCGACAACGCACCCCGCGTACAGCGCGTGCACCGCCGCCATCGTCTGGTGGTCGCAGGCCCAGTGCACCATGGCGAACCCAATGCTCTGGCTCTCGAGCGCCAGCAGCGGCGCGACAATCAGTGCGAGCCAGATCCGCATCGGTCCGCGTCGACGTCAGAACCGCGCGCCCCAGTACAGCACCGCGTAGATGGGCAGCCAGGTGATGACGATGAAGTCCCAGTATCCCGAGTTCTCCGCGATGTCGACGTAGCGCTTGCCCTCGATCGGCTCCTTGAACATCACGGCCGTCAGCACCAGCGTGTCCGCGAAGTCGGTCACGAGGTTGAAGGTATGAAAGCCCAGCAGCACCCACACCGCGGAGCCGTAGGCCCCCTCGTCCCAGCGCACGTTCAGCACGGTGAACTCGAACGCGCGCACGACGCATAGCGCGAGCTGCAGGATGCAGCATGCGGTGAGCCACAGCCGCACCTTGTGCGTGTCGCGGTCGACGGCGGCGTTGCCGCAGAGCGTGTTGGGGAGCGCGCTGACCACGATGATGACGAGATTGAGCGTTCCCCAGAAAAGGTCCGGGGGCGCGCCGACGCCTGGCCACGATGGCGACAGGCTGCGGAGATAGAAGTAGATGACGATCATGAAGCCGAACGCCACCCCTTCGATCGTCATCATCCCTGCGTTGCCCCACCACATGAGGCTGCGATGTGCGAAGGCGTAGCTCGGCAGCTCGGCGACGTCGAGTGCGTCGCCGCGGCGAACCGCGGGCACGCTGGCCGGAATCAGCTCGCGGCGCGTCCCGACGCGGGTACCTTCGTGCTTCGCGCTCATTGGACTGCCCACCGCTTGACCGCCCCGCGGAGCAGTTCGCGTTCGGGACGTGCCAGGGCGCTCATGGTTCCTTCTCCCACTCGAGCTCTTCAAGCGCCTCGCGCTTGCTCGGCCAGTACCAGCCGATGAACGCGATCGTCGGCGCAATCAGCCCCCAAGCGAATCCCGGCACGGACCAGATCGACCAGACGAGCCAGATGCTGACCCCGACCGCCGCGAGGAACGGCCAGATGGTCGGCGACGGATACGCGTAGCGCACGTCGGGCTTCGCATCGAGCACCGTGGTCGCGAGACCTTCCCGGATCTGCGCGGACAGTCCGCGCACGTGCGTCGGCGGCCGCTTCGGCGCCCACAGGGGGTAAAGCGCGGACACCACCGGAAGGGCCGCGAAGTTGTACGGTGGCGGCGGCGACGATACCGACCACTCGAGCGTGGGCGCGCTCCACGGATTGTCGCCCGCGCGCTCGCCCCTGAAGAAGTTCCAGCCGATATTGAGGACGAAGAGAAACATGCTGAGATCGTTGATCACCTGCCCGATCGTCGCGGTCATGTTGAGCATCGACCATCCGGTTTCGGGCCCGTAGGTGTAGACGCGGCGCGTCATGCCGTGAAGCCCGAGAATGTGCATCGGGAAGAACGTCGTGTTCATGCCGATGAAGAACAGCCAGAAGTGCCAGCGCCCGAGCCGTTCACTCAGCATGCGGCCCGTGATCTTGGGAAACCAGTAGTAGATGGCCGCGAACATCGGGAACACCGCGCCGCCTATCAGCACGTAGTGCAGATGCGCGACGACGAAGAACGTGTCGTGGACCTGCAGGTCGAGCGGCACCGAGCCCAGCATGATGCCGGTCAGTCCGCCGATCATGAGGATGAAGAAGAAGCCCAGCACGAAGAGCAGCGGCGTGCGGATCACGATTCGCCCCGTCCAGAGCGTCGCGATCCAGCAGAAGATCTGGAGCGCGGTAGGAATGGCGATCATGAAGCTCATCGCCGTGAAGAAGCTCTTTCCGAGCTCCGGGACGTTGGTCGCGAACATGTGGTGCACCCAAAGCCCGAACGACAGGAACCCGGTCGCGATGAGCGATAGCACGACCGCGTCGTAGCCGAACATCGGTCGGCGGGCGAACGTCGGGATGATCGCCGAGATGAAGCCCAGGGCCGGCACGAAGATGAAATAGACCTCGGGATGGCCGAAGAACCAGAAGATGTGCTGCCACAGCAGCGGATCGCCGCCTTCGGCGGGGTTGAAGAAATGCGTGCCAACCATGCGGTCGAACTGGACGAGGTTCGCGCCCAGCATCACCATGGGCATCGCGAAGATGATCATGATCGACGTCACGAGCGACGCCCAGGCGAAGAGCGGCATCCGTCGCAGCGACATTCCCGGAGCGCGCATCTTGAGGATGGTCGTCGCGATGTCGACCGCCAGCATCAGGCCCGTCGCCTCGCTGTAGGTGACGAGCATGTTCCAGAAGTCGGGGCGCTTGCCGATTCCGTATTGCGGCCCGGAAAGCGGCACGTAGGAGAACCAGCCGGCGTCGGCGCCCGTGTTGGTGGCAAAGGCGCCGAAAAGGAGCAACCCGCCGAAGAGATACAGCCAGTAGGCGCACGCGGACATCCGCGGGAACGCGGTGTTGCGCGTGCCGACCATCAGCGGCACGAGGTAGAGCGCGAAGCCCTGCATCACGGGAACGGCGAACAGGAACATCATCGTCGTGCCGTGCATCGAGAAGAGCTGATTGTAGAAATCGGGGCCGACGAGCGTGCTGTTCGGCGTGGCGAGCTGGTGGCGCATCAGGCCGCCCATCACGCCGGCCGCCGCGAAAAAGCCGAGCGCGGTGACGATGATGCGGCGCCCGATCGTCTTGTGGTCGTTCGTGCAGAGCCACGCGATCAGTTTGCGGTCGTCGGTCCAGGTTGCCTCGAGGCTCTTCAGGACGCGCGGATCGTCGGTGCCGTCGCGAAGCTTCGGCCGGCTGCTCCGTCGGGGAGCCGCGCCGTCGTCGACCCGGCCGACCTCCGTTGCGGGCAATGCATCATCGCGCGTCGTCATTTGAGCGACGCAAGATAAGCGCCGATCGCGGCCAGGTCCTCGGCGTTGTAATCGTGCGGGGGCATGTTGACACCCGGCTTCAGGCGTTGCGGATCGGCGACCCAGTCGGCGAGACTCGATTCGCTGTTCGCGACCGTGCCGGCTCCGATCGTCGTGCGGCTCGCGATGTGCGTGAGGTCGGGCGCGCGCCGCCCTTGTGCGTTGGTGCCGCCGATCGCGTGGCACAAGCCACAC
>Ga0207676_10003159_pt1 | contig 11752 bp, 1 predicted proteins | sample KBSSwiS72_FD_184307 | JGI IMG/M metagenome (GOLD analysis project Ga0207676, IMG submission 184307) | Switchgrass rhizosphere microbial communities from Kellogg Biological Station, Michigan, USA - KBS Switchgrass S7-2 (SPAdes) (version 2) | ecosystem: Host-associated > Plants > Roots >... | reverse complement strand
GAAAGTGGGCGGGGCGTACGTCCCACTCGATCCGGAATACCCGCCCGAGCGCATTCGTTTCATGATCGAAGACTCACACGCGCAGGTAGTTCTGACACAGAACTCGCTTCTTCATCGTCTTCCAGATACGGCGGCGCAGACGATTTGCCTCGATGTGGATGCATTCTCCCATGGGAGTGTTGAGAACCTTGAGACTCGGTTGGCGCCGGATAATCTGGCTTACGTCATCTACACGTCCGGCTCCACAGGTCAGCCCAAGGGAGTGCTCGTTGCTCATCGCGGAGTGACGAACATGATCGAAGCCTCGATCAAATTGTTTGGGGTCAATAGTAGTAGCCGAATATTGCAAGGCGCCTCACTCAGTTTCGACGCTTCGGTTCTTGAAATTTTCATGGCTCTGAGCAGTGGAGCCACGCTCTGCTTGATGGGCCAGGGCGCGTCGGGAACTGACCTGGGCCAGTTGCTGCGCGATCAGGCCATCACAACCACAGCCATCACACCTTCACTATTGGAGACGATCCCCGACGGTGAGTTTCCGGCACTGCAGTCAATCATCGTCGGTGGTGAGGCTTGCAGCGCAGCGACTGCGGCCCGCTGGTCACGTGGGCGGCGACTGTTCAATGCCTACGCGCCGACGGAAGCGACCGTCTACGCAACGGCAATGCAATACGTGGAAGGCGGGGGACGTACTCCATCTCTCGGTTGGCCCATTTCCAACATGCAGGTCTATCTGCTGGACCGGTATCTCCAGCCGGTACCAACCGGCATTACCGGCGAGATTCACGTTGGCGGCGCCGGCCTGGCGCGAGGTTATTTGAACCAGCCGGGTTTGACGGCTGAGCGATTCATCCCCGACCCGTTCAGCCGGAGACCCGGTGCGCGTCTCTACAAAACAGGTGACCTGGCGCGCTTCCTCACCGGCGGTGAAATTGAATTCGCTGGTCGAGTGGACCAGCAGGTGAAGGTGCGAGGCTTCCGCATTGAACTGGGCGAGATTGAGACTGTTTTGGGCCGGCATCCCGGTGTGCGAGAGGCTGTCGTTGTTGCGCGCGAGGATGCGTCCGGCGGGAAGCGACTAATAAGCTACGTGGTAGCACGTGAAGAGCGACCGCCGGCGACAAGTGAATTGCGTGACTATTTAAAGAGGACAGTGCCGGAGTACATGGTGCCTTCCGCTTTTGTTGTACTCGATGCTCTGCCGCTCACCGCTACCGGCAAAGTTGATCGCAACGCGCTGCCCGTGCCTGAGCAGGCGAGGCCCGAGTTGGACCAGGCCTACGTTGCGCCACGGACGGCAGTGGAGGAAGTGCTCTGTGGCATTTTTTCGGAGGTACTTGAGGTTGAGCCTGTCGGCGTGCGGGACAGCTTCTTCGAACTCGGCGGCCACTCGCTCTTAGCTACGCAGATCTCATCGCGGCTCCGAGAGACTTTTCAGCTGGAGTTACCGCTGCGAAAAGTCTTCGCGGCGCCAACCGTAGAGCGATTAGCGCAGGCCATTTTGAATGATCCGAGTGAGCGACAGAGGGTAGAGCAAACAGCCGAATTGTTGCTCAAGCTCTCCACGCTTTCTGATGAAGACGCCGGGAGGTTACTTGGCGAGCCTCTGCCGGAAGAAAATATTTCTCGCGCAAAGGCGCAAAGACGCAAAGAAAGCCCTTAGAAACGCGGCAGCGCTTTGCGTCTTTGCGCCTTTGCGCGAGAAATATTTCAAGCATAGTGAACGGAGTCCGAGTAATGAGTAGCGCTTCCAAACGTATATTGGGACTCTCCGGAAAGAAACGTGCGGTCCTGGAAGCTTTGCTGCGTGAGCAGGGAATTGGAGAGGCGAAGACCGAACGAATTCCCCGCCGCACAGAGTCGGGACCTGCACCGCTGTCCTTCGCCCAACAGCGGATTTGGTTCCTGGATCAACTCGAGCCTGAGAGCCCACTCTACAACATACATATGGGGGTTGAGCTCTCAGGACCGCTCAACGTGCCGGTGTTACAGCGAAGCATCGCCGAAATCCTGCGGCGGCACGAGGTGTTTCGCACCACGTTCACCCTAATCGACGATCACCCGGTTCAGGTCATCAACAAGAACGCCATCTTCAAACTACCGGTGCACGAGCTGCAGGAACTGGACGAGACCCAACGCCGGCTAAGAGTGAGCGCATGGGCCGAGGAGGATGCGCGCCGCCGGTTCGATCTTACGAAAGGACCACTGTTACGCGCGAACCTTTTACGGCTCGGCGAGACCGAGCACGTGCTTCTTTTGACGATTCATCACATTATTTCGGATGGATGGTCAGTGGGCGTGTTTGTGCGAGAACTGGCGGCGCTCTACGAAGCATACACTGCTGGACGCCCTTCACCGCTTCCAGAGCTGTCGATCCAATACGCTGACTTTGCCGGCTGGCAGCGAGACTGGCTGCAAGGTGAGCGACTCGAAGAGCAACTCTCCTATTGGAGAACGCAACTCGCTGATGCTCCACCGCTCCTCAAACTACCAACCGATAGACCACGCCCGCCGGCGCAATCCTACACGGGTGCTCACGAAACTTTGCTCTTATCAGAGTCTCTGAGCCGATCGCTGAACGAGTTAAGCCGCCGCGAAGGTGCGACAACGTTCATGACGCTGCTCGCGGCCTTCTCAACTCTGTTGTACCGCCATTCGGGCCAGCATGACATTCTCGTCGGTACACCGATAGCCAATCGTAACCATGCCGAGACGGAGAGCCTGATCGGTTTCTTTGTCAACACGCTGGTCTTCCGCACTCGACTTTCAGACCAGATGACATTTCGCGAGTTACTGGTCCAGGTGCGAGAGATGGCATTAGAGGCATACGCGCACCAGGACTTGCCTTTCGAGAAACTGGTCGAAGAGTTGCAGCCGGAAAGGAGCCTCAGTCATTCACCTGTTTTCCAGGTGATGCTCGATCTGCAAAACGCGCCGATGCACGACCTGGAACTACACGGGCTGCGCCTGACGCCTCTGCCCTTTGATAGCCTCATGGCGAAATTCGACCTCGTTATGACAGTCGGCGAAACAAATGGACGACTGAATGGACAGTTTGAATACAACACGGACTTGTTCGATGGAGCGACCGTCAGGCGGATGGCCCGGCACCTGGAGCATTTGTTGGAGGCTGCGGTTTCAAACCCTGACGAGCAAGTTTCGCGACTTCGATTGCTGACCGGCGACGAGCGGCAGCAAATCCTGTTCGAGTGGAACGACACTCAAGTAGAGAATGAGCCGGCCCTCTACGTACATGAACTATTTGAGCAGCAAGCCGCAGCGCGGCCTGAAGCTCTGGCGGTGGTCCTTAACGATGAACGGTTGACGTATCGGGAACTCAACAAGCGCGCCAACGAGTTAGCTCATTACTTGCGAAGGATCGGAACGGGTCCTGAGAGTTTGGTGGGTGTCTGTCTTGAGCGCTCGGTTGAGGCAGTTATAGCAATTCTCGGCGTTCTCAAAGCCGGCGGCGCTTATCTGCCACTTGATCCGTCTTATCCGCGGGAACGTTTGTCCCGAATGTTGGCCGACGCGGGTGCGCGGATCGTAATCACAGAAGAATATCTGGAGCGCATCGCGGACGAGATGGAAACGCAGAATGACGCGGATTTTAAAACCACGATTGATAGCGCGAATCTCGCTTACGTGATCTACACCTCAGGGTCGACGGGCAAACCGAAAGGCGTTTTGATCTCGCACCGCAACCTGGTCCATTCGACGCTCGCGCGCTTCCGTTATTACCAGGAGCCTTTAAGCAGTTTTCTCTTACTCTCACCTTTCGCCTTCGACAGTTCCGTGGCTGGTCTTTTCTGGACACTCTGCCGGGGCGGAATTCTCGTAGTCCCTGAGGAAGAATCGCATCGGGATCCCGCGCATCTCGCGAAGTTGATCTCACGATATTCCGTCTCACACCTTTTGTGCCTTCCCACTCTTTACGAACTCATTTTGCGGCAAGCTCGAGTAGAACAGTTGAGTTCGCTTCGGACAGTGATTGTCGCCGGAGAATCCTGCCCTCCAGAAATAGTTAAACGTCACACCGAGACCGTCCCTCACGCGGCACTCTTTAACGAGTATGGACCAACTGAGGCCACCGTCTGGAGTACCGTTCACCGTTGCGATTGGTCAACGGACCAACGCTCGGTGCCGATTGGCCGGCCCGTGGCGAACACACAGATTTACGTGCTCGATTCACAACTCCAACCTGCGCCAGTCGGGGTTACAGGTGAAGTGTACATCGGCGGCGACGGGGTAGCGCGTGGCTATCTCAATCATCCCGATCAAACGGCAGAGCGTTTCGTTCCTAACCCGTTCGGCCCGAAGCCAGGTGCGCGTCTCTATAAGACGGGAGACCTGGCGCGCTTTCTCGCAAAGGGCAATATCGAATACGCCGGTCGTAACGACTTACAGGTGAAGATTCGCGGTTACCGGATCGAGTTGGGTGAAATCGAACTCATGTTGGCACAGCATCCGGAGGTTAGGGAGGCGGTTGTCTTAGCGAGGGAGCGACTGACGGCGTATGTCGTTCTCAATGAACCGGGAACTGCGACCGCGAAGCAACTAAAGGAATTTCTCAAAGAGCGGCTGCCGGAGTACATGCTGCCCGCTTCGTTCGTCGTGCTTGATGCCTTGCCGCTCACAACCACCGGCAAAGTCGATCGTAACGCGTTGCCCAATCAAATCGGATTCGATGTTGAAGAAACTTATCTGGCGCCGCGAACGGCGTTGGAACAAGTGCTGGCCGGAATCTTCTCGCAAGTTCTGTCACTCGAACGAGTCGGTGTTAACGACAGCTTCTTCGATCTCGGCGGACATTCGCTTCAGGCAACCCAGGTCTTGTCGCGAGTGCGAGAGGCATTTCAGTTGGAACTGCCGTTGCGGGCGCTCTTTAAGGCGCCGAGTGTGGCTGGGTTGGCGGCGTCTATTTTAGAGGATGAAGCAAAACGAGCGAGAGTGGAACGCACTGCCGAGTTGTTGCTGAAGCTCGCCAATCTATCGGACGAGGAGGTTGATGACTTGATTCAGCACAAAGCGGCACAAAACACTTAAGAAAAGTCTTTTCTGCTTCTTTGTGGCTTTCATTTTTGAGGAGAGGCTCACGCGATGAGTAGTACATCAAAGGGAGTGTTCGAGCTCTCGGCTAAAAGGCGATCCCTGTTGGAAGCGCTGCTGAGAGAGCAGGGAATCAACTCGCCTGCGGCCGAAAGAATTCCTCGCCGCGAAGAGCGCGGGCCTGCCCCTTTGTCTTTCGCGCAACAGCGACTCTGGTTCTTCGATCAGTTCGAGCCGGGCAGTCCTGCTTACAACCTGGTGAGCTCCGTCTTGCTGCAAGGAAAACTCGATACGGTCGCGTTGGAGAGATCTTTCAGCGAGGTCATTCGTCGTCACGAGGCTTTGCGCACGACGTTCGATGTCAGGGATAACGAGGTCGTTCAGATAATCGCGCCTCCGGAACCATTTCATCTGCAACTCGCAGACGTCACCCATCTCGCTGAGTCAGAACGAGACGACATAGTTCAGAACCTGATTCACCAACAGACACAGGCATCGTTCGACTTGAAACGGGGCCCACTCCTGCGAATCACGCTGGTTCGGCTGAAAGACGAAGAGCACGTCCTTCTGCTCGCAATGCATCACATAGTGAGTGACGCATGGTCCATGGGCGTGCTTATCGGCGAGATAGTCGCGCTCTACGAAGGTTACATGACAGGGCGTGAGATCGCGCTGCCTGCGTTGCCGATCCAATACGCTGACTTCGCTGCCTGGCAGCGGGACTGGCTACAAGGCGACGTGCTCGACGAGCAGGTTGCATATTGGCGGCAACATCTCGGCGGGAGCCTGCCGATTCTGGAACTGCCCACGGATCGTCCTCGTCCGGCACTCCAAACTTACAACGGGTCGAGCCTCTCTTTCCCACTGTCGCCTGACCTGTCGCAATCGATCAGAGCTCTCTGCAAGACGGAGGGCGTGACTCTCTTTATGACATTGCTGGCGGCCTTCAAGGTCTTTCTGTATCGCTACACGGGACAGGAAGACTTGATCGTCGGTTCGCCGATTGCCAATCGCCACCGCCACGAGTTGGAAAGACTAACCGGATTTTTTGTCAACACGCTGGCGATGCGCACGAACCTGTCTGGTAATCCGACTTTTAGAGAACTATTAAAGCTGGTCCGTGAGACGGCCCTCAGCGCATACGCCCACCAGGACTTGCCATTTGAATATCTCGTGGAGCAGTTACAGCCCAACCGGGATCTAAGCCACAGCCCGCTCGTGCAGGTGGTCTTCGTGCTGCAAAACACGCCGGAACGCAAGGTGCAGCTTACGAACCTCGTCGTGACACCTCTCAAGTATCAGGCCGAGACGGCAAAGTTCGATCTCACGCTCTACTTCGACGAGCTGGGTCCCGAACTTCAGGGCACGCTCGAGTACAACACAGACCTTTTTGACAGCGACACAATCGGCCGGATGGGGCGACATCTGCGCACCCTGCTTGAAGGCATCGTTGCCGATCCGTCTGCGCGCATTTCCGAGCTGCCGCTCCTGAGCGAGGCTGAAAGACGCGAGCTGCTGCTCGACTGGAACGACACCCACGCTGAATACCAGCACGAGCTTTGCGCACATCAGCTTTTCGAAGCCCAGGTCGAGCGGACGCCGGATGCCGTCGCCGTCGCTTTGGAAGATGAGCGGCTGAGCTACAGGGAATTGAATTCACGGGCCAACAAGTTGGCCCATCACCTGCGCGGACTCGGTGTCGGTGCGGGCGACGTGGTCGGCATCTTCATGGAGCGGTCTTTGGAAACGATCGCCGGCGTCCTTGGCACACTCAAGGCAGGCGCGGCGTGCCTGCCGCTCGATCCTTCATATCCGCACGAACGTCTGGCTTTTATGTTGAGAGATGCCGGCGGTCCGCTCGTGCTGTCGCAGCAGCGTCTGGCAGCGGACCTTCCGGAAACCGGCGCGCGCGTGATCTGTCTTGATGCAGATCGGGGGAGTATCGCGCGGAGTAGTGACGAAGATCTTCCGACATCCGTGACGCCGGAGAATTGGATTTATGTGATCTACACGTCTGGTTCGACCGGAACGCCGAAGGCGGTCTGTATGCCGCACCGCGCAATCGTGAACCTGGTCGACTGGCATCTCGCGGCGCCCACTAAGAGCGCGCGGACGATGCAGTTCGCCTCCTTGAATTTCGACATCAGTTTCGAGGAGATATTTTCCACCTTTGCGGCGGGTGCATGCTTGTTGCTCGTTCGCGATTCGCTGCGTGTGGACATTCCCGCGCTCGGCCGCTTCATCGATGAAAACAGGATCGAGAGATTTCATCTGCCTGTGCTGGTCTTGCAGAAGCTCGCAGAAGAGTTCTGCGATAAACCGCAGACGCTTTTGAGTCTCCGCGAGCTCATGGTCGGCGGCGAGCAGTTACAAATTACGGACGATGTTCGCAAGCTATTCGCGCGGTTAAAAGATTGCACACTCTACAATCATTATGGCCCATCGGAAACGCACGTCGTGACGTCCTTCACGTTGCCTCGCGATCCCGAAAGCTGGTCAGTGTTCCCACCCCTGGGCCGCCCCATTGCAAATACGGAAATGTACCTGCTGGATTCGCATCTTCATCCGGTGCCGGTCGGTGTGCCGGGTGAGCTCTATATCGGCGGCGCATGTCTGGCACACGGCTATCTAAATCGCCCCGAGCTGACCGCCCAGAGGTTCATACCGCATCCCTTCAGCACCACTCCGGGCGCGAGACTCTACAAGACGGGCGATCTCGCACGATATCGCAAAGACAGCAACATCGAATTCATTGGTCGTAACGACTTTCAAGTGAAGATTCGTGGAATGCGAATCGAACTGGGCGAGATAGAAGCGACGCTCAGAAAGCACGAAACAGTTAGCCAGGCGGTCGTAACGCTGCGCCAGGAGGGCGGAGAGAGAAGGCTGGTTGCATATCTGATAGCCAATCCCGGATGCACAATCGAAACCAGGCAACTGCGTAATTTTTTGCGAGTGAAATTGCCGGAGTACATGTTGCCCTCGGCGTTCGTGATGTTGGCAGCTTTACCGTTGACGTCGTCGGGCAAGATAGACCGCCTCGCACTCCCCGCGCCTGAAATAAATCTTGAGACCGAAGAAGGCTACATCGCTCCGCGCGGTGCGTTGGAAGAGGTGCTCGCCACGATTTTCTCCGAGGTGTTGCAACTGGAACGAGTCGGTGTTTGCGACAACTTCTTCGATCTCGGCGGTCACTCGCTATCGGCTACTCAGATAGTCTCGCGCGTACGAGAAGCTTTCCGGCTGGAATTGCCGGTACGCAGGATTTTTGAGCAGCCGACCGTGGCAGGTCTCGCGCAAGCGCTCGTTGAAGATCATGGTGAGCGGATCGAGCGCACCGCCGACTTGTTGCTGCAAGTCTCCTCGTCCTCAGATGGAGAGGCCAATGAAGAGACTGGTGAAGAGGCCGGCAGATCCCATTCAGTTGAAAGTGTAGACGAGGACAAGATCGATCGCAGGCGCGAGACGCCTGCGGAACAGAAGGTCTCGGCCGCCAGAACTGCGTCGCTTTCCTATGCGCAGCAGCGCCTGTGGTTTCTCGATCAGTACGAACCGGACAATATTCTTTACAACATCCCGACCGCGATTCGCTTGCATGGAGCACTCGACGTAACCGCGTTAGAGCGGAGCCTGAACAACATCCTGAAACGGCATGAATCTTTGCGCACGACTTTCGCGGTGGTTAGCGCCCACCCGGTCCAGGTCATCAATGAAATGCAAACTGTCCGATTAAGGGTTATCGAGCTTCGAGAGGGCTCTCTCGAAGAGAAGGAAGCGACAGCCGTCCGACTCGCCGGCGAACAAGCACAGAAGCCGTTCAACCTGGCCGAAGGACCGTTACTACGTGTCAAGCTGCTGCGGCTCGCAGAAGAAGATCACGTGTTGTTGGTCACGATGCATCACATCATTTCAGACGGCTGGTCTATCAAGGTCTTAATACGTGAGATAGGCGAACTCTACGAAGCATATGTGAATGGGCGAGACGCCGTGCTTCCCGACTTACCCCTCCAATACGCTGATTTCGCGTCGTGGCAGAGAGGCTGGCTGCAAGGTGAGCGGCTCGAAGATCAACTCTCCTACTGGAGAGCGCAACTGGCCGATGCTCCGCCGTTTTTCGAATTACCAACCGACAAACCACGGCCTGCGTTCAAGACATTTCACGGCGCCGATGTGTTCGTGAATCTCTCCAAAAGTCTCAGCGAAGATATTGCGCGATTGAGCCGTCGTGAGGGTGTGACGGTGTTCATGACTTTGCTCTCGGCCTTCTCCACTTTGCTGTACCGCTATTCGGGACAGCGTGACATCCTCATCGGTACGCCGATCGCCAACCGCAACCGTGCCGAAACTGAAAGCGTGATCGGTTTCTTTATCAACACGCTGATCCTGCGCACGCGTTTCACGGAGCAGATGACGTTTCGCGACTTACTGGGCCAGGTGCGGGAGACGGCGTTAGAAGCATACGCGCACCAGGATTTGCCTTTCGAGAAGCTGGTGGAAGAGTTGCAGCCTGAAAGGATTCTGAGTCACTCACCTCTCTTCCAGGTCCTGTTTCATCTACAGAACGCCGTGACGGAGAGGTTGAGCCTCTCCGGTTTGAGCATGAGTCAGTGGGAAGTCGACACTCAAACGGCGAAGTTCGATCTGTCGTTATCGATGCTCGAAACGAAAGAAGGTCTCGCCGGCAGGTTGAATTACAACACTGCCTTGTTCCACGCAGCGAGTATCCAGCAGATGGCCCGACATTTTGAGCGTTTGCTCGAGGCCGCAGTCTCAAATCCTGATGAGCAGATCTCGCGCCTGCGACTACTGACCGAGACCGAAAAGGATGAAATCCTGTGTCTGTGGAACGACACCCGCAGAGATTACGGCAAATATAACCCTCTTCATTTAGCGTTCGCGAAACAAGCCACGCTTACGCCGGATGCGGTGGCAGTGCGATTTGAGCAGGACGAACTCACGTACGGAGAGTTGAATCAACGAGCGAATCAGGTCGGGCGCTATCTGCAAAAACTGGGTGTTGGGCCGGAAGTCCTGGCCGGCATCTTTTTAGAACGCTCGATCGAGATGCTGGTCGGATTGCTTGGCATCCTCAAAGCCGGCGGAACTTATGTTCCACTCGATCCGGCGTCTCCGCGGGAGCGTCTCTCATTCATCATCCGAGATGCCGGCCTGTCCGTCGTTTTGACGCGCCAGGGTTTGAAAGAATCACTTCCAGCCGGAGACGCTAAGTTGATCTGTCTCGATTCTGATCGGGAGATCATCGCTCAGGAGAACGGAGCGAATTTTGACGGAGGTGTTGGGGCAGAGAACCTCGCGTATGTCATCTACACCTCCGGCTCGACAGGTCGTCCTAAAGCCGTGCTCGTGGAGCATCGCCAACTTAGCAACTACATTCACGGTATTCGCGAGCGCCTTGGGTTGGATGCTTGCGCAAGCTTCGCAATGGTCCAGGCCGTGACTGTAGATGGGCCTGTCACGACAATCTACGCACCGTTGCTGACCGGCGGCTGCCTGCATTTGATAAGTGAAGAATGCGCGGCGGATGCGCAGGCCCTGGCAGCTTACTTCGAACGACACCGCATAGATTACCTGAAGATAGCTCCTTCGCATCTGGCTGCTCTCCAACAGGCCGTTGACCCGTCGAAACTGATGCCTCGCAAGGTACTCATGATCGGCGGAGAGGCTTCGCGCGTCACTTTTGGCGAACAACTGTGGACGATCGCGCAGTGCTCAATCTTCAATCATTACGGACCGACGGAAACAACCGTTGGGGTGACGACTTATCAGATCGACGAAACCGTGAAGGACGTGTGCAGCGTCACGCTTCCCATCGGAAAGCCGCTACCGAATGTGCAGGCTTATGTGCTCGATCAGCACCTGGAGGTGGTGCCGCCTGGTGTCGTGGGAGAGCTGTATATCGGAGGGAAGAATGTGGCCCGTGGTTATCTAAATCGAGCAGAACTGACGGCGGAGAAATTTATTCCCGACCCATTTAGCCGGAGTGTCGGAGCGCGTTTGTACTCGACCGGAGACATGGCTCGTTACCTCGCGGATGGCCAGCTTGAATTTCTCGGTCGTAAGGACCAGCAGGTGAAAGTACGTGGCTTCCGCATTGAACTGGGTGAAATCGAAACTGGGCTGAGCGAACACGAAGGCGTACGCGAGGCAGTCCTTACTGCGCACGCTGACACGCACGGCGATACACACCTGGCGGCTTACGTCGTTCCTGCCGCTGAACAAGCGCCAACGCGAAGCCAGTTGTATGCATTCCTCAGAGAGAAGCTGCCCGAATACATGGTGCCGCAAGTCTATCTCTTCCTGGATAAATTGCCTCTTACTCCGCAGGGCAAGGTGGATCGCCGGGCGCTTCCCCCGCCCGAAGGAACCGAGCGCGAACTGGATGCACCGTTCGTCGCCCCGCGTAACGCGATCGAGGAAGTGCTCTGCGGAATGTTTGCTGAAGTGCTGAAGGTTGGGCGGGTGGGTGTTAATGACAACTTCTTCGAATTGGGAGGACATTCATTGTTAGCCACACAAGTGGTCTCGCTCGTGCGGAGGGATTTTCAGCCGGACTTGCCGCTGCGAAAAATCTTTGAAGCCCCGACGGTGGCCGGGCTGGCTGCGTTGCTTGTTGCCCGCGAACCGAGAGGTGGTGAGTTTGAGAAGAGGGCGGAGACATTGCGACGAATCGAGAGTCTCTCCGCGG
>Ga0207676_10003156_pt1 | contig 11760 bp, 8 predicted proteins | sample KBSSwiS72_FD_184307 | JGI IMG/M metagenome (GOLD analysis project Ga0207676, IMG submission 184307) | Switchgrass rhizosphere microbial communities from Kellogg Biological Station, Michigan, USA - KBS Switchgrass S7-2 (SPAdes) (version 2) | ecosystem: Host-associated > Plants > Roots >... | reverse complement strand
AGAGGCATGACGACTGTTGCGTCGAATGATTCCGTAGCCACACAAGCGCGTTCCACCAACCCACGGGCGAATGCCCTGGCCGATCGTCTCGAGCAGGGGGCCGCCGCGCTGGCGGCATTCGCCGCCAGTCTCACCGAGTCGGAATGGCAGAGCCGCGTCCCGAAAGACGGACGCAAGGTCGGCGTCACCGTGCATCACGTCGCGAGCGTGTACCCGATCGAGATCCAACTCGCGCAAGTGCTCGCCGGCGGGAATCCGGTCACCGGTGTGACGTGGGATGTCGTCCACGAGATGAACGCCGGGCACGCGAAAGAAAACGACGCCGTCACGAAAGAGGCGGCGGTGGATCTGCTCCAGCGCAACAGTGCCGCTGCCGCGGCGGCCGTCCGGGCGCTGAGCGACGAAGCGCTGGACCGTGCGGCTCCGGCATCGCTGTACTCCGAGGCCCCCATCACGTGCCAGTTCATGCTCGAGGATCACGCGGTCCGGCACAGCTATCACCATCTCGCTCGTCTGCGAGCGGCGTTGAACAAGTAGGAAGTGCTTTATGGTTGCTCTGAACCCCAGTCTCTCGACGCTCGTCGCATCGGCCGAAGGCACCAGCCTCGATGCCGGGGACACGCTGTTTTCGGCCTTGTACCAGGACCTGCACCGGATGGCCCGGCGCGAGCTGGCGCGGCGAGGCTCGGGGGTCACGCTCAGCGCCACCACGCTGCTGCACGAAGCCTATCTGGACATGTCGGTCCGGGAACGAGCCTTCCCGGACCGCAACCGCTTCATGGCCTACGCCTCGCGCGTCATGCGCGGACTGATCATCGACTACGCGCGCGGCCGCCACGCGCAGAAGCGCGGCGGCCAGTTCGAGATCACCTCGATCGGCACGGAAGTGGCGGAAGCCGTTCCCGACAGCCGCGAGCTGACGCGCATCAGTGACGCGCTCGACGAGCTGGCCGCCGTCGATCCGCGGCTCGCACAGGTCGTGGACCTCAAGTTCTTCTGCGGCTTTTCGTTCGGCGAGATTGCGGCGATGCAGGCGGTGTCGGAGCGCACCGTCCAACGCGACTGGGAGAAGGCCAGGATCTATCTCCACCACGCGCTCAACGCCGCGGCCCAGATCGCCTGAATGTCGTCCTTCGACACCGATTCACGATCTTCCGATCGGTGGGAGGCGAAGGACGTGGCATTGGATGGCGGACGCTGGAACCGCGTCAGCCCGCATCTTGATCACGCGCTGGGACTCACGCCTGCCGAACTCCGGACCTGGCTGGCGTGTCTGCGCTGCGACGATCCGGAGCTGGCCGATGACCTCGAGGGGCTGCTGGAGAGTCATCGCGAGCTCAGCGCCGCCGGATTCCTGGACGATGGCGCGCGGGTGCTGCGCGGGCCGGATGCGCTCGAAGGCGCCCGCGTCGGCGCGTATACGCTGCTGAAGACAATCGGACGCGGCGGCATGGGCAGCGTCTGGCTCGCGTCGAGGAACGACGGTCGCTACGAGGGCCAGGCGGCCGTCAAGCTGCTGAACCCGGAGCTCGTCGGCCGCACCGGCGGCGAACGCTTCAGGCGCGAAGGCACCATCCTGGCCCGCCTCACGCATCCGAATATCGCCCGCCTGATCGACGCCGGCGTCTCGGGGACGGGACAGCCGTACCTGGTGCTGGAGCACGTCGCCGGGCGGCACATCGACCGGCACTGCGACGATCGTGCGCTGAGCATCGGTGACCGCATCCGCCTGTTCCTCGACGTGCTGTCGGCCGTCGCGCATGCGCATGCGAATCTAATCGTTCACCGCGATCTGAAACCGTCGAACGTGCTCGTGTCCAAAGACGGCCAGGTCAAGCTCCTGGACTTCGGCATCGCCAAACTGCTCGAGCGCGATCCGTCGCGCCCCGAGGCCACGCTGACCCGCGACGCCGGGCTGACGCCGAAGTACGCCGCGCCCGAGCAGGTGAACGGCGGTCCGATCACGACCGCCACCGACGTCTACGCCCTCGGCGTCCTGCTCTACGAGCTGCTGAGCGGACACGATCCCGTCGGACCCCGCGCGTTGTCGGCCGCGGACATGGTGCGGGCGATCGTCGACACGGAGCCGCGCCGGATGTCGGCTGCGGCGATCGACGCTGGAGAAGGGCCGGACGTGCTGGCGGAGCGCGCGTTCCGCCGGGCGACGACGCCCGACGCGCTGCGGCGGGGCCTGCAGGGGGACCTCGACACGATCGTGGCGAAGGCGCTCAAGAAGAATCCGGAAGATCGTTATGCGTCGGTCGCCGAGTTCGCGGACGACCTGCGCCGCTACTTGAATCATCAGCCGATCACCGCGCGGCGGGACACGTTTGCGTACCGGGCGGCCAAGTTCGCGCGCCGTCATCAGCGCAGCCTGATCGCGGCGGCGGCGGCGGCGCTGTTCGTCGCCGCGACGATTGCGGTCTACACGGTGAAGCTCGCCAACGAGCGCGACCGCGCCGCGCGACACGCCGCCAGGGCGTCGAAAGTGAGCGAGCTGCTCACCGACCTGCTCAACGGCGCCGATCCCTACCGTACGGGGGACGCGCAGGAGCCGACCGTCCGCCACCTGCTCGACGTCGGCGCGGCGCGCATCTCGAAAGGTCTCGACGGACAACCCGAGGTGCAGGCCGAAGTAGCCACGGTCATCGGCCGCATCTACCAGCGGCTGGGGCTCTACGACAAGGCGCGGCCGTTTCTCGAACAGGCACTCGCGCTGGCGCGCACGTCGGTCGGGCCCGAACACGTGACCATCGCGCAGAGCCTGAACGACCTCGGCGTGCTGCACCGCGAGCGCGGCAATCTCGCGGCGGCGCAGCCGCTGCTCGAAGAGAGCCTGGCGATGCGGCGGCGCCTGCTCGGATCGCTGGACAAGGACGTGGCGGTGACGCTCGTGGAGCTCGCCCGGGTGCTTCGCGACCGCGGGCTGGACGCGGACGCGGAGCCGCTGATTCGCGAATCGCTCGCCATCCGCAGGAAGGTGTTCGGCGATCTGCACCGCGAGACCGCGACCAGCACCAACGATCTGGCGCTGGTGCTGTTGCAGCGGGGCGATCTCGCCGGCGCCGAAGTGCTGTTCCGTCAGAATCTCGCGACGAACACGCGCCTGCTTGGCGCGGATCATCCGAGCGTCGGCGTCTCGATGGGCAACCTCGGGCTGGTGCTCGACGCGAAGGGGGACGCGGCCGGGGCGGAAAAACTCTATCGCGACGATCTCGCCATCCTGCGCAAGACACTCGGCGAGGCGCATCCCAGCTACGCGCAGGCGCTCAACCACCTGTCGATCGCGCTGCTCCACCAGGGCCGGATCGTCGAGGCGCAGTCGCTGATCGATCAGGCGATTGCCATCGTGCAGCCGCTTCTGCGGCCGGATCATCCGCGCCTCGCCGTCTACCTCGTGAATCGCGCGCGCGTGCAGCTGGCGCGCGGCGATACCGACACGGTCGCGGCCACGCTCGGGCATGTGCTCGAGATGCGGCAGCGTCTATATCCGCCGCAGGACTGGCGGATTGCGCAGGTCAAGAGCCTGCTCGGAGAGGCGCTCACGAAGCAGACCCGCTACGCGGAAGCCGAAACGCTGTTGCTGGATGCGGTGAAGCTGCTGAAGCCGATTCCTGGCCCCCAGGCTCAGGAGGCGGCCGACAACCGCGCCCGCCTCGCGAGCCTGTACGGCGCCTGGCGCCATCGCTCGTAGATCCTGTCGCCTTTCGGCCGCCGTCGGCGATCTCTTTACCGGGGCACAAGTGCCGCGTTCAACCGACAGGTTGCTGTAAGGAGGACCCGATGATTCTCACCACGATGACGCCTGAAATGGGCGCGCTGAAGACCCGGCTCAAGAAGACGTGGGAGTCGGGCGACTACGGTGTGTTCGCCAAGTACCTTCAGGCGGGAGCGCTCGAGTTCTTCGATCGCCTGAACATCCCTCCGGGCACGAGGCTGCTCGACGTCGCCTGCGGCGCCGGGCAGTTGACGCTGCCCGCGGCGCGCAGGGGAATTCGCGTGACGGGCCTGGACCTGGCCGGCAACCTTGTGCGGCAGGCGCAGAAGAGGGCGGCTGCCGAGGGGCTCGACGTCCGTATCGACGAAGGCGACGCGGAGCAGCTGCCCTACGAGGACGGATCCTTCGACGTGGTGATGAGCCTGATCGGCGCGATGTTCGCGCCGCGCCCGGAGCTCGTGGCGTCCGAAATGATCCGTGTCTGCAAACCGGGAGGCCGCATCGTCATGGGCAACTGGACGGCGGGCGGGCACATCGGACAGATGTTCAAGGTGATCGGCCAGTTCGCGCCGCCGCCAGCGAATTTTCCGTCGCCGCTGCTCTGGGGCGACGAAGCGGCCTGCCGCACGCGTTTCGGCGCGGCCGTCGTCGATCTGAAGGTGACGCGCTACTTCTATCCGTTCGTCTATCCCTTCGCGCCGTCCCGAGTCGTCGACTTCTTCTTCGACTACTACGGCCCGACCAACCGCGCGTATGCGTCGCTCACCGATACGCGGGAGGCGCTGCACGTGGCACTGACCGCGCTCTGGGCGCGGAACAATCTGGCGATCGACGGGACGACACACGTCGAGTCGGAATACATCGAAGTCGCCGCGACGCGGGTATGAAGGCGACCGCCAGGATCATGGTCCGGCTGAAGCCGGACACTACCGGGATCATGGTCCGGCTGAAGCCGGACACTACCGGGATCATGGTCCGGCTGAAGCCGGACACTACCGGGATCACGGTCCGCCTGAAGGCGGACACTACCGGAACCCGGCCGGCGATTCAGAGGCGGCTATCGCTACTTCGGTAGTGTCCGGCTTTAGCCGGACCTTTCTGGCGGAGATCTGTTAGCTCTGAGGGACGGAGGCGTCGAACACGCCGGTGACCACGCGGCCGGCGCGCTTCACCTGCACGAAGATGCGGTAGTCGCCCGCCTCCGGGAAGCCGTAGGGAAACGTGACCGTCGAGGGAGACTGAGACTGCCGACTGCTCATGTCGTGCAGCGCGTGCTCGGCCGGCGCCGGCATGGCGATTTCCATCGCGGCCATCGGCGCCGAGCCGGACGGATGCACGTGCGCGAAGACCTTCCGATCGCGCCGCACGAAGATCGCATGCCCCGGCATCCCCATGTAGAGCTCGAGATCGCGCGCCGGTTCACCGCCGGCATCCTCGACGCGAAACCTGAACAGCGTCAGTTTTTTCGGTTCGAGCGGTTTCTCGTCGCGGACCCAGACGATGCGGCCGCCATCAGCGGTCGGGCTGCTGTTCACGGTCCGGCTGAAGCCGGACACTACCGGAGTAGTGGTCGCCGTCCGTGTTTCGGTAGTGTCCGGCTTTAGCCGGACCTTCGTGTCGTCAGTGGTGTCCGGCTTCAGCCGGACCTCCGCTTCACTCCACTCGCTATCGTCGCCCGATAACGGCGCGCCCTGCATCGGGATCGTGCGCAGCCGGCCCGTCACGGTCTCGGACACGCCGGTGGCGTGCACGACGTCCGCGAACAGGTCGTACTCGCCGACGGGCATCTCGGGCAGCCGCTGCTCGAAGATGCCTGCTGCGCGCTGGTCCGGATGCAGGTGCCACAGCCGATCGAGCGCCGGCGAGACGACAAACAGGTGCATCAGGTGGCCGTGATCGGGCACGAAGTCGTCGAGGCGGCGGCTGGCGATCCAGCCCGGATCGCTCAGGTACAGCTTGACGCGCGCATCGTCGGTCACACTGGCGAGCGCGGTGAGCGGTTTGTAAACGTACCGGTCGTAGCTGGACGCTTCGGAGGACCACCAGCCGTTTCCCAGGAACACGATGGCGCCGACGACGAGGGCCGCGACGGCGCCGGCGATCCGGCCGCGTACGCGGGCCCGGCGATCGAGCGGCTCGCCCGGGCCAAGCCCCGCCTCGCGCGCCATGGCCGCGATGATGCCGACGAAGCCGGCGGCGAGCAGCAGCATGAGGCCGAACAGCGTCGCGCGCAGGCCCGCGCTCATCGCGAGCGTCGACTGCGGCAGCGTCGGGACCGGGACCGACAGCGTGCCGTCGCCACGGTCGCCGGCCACCGTCACGCGCACCTGCCACGCGCCGGCACCCATCATCCAGAGGTGGCCGGTGAACAGCCGCGGATCCTCGGCCGACCGAACGGCGCGATCGGCGATCGGCGCGAACTGGGCACCGGGCCCCGTCAGCGGCAGCGGCACGATCCGCACGTCGCGCACGTCATCGCTCGTCGTCAGGATGTCGACGTCGGCGACGCCGGGGATCGCGTGCGGCGGCCGCACGGTCACGAATAATCGATAGGGTCCCGCCTGCGCATCTAGGAACACGTCAGGGCTGCCGACGTGTGCGGCGGCGTGCGCCTGCAGCGCGACTGTGATCAGAATCACGACCCGGAAGAAACCGCCGAGACCGCCGAGACCGCAGATAAACCTTGTTCTCAGCGGTCTTTGCGTGCTCTGCGGTTCCTTCTTTTCGTGTCTCACCGTCGGATCTTGCGCATCGCGCGCCCCGCGTGCAGTCCCATCCACATCATCAGGCACGAGACCAACGCCGCGAGCAGCATGCCGCGCCAGAACTGCGCCGCACCCGGCTCGCGATAGAAAAACTCGTAGCGCGCGAGCGCCGAGCGCGCCGGCGTGCTGAAGTCGAGATACGCCGCGCCGAAGAACCAGTTGCGCGCCAACGGCGTCATCAGGAAATTCGCGAACGGCCATTGCACGGCGACGAACACGGCGAAGAACGCGAGGCCGCCGGCGGCGGCGCGGGCCAGCGGCCGCCACCCGCCGGTCCGCTGCAGGATCACATCGGTCACCAACGCGGGAACGATGAGGAGCAGCGGAAACTCCCACGGGATGAAGTGGGTCACCTGGCGCATCACCGGCCCGAGCTTCGGCTCCGCGGGAAACAGCGGCAGGATCCAGAGAAAACCGAGCGCGAATGCGGTGTACACGCCCGCCATGATCGTGCAGGCCCAGCGGCGCCCCGATGCGGTGGCCAGCGCTGCGAGGATCGCAGGCGTGCCGAGCAGCACGACCGTGTAGAACAGCGCGTTGTGTTGATCGGATCGGCTGCTGTATTCGAGCTTGATCAGCAGCGACTCGCACAGCACCGTGCCGCCGACGTAGAGGAACAGCCGCTCGAGCGACGGACGCAGCTGCGGCTGGGCGCGGTTCATGAACGCCAGCAGCAGCATCACCGTGCCGATCTCGATGCCGAAGAACCCGGCGGCGAGGATCATGTGCGGCGGGCTGATGATCTTCACGTCGAGGCCGTAGGCGTTGTGCCACCAGTCGTCGAAGGGCGCAGACGCCAGCATCGCGACGCCGCCCCAGGCGGAGATGAACGCGCCGAGCGGCCCTCTCAGCCCCCAAATCCTGACGCTGGCGTCCTTCAGCGCTCCGCCCTGCCCGAAGGTGGCCGTCAGGATCAGGTAGCCCGAGGCGATGCCGGCGAGCACGCCGCAGGCGTAGATCGCCATGTGCGGCGCCGACCAGAAGGTGTCGCGCCCGATCGAGCGGTGCCAGGAAATGTCCCAGTACCCGCCGACGTAGGCCGAGGTGACCGCGAGCGCGGAGCACCACAAGTACCACGGAACCCTTGCCCGGTTCATGGGCACAGCCTACCATTTGGCCCATGAGAACACTCTCTACCGTTGCCCTTGGCGTGATACTCGCCGTCGCGGCGCCTGCCGCCGGTCCCGGCACACTTTCCCCCGAGCGTGTCGCGCGGATCGACAAGGTGCTGCAGCAATACGTGGACGAAAACCGCATCGCCGGCGCCGTCGGCTACGTGCTGCAGGACGGTAAGCCGATCTACGAGCGCGCCGTCGGCTGGGCCGACAAGGAAGCCGGCACGCGCATGGCGCCGAACACCATCTTCCGCATCGCCTCGCAGACGAAGGCGATCACCAGCGCCGCGATCCTGTCGCTGATGGAGGAAGGCAAACTGAACCTGACCGACCCGGTCAGCCGCTACATTCCGTCGTTCGCTTCGTCGAAGGTCGCCGTCCGTAAAGAGAGCGGCGTCGAGATCGTGCCGGCGAAGCGGCCGATCCTGATTCGCGATCTGCTGACGCACACCGCCGGGATCTCGTACGGCACCGATCCGTCTGTCGCCGCCGAGTACCAGGCCAAGGGGCTCGGCCCCGCGGCCGGTTACGGCTGGTTCACCGCCGACAAGGACGAGCCGATTTGCGTGACGATGGAGCGGCTGGGGACGCTGCCGTTCGTGGCGCAGCCGGGTGAGGCGTGGGTGTACGGCTACAACACCGACATCCTCGGCTGCATCGTCGAGAAGGCGAGCGGGACGCCGCTCGACGAGTTCATCCGGACGCGGATCACCGGACCGCTGGGGATGAAGGACACCGTCTTCTTTCTGACACCCGCGCAGCGCGGCCGGCTCGCAGCCGTGTACACGGGTGCGCCCGACGGCACGGTCGTCCGCGCGCCCGACGGCCCGCGCGGCCAGGGCACGTACGTCGACGGTCCGCGCAAGAGCTTCGCGGGCGGCGCCGGGTTGCTCTCGACCGCGCAGGACTACGCGCGCTTTCTCGAAATGATCCGCCGCGGCGGCGCCATTGACGGGGTCCGCATCCTGTCGCCGCGCACCGTCGCGCTGATGACGACCAATCAGATCGGCACGCTGCACTCGCCGGCCGGCCTGGGGTTCGGTTTCGGGTTCGAGACCACCGATCGTTTCGGCGCGAACGGCCTGGACTCGGCGGGCGCGTACGGATGGTCCGGCGCCTACAGCTCCACCTATCGCGTCGATCCTGAATCCCACCTGGTGATCTGTTTCATGGTGCAGGTGCTGCCCACGACCACCGACATCGGGCGCAAGTTCCCAACGCTCGTGTATCAGGCGCTGGAACCGTAACCATGAGAACACTGTGCGCCGTGGCCACCGCGATCGCGCTGGCCTCCCCTCTCACGTTCGCGCAGGCGCGGACGCACGATCTGAAGCTGCTGCCGCAGAACGTCCACTGGGGCTACTACGACGCATCGGTGAAGCCGGTGCTGCGTGTGGCCTCGGGCGACACGGTCCGCGTCGAGACGATGATCGCGCGCGGGCTGCCGCGGCTGCGCGCGGCCGGTGTGAAGGAAGAGGAGATCCCGGAATCGCTGAAGCTGGTCGAGCGCACGGTCACGGAGCGCGGCCCCGGCGCCCATCCGATGACCGGGCCGATCTTCGTCGAAGGGGCCGAGCCGGGCGATGTCCTCGAAGTGAAAATTGTCGGCTTCGAGTTCCTGCATCCGTATGGCGTCAGCGGCTTCATCCCCGGCAACGGCACGCTGCCCGACGAGTTCCCGTACGTGAAGTTCCATCTCGTGCGGTTCGACGAGCGCGCGGGGACGGCGGTATTCGCGCCAGGTGTCACGCTGAAGCTCGCGCCGTTTTTCGGATCGATCGGCGTGGCGCCGAACCCGCTCGTCGGGCGCATCTCGAGCGGGCCGCCCGGACCGCACGCCGGCAATCTCGACAACAAGGAGCTCGTCGCCGGATCGACGCTCTACATTCCGGTCGCCGTCCCGGGCGCCTTGTTGTCGCTCGGCGACGGCCACGCGATGCAGGGCGACGGGGAAGCGACCCTCACCGCACTCGAGACGTCGCTGCGCGGCACGGTGCAGATCACCGTCCGCAAGGGAATGCACCTGAGGTGGCCGCGCGGCGAGACGCCGACGCATTTCATCGCGATGGGGCTGCACACCGATCTCGACGAGGCGGCGAAGCTCGCGGTGAAGGAGATGATCGATTTCCTGGTGACCGAAAAGAAGATGAACCGCGACGAGGCCTACATCCTCTGCTCGATCGCCGTTGACCTCCACGTCACGCAGCTGGTGGATGGCACCAAGGGCGTGCATGCGATGCTCGCCAAGTCGATGTTCACTCCTTAGATGAGCGGTTTCGATATGGCGGAGTGGCGCAGCCCTTCAGGGCTGCGAGGAACGCAGGGCTGAAGCCCTGCGCCACATCGACAATGGGCGAGCCGCACCGGGCGCGTCCGTCACCGCGCTCGCGGCGCGAGCCGTTTCAGCTCCTCCGACCAATTGAGGATCACATCGATCTGCGGTTTCACCGCGTTCCCCGATTTGATCACGCTGGACAGGGCGATGCCGATGACCGTCGTGTCGTCTCGCGTCGAGTCGATGCTGCGCGAGGTGATGGGGCTTTCGAACAAACCGCCTCGCGGTCGCGATTGCACGGTACCGAACGAAAAAGTCGGACGGGGAGTCACGGTCACCCGCGCAAGCCCGTCGGGCCCCGGCACGTAGAACAACGCCCGGCCGTCATGCGACCACCACGGATGATGGCCGTCGTCGTCCTTCGAAATCTGGTAGACGGCGCCGTTGGCCGGGAATGGCTGGACATAGACGACGGATGGTTCCACCCCAACGCTGTAGGCGATCCAGGCCCCGTCGGGCGAAAACTCACCGTTCGCCGCGCGGTCGGTCGACTGTCCGTTCGGGAAAGACGCCGTCGTGCGGTCCTTCATTTTGAGCAGCATCAACGTGCTTTTCTGGCCCGGGTTCCGCGCGCCGGTCCACGCGTCCAGTAGCCCGCCCGTGTCGCTCGAGAACAGCAGCCAGTCGCCGGTGGGCGACCACGATTGCGGCACGTGGCTCGTGCCGGTCATGGCCGTGGTCAGCCGCTCCGCCGCGCCGGTGCCGTCGGCGCGCTGCCGGAAGATGCCCCGATCGCCGTCGCGATCGGATTGAAACGCGATCCAGTGCCCGTCACGCGACCAGATCGGGTGGCGGTTCCGTCCACCGAACGTGAGCCGCCGCATGGCGCTCGCTCCCGAGATGTCGTAGACCCACACGTCGGCATCTTTGCCGTCGTCGACGTCGAACGTCAGCCGCGCCGAATCAGGTGAGACGCGCGGGAATTCGTACCCGCCCTCGGGTGGCGGCAGCACGGACACGGCGCCGGTCTCGTTGACGGTGACGAGCCGAAAGCGGCGGCCGCTCACGGAATTACTGGCCCCCGCGATATAGATCAGCGAGCCGTTGTCGGAGACCTGGAAGTGCGGGAAGTTTGTCGTGGTCGACGTGCCGATGCCTTCCAGCATCGCGACGGCCGGGCCGAGCAGCTGCTGCCGTGCCGCGTCGAAGGGCGCCGCCATGAGGCTGCCGCCCGCGGCGTAGACGATGTGTCCGGACGGCACGTATTGAGCGTCGGTGGCGTTCGGTATGAGGGTGCGACGCGGGCCCGACGGAGTCGCTTGCACGACGATCTCGCCTTCGTCCCAGCGCGCGACGATGTCATCGCGCCGTTTTCTCACGGCGAACATCATGGTACGGCCGTCGGGCAGCATCTGCGCTCCGCTGACCCATTCGCGCGCGTCGATCGCGACGATGCGCTGGGGCGTGCCGCCATCGGGGGAGACCCGCATGATGCCACCGGCGGTCACGAACGAAATACCGGTCGGGTCCCACGCGAGCGAGCCCGGGGCCACATCGGCGCACGCGCAAATCGTCGTCGAGGCGCCGCCCTTGACGGGAAGCTTCTTGAGCAGGTCGTCGGTGGCGAGCACGATGAACTCGCCGTCGGGAGACAGGGCAAACGTCACCGCACCACGAGGCCGTTGTGATGCGGTTCCGGGAATCGGCTGCATCGCGGCGTCCGACATCGTCCTGCTGAAGATCTGGTTGTTCGCCACGTAGGCGATGCGGTTGCCGTCTCGTGAAATCGCCAGGACACGCCCGAGGGTACCGCTGAACAGCTGGTCCTGGGGCAGCGCCACAGCGAAGTGCGAGACAGGCATGGCGGGCGACGGCTTGATCCGCCAC
>Ga0207676_10003153_pt1 | contig 11773 bp, 10 predicted proteins | sample KBSSwiS72_FD_184307 | JGI IMG/M metagenome (GOLD analysis project Ga0207676, IMG submission 184307) | Switchgrass rhizosphere microbial communities from Kellogg Biological Station, Michigan, USA - KBS Switchgrass S7-2 (SPAdes) (version 2) | ecosystem: Host-associated > Plants > Roots >... | reverse complement strand
GGCATTGCTCGGTATAGGCTTTTTCTGTCAATCCTTGCAGTTCGTCGGTTCCCCGCTTTGTTCGTCGTTTTGTTCGCCATTCCTCTACACACTCTTTAACCTTCAAAGTCTCTCCCGCTGTGGTAGGGGGAAGAGTTGCAGAGGCGGGGTTCATTTGCGGTTCCGGCAAACCGGGACCAGTGCTCGCTGCGCCTGACCTCGCAGCGGCGGCTGCTTTGCAGTCAGCGATGAACATCTTCCGGTTTATTCCGTTGGCCCGAAGTGCAGCCTGGCTCGCGCGCCAATCCTCGCGACAGTTTTTGAGCGCTTCATCTTGAGCCAACCCCGGCAACGACAAAATCGCCCCGCCGATCAGAGCAGCGCCTCCAAACAGTATCAAGTTTTTGGTCCTGATCGTCTGCATAGAGAGAGCCCGGAACGTGTAGAGTTCCTCGAACCCATACACGTAATCCTGCAGACCGTGGCACAGTTCCCTCGAACACCCTCTTTTTGCCGATGTAGTTGCTTACGCTGACTTTCGCCCGGTTGCCCCCGCGTCGCGCCCTCCTCCTCGCCAATTGGGAGTTTAGACCAGGTATGGTAGGGCCACAGTACTCGCCCCAGCGTCGCGCAACCGCGTCCAGAGAGCCGAGACCCACAGGGTCAGAGTCGCCAACGCCGGAAGCCCCCGCTCCAGAGCACCGAGCAACGCACATGCGGTTAGATGATCACTTTGGCAGCGGCTCGACGTTACAACGCAATGAGCGGGTCAAGTTGGCGGCGTCGTTCTGGAATAATGTCGGAGCAGGCATGGTCATTGTCGGGATGGCTGGGGCATTTTTCTTAGACAAGCCCCCGGGCGCTTGGGCCAAAATCGGTATTGCGATAGGCGGACTTGTGCTTGGCTGGCTTTGTTATTCAATCGCCAGCAACATTCTCACGTACATGCAGAAGATTTTACATTCAAAGTGAACCTCGTCGCTGTGGTGCGAGTGCGCGCCGACGACGAGAGTGTTGCACGCAAGATCGTTCCTACGGTCCTAGGAGCGCTCGGCACCGTTGAAATCCGACTGGCCAATGAGAACAATGCTGCGGGGGGCCATCACGCAACGGTAACCGATGTTGATTTCTCTATTGGATCGGTCAAGCCCTTTAGGGCTGGTTCGAGGTAGGGGAAAGTCGTCGCGTGGATTACTGGGGAGCGCGCCTGAGGCGGCCCGGCAACGCGTGGCTGGTTCACTGAAATTAATTTGCAATTGCCCGAACGAAGTTATGTTCCGATGACACTCAAGATCGTTCCGGCGCCGCTTGTCATTGAAGCGGTGCCCAAGGCGCCCCCAGTGCTGGAAGCGCTTAATCCTACGGCCGAATGCAAATGTGGAAATTGCAGTGCCATCCTGCTGGGGGCTCTCCTATCAGCCCGTACCTAGCCGTTGCCTGATTAAGCCGCGTGTCATCAAAATGCGACGCCCAGTGCTCCGCCAAGAGCTGCGGCAGAGAGTAGAGAAGACCAGTGCCGTATGAAAGCGCCGTCGGAGAAGAGTTCGCGGAGCGATAGCTCACCACTCGCATCGAGCGTGGGCCAGCCTACAGCGATCTGGTACCTGTAGACGTAGATCACCCACAGGCAGCTCGCTGCAATGATGAACAAGCGGCTGATGAGGCGATGATGCCGCCATGCCATACCGGCGAAGAAGCATATGGTAAGAAGGATGATGTACTGCTGGTAGTTCAGAAAGAAGGTACAGATCGTTTCCATTTTGCCAAGCTCATACCTTTACTCCGTAACGGAGAGAGGAAAGAGGCCCTAGTGCGGTGCGGCTGGACGGCGAGGGCCTCTAACTCAGCCCTTAGTCGCTCAGGGCGGGTCCTTGATTTGTTTGTTCACGCCAGAGATTTGCTTCTTTGAGCCAAGCCTCCGGGGGACTCCAGCGCAGCCGGGGTGAGCGGTAAAAATAACTATGACAAGTTCTGCTTGCCGACAGGTTCCGGTTTTATTGAAGATACTCTTAAGGCAGGTACGTGCCGTCTCATAACTGATGCTCAGTTTGATTGCAGCGGACCGAAGTGTTTCTCCTGCAACGAGATGAAGTGCTAATCTGGCTTCAGCTGGCGTCAAGCCAAAGTGACACCGCAGCAGATCAATGGACTCGTTCCTGTCCTGCCCGCCAGTAAATCGGGATCATGCTCGCGAACATGAGCGCAAGTCCAAGTTCTGCTTCGCGGTTGGGAACGAAAGTAGAAATCCACCAGGGCGTGGCCACAGCCCAATCAAATGCTGGCGCGTGGCCTGTGCTCAAGTAGCCAAAAAGCCAAATCGCACATCCGACTGCGTAAATCGCCCAGCCGATGCTCTTAACATTTGGCATCCTACCCCCGCGGGGCTTCTCACGCCGTCGTCGCCACCAGCCGAGCAAGCCACCACTCGCCAGCATCAGGCCCGGAAGCCCTGCACCCAGAACCTCTTTTTGGCAACATGATTGAGGGCCTTCGATTATGCAACCTCAAAATAAGTCGCATGCGCCCGCTATTTTTTGAACGAGCACAATTGGCAGCAAAGAACAAATGTTTGGCGCAAAGCAACAAATCTCGCACGAGAAGCGAAGCGACTGATGAGTGGCTAAATCCGGGAACCAGGCTGATCGGCCACGGGCGCGATCCTGCGCCATAGCCCAAAAGCAACCTCTCGGATGCGTCGGAACTCTAGGCGGGCTCACCATGACCTTCGGTAATCCATCTACGGGAACGCTGGCGAAGCTCAGCCCGCAACTGCTGACTACTCGTGGTAGGCCGATAAAGTTTACGTCGGAGAGACTTCAGCAGATCAGAAATCTCGTGGAGCGGGGAGAGAGCCGAGAAGGGATCGCTGACCTACTCGACGTCACCATTGGTTCTCTGCAAGTCACCTGCTCTAGGCTGGGTATCAGTCTGAGACGACCTAAATTTGACAATGGGGCCCGCTTGCTGCGGCAGAAAGCCATTACTCTGCATAGTCCGGTTAATCGCGATGAAAGTATGCTGTCGCAACCTATAGGAGAACCATCTCAGGGAAACTCACGGTCTGGACCGGCGGAGCCAGCCCCAGCCGCGAAGCCGCAGGAAGACCGATTGCAAACGCTTGAGGCCGGCTCCCCGAGCGTCGCGATCAGATTTCAGTACAACGGCATGGAGCGAACAACTGAGTTGCCGCTCAATCTGGATATGATCGGGCGACTGGCGTGGGAGGCAGAGTTTCGGAACATGAGCACTGCTGAACTCATCTCTGAACTCATTATGGGCATGGTGAAAAAGGACCTTTTCCCAGAGGTGCTCGGGAAGCCTTGATCCGTGGGGGCCTGAGCTATGGCGCAAGCGAGAGCGAAGCCACGGCACAAGCCTCTTGAATGACGGATGCCGCACCATGCCATCGTTAGTGATTTCCAGGTAGGTGATCTCAGCATCAAAACGCGGCTCAAGCGAGGCGAGGAATGGCCGATTAATGGCCCTGGGGAGGGACAATTTCCACGATGGCGGCGAGGAGCAAATATTTGGCGCGAAGTAACAAATCCCTGGAACGGATCAAAGCTACCAAGAAACAGAACCGTCAATGAAAAGGGCATAGCGATGAAAAGATGCGCCCAATGTCACGGACCACTCGGATTGGGGGTCCGCTCCCGTAATGTGTGGAACGGCCGCTGGTGGGATCATGTGCGTTATTGTTCAACGCATTGCGAGGCCCTTCATGAGCTGGAGCGATACAACGCCCGCACCAACCGTGGCCGACACGCCTTCATACCTCGCACCAGTTCGCAGAGCTGAACCGAGCGCGACATCGCCAGAGATGCCCCTGCGGCACTTAGTGGTGCACATGCGTAGTTCTTCGAGTGAGGACCATGGCTGAGCAACCTGTGAACCCGCCCTTGAGTGAGTTCGGAGTCGAGCCCAGCGTAAATCACATGATATCTGGAGGCGATGTGACCAACAACAAACCAGCTCTTCTAGTCTTCTACGGCCTAATCATCGCGAGCATGACCGTCTGGGTTTCCCTCGCCGCAACGATGCTGTGAGATTTAGGGGCGCTTCCTCAATGCGCCAAACCCTTTCATTCAGCCGTGGGATGTGACGGCTATAAGCCTCTACCCTCGCTCGGGTGCGCACGGCTGGGGCGACCTTGCAGGGTAGCCGCTATAAGAGCGTGCATTCACTCGCTCTAGCCACCCTGCACAAAATCTGAAGCTGCGGCGGTTGTGCGCATCTGGCTCGGCGTCTTTCCAGTCCAGCGCTTGAACGCATGGGTGAACGAGCTCACCTCATGAAAGCCGAGCAGCCACGCAATCTTGGATACATGCAGCTTGCGGTCGTCGAGGTAACGAACTGCCAGATCGCGCCGCAGCTGCTCAAGGATTTCGGTGAAGTTCAGCCCTTCGTCCGAAAGCTTTCGTGCAAGTGTCCGCTCGCTCATTCCCAGACTGCGAGCGATGTCTCCCAGGATTACTCTTCCATGTGGAAGCAGCGACGAAATCGCATTCTCAACTCTGGTGCGCAACTGGCTCAGATCACTTTTTCTATGGGCCAGCGCCGCTTCGCAATTTTTCAAGAGGAGGTCATTGAGATAACTGTCAGAGTGAATGAGCGGCAACTCACGTGCGCCGACGTTCAAGGCAAACTCGTCTGTGTCACCACCGAACTGTACGTTCGTTCCGACAAATCGGGCCATTTCGGAGTTGGCTCCCGATCGATGGTGAGCAAACGAGAAGTGTTGCGGCGCGAGGTTCTGCCCCGTCAGCACGCGGCAAATTCGTAATACAGCAAACATGCAGAACTCAATTTGGTGCATGTCTGAGTGCCGTGGAACGCCAGAGTAACCCAGACTGATTATTAGCCTGTTCCCCTCTTGATATCGGACCACCAGCGCCTCGTTGGTAGTCTGGCTGTACCGAGCAACCCGCTTCAGTGCATCACCTAGGGTCTGCGAAGACGCCATGACGTAGTAAAGCAGCCCGAGCGCGCGCGGATCGAAATCGCGAGCCAGCGTGAAGCCAAGACAGTCATCCTGCAAAGCAATCGCCGCCTCGTCCAAAAGCGCGATTTGGCTTCGCACACTCAGTCGCTCTTCCGGGTCGGCGATCACCTCGGGCGTCAGTCTGACACGCTTAAGAAGAGGCGCGACTGGTATCCCAGCGCTCTTGAGGCGCGCGATAGCCAGGCGGGAAAGCCCCCCTTGCGCAGTCGGGATTGAAGCCAAGTCCTGTTCGGAATTCAGCGCGGTCTCATTGCTCATTGCTGACCCCGGTAGGGGCGGGACTGCCATTATGGCTACGACGAGCAAACATTTGGCTCAAAGTAACAAGTCCCGGAGACGAGGCCAAGCGACAAGTATTGGAGAAGCGCCCGGCCGCGCTGTGCGCTGGCCAACTTGGCCAACGGCTCGGTCGCTACCGGCTATTTCATGACGGAGTAATCGTGCGCATCAAGTTCGAGGCCACCGATGCCAGTGGCAAGGCACACAAGCGCAGCAGCACGAGCCATGTTTATACGCACTGTCTCGTGATCCATTTCGCTCCCCATCCGCCGAGCAACCTCTGGCCCAAGGGCATCGCGGCCTGCAGCCACGCCGAATGGGCAGCAAACCCAGCACTGGCCGAACGCAAGGCCCATCGCTGGCGCAAGGAACCGAGTGTCGAAGCCATCGAGATCCTTGAGGCGAGGCAAGCGTGATGCCGTTTGCGAAAACCGCGCGCCTCCCTGAACACTACTTTGCAGGTAGAGGGACTCCCAAATCTTCGTCAGCAACTCCGACGGGGTGATCGCGGCGAACGCGACCCGAAACGATGTGATCAGATCGTGGAGCATTGCGGCGGCTGGCGTCCTGGGCGCAGCGAGCCCGACGCCGCTTGGAGTCGGCGCCGGGCCCTCCTTGGAGCGCGGTGGAGTACACCTCCACTCACCCTCATGATGTGGAGGCTACGGCGCGCTCAGTCCGGCGGCAATGAGACGGGCGGGCGCTCGCATTCAAGCGAGTACGGCTGCCGCTATATGCTTGAGCTGGGGAAGCCCCGCAGCAATTATCAAGCACAGGCCGGTGACGAAGAGACCTAAAGCAATCCATTTGGGCAGCATGGCGAACCTCATCGTGGCCCCCACGACTTGCCGTCATTGAAACTATGGCGCGCGCGGGCCATCTGCAATGAGGTTGTCTCGCGGGGCAACAGCCCAGTCACCGGACGGTCTACTGTTTACACCAGCAACGGACCTTTCGGGATCGGGCGCGTCCGGCGGCGTCCGTCCGCGATCATCGCGCTACCGTCGCGACGGCGAACGTCGAGCGAACGTTTTGGTCACCAAATTGGTCGCGAACCCATGACCACGGGTCGGTATTGAACGGGACGGATCGGCACGCGCGGCCGATTTTCACAATACAAATCAACACTTCGAGGGACGGAACAAAACGGGCCGAAACGGCCACCAACAAATCTACATCCCGTTTTGAAGCCCCAAGGGGCTGACGCAAACATTTGGCGCTGTGTGAACTGCTTCACACCCGGGCGATTTGAGTGGTGACACCTTGCGCGCCACCGACGCAGGCCATTGAGCGGTCTGCGCCCACGCCAGAAGGCAACCCCGCCATTCCCGACCGGGCCCAACGCGGCCGCAATGCCAGGAACGGCGACGTGAGAGAGACGATGGGCCCTGGATTCCCCTTGCCACGGTTCTTGCGGCGCGCAGGACGCTGCTTCGGCGCACTCGTTCTGGGTTGCGTGATCACCCACTTCAGCCAGGCCGCAACCGCCGATGAGCTGACGGATGCGCTGATCCGTTACGCCATGCACGATTACCCGCGCGCCATCGAGTTGCTCACTCCCCTGGCGGATCGAGGCGATGCCGTCGCGCAGACGAAACTTGGGCTGATCTACACCAGGGGAGAAGGGGTTGCGCGCGACGACGTCGCCGCCCTCGGCTGGCTGACCCGAGCCGCCGAGCAGGACCAGTCCGAGGCTCAGTTCGAACTTGGTGTCATGTACCGCGACGGCTTGGGGACACCGGCAAATGGCAGGCTCGCCATGTATTGGTTTGAGCGCGCCACGGAAAGGGGGGTCCCGCACGCATTCAATGCAATTGGCGAGATGTATCTCGGACATCAGGACGTCGCGCAGGACTATGCGGCGGCGCTTTCCTGGTTCCTTCGCGGCGCCCAATTGGACAATGCCGAATCGCTTTACAACATCGGCGTCCGCTACGCGCTTGGTCAGGGCGTCGAGCGGGACGAAACCGAAGCCTACAAATGGTTCGACCTTGCAGCGGATGCGGGCATAGGGGAACTGCGCAGCGAAGCCGTTCGTGCTCGCCAGGCAATTGGCGAGGGTCTCATGCCCTTGCAAGTGTCGAGAGCAAAGATCGGCGCACGGAACTGGCTGAGCGTTCATGGCTCCGCATCGACAGAGACCTCTCTGCAAAAGACCGGACCCACGCGCGGCACCGAGCTCATGCATCACAAGCGGATAGAATGAGTATCCGGCCCGCCCGCGGAAAAACGGAAATCAACAGCCGCTGACAATCCTGTTCATTGGGCCAGCCCGCACTACGGCGACTCCGTGCCCGTCGGGTAGAGCTTGCGGACTTCCTCGCGACGACGTAGCCACCAGGCGTAGGCCTTGGGAAGCAGGTCGAGCGGATCGGGACCGCCCAACGCCTTGGCCGCGTGCACCGGCCAGTTCGGATTCCACATCATCTCGCGCGCCAGGGCCACGAGATCGCAGCGGCCTTCCGCAAGGTATGATTCGGCCTGCTCCGCTGCGGTGATCAGGCCGACGGCCATGGTCGGGATTTCGGCTTCGCGCCGGATCCGTTCGGCGAACGGCACGTGATAGCCGGGGACGCGCGGAACGACGGCCAGCGTCAGCGGACCTTCGATGCCGCCCGACGAGCAGTCCACCACATCGACCCCGCGCAATTTGAGCTCGCGCGCGAGCGCGACGGTGTCCTCGATCTGCCAAGCCCCGCCTTTGCCGTCGACGCAAGAGGCGCGAAAGAACAGCGGGCGATCCTTCGGCCACGCCGCGCGGGCGGCTTCGATCACTTCGAGACAGAACCGCATGCGGCCGGCGAGATCGCCGCCGTAGCCGTCGTTACGGTGGTTGGTGATGGGCGAGAGAAACTGCTGGATGACGTAGCCGTGGGCGCCGTGGATTTCGCAGATGTCAAAACCGGCATCGAGCGAGCGGCGGCACGCGTCGACGTGGCTTCGGATGACGCGCCTGATGTCGTCCCGATCCATCTCGATCGGAACGGCCGCGCCGGGTTTGAATGGGATCGGACTGGGCGCATAGCCGCGCCAGGGCGGCCGGCCACTCTTGGCGTCGTCCTGCGTGAGCGGCTCGAAGCCCTCCCATGGCGCCTTGGTCGCGACCTTGCGGCCGGCGTGACCAAGCTGGATGGCGCTGAGCGCGCCCTGCCCGCGCAGGAAATCGGTGATCCGGCGCCAGGCCCGCGCCTGTCCGTCGGTATAGATGCCGGGACAACGGTAGGTCTTGCGGGCACTCGCTTCGACCGACGTCTCCTCGACAAAGACGATGCCGGCGCCCCCCATGGCAAATTTGCCGAGATGAACCAGGTGCCAATCGCCGGGCTCGCCGTCGACCGCCAGGTATTGCGACATCGGCGACACGACGATGCGATTGCGCGCCGTGAGCCCGCGCATGGTGAACGGCGTGAACAACAGCGGCGATCGCTGTACCGGTGTCAGTTGGACGTCTTCTCTCATGCAGCAATCCCGGAAATGATGGTCGCGCGCATCATCAAGCGCGATCGACGATGAGCGCAACAGGTCCGCCGCCGTCCGGCCCTTGATGCTCGGCCCCACCGGACACGTAGATCTCGGCGTGTCCGACGAGGCCCGCCAGCGCGCCGCACACGAAGGCACGGGCGTGCCGTGTGGCGGCGATGTCGGAATCGTCCAGCATGGTGTGGCGGTGGCCGCGCAGCCGCCCGTCGTGGCTGGCCTCGGCCTTGCCGAGGAGCGCAACGAGCCGCGCGCGCTGTGCCGGCGCGAGCTGGCCGGCCGCGCCCAGCCCGAGGCGTGCAAGCGCCGCGCGCACCGGCTCGATATCGACCGCGTCAGCCATCACTGCATGATCGATCGCGAGCGGTCCGGCCCAGGCCGGCGACATGCCCATCACCACGATCTCATGGTTGAGCAGCTCGATACCGGCCGACGCGCTGCCTCGGCCGGACCACAGCGCCCAGTTGACGCCGATGTCAGCCTCGGACAGCGACGACCGCTCGAGCTCCGCAAGCGCGACGGCGGCGCCGAGGGCGCTGGCGGCGCGCGAAAGGCCCATCGACTTCAAGGTATCGCGTGTCGCCACCACGGCACCCCGGCGGTCAGCGTCAGCGATCCGCTGGGCAACGAGCAGCGGGCATTTTACCTGGACGAAGTGGACGTCGGCCGCATCATCGATACCGGCATCCGCCATGGCAGCGCGCACGCCGGCCGCCACCTGATCAACCTGCTGCAATCGGCCGAGATGCTCGAATGGGAGCGCCGCCGTGTGGGCACGGCCGATGGCAAGCGCCGGCTTCGCAGCCTTCTCGCCGTCGCGGCGCTCGAACACCAGCCAATGCGGCGCCATGGCGCCCTCGGTACCGCCCGACATCACGAGGCAAATTTGCGCCGCCTGCTGCGCGGGAAGATGACGCTGGAACAGCAGGCTCAGGGCGAGCGTCGCGTGCCCGCGCGAGAAGTCGTTGACCAGGCCGTTGCCTTCCGTTTTCGCCAGGACTGCAATCACGCCCGCGGGATCGATTTGCTTCGACGCGATCGCCGCCGCGATGCCGCTGACGTCGTCAGGCGCATTGGCGGAGATGCGATGAACGAGCGCACGGCGGGTCATGGAGGGCTTCCCATTCTGCGCCGCGGCCTCACGCGCAATAGAGCGGGCCGCAATAGTGCGCACGCAACGCGTCGCGCAGTTCGGGCATGGCCGCGCGAACGTCGGCCGTCGTTCCCACCGACTTGCGCAAGGTGGCGAGCAGCTCGGCCTCCAGCGCCGGCAGGTCGACACCGGTAACGGCGCCGTCACGTACGATCTCGCGGCCGGCGACGAACAATTGCTTCACATGTTCCTGCCGCGCCTTCGCCAGCAACAGCTCGATCGCCGGCACGTCAGGCTCGATCAGCTCGGCCGCAAGCTTGTCCCAGTCCAGCACCAGCACGTCGGCAGGTGCGCCCGCCGCGATTCGTCCGCCATCGCTCTCGCCGGTCACGGCGAAACGACCGTGCTCGCAGGCGATACGCAAAAGATCTTCACGCCGTACCCTGATCTCGAAACCCGCGGCCTTGTGGACGGCGTAGAGCAGCCGCATTTCCCGCAAAGCGTCTTCGTCCTCGTCGAAGGACAGCCCGTCGAGACCCATGGCGAGGCGGCAGCCGCGGCGCAGCATCTCGCCAACCGGCGCCAGTCCGGAGCTGACGATGAAGTTGGAGCTCGTGTTGATCACGATGGTGGCGCCGCGCGCGGCGATCAGGTCCATCTCGTCCGGCCGCAGCCAGATGCAATGGGCGAACGAGACCCGCTCGTTGACGAGACCGATCTCGTCCAGGTAGCGCACGATTCCCTGCGGGTAGGTGCGATCGGCCCAATTGCGCTGGTAGCGCGTTTCGAGCAGGTGCATGTGCACGCGGCGTCCGCTCCGCTCCGCCGCCGTGCCGATCCGCCGCAGCATCTCGTCGCTGCACCATTGCACGCCCGCGGGTCCGTATTGGACCGTGACGCCGGGGCCCTCGATATCGGCGGCGACCGCCTCGACCATGGCCACCTGCTCGGCCGCCTGGACCGGCAGCCGCAGTAATCGTCGCGTGACGCAGGCGCAGGCCGCGGGCGAGAGCGCGGCCAGCAGCGCCTGGTGCGGGTCGTAGACCAGCGGATTGAGATCGCGGCAGTGCACGGCGAGCGCGACGTGCAGGCCGACGTCGCGAGCGGCCTTGGCGACCGCGCGCGCCTCGGTCGGGAAATCGGTCAGGCCCTGGACGCGCGTATAGTGCGCCATGGTGGCGCCCACGCCGCCGCGCGCGATGCGCCCGAACGCCACCGCCGAGGCGAGCCAGGCATCGACCGCGGGGATTAGGGTGAGGTACGGCAGCCACGCTTCGAGCGGCACGTCGAAGCTCCCGACCTGGCTCAGACGCGCCACCCGCGCATGGTCGTGCGCGCTGGCGAGGGCGGGCAGTACGAGCCCGCCCTTGCCGGCGCCATCCTCAACGGCAGCGATGCGGCCGTCCGCGATCGTAACGACGCGATTCCCGGCCGCGGGGGTGGCGGCATCCGGAATGAGCCAGGATGCCGCGATGCGATGGGCCGTCACCCGCTGTCTCCGGTGATCACGGAGCCCCTTACATGTTGAGCTTGAGCATGCGCGCCTCCTTCGGCGGCAGGAAGCTGCGGTCGAACACGTCCTTCACCGCGGGAGCGCTGGAAAGCCCATAGGTTTCGACCAGGAGTTTGATGGCCTTCGCCATGCGCTCCTCCTTGATGTCGCCGACGCCGATCTCGTCGGTCTCGGGCGTCACGAAGTGGGTCTTGAAGGCGTAGACCAGGCGCGCCTTTTCCAGCGTCGCGTTCATCAGCGGTTCCGTCTTCATCATCACCGCGATCGCTGCGTCGGGCGCGGCGGCGTTCTCGATGATCGCCCGGTTGAGCGCGCGCACCAGGCCCGCCACCGCCTTCGGCTTCTCCTTCAGGAGCTTCTGCGACACCATGATGCCGTTCGAGTAGAGATCGACGCCGTAGTCGGAGAAGAACAGCCACCGGATATCCTT
>Ga0207676_10003151_pt1 | contig 11779 bp, 13 predicted proteins | sample KBSSwiS72_FD_184307 | JGI IMG/M metagenome (GOLD analysis project Ga0207676, IMG submission 184307) | Switchgrass rhizosphere microbial communities from Kellogg Biological Station, Michigan, USA - KBS Switchgrass S7-2 (SPAdes) (version 2) | ecosystem: Host-associated > Plants > Roots >... | reverse complement strand
CGTTCTTCACGCGACGATCACCGGACGCGAACGCATCGGCGAACACCGACAGCGCCGAGTCAGTCGGCGGGGGGTAGCCGCCCCATCCGGCGAGGTGGGCGATCTGTATCGGCACGTCGGGCGCCTTCGGCAGCACTTGGCTCAGGAAGATCTCGGCGTCGCGGCGGCCGTACTCCGGGTTCATCGTTCGCATATGAACGACGATGGGAAACCGCCGCGCGTTTGCCGCCGCGAACATGGCGGCGAGTTTGCGCACATGCTCGGCGTCGCGAAAATCGAAGAAGGCAGTCGTGAGATGCATCTTCAATCCACGGATTCGCGGATCCCGCGCACAGTTCGCCAACTCATCGAGCGCGTATGCGCGAAGCGGGTTGAGGCTGCAAAATGCAACGAGGCGGTCTGGATAGCGGGCCGCCTCGCGCGCGGTCCAATCGTTCTCCGCGCGAACCTTCGCCGCTTCGTCCGTGACGTCACGAAAGCCGGCGGCGAACAGGTAGGCAGACGACAACACCACGCCGCGCCGGATGCCGGCGGAATCCAACGCTGCGATGTAGTCCGCGGCCGAGTACGGATCGCGCGCCGGTTTCGGCGATGGCGTCGTCTGTGTGAGATTGGCCGCGGCAATTCGCCACGGTGTGCCGGGGTCGCGACGTAACGCGAAAAGAAACCTGCCCTGATCCACCCATACGGTGTCGCGATAGAAGCCGTAGGCACCGCCGACGTGCCCCGAGCGTTGGTCGGCATCAAACGCTTGCGCCCGGAGTTTCAGGGCTCCCGCCGAGCCGACAAGCATCATTCGGATCGCCGCCCGTCCACGGAGCCAGTCATCTGCATACTGAAACAGACCGCTGTCAGTAAACTGCGCCGCGAGCGCGATCTTGTTGTCGGGAGCCTGCCAGTTCCGCTCGAAGTCGCGCAGGAGCTGATCGAGGTCGCCGGGCAGCTTCACCACCGGGAGCCGCTCGTTGACCAGCTGCCAATTTGCAACGCTCCGCAAATGGGCGTGATGGTCGGCCACCGGTCGTGGCAAGCCCTCCGATTGGGCGTGCACGTTCGTGGCGATCAGTACCGCGATCGCCGCAAGCCTACAGGTCCGGAGTGTTGTTGCCATAGAGGAGAAGCTCGGTGGTGACATCCAGCGAGTGGCAGTTGCAGCCATCGTTAGGTTGACGGGACTTGGGATGCTTACTCGCCGAGCGTTCGGGCGTGGCTACTTTCTTGAGGCACGCGAGCGCGACGAGCGGCCGAGAGGGCAGCGCTTCCGGCGCCGGCACCGAGAACGGCGCCGAGAGCAGCGACGACGGGACTTTGAAAGAAGAGGCCAAGGGTTGCTGCCGTCGCGATAGCGCCCCACGCGGCAAACCGCCACGCGCGAAGCTCGTCCAAGTTCTTTCCACGCTCCGTGGCGAGTACAAGACCTGAGAGCGTCAGTCCGTTAACTGCGCCGACCGTCGCACCTACGAGCGTGCAAGCTGCGACGAGTCCACCGGGAACCCGGCTATTCAGGAAAACGACCACGCCCGGCACGAGACCAAATTGAAAGGCGAGCCCGGTGAAAAGGCCAACTGCCGCCCACGGAACGATTGTGGCGATTGTTGTGCGGAGGATGCCGCGAAGACGCTGGCGGATCATGCGAAATCTCAGAGGAGCGTGTGTTCAACCTAACGCCCCAGTTCAGCTGCAAAGGATTCCAATAAAAGTGCGCGCGCAGCGCGCACCATCAATAGCTCCTTTGTCAGCTGCAACGCACGTTAGATAGCCCGGTCATAGATCGGTAATTGCGGTGAGCAGACGATTCGAGTCATCGAATGCGCGATAGCCGTACGGCAAACGCACCCAATACGTCCGGCCGATTTGGACAACGGCAATGCGAGCGAGGCGGTCGTCGGGGTCGAGTGCGCGCCAGAGGCGAAGGCAGATAGCAGCGTCGGTAACGAGGCGACTGTGAGCGCGAATGCTGTCAACCTGAAGCGGAACATTCGCGAGGGCGCGAATTCGGGGCCCGCCGGCGCCTCGATCTCCGATGATCGAATTGGCCGCTGTGCGAATGATGTAGTCAGTCGGAGCGCCATCCTCCCAGCACCCGCCGAATACAGTAGGGGCCGGATTTGTCCGGAAACACCCGGGGACAAAGACGACAATACCAAGAGCGACGGCGAGTGATCGAAGAGTGAGGTTCAACGCGATGCCTGTGGCTATCTAACGCCCAAGTTCAGCTGCAAAGGATTCCAATAAGAGTGCGCGCGGAGCGCGCACAATCAATAACTCCTTTGTCAGCTGCAACGCATGTTAGCCTGCCGGCGATTGCCGCCCGCATCCTCGACAGTGCGCTCGCGGATCGACCCTGGCGTGGCGCTCGGCGCGGCCATCGACTCAGCGGGAATAGGCTCACTCGTCTGGCACTCGAAACGGGATCGGCTGTTCCTTGGGCGCGACGGATGGAATCATACGTGGCTCCGCTCCCGCCTTCACCCGGGATGGCTCAGCGTGTAACTCGTAAAGCACCGCGTCGAGCTCCGATTGGCGATCGCCGCGTGATCCGACGCTGACCGCTGGGATGACGTACTGCGTCATCAATCGATCGAAAATCTGGTACTCGTCCTGTTGCTCGATGTATCCAGTCATCGTGACGACCAGATCATGCTCTCGGTTGATGGCGATTCGCTGCCCTCTCCAGCCGTCGGCGACTAAGAACCGCCAGCCGAGCCCGTAATCGTACGTCCACCAGAACCAGCCGTAGTTGGCCGACAGCCGAGTGGGAGCACTCTTGATGTACGGCATCCACGCTTGCTCCACCCAGTCCGCCGATAAGAGTCGTCGGCCGCGCCAAACGCCGCCTTGGAGATACAGTATGCCAAACTTCTGCATGTCCATGGGCCGCATACGGAAGCCGTATCCTCCCATGTCGATTCCGGCGGCGTCCTGATGCATCCATTCCTCGTTCAGGAACTCGAGGGAGTCGAAGAGGACGGTGCGGCCGAAGTCGAACAGCCTTTTGCCGGTCGTGTACTGCACGGACCCGGCGACCAACATGGGCGTGTCGTCATTGTAGACAAAGTCCGCGTCCGGTTTCGGAACGACGGGATCCCGAAGCACGAACGCGACCCGATTCGGGGCGCTCGAAAAATCGGCGAGCCGCTGACGCGCCGCGCGAGATGTGTCGCGAGGATAGTCGATAACGTTGAGCGCAGACATGCCCATGGCCTGCCGTAAGCCGACGCCGCCGAACCGGCTGACGTCCGCATCGGATGCGAACAATGAGCGCGGTATGAGCTCCGACAGCGGGGCATCGGTCGACTTGATGGCTCCGATATCGATAGCCTTCCCAACAAGCGCTGAGAGGACGCTCTTCGAGACGGACATTACGTAATGGGCCTCAGGACGATCGATGCCCCCGGTATACAGCTCGAATACGAGCTTGCCGTGCCGAGAAATTAGGATCGAGAACACGGGCAGGTCGCGCGTGTCACGTATCCAGCGCGCGAGGCCGATGAGCGCGTCGCCATCGAGACCTTCGGAATGCGCGGATGCGATCGTCAGATCGCCGGGCGAAGGTGTCGGGGACCATGGTGCTGCTGGAGCGGGAGCGACGTGGTCGGCACAGCCAGCGACTAGCCACATGCCCAGCCCCGCAACGTGAACTGCCCTTCGGAATCGCACAGCTTTCTGGTCTCGGGGCTGTTTCAATCGGGCGAGGTCCATTCGTGTTCCGGACTGTGGCGCTGGATGGCCTGGCTAACGCCCAGTTCAGCTGCGGGCGGTCAGCGCAAATATGCGCGTTGCAGCTTGTGATGAGAAGATCGTGATAGCCGCTCAACCGTAATGCTTGGAGCGCCCGGCAGTTGCAACGTACGTTAGGCTGGCGCCGCGCTGAGCTCGACAGATCCACTCGGCACGTCAAGCAGTGTCGACCAGGGTCGTAAGGCTCCGAGGGTGGCTACCGCAGACGAATGAAGCGCCAGTGGGCCGAACTATCGCGTCCTAGCTGCAGTGTATCGCTAACGACGTGAAACGGTGTCGCAATCTCCGTTGCCCCGAGATTTGGGGGGATTTCTCCCTCGATCATGTGAATGACAGTTTGCGAGGAATTGTCGACTCGGTACGTGCCGAAATAAGAGGCGGCCCCGCTGAGCAGCATGTGAAGCGTGGCCGAGTCAGTGTTCATCCACCGGCCGCGTGCCTCCGGTGCGGCTGTTAGCCCTCGCACGGCCGCAAGAAAGACGTGCCCCGTCGCGTCATACACGAGGTAGCCACGCGACGGCCGGCCGAACGGGTACCGCGATGCACTATCCGCAGCGTTCACGTTGACATACTCGATGGCGCGCCAGGTCCCCAGAAGCGGGTTTGCTGTCGGCGCGGTCAGCAGGCGTGGCCGATTTGCCGCCGCCGCACGAAAGGGTCAATGCCCCGGCTATAAGCGCGCACGCCGCGCGTTGCCGCGAACCCTGCCCGATCGCTGGAGGCCGCGCGGCGGTTCCCGACGCGCTAACTAACCCACGTGCCAAGCGCGACACCAAGGACGCCGAAGACCAAGATTACACCGGCGACCGCGCCAAGTGTTGCCGAAAGCGCTCGCCCGATACGCAGACTCATCAGAAGCCGCGAATGCGTCGCGTGTTCCCGCTCACCGACTTCACGATCGAAGACACCCCAGAGCCCGAACGATATCAAACAGCCACCAGCGCCGGCGACTGAGAGCCAAGCGAACGGACGAAAGGCAATCGCGAGGCCGAGAACTACGCACCCGCAGAGAACGTCGGCCACCAACCGTCCATCTGAGACGCTGCGTGCGTGCGCAACCAGGAGTTCGGGCAAATTCCCGTCAGTGCGTGGTGCCGCGCTCATCATGACCCCTCCTGTCGTAAGTCGCCGATGGAGGCCTAACGCCCAAATTAAGCAGCGAACGAACATATAGAATTGCGGCGGCGGCGCCGAGCCACCGAAGATCGTTCGTCTGCTTCAACGATCGTTAGACCGCGAATCAGCGGCGCCGTGCAGCCACGACGGTCGCCATAATCGCGTCCAACTGATCGCTGCCGATGCGTGGACCGGGAACGTCGGTATTCATGAGATCCACGACAATCGTCTCGATCGACGGAATCCGGATTGACTGAGCGCGCTCGAGATGGCGTAGGAACGTTCCGCGATCGCATTCTGGAAGCGCTCGCCCTCTACGGGCATGACGCGCTGCAGTGCGTGCGGACGAGCGCGGCGAGAATCTGGTCCAGGTCTGAAGCCCACACCCCACGCCTGTTGCCCTGCGCGTCGACAAGGTCGGGACGGGTCTTGTGCGCGACAACGAGATCGAGCTTCGGCATCACGATGATGTATTGCCCGAACGCTCCCTGAGCCGCGTACGCCCCTTCGAACGCACCCGTTGCGTGCGGCCCGTCCCACACCCACCAGAGATAGCCGTACCCATATGGGCCGCTTCTCTCCTCCGGCGGATTCAGCTCGCCGACGGGCGTGAACGCGCGCGTACTCTCGACGACCCAGTCGGCCGGCACGAGCTGGCGTCCGTTCCAGTTGCCCTGTCGCAGCATCAGGTAGCCGAGCCGCGCCATGTCGCGCGTCGAGAAGTTCATGTGATACGCGAGATATCGGGACAGCGTCGAGTCACCGGTCTTGCGCTGCTGCGCGCGTTTGAAGTCCTGCATCCCGATCGGACGCGCCAGGTCGCTCTCGAGCGCGTCGTAGATATCGCGCTTCGTCATGATCTCGAATGCGGCGCCCAGCGCGTTGAAGTCCCAGTTGTTGTACAGCATGTACGTCCCGTGCTTCTGAGACCCGCGCGGAGGAGCGGGATCGCTGCCCTCGTTGGACGCCGGATGGAACACGCCGGAACGCGCGGTGATCAGGTCCTTCACCGTCGCTTGCCTTTCCTGGTCCGTGAGGCCGCCGATGTCGTCCATGCCCAGGTCGGCGAGCGACTTGTTCAGGTCCACCGTCCCGTTGCGCACGTAGTTGCCGATGAGCATCGAGAGGACACTTTTCCGCGCCGACGCGATGTACGTCACCGTATCGATGTTTCCGTACGTCATGAGCTCCCGTCCACCGACGATCGCGACGAACCCCGTGGTCGCTTTCGTCGAAAGCACGGCGCGCACGCTGTCGAGCCCCGCTCGCGTCCAGCCGGCGATGCGCGGGTCGCGAATCGAGTCCCAGGTTGCGCCGGGCCAGACGGCGTTGGCCACGAGTGCGCCGGGTGCCTGATAGACGGGCGAACTCTGGCGGGCGCAAGAGAGCGTTGCAAGTGCAATGTAGACGGTCGCAATGCGACGACCGCGATGAACGGTTCTCATGAATGTGTCCAGTGAGGTATCGAGATTGTCCTCGACGGTGGAATCGCGGACGAGTAAAGACTCTACTGAGCCCGCACGACGGCGACCACACGAAAGCCAAGGCTGCCAGTGCGCTTGCCCGGTGCCATGTTGTGGCGGACGGCCGAGCGCACATTGCCAGCGTTGCTGCCTGCCGCACCGCCGCGAATCACCTTCTCGTCGCCGCCAGTCAGCCACGCGCTCCCGTCCGTCGGCGCTCCGTTATAACTATCGTGATACCAATCCTGGCACCATTCGTAAACGTTGCCATGCATGTCGTACAGCCCCCACGCGTTCGGCTGAAGGCTTCCGACTGGTGTGGTTGCAGGCCGCAAGCGACCCTTGTCGTCGTAAGGATGGTTGCCGCCAAAGTTTGCCTGGTCGGGACGGAGCGAATCCCCAAACGCAAATGCCGTCGTCGTTCCCGCTCGGGCGGCATACTCCCATTCCGCCTCCGTCGGCAAACGATATTGGTAGCCATCCTGCATCGCGTTCAGCTTTGCGACGAACTCCTGCGCCTCATCCCAATTGACGTAGACCATCGGATAGTTGTCGCCCTGCTCTCCGACCAGGGTCCACGTTGGGCCCGCCTTCGCCATTTGTTGCTGCACCGTGGTCCCCATCACCGCCCGCCACTGCCCTTGAGTTACTTCATACTTCCCCATGTAAAAGCCTTTCGAAATGGCGACTTGGTGCCTGGGTTTCTCTCCCGTGAACCAGTCCATGCTCGCATATTGGGGCGATGCGCGCTTCGAGTCCTCGAACGCGGCTTGGATTTCTGCATCAGTCGAACCCATGGTGAAGGTTCCCGGCGGAATCCAAACCATCTCAATCCCCTTCTCGTTGCGGATGTTCCTGGGTGCCGTGTTCGGAACGCGCGCGCCGTGCGGACCCGGTACGCTCGCACACGACAGCGGAATTCCACCCAAGCCCAACACAAGCGCCAGTAACGCGAATCTCAACTCGCCGCGAGGCGGACTGCAGCCCACGCTATGAAGCGCATTAGGACAGGTCTCTCTCATGTTCCGACCTCGGTAGTTGAGAAAGCTGGTTGGCCGCCTAGCGCCCCGGTTCAGCTGTGGGCGGTCCGTCCAATATGCGGGTTACGGCCGATGATGAGAAGATCTGAATAGGCGCTCAACCGCAACGACTCCCTTGGATCTCGCGCTCGTCAGTTGCAAGCCCGTTAGACGACGCCGCTCTGGCGCATCTCGCCGAATGCTTGATCTCGACCAGACTTCGCTGAGCTGCGATCCGACCTGAGGCGCCACAACGGCACTGCCTATTGTGAGGTCATCAGCGAATAGTGATTCGCCACGAGCTGCCACCGCCCGGCCGTCATGACCCAGACACGCGTGAAACGATTGTCACGTGGCACTGGCTTGCCTCTATCCTGGCCGACCATCGTCGAGCGGCCGGTTTCCACCGCGGTATTTCCATATACGCGAACACGAACCTCGGCGGTAGTGATGGACTGGTACGTCAGCGCGTGTGATGTGAAGTCGGCGATGACCTCTGCCTTGTTGCGCACGACACCGGTCGGTCCGATGCCGAGAAAGTCATCGGCGTAGATCCGGCGAAGCGCGACGGAGTCGGCACTGATCTGCGCGCGAATCCGTTCCTGATCTTGCTGCTGAACCGCTTGCTCGGTGCTCGTTGTCGCACGTGCGTTCGGGTGCTGCGCCATAGCACTCGAGCTAGTCGACAGGAGGAGCGCAGCGACGATCGGCGTTCGCTTCATTAGGACTCTCCAATAGGGAGCGGGATCCTAGGCTGCAGCCGATCGCATGGCTGCCGCCAAACGGTCGATTGCACTGTAGAGTACGCCGTGGGCACCCAAGCGGACGACCCGCGTACAAGTCATAGAGAGCGTGATTAGCGGATCGTGCCGCATGGTTCGATCGTTGGGATTGGTTGCGCGTAACGCCGGTCGTTAGCTACCCGCGACCGAGACCGTGTCGACTGCGTGTCGGATCACTCACTTGAGTTGCACCACCACGATCCGCGGTGTGCCGGCAACCGCCTCAACGATGATGGCGGGTTCGTCCTGAAGCAGCACGGGTTCGCCGAACGCCAACGTCAGCCTCTCGGTGGCACCGCCCGGCCGAATGACTCGAACCTCTCCGCTCTCGAGAGGAACCACGATAGCGTTGCCCACGCTCGCGAGCGCTAGCGGTGCGAATGCGTCCGCCATCGTCGAGGAAAACGCCGATCTCGTCGAGCGAATGCCGGTGCACCGCGGATGGCCGACTCTTGAATCCGAGCACGCCGACCCAAACGATGAAACGGTCCGTCTCGACGGCCTTGCTCACACCGTCTCTTGGAAACGGCGGTGGGTATTGCTGGCCAAAGGCGCGTCCGCCGATCCCGAGCACCGCGATCGTCGCAATACGAAGCCGCATCCGTTCTCCAGAAGGCGGTACAATGCTTGGTGGCTAGCTGACGCCCCAGTTCAGCTGCGGGCGGTCGACTGAAGATGTGCGACGCAGCGTGCGATGAGACGATCGTGAAAGGCGAAAACCACGATGACTTGTTTAGAGCTCGCGCCCGTCAGGTGCAACGCCGGTGAGATGACCGCTGCGAGATCTGGATCTAACGAGACCACGCAAACGTTGAGGCGACGCGTGCAAAACGACAGATTAGACCCGGCTGATACCCATCGCGGTCGTCCAGCGAGTAGCTGATGTATGCAACGGTCCGCCCTCGCTTCGTCACGATTTGACCAGAGGTGCAGTCGCCACACGGCGTGCTCATGATCAGTCCGTCGGACCGCGCGAGCCGAATCGGGTGGGGTGGACCTGGAATCTCGGCGTCCGGGTCTTTCGCTGTGTCGACGACGCGAAGACTCGCGACATACTGATCGAGGGATCGGTCGACCGAGTCGGTCTGGAACGTGATCCCGAGAACGCAGAAGTATCGGCAACCCGGCAAATCGGCGACCCAGTATGTCCCTTGTGTATCCTTCGAGCCCACATTCGCGACAGAGGGTACTTCGAGTTGAAAGCTGTCGCGCGCTATTCGCTTCGTCGCTGCCCAGGAGCCGGGATGCGGCGGCGGAATCGTTTCGTCCGGCTCGAGGACACGATTCTGCGGCGCCCCTTGGGCATCCAGGGCCGCACAAGAGTCGAGCGAGATCGTATCCCGTGTGGCGGTACTCGCGAGCGCGGGTTGATCGTGACTCTTCGTAGAGCACGACATGGCGGCGATCGCCGAAACCATCAATGCGGACCGGCTGGCAGCCTTCAACGACCGTGCTTTCCTGAGAAGTGTGTGGTCATCTCACGCCCAAGTTAGCTGCGAACGAGCGAAACAAGATCGAGCGAAGCGAGCAACGATAGTTCATTCGACAGCTTCAGCGATCGTTCGGGTTCATGAGCGACGATGCGGGATTAGCGGACACGTAGTCCAATGGTGATCGGCAGGACCGAGAGTTTGTCACCTGAGTATTCGTTGAGAACTACTTCCTGAATGGCGACCGCGACCCCCAAATACGGTGGAGGATAGACCGCAGCATCGGCGATTCCGGTGAACGCACCGAGATGACTGTTCAGCGCGTCTTTCACAGCGTATCGAGCTGCGCCGGCTCCGGCTCGGAACTCTATGAGCGATCCGTCACGGATGAACAGACCGACGATGCCGGTCCAGCCGACTAGCTGCGGGAATCCGGTGGTGCAGTGGATGGGGGGACCAGCGGAACAACTCATCGGTGTTCCAAGGACGTGCGATAGAGTTTGTCTCGAGATGTCGGCGAACCCGCCGAGAGCCCGTGGAGCATACGGAGCGCTCGCGGCGAGCCGCAGGCCGACTAGATCGCGATTGACGTAATCGCCACCCCGCCCGCTGCCCCAGGCAACGCCGAGATCGGCAGCGAATGAACGGCGTTGTCCTTGCGCCACCGAACTACTGGTCGCCAGCAGAGCTATGCAGAGCCCGAGCCGGACTCTCGATTGAAGCATGTGTGAAGCCCAACGCCCTCGTTCAGTTGCGGGCAGTCGGATCAAGTTGCGCGTTGACACCGATGATGAGAAGATCAGAATAGGCGACAACCACAATGCTTGGAGCGCCCGTCAGTTGCAACATGTGTTAAGCATCACGCGCACCGGAATCTCTTGGGCGTAGGCGTGTCGATATCCGGTAAGTGTGCCACGCGATACCCAGTAACGCGGCCCCGGCGACCATTCCCAGAAGAGCAGCCGCCGGGAACGGGGCCTCGATAACGGCCTCGGTCGGATCGGCGGGATTATAGTGCGCGATCACGCTCTGACCGACCATATAGCGATTTGAGCCGCCGCCAACGCGCGCTATCGCACCGCGCGCGCCAATCTCCGTCCCGACATAGGAGGAGCCGGCCACAGAGTACGAGTAGCGGACATGAAAGCGGCGCTCTCGCAATGGAATATTCGCGTACCGCCCGCTCAACACGCCTATTTCATCTCGCGCTATTTCGACGCTCAGTAACCGCGCGGACGTTGTCGGCCACGGGCGCACGCGCTCATCGAGCCAGAATCGGATGAGATTGGCGGAGAGGACGACAACGCCGAATGCCGTACCCAGCCCGCACATGATCGCGTAGAACTTACGCGGCGGTGGCTGGAGTTTTCTTGAGCGTGACGCGCGGTTGGGCCGAGTCGGCGCTGTGAGTTGCGGCATTTGATTCGTCCGGCTGGGACTCGGGTGAGGCCTAACGCCCCAGTTCAGCTGCGGGCGGCCGGCGCAATATGCGCCTTGAAGCCCGCGATCAGAAGATCTGAATAGGCGCTCAACCGCAATGACTTCCTTCGATCTCGCGCCCGGCAGTTGCAAAGCATGTTAGGCCGCGCGGGCGCGGAGGCCGGAACAAAACTACTCTAAGTGCCGCCAAACGCTGCCCACGAGAGCGAGCCCCGCCCCAGCAATGCCGAGAGTCGCCAGGCTCGGTACGGACCCGGTCAGATAGCCAGCCAGCGGTGCAGCGAAACAGAACGCAGCGAGGAGAGCTCCCTCTTTGCGTCGCTGCTCGAGGAGTTGACTCGTGCGAAAGAAGCCAACGCTCATGACCACCGCACCGGCGAGCGCAAGCAGCGGACGTGCAGGTGTCGTGCGCCAATGCAACGGAGGAACGAGGAGCGCGGCCGTGATCCCGGCGGAAAGGATGGCGCCGCCGAGTCCCGCGAGCAGAAAGTACGCCGACACGAGTCCGAGACGACCGGTGCCAGGCTTTGGGAGGGCGCGCCGTACGCGGGCGCTCAAGTTTCCTTTCATCGTTCGATAATGAACCGGCCGAACGCCCGAGTTCAGCTGCAAAAGGATTCTATAAGAGTGCGCGCGCAGCGCGCACAATCAATAGCTCCTTTGTCAGCTGCAACGCATGTTAGCCGACACTTGGCAAGTATAACTATAGTAGCTATACTTCAGTCAGCGAGGGAGGGCTTCCATGGTGCGGCGTCAGACGCTCAAGAAGATCGGCGGCTCGGTCGCCA
>Ga0207676_10003134_pt1 | contig 11806 bp, 5 predicted proteins | sample KBSSwiS72_FD_184307 | JGI IMG/M metagenome (GOLD analysis project Ga0207676, IMG submission 184307) | Switchgrass rhizosphere microbial communities from Kellogg Biological Station, Michigan, USA - KBS Switchgrass S7-2 (SPAdes) (version 2) | ecosystem: Host-associated > Plants > Roots >... | reverse complement strand
CGCCGGGCGCGAAGCCTCGACGCGAATAGGGTCGTTGAGGAACTGCTTGGTGAGCCGGGTGATCTCCGGCGGCATGGTCGCCGAGAAGAACAGGGTCTGCTTCTTGACCGGCGTCAGTTTGAAGATGCGCTCGAGGTCGGGGATGAAGCCCATGTCGAGCATGCGGTCAGCTTCGTCGACGACCATGATCTGGACGCCGGTCATCAGGAGCTTGCCGCGCTCGAAGTGGTCGAGCAGGCGCCCAGGCGTGGCGATCAGCACATCGACGCCGCGGTCGAGCTTGAGCTCCTGGTCGGAGAATGAGACGCCGCCGATCAGGAGCGCCCAGGTGAGCTTTTGGCCCTTGGCGTACTTCTCGAAAGACATCGAGACCTGGTCGGCCAGTTCCCGGGTGGGTGCGATGACCAGGGCGCGCGGCATGCGCGCCTTGGAGCGGCCGGCCTTCAGCCGGTCGATCATTGGAAGGGTGAAGGCGGCGGTCTTGCCGGTGCCGGTCTGGGCGATGCCCAGCACGTCACGCCCATGCAGGGCGTAGGGGATGGCCTCGGCCTGGATGGGAGTTGCGGTGGTGTAGCCGGTGTCGGCGACAGCCTGAAGGGTCGCGGGCGACAGGCCCAGTTCTGAAAATTCGGTCATTCGTTACAGGTGAGGCGGAGACCCAGCCCTGGGACAGGAAAGGGGGCCGCGGCGGCGCGGACGGATATCGTCCCGCGCGGCGGAAGATACGGGCCAACTCCGCCAAGTCAACGCGCTGAGGGATATAGAAGTTCAGAGGTTATGCCGAGGGCCGGCATTTCAGCCGTCTCGTGGCCAATTGAACGCTCAAGCGGGCGGAGAAACCGGCGGATCGGCGCGGGGGCTGCGGGGCTTTGCGCCCTTCGGCCCGGAAGAGGGCGCGAGCGGCGCCCAGCCGGCTTCGCCGCCTCCGTTCGAGCCGCTACTGGCCGCGCGCTCGGCTGGCGAGCGATGCAGGGCCTCGGAGAAGCTGCGGACGGCTTCGCCGAGCGCGTAGGTGAGGGTGGCGGTCGCTTCGCCGGCTTCGCGGCCCTTGGTCTTGGCCGCCGCGACGGCGCCTTGGACCTTGCGGCTTTTTCGGAGCTCCTTCTTCGCGATCTGGGCGCCGGCCATGGCCCCAACCGCCAGGACGGCCTCGGCGATCAACGCCTGGCCGGCCTTGGAGGACAAGAGATCGGCCAGCGCGCCCTTACGCACCGACTTCGCGACCTTGATCTTGCCGATCCGCTTGGGAAGCAGGGTCTTCGTTTTCCGCGCCATCATTTTGCTCCGTATGCTGCAGCTAGAACACGCCGGGACGGTGCGCTGTTCCGAACGCCCCGAGAACTCAACGCCCAGGTTCGCGTTGAGGCCTGCTGGATCCGGAGGCTGAGATGACGAGGACGGCTGACGACACGGCGCCGGGGAAGGCCAGGAAGCTGCTGCAGGTGCTTGGCCCCGGCCTGATCACCGGCGCCTCGGACGACGATCCCAGCGGCATCGCCACCTATTCCCAGGCCGGCGCCCAGTTCGGCTTCAACACCGGATGGACGCTCCTGGCCAGCTGGCCGCTGATGTGCGCGATCCAGGAGATCAGCGCGCGGATCGGGCGGGTGACGGGTCGAGGTCTCGCCGCCAACGTCCAGCAGCACTATCCGAACAGCGTGGTGGCGGTCGTCGTGGCGCTGCTGCTCGTGGCCAACACCATCAACATCGGGGCCGATCTGGGGGCCATGGCCGCGGCGCTCAAGCTCGTCACCGGCGGCCCGCAACTCCTCTTCGTGGCCGCCTTCGCCCTGCTCTGCGTCGGGCTCGAGGTCTTCGTGAATTACGACCGCTACGTCCGCGTCCTGAAGTGGCTGACGCTGGCGCTGCTGGCCTATGTCGGCGTCGCCTTCGTGGTCCATATCCCGTGGGGGACCGTGGCGGTGCGCATGGTCGCGCCGCAGATCGACTGGACACCGGCCTACATCACCACCGTGGTGGCGATCCTGGGCACCACCATCAGCCCCTACCTCTTCTTCTGGCAGGCCGAGGAGGAGGTCGAGGAGGTGAAGGAGAGGGACGGCGCCAAGCCGCTCAGGCGCGCGCCGCGGCAGGCCAAGGGGGAGTTCGCCCGGATCAGGATCGACACCTACCTTGGTATGGCGCTCTCCAACCTGGTTGCGCTCTTCATCATGCTGACAACGGCCGCCACACTACACGCGCACGGAGTGACGGACATCCAGACCTCCGCCCAGGCTGCCGAGGCTTTGCGGCCGGTCGCGGGGCCTGCAGTCTTTGTAGTCTTCGCCCTTGGGATCGTTGGGACCGGCCTGCTCGCCGTGCCGGTGCTGGCGGGTTCTGCGGCCTATGCGGTGGGCGAGGCCTTCGGGTGGCACGTCGGACTGACGCGCAAGCCTCGCCGGGCGAAGGGGTTCTACGGCGTGATCGCAGTGGCCACCCTGGTCGGCGGCCTGCTCAACTTCTCGAGCCTCGACCCGATCAGGGCGCTCTTCTGGAGCGCGGTCATCAATGGCGTGGTCGCTGTTCCGGTGATGGCCATGATGATGCTGTTGGGCAGCCGCCACGATGTGATGGGACGGTTCGCCCTGCCTATTCCGCTCAAGGTGGTGGGCTGGGCGGCGACGGTGGTGATGGGCGTCGCGGCCGCGGCGATGTTCGCGACCATGGGCAAGGGCTGAACCCCGTCACCTCTGCTTTGGGGTTGTCGGCGTCCGCGTATCCGTGTTCTCTGCCCCGGGTCAGGGGCGGACAACATGGCGATCGAGGCACTGTCGGGTCAGAGGATCGAGTCCGGCAAGGGCGAGTTGTTGCGGGTCCTTGGGATCGGCTTCGGGGTCGCCGTTGTGGTCGGCGGGGCCGTGGGCCAGGGCATTATGCGAACGCCCGGGATTGTCGCCGGGGCCCTGCCGTCGCCGGTTTGGATCATGGCCGCGTGGCTCGTCGGCGGGCTGATGTGCTTCGTCGACGCCTTCGCAACGGTCGAGCTGGCCGCCTCGGTGCCGCGGGCCGGCGGCCCCTACGCCTTCGTTTCACGCGCGTTCGGGCCTTTCGCCGGGACGATGATCGGCTGGTCGGACTGGCTCAACTTTGTCGTCTCGATTGGCTTCATGGGCGTCGTCTTCGCCGAGTATGTCCATAGGCTCGGGTTCCTCGAGGCTATCCCGATAGGGGTGATGGCCGTCGGTCTGATCGCCATGACCTGGGCGCTCAACGCGCTTGGAACCCGGACCAGCGGCATGTCGCAGAACGTCGGCAGCGCGTTCAAGGCGATCGCGCTCTTGGGGATCGTCGCGTTGTGCTTTGCCGCGCCCCACGCCGCGCCCGCCGCCACGCCGGCCGTCGCCCATCCCGCGCTGACCCTGGCCGCGCTCGCGATCGGCATGCGAGCCGTCTACAACACCTTTTCCGGCTGGAACTCCTGCGCATACTTCTGCGAGGAGGTGCATCGGCCGGGACGCAACATCGCGCGCTCGACCTTCATCGGCCTCGCGGTCGTCACGGGCCTCTATCTGCTGGTCAACGCAGCCCTGTTGCACGCCCTGACGATCCCGCAGATCTCGGCCTCGAAGCTGCCGGTCGCGGACGCCGTCGGCGTGGTCCTGGGGCCGCGTGGCGCGGTGATCGCTACGGTCTTCGCACTGATCTCCGTGGCGGCGATCACCAACCTGACCGTGATGTGCAGCACGCGCATCGCCTATGGCATGGCGCGCAGCGGCATCCTTCCCTCGCCGCTGGCCACGGTCGGCAAGTCCGGCACGCCGCAGGTCGCGCTCGCGGTCACGGTGCTGGGCGGCGCGATCTGCGCGAGCACAGGTGTCTATGAGACCCTGATCGCGATGGGCGCGGTCTTCGCGATCGTGGTGTGCATGGGCGTCGACCTTTCGGCGCTGTGGTTGCGGCGGACCGAACCGGAGCTCGAGCGGCCCTACCGGATGCCGTTCTTTCCGCTGCCGCCACTCCTGGGCCTGGCGATCAACACCGCGCTCCTGATCGCGCTCATCAACGAGGACCCGCTGCACAGCCTGACGGGCCTGGCGATCCTCACAGCGGTTGGGGCGAGCTACCTTCTGGCGCGGTTGTTCAGGTCGCGGCGCGCGCCAGCCTGACGCAGCTAGACGTCCAGGTCCGCGACCGCGAACTCGGCGTTTTCCTGGATGAACTGGAAGCGGAGCTCAGGCTTGCGGCCCATCAGGGCTTCGACCAGGTCTTCCACCACTTCCTCGGCGCGGGGCAGGGTGACGCGGGCGAGCGTGCGCTTGGAAGGATCCATGGTGGTCTCCTTCAGCTGTGACGGCATCATCTCGCCCAGGCCCTTAAAGCGGCTGATCTCGGGCTTCTTGCCCTTGAACTCAGTGGCCAGGAGTTCGTCGCGGTGGGCGTCGTCGCGGGCGTAGACCGCCTTGCCGCCGTGGCTCAGACGATAGAGCGGCGGCAGCGCCAGGTAGAGGCGTCCCGAACGGATCATGTCAGGCATGGTGCGGTAGAAGAAGGTGATCAGCAGGCTAGCGATGTGGGCGCCGTCCACGTCGGCGTCGGTCATGATCACCACGCGGTCGTAGCGCAGGTCCTCTTCCTTGAACTTTGAGCCGGCCTGGACGCCCAGCGCCAGGAGCAGGTCGCTGAGCTCCTTGTTGGCGCCCAGCTTGTCGAGGGTGGCCGAGGCGACGTTGAGGATCTTGCCGCGCAGGGGAAGGATCGCTTGGCTCTTGCGGTCACGCGCCTGTTTGGCCGAGCCGCCGGCCGAATCCCCTTCGACGAGGAAGATCTCGGTGCCATCGATGGCGTTGCCGGAACAGTCGGCGAGCTTGCCGGGCAGCCGCAGCTTGCGGGTGGCCGAGGCGCGGGCGACTTCCTTGTCCTTGCGGCGTTTCAGGCGCTCCTCGGCGCGCTCGATGACGAACTCGAGCAAGGCCGACGCGGCCTTGGGTTGGGCGGTCAGCCAGTGGTCGAAGGGGTCGGCGAGCGCCTTTTCCACGAGGCGTTGGGCGTCGGAGGAGGAGAGACGTTCCTTGGTCTGGCCCTGGAATTCCGGATTGGCCACGAAGACGCTGACCAGCGCGCCGGCCTGGGCGACGACGTCCTCAGCGGTGAGTATCGCGCCGCGCTTTTCACCCGTGAGCTCGGCGTAGGTCTTGAGCGAGCGGGTGAGAGCGGCGCGGAAGCCTGCCTCGTGGGTGCCGCCTTCCGGGGTGGGCACGGTGTTGCAGTAGGACTGCATGAAGCCGTCAGCCTCGCCGAAGCCGGCCGGCGTCCAGGTGACGGCCCACTCGACCTTGCCGGTCTCGCCGGGGCGCGAATATTTGCCGGCAAAGGGCTCGGGCGTGACCGTCTCAATGCCCTTGACCCGCTCGGCCAGGAAGTCGGCCAGGCCGTTGGGGAAGCGGAACACCGCCTCGGCTGGGGTCTGGTCGTGGATGCGCGACGGATCGCAGGACCATCGGATCTCGACGCCGCCAAAGAGGTAGGCCTTGGACCGGGCCATCCGGTAGAGGCGCGCCGGCTTGAACGCGACGCCCTCGCCGAAGATCACCGGGTCGGGCTGGAAGGCGATTGAGGTCCCGTGCTTGCGGGTTGGGCCCAGCTTCTCGATGCCGCCCAGCGGCTTGCCGCGGGTAAAGGCCTGGCGCCATTCGAAGCCGTCTTTCCAGGCTGTGACCTCGACTCGCTCGGAAAGCGCGTTGACCACCGAGACCCCGACCCCGTGCAGGCCGCCCGAGGTCTCATAGGCCTTGCCGGAGAATTTCCCGCCGGAGTGCAGGACGGTCATGATGACCTCCAGCGCCGATTTGCCTGGATGTTTGGGGTGCGGGTCGACGGGGATGCCGCGGCCGTCGTCGACGACGGTCAGCATGCCGTCGGCGTCGAGGCGCACCGAGATGACCTTGGCGTGGCCGGCGACCGCCTCGTCCATCGAGTTGTCGAGCACCTCGGCGAAGAGGTGATGCAGGGCGCGCTCGTCGGTGCCGCCGATGTACATGCCCGGTCGCTTGCGGACCGGCTCGAGGCCTTCGAGGACCTCGATGTCCTTTGCGGAGTAGCCGCCCGACGCGCCCTGAGGCTTGCCCGCGGTGACCGCCGGGTCCGGGCGCGGCTCATGGCTCTCGGCCAGCGGCGAGGCGGCCGGAGGGTTCAGCGCATCGTCGAAGAGAGAGGCCTGAGGCTGGGCGGAGGACTTGGCGGGAGGCGGGGACATTGGACCCGTGAAGATGGGGCGATTCTGACAGCGCCCGGTATGGTTCGCCGCTCAGGCGAAGGCAATGCGCCGCCGGCGTCCGCTAACAGGAATGAGCCGAAACGAAAACGCCCCGACCTTGCGGCCGGGGCGTCGTCGTCGCGCGTAGAGCGTGAATTAGAAGCGGTACTGCAGCTCAACCCCGTAGGTGCGCGGGTTGATGTAGGAGATCGTCTGGTTGACGAAGCCCTCGTTGACGCCGACCGAATTGATGCGCGACGCGCTGACCCCGGTCGAGCCACGGCTGTCGAAGACGTTCTTCACGTAGCCGATGACCGTGTACTTCCGGCCGGTGGCGTTGAACACGACCCGGGCGTCGGTCTGATCGAACGCCTTGGCCTTGTTATAGTAGCGGTTGAACACGTCGTAGTAGGTCGCCGCGCGCCAGACGTAGGTCACCGAGCCGGTGATGTTTCCGAGGTCGGTTTCCCACGTGTAGTTGCCGTTCAGTGTCACCCGGTGCGGGGTGGACGAGGGCAGCTTCATCCCCTTGAGGTCCTGGTTCAGCGCGGCTGTGGGGCTGGCCAGGGCGGCGGCGGTGTTGCCGGCCAGATGCACGCCTGGCTGCAGGCCGCGCGGATCGTTGGCGTCCTGGTAGCAGCACGCCTCGCGGACCTCGGAGTTCAGATAGGAGTAATTCGCGAGGATCTGGAGGTGGTCGATCGGCTGCCAGATGGTCTCCAGCTCGAAGCCCGTGATGCGCGCCTTGGGCAGGTTGAAGAACTGGGTCTGGTTGGTGCCGAGCACCGGATCGAGACCGGTCAGGGGCACCTGGATGTCGCGGTAGTCATAGTAGAAGGCCGAGGCGTTGGCCTGCAGCTTGCCCTCCAGGAGCGTCTTCTTCAGGCCGACCTCGTAGGCGTTGATGTTCTCCTCCTGCGTGGTCACGAAGACGGGCAGGGTGGTCTGACCGGCGTTGAAGCCGCCCGCCTTGTAGCCACGCGTATACTTCAGGTAGCCGAGCGTATCGGCGTCCGGCTTCCAATCGAGGCCAAGCGTCCCGGTCACGCCGTTCCAGTCGTTCTTCAGCATGCGGTGGCGGTAGCCGGTGGTGGGGTCGGTGTAGGGCAGGCCGAGGACCGAAGGATCCTTTGTCACCACGCCGTTGATCGTGGTGGTCCCGACGGAGACGAAGTTGGTCACGTCGATCGGGCGGCCGAAGGCCTGCAGCGCCGCGGGGCAGCCCGCACTGGGCGAGACGAAGCACAACAGCCGCGCGCTTTCGAACGAGCGCTTGCGGTCATAGGTGTAGCGCAGGCCGGCCGTCAGCTTGATCGTATCGGTCGCCTGCCAGTCGACCTGGCCGAAGGTGGCGTAGGACTCGCTGACGTTCTCGGAGCTGCCGTAGGCGTAGCGGCGCAGCGGGTTCGGCGCACCGGCGGCGCCGGTGGGGCCGATCGGAGTTTCAAAGCGGGCGTCGTCGGGATAGCGGGCGTCGAAGTTCGTATAGTTGGACCCCTCGCGGAACTGGTAGAGGCCGAAGAGCCACTGGATCGGGCCGTCACCGCTGGAGGTGAAGTTCAGCTCGTTCGAGAACCACCAGACTTCTTCTTCGTACTGGTTGTTCTGGCGCGGGAAGATCAGGGTCGAGCCGCCCGGGATGTTCGTGCCGGTCTGCGCGGAGGTGACCCGGAAGGGATCGCGCCGATTGGTGCCGTCGACGTCAGTCTGCAGGCGATAGTCATAGTAGTTGAGGCCACCGATGTACTTCACGTCGAAACCGTCGAGGTGCAGCGTGCTGTTGACGGTGTAGCCGTTGCTCTCGAGGCTGATGTAGTTGCCGTCGTCGTTCGCGAAGCAGAGCTGGCAGACGTTGCCGGCCAGCGGATCGGTGAAGCCGAACTGACCGTTCGGGGTGAGTCCGGCCGCGCGATTGTAGAGGTTGGTGTTGTCGCGGCGGCCGATGAGGGCCGTCGTCCGGCCGCCGGGGCCGCGGCCGAGGTTGTGCCACTCGTCGGTGGTGGCTTTCATCCACCATTCCAGCTTGCCGTCCGCGAGTTCGCCCTGGAGCTGGCCTTCGACCGCCCACTGATCGCCGCGGTTGCCTTCGGACTCGCCGCCGGGGGTAAGGTTCTTGAAGAAGCCCTTGCCCACGGACGAATAGGAGCCGGTCAGCTTGCCTTTGACGCTTCCGTAGATCGGGCCGGAGACGGAGCCTTCGGTGGCCCAACTGTCGTAGTTGCCGTAGCTGCCGCGAACTTCGGCCTGGAAGGAGTCTGTCGGGCGCTTGGAGATGATGTTCAGCGCGCCGCCGATGGAGTTACGGCCGTAGAGCGTGCCTTGCGGACCGCGCAGGGCTTCCGTCCGATCGATCCACAGCGTGGAGCGCGCGAAGGCCGTCACCGAGGAGGTGTAGGCGCCGTCGTTGTACATCGCCACGCCGCCCTCGGAGGAGCGGTTGTTGGTGAAGCGGCCGATGCCGCGCAGCGCGATGCGGTCGTTGTTGGTCGCGTAGGCTAGGCCCGGCGTGAAGTTGGTCAGGTCCTGCACCGAGTTGATGCCGACCGTTTCGCGGGTCTGGGCGGTGAAGGCCGACACGGCGACCGGCACGTCCTGCAGCGACTGCTCGCGCTTCTCGGCGGTGATGACGAGTTCTTCAATGGTATTCGAATCTGCGGTTTGCCCGTGGGCGATGCCGCTGACCATCGACGCGAAAAGCGCGCACGACAACATGAGCCTAAGCTTATGATTCATAACAAATTCCCCCAGAGAAACCTACTGTCGCCTGTTTCGTTTTCACGCGGCGTTGGCGCGGAAACTGGTTTAGTCGGCGTGTCAGGTCAACCGACGTTTCTCGAAACACTGGTATGTATCAAGGGGGGAGTCCCCGACTGCGCGTGGGCGGGGTATGCCTAATCCAAGCCCGGCAGGCTGAACGAAAAACGCCCCGGCCGTGAGGCCGGGGCGTCGCCGTCCAACGATGGTTGTCGGTCAGAAGCGGTACTGCACCTCAATGCCGTAGGTGCGCGGAGGCGTGAGTGCGTAGGTGAAGCGAGGACCGCCCTGCACGCCGAAGACGGTGCCCGGCACCGGGCCGGGCAGACCGGGCGCTACACCCGGCGTACCGGCCGCGAAGGTCCCCGTCGTGCGAGAGCCGCCTGCGCCGCCGGCATAGCCGAGATCGTCGAAGACGTTCTTCACGTAACCAATGATCGTGTAGCGATTGTCCGGACCCTTCCAGAGCACGCGCGCGTCAACCTGGTCCCAGGCCTTGGAGGCGTTGGTTTCGCGCTCGAAGATCCCGGAATACTCCTTGTCGCGCCAGATATAGCTGACCGACGGCGTCAGTGATCCGGCGTCAAAGACCCACGTGTAGCTGACGTTGACAGCGACCTTGTTCTTGGCGGCTTGGGGCAGGCTGTTTCCGCTCAGGTCCTGAGGCCGCTGGACGAAGCCGGTGTTCACATCGCAGAGCGGGCTCGGGTTCGGGTTGCTTGCCGAGGGCGTCGATCCCGTGCCGGTGCAGGCGGTGAGCGCCGTCAGCGGCTTGGCGCCTGGCGCGAGCGCGAGCGGATCATCAGGGTCGAACACCCCGCTGAGGTCCTTAACGTGTGCGTCGTTGTAGGAATAGTTGAAGAGCACCTGCAGGTTGTCGATCGGAGCCCAGAGGGTCTCCAACTCGACGCCTTTGCTGATCGACTTCGGAACGTTGAGGAACCGGGTCTGGCTTGCAGCCAGCGCACCGGAGTTGTTGGCGACTGTCAGCGGAGCCTGCAGGTCGGTGTAGTTGTAATAGAACAGGGCCAGATTGGCCTGGAACGTGTGGCCGAAGGTCTTCTTCAGGCCGACCTCGTAGGAGTCGATGTGCTCTGAGTCGGTGAACGGGAACTGGCCGAGCGTAGTGGTGATGCCGGAGTTGAAGCCGCCGGCCTTGTAGCCGCGGCTGTAGCGGGCATAGGCCATGGTGTCGGGGTTGGGATCCCACTGGAGGCCCGCGGTGCCGGTCCAGGCGTCCCAGCTGGCGTCATAGTCGCGGTGCGCGAAGCCGAAGGTGTCGAAGGTCACGCCACCCAGCGAACCCGCCTTCGGGACAACGCCTTCCGGAGTGATATTGGTGGGGCCGCCGGTGTAGACCACCGACGCGGTGACATCGACGGGCGGGGAAAGGGTGCCGAACAGCTCAGGCGTGATGCCGCAGGTCGTGGTCGCGAAACAGATGATCCGCACGGCTTCGGTGCCCGTCTTCTTGTCGTGACTGTAGCGCAAGCCCAGCGTCGTCTTTAGCGTCGGCGTGAACTGCCAGTCCACCTGGCCGTAGGCTGCATAGGACTCATCTTCGAACGTCGGCCGATCGTCGTAGAGCCGCCGCTGGAAGTCGGAAGCAGCGGCGCAGGTCGCGGCCGGCTGGCCGGGGCAGGTGATGGCGGCCACTGCAGGCCTGATCGCGCCGTCGAGCTGCGGCTGGTCGAACAGGGTCGTGAAGACCGGCTGATCATAGCCTTCCTTGTAGTAGTAGACGCCGGCCAGCCACTGGAAGTTGCTGTCGCCGGTCGACGACAGGTTCAACTCGTGGCTCGTGTTCCAGTACTTCTCCTGGTAGGTCGACGCCTGACGCGGGAAAATGGTGAGCGGCCCGCAAACTCCCGCGGCCTGAAGACCAGCAGAACAGGTGGGGTTTGGCGGTCCGGACACTGCAGGGTTGCGGAGCGGAATCCGGAATGAACTGATCGACCCGCCGCCGTTATCCTGGATCAGCGTGTAGTGATAGTTGTAGTAGCCGCCGGTATACTTAAGATCCACGCCATCGAAGTGATAGCTGTACGTACCGGCCAGGACGTAGCTCTCGTCGATCGAGACCGACTGCCGGTTGTTGTTGGCGAATTTGCGCGGATCCAGGCTCGCCGGATTGACGCAGCCGAGCGGTGAAGTGTTGACCACATTGGTCACGACGGGTCCGGCGGTCCCCCCGGGCGCGCAAGCAAAGCCCGCGTTGACGTTCTGGGCGCCGAATTCGGCGAAGCTGAAGGGGGTGGGTGAAAAGCCCGCACGGGCGCCGGGCCCGCCGCCGCCATTGTTCCATCCGCTGATGCCGACCTTCATCCAGGCATCTGCCTTGTCGCCGAACTGCGCCTGGATCTGACCCTCGACGTAATACTGATCGATGACGTTGCCTTCGTCCGGCATGCCCGGGACGATGTTGTCGTAGTAGCCCTGACGCTGCTTTTCCCAGTTCCCGGCAAGGCGGAACTGCAGGCCCTCGGTGAGCGGGCCGGAGACCGCCGCCTCGATCAGGGTGCGCTGGAAATTGGCCACCGTGCCGCGAACCTCGGCATAAAGTTCGTCGGTGGGGCGCCTTGAGATGACATTGATCGCGCCGCCGATGGAGTTGCGGCCATAGAGGGTGCCCTGCGGACCGCGCAGCACCTCGACCCGGTCCAGGAAGATCGGCGTCTTGCCGGCCTCGGTGGTGGACGTCGTGTAGATGCCGTCGGAGTAGGTCGCGACGGCGGTGTCGATCGGGTGCGCATTGGTGAGACGGCCCACGCCGCGCAGGCTGATCCGGTCGGTGGCGCTCGAATAGTTCAGGCCCGGCGTGAAGTTGGTCATGTCCTGGACGGTGTTGATGCCGACCAG
>Ga0207676_10003129_pt1 | contig 11812 bp, 7 predicted proteins | sample KBSSwiS72_FD_184307 | JGI IMG/M metagenome (GOLD analysis project Ga0207676, IMG submission 184307) | Switchgrass rhizosphere microbial communities from Kellogg Biological Station, Michigan, USA - KBS Switchgrass S7-2 (SPAdes) (version 2) | ecosystem: Host-associated > Plants > Roots >... | reverse complement strand
CGGACCTTTAATTGCTTCGGTGGTCCTTGTTGGCAACCACTTACAAGATAACGACACGACGATCAATAGGGCGAACACGAGCCCGAGATTCAGTTTGGACATATTTGTTTTCGTATGTTCCCTTTTTTAGAACTCGATTGAGGTGATTTCTACTTCATCACAATCTTGCCGTTTTCGATTTTAAGATTTTCGGGATTGGTTTTTAGCACCATCTCTATCAACATACCTGCGAGTGTTTTAGACTTGGCAAGTGCGTCGGCGTCGTTGTTTTGTTGAGCTTCCGCATGGATTGCGAGCAGCATTCCGCTGAAACCGACCAACGTATTATTGAGACCTTGTTTGTCTTTGTTCGCTGCGGTAGCCATTTCCGGGATTTCATCCAGGGCCAGATTCATTACGTTGTAGTATGTGTTGGCGGCTTCATCGCTTGGCTCCTCAGCGTTGTGGTATACGGTCATTGCAGTCGCTGTGAAGAACGTCAACCCGCCGGCGAGATTATTTTTCCAACCTCTTTGGGCCGCTTCCTTTTCGTATAGGGTTTTCGTAGCTGCATAGATCTGTTTTATCAAAGCCTTTTCTTCAGGTGTGTCGCCGAGTGCATCAGCAAGTGCCTTACCGGTATCGACGGTCGGGTCGGGACGGAATACTCCGTGATTACGCACGACGGGCGGAGGCGCTACGACTATTCGTGGATTCGACGGCGCTGCGCTTTTCGCGGCCGCTTCACGTTCGGCTTTCTCAACCGCGGCCACTCCCCACTTTTTTATCAGCGCATCGCGCTCCGTTATCCTGCGATTTTGCGCTTTAACCTGGTCGTACATCCGGCTCTGAGCCACACTCGCCTGTCCAAACGATCCGTACACTGTAGGGTAGCCCGCGCGGTAATATCCGCCGCCTGCGGCCTGGATCTGCGCATTTGCAACACCGGCACACAAAAAAGCGAGTGCGAAAGCTAAGGTCACTAGTTTTTTATAGTTTCTTATTTCCATATTTCACCTCGTTCCACGGTCGGAAACGCGACTATTGAGATTGGTGCTCTTCGAGTGTTGGGAGGAGACATGCTCGTTTACACATTGGCGTCACCTGTCCTTTCCCAACAGGTAATGTTCACTACTATATTTCTTATTAAGCAGGTGAAGGATGCGTCCGCCTTTTGTTGCTTCGAACCAGGCAGAGAAATTCGAGAGTTTGCCCTTTTGATCAGTCGTGCTTACATCCCAGTTGCCGGCGGTGTATTTGCCGATTTCCTTTTCAGAGGCATAGACGATATTGGTTACCGCTTTTACTTCAGTTCTGTAACTCGTGCCGTTTACGAAGACATACCTGAGATTGGAAACCGTGATATTCATCCCAGCGTAGTTTCCCGAGGAAACGAAATAGTATTGCGTGAATGCTCCGCCACCGGCCTGCCAGGTTCCGATCAGGTCGCTTTTGGCGATCGCAAAACGGTTGTACCGGGACAAGTTTTCAATTTGGTCCATTGTGGGGAATTGCCGGGAAAAGGAATCTCTCGTGGGCGTGACGATCTCGTAGCAATATGCCGTTCCGTTTTTAGGTATCACCTGGAAACTCACAAAAACATTTTTTCCCGTCGCCCTTTCGGTCGCGTCCGCCTGTACAAAATAATATGGAAAGTCCTTAAGCACGCTGTAGTTGGTCGGGTAAAGATTCTTGACCTGGTATCTATTTGCAGCGATCTGATTCCAATAGGAGTTAGATAGATCCCGCCGCATTTCATCCGTGATGGTAATGCCGTAGTGCAATAGAACCGTTGTGTCGTCTTTCGTTACTTCGACCCAATCACTTTTTATCGCGGCATGCCATCCGTCGTCGAAATTGGTTGTAGTAAACGTATAGCCATTGCCGGCGAAGAATTGGTTAGTGGAAGGTTGAGAACCACTCTGGTTGTTTGCTGTTTGCGGCTGCTGTTTTTCCGCAGTTGCATTCAACTGTTTTCCGGGTTCAGTCTTTTTTAACTCAATCGAAGAAGCGAAGGCCTCTATGGCCGGAAGATAATCCCGGCTGTTGAACATGGCCGAGACGCTAAATTTCCTGCCGTTTCCGGAATATGTGCTCATCAAAACGGCGGCTGGCCCAAGGTCATTCTGAAACGCGGCCCCGCCCGTGATGATCTTCCAGCCCGCGGCCGTTTTTTCAGGTTCGGTCTCAGGGTGGGTGTTAACCTTGAACTGCCGCACGACGAATTCCTGCCAGTCGCTTTCGAAATCACCTTTCGCGTTCCCGGAGCTTTCACCGCTCGCGTAAAGCAGGATCATTGCGTAGGTGTTCTTCTGCTGGTTGGAAGTGTTGAAAATAACTACTCCATCCTTGCTTTGTTTTTTCCAGTCAGCGGGCGCTTGAAAGGTCGCGATATCGAAAGTTTCCGTGGATTGCGCGAAAGAGCTAATAGCGACGGTCAAGAGACAGACCAACACTGGAAAGAATTGTTTCATTGGTTTCACGTGGGTCGTGTTCGAGTTATTTGAGAGTTGCCGATTGCCAATTGCCGAGTGCTGATTGCCAATTGGTGGAATTAATCTCGAAGAACTTTAGGTGTTAACTGGTTAAACAAAAAAGAAATGAAGGGTAAGGCGGGAGAGAGGTTAACACAGATCGCAGATCGCAAATCTCAGATCTCAAATAAAAGACCAAATTGGCAATTGGCAATTGGCAATCGGCAATTGGCAATCGGCATTCGCATTCAGCAATTGACTTTGAGATCTGAGATCTTGAGATCTGAGATCCTGCTGTCTGAGACCTTATTGCGGTAGTTGGGCTAGCCAGAGTTCATTTCTTCCCTGCTGATACTCAACCCACACGATCTGACCCGTCGCTGAAACATCAAAGAACTGACCAATCGGATGCAATGGATGCAAGTCGGCGACTTTTACTTCGTCTTTACCTTCGGGTGAGACAGACCAAATCTCTTCTCCATTCGGGAACGTCGACTTGCGGGCAAAATAGATACGTGATGGCTGCGACCAGTGCGCCCCAATGCCGGTCGTTAGCACACGACATGTACCACCGCCTGCAGGACACAACTGCATTTCCTCAGACGCTGATCTGGCGTCGGTACCGACTATTACTTTTCCATCCGGCGACCAACGAGGTTGACGAAGCAGCATCGTAAACGCGCTTTCACTTCCGCTGGTAATGTCGCGAATCATTGTTGCCGCAATATTTCCACGATCCAACTTTGAATAGATTATCCGCTTTCCATCAGGATCAACCCTCGCCCCGTATTGCGTTCCCCACTCCCAACCCGGAACAATCTCTGTACTCTGTTCATCGCCGATCCGTAGCTTGCGGAAAGAAAGTGCCGGAAGAAACTGATAAAAATAAATTGCAGTTCCGTCTGCCGCCCACTGAGGATGAATGTTTCGCGTACCTTTGGTGTGAGTCAACTGAGTGAGTCCCGCTCCGTCAACATTGATCTGGAAGATGTGGATATCGCCGTCGTTGGATACGTTAAAGAAAAGAACCCTATCGCTTTTTGGCGAGAAAGAAGGATCAACAAGATCGACACGCGATTCCGTCAACGTGGTAGTTTTTCCAGAGGCAGGATCGGTCAGTTGAAGTAAGAAGTTGTTACGTGTGTTTGTATAGATGAGTTGATGGCCATCGCGCGAAATTGCCGGCTCTGTGTCTTCGCCGGCACTTACCAGCAATGGTTCCGGCTGACCTCCCGATGCGGCGATTCTCCAGAGTGTGCGACTGCCGCCACGCAGCGACGAGAAAATGATGCTCTGTCCGTCAGGTGTCCAAGCTGGTGTTCCGCCAAAGTTTGAATCGAACGTTAACTGCCTTGCCTTGCCACCCTGCGTGGGAATTACCCAGATGTCGCCGATTGGTCCTTTATCTTTTTGAAAAAAAGCAATTGTAGAACCGTCAGGCGAAAGGGCGGGATTACGATCGGCCAGCAGCAGATCCGTACGCGGCAGACCTTCAACACTTGTTTGGTTGCTGCCGTCGGCATTGGCAATCCAAAGATCATAGTCACGCTCAAAGACCAGGCGTTTACCGTCCCATGACCAGGACGGATTCTGTCCGCCTTCAATTATCTTTCGTGGTTCCCCACCTTCGGGCCTGACCAACCATATTCCCGCACCCGGTCCGGTTTGACGCACGTAAGCAATCTCATCGCCAAGCGGTGACCAACGCGGGCGGGCGGCGCGCTCCTGTCCGACCGTAATCTGACGTGGCATCCCGCCATCCAGATCTGTCGTCCACACCTGCGGAACACCTCCCGCATCGCTAATGAACGCAATGTGCTTTCCATCTGGAGAAAAGCTTGCCGATCGATGAGAACCTGAGAATGTCGAAACGAGCCGCTGGTGAGTGGCAGTGAATGAGTGATTCCGTTTGTTCCACAGAAAATAAGTCACTGTAGCGAGTGCCGCAATCAGCACTCCAGTGAAAAGGAGAGCAGCGCGAAATCTATGAGGGCCGTTGGTGGCTACGCTCTTGCTAGTTTCTGCGGCCTTTGATTCATAGGCACGTGGTAATGAGCTTGGTAATTCTCTTAACTCGACAGCCACGTCCTTGATTGACTGATATCGTTTGTCCGGATCTTTGCTGAGACAACGGCGAATGATTCGTTGAAGATCGGGTGTTATGTCAGAGCTGAACGAGTCGGTTGGATCTTCATAGACAATTCTATGAAGTATGTCGATCTCGGAATCTCCCTCGAATGCTCTGTGCCTGGTTGCAGCTTCATAAAGAATACAGCCAAAAGCGAAGATGTCTGCACGATGATCAACTTCCGAATTTTGCCCCTTAACTTGTTCAGGCGCCATGTACCCAATCGTGCCCATCAAGACGCCCGGGAGTGAACGGTTAAGAAATTCTGTTGAGACCTGGCTCTGCTCATCACTGGGAGTGACCGATGATTGAGGGATGAGTTTTGCCAGGCCAAAGTCGAGGACTTTTGCGTAGCCATCGCGCGCGATCATGATGTTATCCGGTTTCAGATCGCGATGAATGATTCCAGTGGCGTGCGCTTTCGCCAGTCCATCAGCAACCTGGGCCAGGTACTCAATGAGTTTGTCGAGTGGCGCATTATCCCGATAAATTTTGGAACGTAGGGTAACACCGTCGACGAACTCCATCACGATGAAGTTCAAGTCGTCGATACAATCTATTTCGTAGACATGAGCAATGTTTGGATGGGTGAGTGCGGCGATGGCATACGCTTCCTTGCGAAAGCGATCTAGTCTTTTTTGATCGGCAACAAAATGCGCCGGAAGTATTTTGATGGCCACCGCGCGTCGCAATTGAGTGTCATGGGCCAGGTAAACTTCGCCCATTCCACCCGCTCCAAGCAGTGAGCGGATTTCATAACGACCTAGTCGCTTGCCGGCAGGAAGTGTCACGATCTAATTCTAGCTTGTCCCGCATTGGAACGCCGGAATAAATTCAGGCGTCGCCACGCCACGTAGATAAAAGATCAAGTCGGTGCAATCCAAGACTATAATGCAAGTATGACGAGTGCATCGGCGAATGGTAGTACAAGAAATTCGAAAGTCATCAAGGCTTCGCGTGAAGCTCTCTATCAAGCATTTACTGACCCTGCGGCATTGGCTGTCTGGCTTGCGCCGGGAGAAATGACCGGAAAGATCTATGAGTTCGATGGCCGGCTCGGTGGTGGATATCGAATGTCGTTGTTCTATCCTCCATCCGCGCAACAGACACGCGGTAAGACTACGGAGCGGGAGGACCGCTTTAAGGCTCGATTCTTTGAACTCACACCGCTGATAAGAATCGTTGAGGCCATATCTTTTGACTCGGTGGATCCTGCCTTCTCGGGAGAAATGTTTATGGTGGTGACATTTGAAGAAAGAGAAGGAGCGACGGAGGTTACCATCGAGTTTGAGAATATACCGTACGGAATACGACCCGAGGATAATGAAGCTGGAACTCGATCGTCACTTGAGAAGCTAGCGCGCTATGTTGAGAAGGAACACTCAGTTCGTTAAATAGTCACGTAGATCCAATTTAAAATGGCTTTGTTTCAGACGGTGCTATGCGACGAGGATAACGGCTTGTTACCGGCGTTGAAACGCCGACCTAAATTCAAACGTCGCTACGCGACGCGCGCTGACACTCACTTGCCCCCTTCCCAAACAGTCCGAAATTTGCTTCTCACTAACCACCTAGCTGCTTGTTAATTTGAGACCTTGCAGTTAGCGCTTCAGTTCAGTCACAGCGCCGCTCAATGTGAAGCGACCTTCAACAAAATCCGTGGTGGTCGCGTCAGCCGTGCCGGTGAAGCCGGGTTGCTTGCCGCCGATTGTCACCTTGAATTCGCCGGGTTCAACGACTGTGCGACCGTCGTCGGTGATCACTGCGAGTTGCCGTCGATCGACTGTGAAACTCACGACACGACGTTCACCAGGTTTCAGATGCACTCGCTCGACTCCTGCGAGAGAACGAATTGGTACGCGGACAGAAGCTTTGAGATCTGTAACATACAGTTGAACCACTTCCTCCCCTTCCCTGCCGCCTGCGTTCTCAACCGTGGCACTCACTGTTACCGGATCACTTGTCGACGCACGCGGCGCAGAAAGTGCAAGACCTGAATACTTGAATCGCGTGTAGCTAAGACCATGACCAAACGGATACAGCGGTTGCCCCCTGAAGAATCGATAAGTTCTCCCGTCCATCGCGTAGCTTTCAAACGGCGGCAACTGATCGACTGACTTATAGAACGTGACAGGCAGCCGACCTGAAGGGTTGTAGTCGCCAAACAGGACATCGGCGATCGCAGCACCTCCTTCTTCGCCTGGATACCACGCCTGGACGATTGCAGAGACATTTGCGTCGGCCCAATTCACCGCGAGCGCGCTGCCTGACATCAACACAACCACAATTGGTTTTCCGGTTGCCGCGACTGCTTGCATCAATGCTTCCTGGCGCGCGGGTAGTTTGAGGTCGGTGCGATCGCCGCCCAGGAAACCGGGCTCACGAATAGTCATCTCTTCGCCTTCGAGTTGTGACGATATCCCAAGAACGAGCACGACCACGTCTGCTTCCTTCGCAAGCTTCACTGCCTCCGCATAAGGTGAACCCGTATTCGTAACCGGAGGTTGCCAGACGAGCCTGGCCACCGCGCCGATCTGACTCTCGTAGTATTCCATCTTCACGTCATAGCTCTTGCCCGCTTCCAACGTGACTTCACCAGTAACAGTTGTCGGGGCGTGCTGAGTCCAGTCTTCTGCGATCAACTTTCCATCCAGGTAGATCCGCACACCGTCATCAGCAATTGCACCAAAGCGATACTTGCCACTAACTGTGGGAGTAACTTTGCCGGTCCAACGCGCAGAAAAATTGTCAGCGGGCAATTCAGGTGCAGGGTTCGACATTCCCCAGTCGAAGTTCACCGATTCATCGATGCGCTGTAAAGCCGGTGATCCTTCAAGATTTTTGTTGGCAAAGTACTCGGCATCAAGGCCGGGTTTGTCTCCTGATGTACGCAATGCAGAAGCGGGCACCGGCACGACTGAAATTTCCGTTAGCGTTGCGCCAACGGTGTAGGAAACCTTTGTTTTCGTCGATACGTGTTGACGAATACCCGCGAGTGCGGTCGTAGCGCGCGATGGTTGACCGTTGTAGTTACCCAACAGCACCGGGACCTCATCCGCGTTTGGTCCAATGACCGCGATCGACTTCAGGTCTTTGCGCAGCGGCAAAGTGTTGTTTTGGTTCTTTAGCAGAACGATCGACTCGCGTGCGGCTTCGAGTGCTAGTTGCCTGTGTTCGTTTGAATCGTTTGCGGAAAATGGGATCTTTGCGTAAGGCACCATCTCGGGAGGATCAAACATACCAAGTCTGAAACGAGCTTCAAAGAGTCGCTTCACGGCACGATCAATCTCGGCTTCCGAAATTAAGCCTTGCTTCACTGCGTTAACGAGTGACTTGTAAGTCTCACCGCACTCCAGATCAGTTCCTCGCTTAACAGCCAGGGCCGACGCCTCTTCGGCCGTTTTGACAAAGTGATGCCGCTGATAAATGTCATCGATAGCACCGCAATCAGAAACAACGTAACCTTTAAATCCCCACTCATCTCGAAGAATATCGTTGAGTAAGTGTGTGTTCGCGCAGCAAGGCTCGCCGTTCGTACGGTTGTAAGCGCACATCACTGACGCCGCACGCGCTTCAGTGAGCGTGGCGCGAAAAGCAGGCAGGTATGTCTCTCGCAGTTCGCGTTCGGCAGCAGCAGCGTCGAAACGGTGACGTTCGGGTTCGGGGCCGGAGTGAACAGCGTAGTGTTTGGGTGTCGAGACAACCTTTAAGTACTTCGGATCATTACCTTGAAGTCCTTTTACGAATTCGACTCCGAGTCGCGCAGTCAGGTACGGATCTTCGCCGTACGTTTCCTGGCCACGACCCCAGCGCGGGTCGCGGAAGATGTTGATGTTCGGCGACCAAAAAGTCAGACCATAAAATCGATTGTGGTTCCCGCGTCGCTGCGCTTCGTGATACTTCGCGCGCGCTTCATCGGAGATTGCAGTCGCGACGCGGCTCATGAGTCTTGTGTCAAAAGTTGCACCGAGGCCGATCGCTTGCGGAAATACTGTTGCGACCCCGGAATTGGCAACACCATGTAATGCTTCGTTCCACCAGTCGTACTCGGGAATGCCAAGGCGCGGGATCGCAGATGCGACGTTCATCATCTGCGAAACCTTCTCTTCGAGTGTCATGCGCGAGACGAGGTCGTCGACACGGCGATCAGTCGGCAGAGACGGATTTAGATATGGTGGCTGCTCTTGCATTGCGGCCGGAGATCCAAAGCTGAGTACTAGAACGATGGCGATGATCAGGTAACTCGCGCGGGACGACATAGTTTGTTCCTTCGTTGCGTGTGCTGTGAAAACTTTTGTGAGCCTTTGTGAGGCAGCATTCTAACCTATAGCGAAATTGTAGAGGGTTTATCCGCAGATTACGCCGATTACGCAGATACAGAACGGCCGAGTCTATTTGCTTCTCATCACTGTCGCCGATCCACTAAACTGTCGGAAAAGCCAGAGTCTTTGATTTGAAGTGTTCAAACTCTATCACTAGTTTGCATGCACTCACATTGTTTAGGTTGCAGTCGTTCGCAGGTATTGACTTGATCCTGATCTGAGAGTAGAAGTAGCCGCACCCGACCCACCGCTTACCAGTAAAAGCACATCAGGAGGTATCTATGAAACGTGCAATAAACCGACGGGTGATGAGCATCCTCTTAGCACTTGCTTTTGTTGCTGCGCTCGTAGTTGTTGGCCCCACAAGGACCGCCAAAGCAATTATCAATGGCCAACCTGACCTTAACAATGCATACCCATACGTAGGGTTCGTCACCGATGGCGAGTTCGTTTGTTCGGGTTCGGCCATCTCACCTAATTTAATGATCACCGCCGCACACTGTTTCAATACCGCAGGTACTCCCGTGATTGTCACCTTCGATCAGCAAGGAGCCTTTGCCGACGTTAGCACATTCGTTGTAGGGACCTGGCATCCCAATCCAGCCTACTGCGACACCTGTGGTCCGGGAACACCGCACTTTGACAGCAACGACGTGGCAGTTGTTGTCTTCAACCAACCATTACAGTTGCAGCGCTACGCCCAGTTGCCTACCGTCGGACTGGCGGATGAACAACCGATGAAGACCAATGTGGAAATCGTGGGCTTTGGTATCCAGGATCAGTTGAGGCAATTGGACGCCAACGAGTTGTTTACCCGCTACCGGGCAACCTCGAATTTGATTCAGAGCAATCATAGTTTCAGCAGTCAATTCCTCAAGCTCACAGCCAATCCTGCGCAGGGTAAAGGCGGGATCTGTTTTGGGGATTCTGGTGGCCCAGACTTGCTGGGTAACACTGACATTGTTCTGTCGATCAATTCGTTTGTAAATAATCTTGACTGTGCGGGCGTTACTTATAGTTACCGTATTGACACGCCTGGAGCTCTCGAGTTTATCAGCTCGTTCGAGTGAGTGTGTTTAGCGCGAACGGCCCGCGGGGTATCTCAATCACGCAAATATTGGGATGTTCGAGGAGCGGCAACACCTGAGGCTCACGAATCAGCCTCACCGACTGCGCTTGAGCAAACGAATTATCACGAAACCCAAATCCCAACCAAACTGATTTTGGTGTTGTTTCGTGTGAGTTAGTGGATCGTTTTCGCTTGGTTGCGGCTCTGCTGCGCTGCGATATCTTCGCGTTTCGAACTAGTGCTTCTCAACTGGCGTAACTTTCCTCAACCGTTGCAGCGAAGACAAACGTACCAATCAATCCGATGATTCCGGCAACGACAAAAGGCACCTCCGGACTGATCTTCCAAAGTAGCCCACCAATCATTGCAGCTGGAGTAATGGAAAGACTACGGACCAGGTAGTACAAACCAACTGAACGAGCGCGGACGTTCTCGTGGGCGAAGTCTACTATCATTGCCTTGCGAGACGGTTCACCAATCTCCCTAAGGCCTCCGACAATGAACGCAACAATTAAGATTACAAAACCCGAAGAGGCAATCACTGCCAGTGGAAAAAGTGAAAAGCACAAGAATGTAGCGATTACAAACGGTTTCCGGCCCACTCGATCGGCAATTTTTCCGGCCGGAATGTAGACGAGAATGGAAGTGACCATTTGTATTGCTATGAGTGTCCCGTAGCGCGCTACGCTGAACCGCTGCACATTAGTGACGTACAGGATCGTGATCACTCCAGTCATGCCCTCACAGGTTCTGATGATCACGTCGGAAACGAGCAGCCGTTTTAAAGCAACGTGGAACGTCCGCCACACATCGACGATTCCGGTTGTTCGCGTAACATTAACTACGACATTCACCTTCGAGAAAAGCAACAGTGCCAGCAATGCAAGTACTAACGTAACTAAAAGCGCGACGTGAATTCCTTTCACTACTCCAAACGAGATCATCAAAGCGCCGCCCGCGATCGGGGCAATCACAATCGGCACGCGCTTCAGTATTGATTGCAATGTGAAACCCATAGCCCGACGTTCGCGTGGCAATGCGTCACCAATCAAGGCAAAGATCGCCGGTGAGGCCATGCTTTGCCACGCCATCACGAATGCAAGACCGACGAAGATGAAAGGCCATGAAGGACTGAAGAGATAAACGACGTACCCGAGTGAGGCTAGTGCAACAAAGATGACAAATGCACGACGACGACCTAAATGATCAGCAAGCCAACCACCGGGATATTGATAGATCGCATCGAAAAAATCTTCGGCTGTTCCGTAGAGCCCGACTATGAAAGTCGTTGCGCCGAGTGCTTCCAAATACTTCGGCAAAAACTTCTTCCACAGTTCTTCTCCGAGACCGAGTATGAAGACTGCAGCGGATGCAAGAAAGACATTCCGCTCAAGGCTCAAGTAGTCGGCTATCTTATTTCGCCAACTTGGAGGCCGTTCGATTGTGCCAGACGAATTCGCCATCTACAGACAAGGATTTCAGATCGCAGGATCTCAGATCTCAAAACAAAGACCAAATGGCAATCAGCAATCGGCAATTGTTGCGTACCGACCCGCTCGTGTGAGGTCGTGCTTTCGCAGAGCGACTCCGAAACGTGAGGTAGAATGCTGAGTCGAAGTTAATTAATTCGTCGACTGGGAGACCTAGTGTTAGCGCCTGGATGTTTGCCGAAGATGTATCCCTGGCTTTTGAAAAATCTAGTTTGCAGGCGAGGACGCCTGTGGTCCCAGCACTGAGTTCAGAACATGAATGTGACAGAGCAGAAAATTGTCAAACTCGCTCACGAGTGGATTGATGCCGTGGGCCAAAAGGATCGGGTGGCTCTCGAGCGTTTACTCGC